>Ga0302275_10002554_pt1 | contig 19111 bp, 19 predicted proteins | sample III_Bog_N2_2_FD_200229 | JGI IMG/M metagenome (GOLD analysis project Ga0302275, IMG submission 200229) | Peat permafrost microbial communities from Stordalen Mire near Abisko, Sweden - III_Bog_N2_2 | ecosystem: Environmental > Terrestrial > Soil > Wetlands > Peat | place: Sweden: Abisko...
CTCGGAGAGTTCAGTCTTCGCCGTGGGCAGCACCTTCGCCACAACCTGCATACAAAGGTGCTCGTTCGCAGTCGCGAACGGAAGCCGCGACGACGAGCGCTTGACGATGTGCCGGTGGGTCAGCAGAGTCGCCTTAGGATGCTTCCCCAGCCCAGCCTTCTTCTGCTTCTCCACATCAAGGAACTTCGGCAGCACGCCCGAGACGCCGCTCCTCGCGTGCTCACGAACAAGCTGGGAGAACGCCTCCTCGGAGTTGTCGCCCTTGAGCAGTTCAGCGACCTCAACCGGCTTGGCCGGTTCATCCAGCACAGCGCCCGGAGGAGCCACCTTCAGCCGTCCCACCATGTTGCGGCCAATGACCGAGAGCAAGGCGACCGGGCTGGCACCGATGTGCGGCCCGAACTCCTCCTGCAAGACTTGCAGCAGGTAGCCCTCGGGCAGGTTCATGCGGAAGATGGGGTGGAGTTCGTCGTCCCACGGATAGGACTCGGTGCGGACGGGCATCGTCAACGAGACGAGGTTCTCAGGCGCTGCATCCGGCGTGTAGGCCATAACGCAGCGGAAGTCGCCGACCTGCTCCAGTACGCCGACGTGCTTGTCGAGGACGTGGACATTCAGCTTCATACTCCACCCCGCTCTCGGCGCAACTCATCAAGGGTGCCAGCCGCCCCGACTTCGGTGAAGCTTATCTCCAGCCCAAGAACAGCGAGGACAGCCAGCAGCTTGCGTGAGCCGAACTCTGATAGCTGCCCCCGTTCAAAGCGCACGAGAGTCTCCCGCGTGAGCGCAGTGTGGCTGGCGACCTCGCTCTGGCTCAACTTGAGAGCCTTGCGCTTTGCCGCGACTGCCTTTCCTAGTTCCGCAAGAGTCTGCATGAGTGATATATACATCACTTATGTGAACTCTTCAACTATATTGTGATTATTGCGTCACTATTGCGGCAACTAGTCGCTATAAAAACACCCCGCGTATTCGCCTCATATTCGCCTATAATGTCTCCATGTTCCCGACGCCCTCAGGCCGCAAGACCTTCGTGGTTACGTGTAAGCAATGCCGCCGCTACGTGTCCTCTGGCCGGGATGAGTTCCCCTTCCAGTCCGTCGCCGTCACGTGCCCCCTGTGCGGCGAGTTGCGCCGATACCTGCCATCGGAGGTCTTCCTCGGTCGGCCTACCGCGAATATCAGGACGGCGGGTCCCTCGAAAGAATCGGCCTGAGTGCATTCATGCCGCAACTGGCAGAATTCTGGCCGCGCTATGGTCCTTGCTGCGATGGACTGGGACTGATCGAGCCGAGGAACGCATTCGAAAGCCCCGTGATTCTCCTGGTGGAGGCCAAAAGTCGCCTTCTGAAGTTGCGCAGCCAGGGATGCCAGGCCTCGGAGGGATCTCTGGCAAGATTCCGGCAAGCTATGGATGAAGCACAGGTGTGGTGTGGAGCCGAACAGGTGGCGAAATCGACCGGGTCGCCAAATGCATCCAGGGCGAGAACAAGAGGATGCTTCGTGAGAAACTTGCAAATCCGCCATGAACCAACAGAGCCTTAGCCCCTGAAGGAGCTTCTGCTGCGCCAGAGGAACTTGTCCATAGTCTTCCTAAAGCTTTTTGCGCAAGTACTCAAACACCACATATCCGATCAATGCGGAAATCATGGCGATGGCGAAGTTCGTCCCGGTAATAATGTCGCGGAGAGCAAACGCCATGCTCTTGCCTGGTCCGTTGGAGGCGGTGAACTCGCCCATCAACAAATTGGAATAGAAGAGAAAGACGATAAACCCAACTTCGATCACCGCCCGAAAGAGCGAGTTGAAACGGCGGCGATTTTTCAGGCTTTGCACCATGGAGCCTCAATCGTATCAAGAATCGAGCGGCGGCTCCACGATATTGCGAAGAATGCGTGGGCGCTGAAGCCTGTTTTTCTAGCGCCCGCCGAAACAGCGAATGCAATCAGTATTCCTTGCGCTGCAACACGAGCACCGATGCGCACAGACACACGCCGGCAAACGCCAGCGACGCCACAATGGGAGCCCAGGGAAACGGCGCAGCGGACGGATACGAGAATAGGCTCATGCCGCGCAGAGGACTGATCCAAGCTACAAAGGAGGCTCTGGATTGCACCAAGAAGAATGCCATCCAGAAGAAACCGGCTGCATAAAACTGCCACATCTCGTCGAGTACACAGGCCATCAGCACCGAAAAGCCATACACGGCAGTGGTGCAAGCGATTGAGCGAACGATATACTCCAGAGCTTCGAAGATGTTCGCGCCTCCCGGCTTCTGGAAGAGCGTGTACCCCGCCAGAATCGCAACTAGAGCGCTCGTTAAAAGAGCGCCCAGCCCGGCGCGCACAAAGAGCAACCGCCGCCGCGAAACGGGCAGGGAGAGCGTAAAGAACATGGAGCCGTGAAAGCCCGATGTCGCGGCATATGTGGTCTGGCTGTTGACGCCGGAGCCAGCCAGAAAGTTCGCCGCAACGATGTAGAGCATTACCGAGCCGAGGTGAATGCCCATCCATATCTTCGAAGCGGGAATGCCCTGAGGCAGCCGGAACCCGAAAAAAGGCAGCCATAGAGGCGTGAGCCAAATCAACAGGATCGACCCGACCATAAAGACAAACCGCCAGCGAGTTTCAAGCCAAGCCTTGTACCAGAGCATTACTCCCCCCTCACATGATCCAGAAACAGTTCTTTCAGCGTTACGGACCGCACTTCCAGCGATGCCGGGCCGAGCTCGCGCGCTCGCTCTACCAGCGTGTCAACATCGCCATGAGCCAGCAATGACGCGGTCCGTCCGCGCTGGCGCAGATGATCGATGCCCGGAAGGCCGGCCAGCTCCTTCGGTGGCACCCCATCGAAGACCAGAAGAATCCGCCGGTAGTCGGATTTCAGGTCGTCCAGCTCTCCATCGATCACCGCCTGCCCCTGGTCGATGATGCAAACTCGGTCGCAAATCTGCTCCACTTCCGCCAACTGATGTGACGAAAAGAAGACCGTGGTGCCGTCGCTGGCGGCCAAATCCGCAAGAATCTGGAGCACGTCTTCGGTCATCGCCGGGTCCAGCCCGCTGGTAGGCTCATCCATGATCAGCAGTTCCGCCCCGCGCGCCATCGCCAGCAGCAGCATGAGCTGGGTGCGCATTCCCTTTGATAGCTTCGGCACTGCCTTCTTGCGCGGCAACTGGAAGAGATCGAGATACTTCTCCTCCAGATCCATGCGCCACGTGGGAAAGAATGGGCGCGTAAACCGGATCGTCTGGTCAACGGTCATGAATGGGTAGAGATCCTTGTCCTCGCTGACAAAGCCCAGGCGGCGTCGCGCCGCAATGGAGGACGCTTCCGAATGGACCGGCTCGCCAAACAGCCGGATGCTTCCCGCATCCCGCCGCAGCATCCCCAGCAGAAGTTTCAGCGTGGTGGTCTTGCCCGCGCCGTTACGGCCCAGGAAGCCGCAGATCGAGCCGCGCGGAACCTCCAGGTGGAGGCTCCTCAAAGCTGGCTTGCCATCGTAACTCTTGGAAAGGCCGTCAGCGGCTATGATCAAGTCGTTCAATTGCGCCTCCGTTCCGCGGCCGCGCCATCCTGCAACCGCGCAAGTTCATTTTCAAAAACCCGGCGAAGTTCTTCTTCAGACAAACCGAGAGCCAGCCCGCGCTCCATCGCCGGACGCAGAGCTTCCCCCGCTTTGTGAAGCCCGGCAGCCTTCGCCGAAGACGCGCCCCGCTCCGCTACATAGGCTCCCGACCCATGCCGGACCTCGATGAACCCTTCATGCTCCAACTCGCGGTATGCCCTGGCCACCGTGTTGGGATTCATGGCCAGCTCCTCGGCAATCTTGCGGATGGTTGGCAACTGCTCGCCGCCCCGGATTGCTCCCGTGTCCACGGCGTGCTTGATCTGCTCCATCAGTTGCTGATAGATGGGAACGCCAGAAGCGAAGTTGATACGCAGGTTCATTAAAGTGTCTAGTAAGCTAATACACTATACACAATGCGAAGTCAAATCGAGCAGCATGAATATCGATCTTGTTCAGGCAAATGCTTGCGCAGGTTGCTGATTAGGAATATCTCGCTTTGTAACAGGGCACGACTTCAGTCGTGCCGATTGCGGCCCTTATCGGATTTCGGCTTTAGCCGCTGTCAATTTGCAAATAGCTGAAAACAAATACCACAGGGGCTAAAGCCCAGGCGATTTTCTCTCGCATCTTCGGCACGACTGAAGTCGTGCCCTGTTACAAAGCCTCTTCTGCCGGCATTTTGCGGGAGTGCCGCCAGCCAAATGAAGATTCATCCCACGCGTTTGCAGCGCCGGTTTGACCCCCTCCGGTCGTGGGCACTAGCTTGGAAGTGTGCGGGGGTTGCCGTTTCACGCCTCTCGAACAAGGAGATCGGATGCAAAGCAGAATTTCTTCCTGGCTTTTGAGGGGGACATTGACGCTGGTGGCCGTGGCTATGGCCACAGCAGGCGCGCAATCCCAGGATTTGAAGAGCTTCGAGCAGCGGATCACGACCAAGGTGCTGCCCAACGGCCTGACCCTGATCATTTGCGAGCGGCCGGATGCGCCGGTCTTCAGCTACTCCACATTTATTGACGCAGGCGATGTGAACGACCCGTCCGGCCAAAGCGGCCTGGCGCATATGTTCGAGCATCTCGCCTTCAAGGGGACCAGCGAGATCGGCACCACGGATTACGCCGCCGAAAAGGTGGCCTTGGCCAAAGTGGAAGCAGCCAACGACGCCTACGAGGCCGAGTACCTGAAGGCCGTGGGGCGCGATCCGCAAAAGCTGGTCGAGCTGAAGAAAGCCTTTGTGGAAGCCCAGACCGAGGCGCACAAGTACGTGATCCCCAACCAGTTCACAGACGTGGCCGAACGCAACGGAGCCGAGGGCCTGAACGCCGAAACCGGCCTGGACGACACCATGTTCTTCTGGTCGATGCCTGAGAACCGCCTGGAACTTTGGGCGTGGCTTGAGAGCAGCCGCCTGGCCGACACCGTGCCGCGCGAATTCTATAAAGAGCGCGATGTGGTGAACGAAGAGCGGCGCATGCGCACCGACTCCAACCCCGAGGGCCGTCTCTTCGAGCAGTTCCTGGCGACAGCCTATGTGGCCCACAACTACGGCCGCAGCGGCATCGGCTGGCCGAGCGAGGTGAGCCAGATCAACGCCACCGAAGCCATGGAATTCCACAAGAAGTACTATATGGGCGCGAACATTGTGGTGGCCGTGGTGGGCGACGTGAAGGCGTCGGAGTCGCTGCCGATGCTGGAAAAATACTTCAGCCGCATCCCAGCCGGGCCCAAGCCGGAGGAGATGACGACCATCGAGCCGAAGCAGTTTGCCGAGAAGACGGTGGCGATTCGCGAGGCCACGCAGCCCATCTACATTGAGGGCTACCACCGGCCTGACTATCGCGACCCCAACGATGCGGTCTACGACGCCATCAGCGACATCATGTCCAACGGCCGGGTCTCGCGCCTCTATCGCAGCCTGGTTCGCGACCAGCAGATTGCCGCCGCCGCAGAAGGCGTCAGCCCCTATCCAGGCGACAAGTATCCGGGCCTGTTCGTCTTCTACGCGGTTCCCTTGCCGGGGCACACACCCGCGGAGATGCGCGACGCATTTCACAAAGAGATAGACAAGCTCAAGGCCGCCGATGTGACCGACGACGAGCTGGCCATGTACAAGACTCGCACCCGCGCTGACCTGTTGCGTGGCCTGGCCGACAATCAGGGGCTGGCTAATACCCTGGCCCAGTATCAAACCCGCTACGGCGATTGGCGCGAGCTATTCAAGCAGCTCGACCGGGTAGACAAAGTGACCAAGGCCGACATTCGCAAGGTAGCCAACCAAGTATTTGTTGACAGCAACCGCACCGAAGGGTGGATTGAGACGGCGGCTCCAGCCGCGACCGCACAGAAAGATGGAGGCGCGAAATGAAGAGCCTTTTGCAACAGACTATGCGACTCTCGGATTTGAAAGGGCACGGCTTCAGTCGTGCCGTAAATGCCGCAAAATCAAAGCGGGCTTTAGCCCCGGAGGGAATGCAAACGATTGATGCGAATTCCACTGGCAGGCTAAAGCCCGTCATCGTTTGCGCTTTCATTGCTGCGCTTCTTTTCCCACTGCAACTCAACGCCCAGCAGGCCAAGCCATGGGAACAAATCCCCATCCCCAAGCTGCACGACTTCAAACCTCAACAGCCCAAGCGGATCGAGCTCAAGAACGGCATCGTGATCTTCCTACAGGAGGATCATGAACTGCCCTTTGTCTCTGGATCGGTGCTGATTCCGGGCGGCTCGCGCGACGAGGATCCGGCCAAGACCGGTTTGGTAAGCCTCTACAGCGAGGCGTGGCGGACCAGCGGCACAGCCAAGATGGACGGCGACGCCCTCGACGATCTGCTTGAAGCCAAGGCCGCGCACATCGAGACAGCCGGCGACGATGACTCGACCGCGGTCTCCTGGGATTCACTCAAGGGCGACTCGGACCAGGTCTTTTCACTGGCTATGGACCTGCTGCTGCACCCCAAGTTCCATCCGGAAAAGCTGCAACTGGCCCAGCAGCAGGCGGCCACTGGAATTGTCCGGCGCAACGACGATGAAGAAGAGATTGCCAACCGCGAGGCAGCCAAGCTGGTCTATGGCGCCAACAGCCCATATGCGCGGCATCCGGAACTGGCGACCATCGGCGCGGTCACTGTGGATGATCTGAAGGCCTGGCACGACCGGACGGTCGGCGGCAAGCTGCTTGTGGCCGTCAGCGGCGACTTCGATGCCGCTGCCATGGAGGCCAAGCTGCGCGCGGCCTTTGAAGGGCTGCCGCCCGTAAAGCCCGCGCCGGCGCGCCACGACGAGTTTGCCGGACCCAAGCCGGGCCTCTCCTTCATCGACAAGGAAGATGTCAATCAATCCAACGTGGAGATTGTGGGCCTCGGCACGGATCGCCGCAACCCCGACGTGCCTGCGATTGCCATGATGAATGAGATACTGGGCGGCGGCTTTGCCAGCCGGCTATTCCAGAAGGTGCGCACCGAGCTTGGCCTGGCCTATGCGGTGGGCGGCGGCATGAGCTTCGCTTATGACCACCCGGCCACCTTCCGCGTGGTGGTGCTCACCAAGAGCGTTTCCACGGTGGATGCCACCAAGGCCGCGCTGGCCGAGCTCGACGGGCTGAACGCCAGGCCGTTTACGCAGGTGGAGCTGGACCGCGCCAAAGATAACATCCTCAACTCGTTCCTCTTCCGCTACGACACCAGGGAAAAGGTGCTCGCAGAGAGCGTCAGGCTGGAGTTTTATGGCTATCCGGCTAACTATCTGGAGACTTACAAGACTGCGCTGGAGAAGGTAACTCTAGGCGACCTTTCCATGGTGGCGAAGAAGTACATTCACCCGGAGAAACTGGCGGTGCTGGTGGTAGGCAACGGGCCTGAGATCAAGCCGGGGCTTGAGGAGCTGAAGCTGGGCTCGCCGCAAGCGATCGACATTACGATTCCCATGCCCAAGCAGCCGGGCGCTGCGGCAGAGCAGAAGCAATAAGGCAGGACGGATTGAAGCCAGGGGTGTCCCGGTCCGATAATCCGGAACTGGGGCGCCCGTCGGTATAACGACAATGGTTGAAGATCGTAAACCCGGGATAGTGAAGATAGACCGATGGATATTCTGGCCCACCTTCGCGTCACTAGGGGTAGTCCTTATCCTCACGCTCGTCTGCGGACTTCCTGGGCTGTGGAACTTGTTGACTATAACCATCTTGATGCTTGGTTGCGCGGTCGCTGGTATCGTTCTGTTGATAGTGATCGGGGTTCTTGTCGCAATGAGTCACCTGCGCAGAGCCGCTTCTGTCTTTCTAGTTTTGATAGGGCCCGTACTACTTTGGTCGCCAATCAACTGGGTCGCTGAGTGCGTGCACCTTGGGCTAACAGTTGGGTTTGGAGCGGGTCAACTGGGTTCTTCCTCAAAACCAGACGGCAAAGACTTTGAAGTGTTCGACTGGTCTGTAGGGCTCGCCGGTGGACCTAACACATTTCTAATCCACGATAAGTCTGATCAAATCGCCCTACCCATGAATCAGCACACACAGCCACCAGAATCGGAAAACGGGTTTGGGGAAGATTGTGCAGGTAAGGTAAGTCATCTATTAGGACACTACTACGTTTGTACGTTCTAATTGTGTTTGGGGGCGGGTGGCTCGGCTCTCGGGAGCATTGAGCATAACCACCAAAGATGGGTGCCCCAGGTGCCTCGCATTTGGGCACCTGGGAGAGCACAGAGCTTGGCAGGCTGGTCTTCCTCTTACGCGACATCTGTCCTCATTAGATGAGGGCGGATTCTATAAAAGGGGATGTCAAGAGAAAACACTTCTCCTGATCCGGCGGGTGGCTCAGGTCCCCACGGTGAAGGTTGAGTAACAATAATGGGCACCCCAGGTCCCGCATTGGAAACCTGGATGCGCTTCACAGAGCGGGCGGGTGGATCAGGTATGATCACCTCAAATTCAATGGGTTTCCCAGGTCTCAAAACCGAGAATTGGGCGGGTTCCATGGTCTCAGTAGCTTTCTCCAACCCAGATGAGGGTGCCACCGGTCCCTCGCATCCGTTACCCTAGAGTCGTCGGAATACCGAGGGAGCTCAATCCATGACAGTCCTCCGCCAGGAAGATTTCATCGCCAGTGTTGCGGGCGCGTTGCAGTACATCAGCTATTACCACCCGGTGGACTACATCACCAGTCTCGCCAAAGCGTACGAGTTGGAGGAGTCGCCGGCGGCCAAGGATGCCATTGCGCAGATTCTCATCAACAGCCGCATGTGCGCCGAGGGCCATCGGCCCATCTGCCAGGATACGGGGATTGTGACCGCGTTTCTGAAAGTGGGCATGGATGCGCGTTTTGAGGCTGCGCCAGGCGAAGAGGCGAAAGATGTGCAGCGGATGGTGGACGAGGGCGTGCGCCGCGCCTATCTAGACCCCGATAACAAGCTGCGGGCCTCGATCCTGGCCGATCCAGCGGGCAAGCGGACCAACACCAAAGACAACACGCCGGCAGTGGTGAGCGTGGAGCTGGTGAAGGGCGCGACGGTCGAGGTGACGGTGGCGGCCAAGGGCGGCGGCTCGGAGGCGAAGGCCAAGTTCATCATGCTCAATCCCTCGGACTCAGTGGTGGAGTGGGTGCTGAAGACGGTGCCCACCATGGGCGCGGGCTGGTGCCCGCCGGGTATGCTGGGCATCGGCATCGGCGGCACGGCGGAGAAGGCGATGCTGCTGGCCAAGGAATCGCTGATGGACCCCATCGACATTCAGGAGCTGATCGCCAGGGGAGCCGCGAATCGTGCCGAGGAGCTGCGCATTGAGCTTTACGACAAGGTGAACCGGCTGGGCATTGGCGCGCAGGGGCTGGGCGGGCTGACCACCGTGCTGGATGTGAAGGTGCGCGACTACCCTACCCACGCCGCCAACCTGCCCGTGGCCATGATTCCCAACTGCGCCGCTACGCGCCACGCGCATTTTGTGCTTGACGGCTCCGGGCCGGTCTACCTTGACCCGCCCGACCTGAAGAGCTGGCCCAAGCTGGTTCATGACGTTTCGACGGCCAGGCGAGTGAACCTGGATACGGTGACGCGAGAGGAAGCTGCGACCTGGCAGCCGGGCGAGGTGCTGCTGTTGACCGGCAAGCTGCTGACAGGCCGCGACGCCGCGCACAAGCGTATGACCGACATGCTGAGCCGCGGAGAAAAGCTGCCTGTGGACTTTTGCGGCCGCTTTATCTACTACGTCGGCCCCGTAGACCCAGTGCGCGAAGAGGTGGTTGGCCCGGCGGGACCTACAACGGCTACGCGCATGGACAAGTTTACCCGCCAGATGCTGGCCGAAACGGGCTTGCTTGGGATGGTGGGTAAGGCAGAACGCGGGCCTGTCGCCATTGACGCCATCCGCGAGTTTGGCGCGGTATACCTGATGGCAGTGGGCGGTGCGGCCTACCTGGTTTCAAAAGCGATTGTCGGATCGCGCCTGGTGGCGTTCGAGGATCTTGGCATGGAGGCCATCTATGAGTTCGATGTGCGCGATATGCCGGTGACGGTGGCAGTAGATTGCAAAGGCACGAGCGTGCATCAAACCGGTCCTGCCGAGTGGCAGCAGCGCATTGCGGGGATTCCGATATTGCAGTGAAGAAGTGAAAAAGCGAAGAAGTGAAAAAGCGAAGAAGTGAAAAGGCGAAGAAGTGAAGAAGTGAAGAAGTGAAGGAAAACCGGCACATCCGAAGGCCGGCATCATCGATCGCGCATAGAAAAGACTGGTAACCTTGACGAAAGCATTCTCGTCAAGGCCGCCAGCACTTTTTCACTCGTTCACTCGTTCACTCCTTCACTCCTTCACTTATTCACTGCCTTTCGTCACCGTTTGCCGATCCGGTATACAATCCCGGCGGTATAGCCGAGATTATTCTGCATGGTCGAGCCGAAACCGGTGAGGTAATACTCAGGCGCCACGCGCAGCCCAATGTTCGGAGTCAGATTGTATTCGCCAAGGATGCTGGCGCTGGCGGCGTAGGTCTTTGCGTCCGGGTAGAGGACTCCAAGAGTTCCGTACCCGTTGGTGTCTCCGGTAAAGTTGCCCTGCGCATACCCGCCCATCACGCGGCCAGAGATCGAGTACTTGGGCTGCAGGTAGAAGCGATAGGTAGGTCCGGCCAGGACAGCATACTGGCTGATCGTGGGCTTTGTAAGGCCTACACTCCCTGCCGGAGGCGTTCCCTGGGTGGGGCGGATGAAGGGATTGCCGTAGTAGCCTCTGCCATCGATGGTGACGCCCAGGCGCTCACTGAAATACCTGGTAAAGCCGCCATCCCAGTTGTATTCGTTCACACGCTGCAGGGTGGCGCCGGGCGTGAAGCGCAGGTAACCAGCGCCGACATACCCCTCATAGAGGTGGCCGTAGACATCGTGAATTGCCGCAACGCGGCGCTGTTCGCGGCGGGCCTTGATGCGGGCCTGCACGCTGACTTGCGGCTGGGTTCGGGCTGCCGCAGGCTGCTGCGCCTGAGTTTGGCTCGGGGTTTCCTGGCTCTCAGCTTGGGTTTCTGGGTTGCTGCTCGAACTCGGGCTTTCGGCTTGGACAGCGGCCATGGCTGGCAACACCAGCGCAAGTAGAAGGGCAATGCGACGAAAAGAATACATCGGTATCGGGTTTCCTCCACGGGATTACGGAAGCACACCACCGCTCCAGGCAGCGCTCCCCCCATTAGGTATTAAACCACCTGGGGGGAGCCTTGTGCTTGAGCCGGCATAGCTTTGGACGCGCATCCTGCCGATTCGCCGCTTTTTGTACTACTTGATGGCCTTCAGGTCGGCCAGGAGCTGGGCCTGGTTGAAGCCGTTGGGGGCGCCTTTGGCTGTGAGCCAGTCCTGGCTGAGCAGCGCATGCGCCTCGTCGCAGTATTCCTTCCAGAAGGCCAGGGTCATGGTCTTCAACTGCCCCCAGGTGATGCAGGTAAAGCCGTTCTGGTCGTACTTGGGCACGAAGACGCAGTGCCCGCCCCAACTGCCTTTTTTGGCGTTTGCTCCGCCGTGGGGCACCACATCCCACACATCCTGATTCTGGGCAGTAATCGGCAGCGCGAGGCCGATATAGACGCCGCCAAAGAGAGCGATGGACTGGTGAACCTCCACGAGCGTGGCGGGTTTGGGGTCGGCAAAGGCCAGCAGGGCATTGCCGGCAAATCCATTCTTCTGCCAGTCGTTCAGCACGTCGAGTTCGATCCCGCCCTGGTCAGTGGATGGGTCTGCTGGATTGTAGCCATCCCAGGACTCATAGGCCGCGAGAACTGCCGAGTCGGGAACGGTGACCTCACTGCCGGTATTGGCGGTCCACACCTGCACGGCATGGCCGCATCCGGCGATGGTGCAATCGCCCAGCTTGTCGTTGAGCATCATGCCCCAACTGGCGATGCCCTTGGTCCAGTCGGCGGTAGGAGGCGGGGGCGGTAGCGCCGGCGTCAGGTAGTTGGCCAACGCCAGGGTTCGGGTGTCGGTTTTGATGGCCTTGCGGCCCAGTTTCATCTTCGAGTGATCTGCCATGGGGGATCTCCTTGTTGGTGCGTAGGGAATAGCCGACGCCGGCGGATGCCGTTGCGGCATGGGCCAAACATTGCCAAATCCGGCGGCATTTGTCCAGCTAAAAATTTCTATTGACAAAAGAATTAACCATGCTTCGGACGCGGAAGTGCGCCAATGCTCTAGGATGAACACAAACGGAGGCTGTCAAAACGATGCGAGGTTTCCTTGGATTTGTCCTTGGAGTGATTTTGGTGCCTGTCGCCGTACTCCTTTGGTTCAATTTTGGCCGCGTGCCAGTGGCAGCCGCCGATCCTCCGTTTCCCCTGGAACGGTTGATCGTCGGGATTCCGCTTCATGCGCGGATCGAACGGGAACTGGTCAGCACATCGCCTGTGCCTGCAGATGGAGGCACGATGATGGCTGGAGCGCAGGTTTACCGGGATCAGTGCGCCGTCTGTCATGGCTTTCATGGCAAGTCCTCGTCCTTCGGCGTTCGTATGTATCCCGATGCGCCCCAGTTGTGGGAAAAACACTCCGACAACGATGTGGTGGGCGTAAGCGACGACCCTCCGGGCGTGACCTACTGGAAGGTGTCGAACGGCATTCGGCTGACGGGAATGCCGGCCTTCAAAAGGTTGCTGACCGATACCCAGATGTGGCAGGTAAGCATTCTGCTTGCCGGGGCCGATAAGCCGCTGCCTCCTGCCGTCTTGGATATCCTGCGTGGTAAGGGCCTTGCCACTCCTGTACTTGCCGTCACGGCTGCCCCATCGCCGAAACAGCCGGCGATTGCCGCGGAAAAGAAATAGGTTTCTCCGCGCATTTCCGCCGCTCGATAGACGGGAAGCGGCCGAGATATGGAAAGGAATTGGAACGATGAGCGTGTTGGACTCGCTGCGCAAGGGATTCAGCTTCCTGCTGTTGAGCATGGGCGTGTCGGCTCCGCCCAAGAAGGCGAAGCCGGCGCCGAAGCCGCCCGCGAATCCGTAAGCCGGAAAGCCTTGTCTTGATAGAATCGAGGATATGCCGCTGACCCGCCAACAGGCCCTCGACCACTTCCACTCCCCTGACCTGATCGGCTTGGGGTTCGAGGCGGATGCAGTTCGCCGCCGCCTGCACCCCGAGGCCGTGGTTACCTACATCATTGATCGCAACATCAACTACACCAACTTCTGCACTGAGTACTGCACCTTCTGCGCCTTCTATCGGCCGCTCAAAGGACCGCGCTCGGAGGAAGGCTACATCCTCGATTTCGAGAAGATTCACGAGAAGATCGCGGAGACCCTGGAGATGGGCGGCACCGGCGTCCTGATGCAAGGCGGCATTCATCCCGACCTCAAGATCGATTGGTTCGAGCGGCTCTTCAGCGGCATCAAGCAGCGCTTTCCGCAGATCTGGCTGCATTGCCTCACTGCCTCCGAAGTGCTGGCCATTGCCAAGTACTCAGACCTGAGCTTGCGCGACACCATCGTCCGCCTGCGTGACGCGGGCCTGGATTCCATTCCCGGCGGCGGCGCGGAGATTCTGGATGACGATGTGCGCAAACGCATTGCCCGCATCAAGTGCAACACCGAGGACTGGGTCAGCGTGCACCGCACCGCGCACCAACTGGGCATGAGAACCACGGCCACCATGATGTTTGGCGTGGGCGAGACCTTCGAGCAGCGCATCAACCACTTCGAGGTGGTTCGCCGCCTGCAAGAAGAGACCGGCGGCTTTACGGCTTTTATCCCCTGGAGCTTCCAGCCGGGAAACACGGCCCTTGGCGGCCGCGGCTGGGAAGAAGCTACCTCAGTCGAATATCTGAAGGTGCTGGCTATAGCAAGGCTCTATCTCGATAACATTGAAAATGTGCAGGCAAGCTGGGTAACTCAGGGATTAAAGGTTCTGGAGTTAGGGCTGCATTTCGGCGGCAACGACGTTGGCTCGGTAATGCTGGAAGAGAACGTGGTGAGAGCCGCGGGTACGAGTAACTGCACGACGGAAGAAGAACTGCGCCGCATCATCCGTGACGCCGGCTTCAAGCCGGTGCAGCGAGATACGCTCTATCGGACGATGTTTTTGAACTGAGTGCCCTGTAGCCTCGTCGATTTTTGGCCAGCACTCCAGAGGCGTGCGGAGAACTCCGATGCATCGGGTGTCCCTGGGATTCCGACGTCTTGCCTGATTTCCCAAATCAGCTTCGACAAGAGGGCATCATGGGCATCATTGGAGAGACTAGGATCACCAGCGACTGCTATTAGCGAGTGGAGTGCGAGAAGTACTCCCTTAGAGCCGATCAGATGAAGTGCATTGCAGGCCGTATAAAATCTTCTTCTACTGTCTGGTGTAGAGTATCTCGCGAGGTTTCCACTCATTGAGACCAGAAATTCCTTGTACTTTTCAAATTTGTATTTTCGCCAGTCTGCTTCCCGTTCCTTCTTCTTGGTGAGGTAATAGCTGACAGCCGTAACGATCACGCCAGAAGCGGCAGCAACTATCGAAACCAAAACCGCAGTATCCATAGTCATCCACTATGCTCAGCTTTTCGGTTTGACGGCAATCAAAGCCGCTCAGGGGTGCGTTCATCCTTCCATGAGCGTAGACTGAATCGGTGTACGAATGGGACGAAGCCAAGCGCGAAGCGAACCTGCGGAAGCACGGCCTCGACTTCGATGACGCCGACTTGGTGTTCGAGAATCCGAATTAGATCACCTTTGCGGTTGGAAGGCTCGGGGAGGCGCGGTGGCTGGATATCGCCCTCGTCGGATCAAGATTATGCGGTTCCGACCCGCGAATATCAGACGGATCAATCGTCGCTGAAACCTGCCCCGTCTGCTGCCTGCCCTGTCCTCGAACAACGGTAAAGGCAAAGACAACGACAAGAACAACCCCATCGATGTGCAGAGGTTGACAGGTCACTCCATATCAGGGGCGCAGCGAAATCCGCATCAAAGCAGTTTTCTTGTGGAATCGACAACTTGCAAGCTCCACGGAAAGCAGTTTCTTTTTGGGAATCCAAATCTGAGACCCGGACCAAGGCCGTGTTTCTGCTTGGCGGGCCGGATAGCACAGCCCGTTCGGGGCTCTTTTCGTTGTTTGGAGCGTGCATCGTGAAATGTCAGGCAAGGGGTGTTCTTGTGCTTCTATCTGTCGCCACCATCTTCGCCGGTGCCCAATCCTCGACCCAGAACCAAAGCTCGGCGCAGGAGACTCAGCTGCGTGGCCATTGGGTCGATCCCTCCACCGGACTCATGTGGACAGCGAAGGACAACGGCAAAGACGTGAACTGGCACCTGGCGTCGGAGTACTGCAGCGGCTTACGGCTAGCCGGGCACGCCGACTGGAGGCTGCCAGCAATCGACGAGTTGGAGGGAATCTACGAGAGGAATGCGAAATCTCCCGGAGAGATTCCGCGAACCCGCAAGAAGGAGGCCAATTCTTACTCCTTCGATGTAAAGGGGAACATATTCCTGACAGTCAATCCGTGGAGCAGAAGTCGCATTGACGATAGTCCCGGCCATCCGCCCGAATATGGGTGGTTCGTCTACTTCAATCAGGGAAGCCGGATCTACGAGGAACTCAGCGACTCTCACAGCAAGCGTGCATTGTGTGTGCGCCACTCCAAGGTTGTTCCGGCTGCTCCAGCGGCCGACGGTGCGCAAACGGCGACGGAGACTCAAAAGCTGGCACATGAGAATCAGGCGCGTGGATATTGGGTCGATCCATCCACGGGATTGATGTGGGCCTGGAGGGACAACGGCAAAGACGTGAGCTGGCACAAGGCGATGAAATACTGCCGTGACCTGCGATTGGCCGACTTCTCCGACTGGAGGCTGGCGACGATAACTGAGTTGCAGGGTATTTACGATAGCAAGGCAGAAGCTCCCGGAGAAAACCCGCGATCGCCCTGGCACGACGCCGAATTCATGGCCTTTCCTGTCAAGGGGAACCTGTTTCTCACTAGCGACCGCGAATGGAGCAGCAGTCCCGAGCTTGATGTTACCGGGCAACCTGACAGGGCTTCTTATTGGTACTTAGACTTACAGAAAGGCTGGATGACAAAGGGATTCGAGGATCCTCTCGAGGGTGACCACATGCACGCGCTGTGTGTGCGAGGGTCCAAGGCCGCGCCGATCACTCCATCGAACGGTCCCATGGTCGTTGGCGCTCAGTCCTCGACGGGATCTTCAACGTCAACCCTCGCTCCCCAGGTTCGGCCGGCTCTTCCTCAAGAGCAGTCGCCTGCACCTCAGAAACTGGATGCTGCTTCTCGCGAGAAGGCAGAGGCGGAAAAAGTCCGAAGCGAGGCAAAAGCGCAAGAGGAACGGAGATTGGCGCAGGAGACTCAGGAGCGTGGATATTGGGTCGATCACGCCACCGGACTCATGTGGGAGGGGAAGGACAACGGCATAGAGGCGACGTGGCACAAGGCAGCCAGTTACTGCCGCAATCTGCGGTTAGCCGGGTACCCTGACTGGAGACTGGCAACACTCGATGAGTTGGCAAGTCTTGTTGACAAGAGCGCTCCGACATCCGAACGAGTCGGCAATACCGAAACTTTCTATATCAATTTTGGCCGCCATGTGAGGGGCGGGTTGTCACTGACAGGCAATCCTTGGAGCAGCACCCGGGAGATTGATCGTTTCGGACATCCGTACGGGGACGGGTGGTTTTTCGACTTCGTCGATTCGAAGCCCTCTGGGGACTTACCGTATTTTCGCAACACCAAGTACGCACTTTGTGTGCGTCGTTCCAGAGAATGACGGCGGGCCTGGGACGCTTCCGGCGGTCCTACGATGAGGCCGAGCATATGAAACGGCCTATGCAATCGCTCGGGAATCTGTGGCGGAGTCCGGCGCTTCCCCCGGACATCTGTGCTGCTCATGGGATGCAGTGCGGGGACACCACCCCTGAAGGCAGACGTGCGCGTGAGTCAAAGCGATCTGTAAAACGCAACCTTCGGGCAGATTGACTTTAACACCTGAGTCGCTTGCTATCGGCCGAGGCGCGAAGCAAGCCCCAACCCAGCAATTTCAGGGTTTCCTGGCGAACGGCCAGCGAGACGCCCTGCGCCGGGTGGCAACTGAAAAACCGATTCCCGATTCGTCCGCGCGCGCTATTTCGGCATTGCAAAGATGGCGGGGTCGATCGTCTTGTTCAGTTCCACTTTCTTCACCGCAATGGTCAGCTCAAATTGCCCGCCGAAATCCAGGTCGATGGCATATGGAATCGTGTAGCCAAGGTCCGTCTTGCGGTAATCGGAAAACCGGGTGGTAATGTCCACATCCTGGTCCTGCATCTTGCCCTTCGAGGTCACCGTCGTAATAAGATACGTAGTCGCGTCGATGAAATAAACGGCTTCGACATTCTCCTTTGTCGTCAATTTGATCTTGTAGGCGCCTCCGTCCTTGCCAAGCAACTCGACTTTGCCGCCCCTGGCCGCATAGTCATACAGTGCGCCGCCCACGAAGATTTGCGACTTGCCCCCGTTGTAGACGTCGTCCGGCATGGGCGTGGCCGTGGCCGCGCCCGCATAGGGATTGATGGACCAGCCGCCTTTATCGGTGTAGCACTGCACAATCTTCGTGCCGTTGAAGTCCGTCTCGTTCTTGTAGCCGACGCCGTCAACGATCGTCGTGGTGCTCGGATTCTCGCCGCCCATCATGGTGGCCGTGTTCTCGATGGAGACCGATTTCACCTTGCCGATGGCGTCCTTGCCCCCGATGGCCGCCACATACTTGGCGACGATTTCGTCGGCAGTCGGCAAAACCTCCGCCTTTTGCGCAGTGTCTACTTTCGGCGCGCTCCCGGCGGTCTGCGCACTCAATGAAACCGCGCCCGCCAGCGCCGCAACAATCAACATACTTTGGATGAAGTTCTTCATTTTCTCTGTTCACCTTTCGCGTGCTCAAAAGCACGGTCCTTCATGCGACACCAGTGTAGCCCACAGCCCGCTCGTTCTTGAAATTAGATCGCAGATTGTGCCCGGATAAGCGTGGCGTTGCGCGCGGGAGAAGTCAACGGCGATGTCACCGCTATCTCAGAGCGAGTCAGCCTCCGTCCGGAGTGTGGCGGCCTCCTCACTTCGCCCAACCTGATCGAGAAAGTTGGCGTGCGTCCTGAGTATGCTGGCGAGGGTTTGGCTGTATGGTTTTTTCATTTCTGGCAGATGAACGATAGCACGGCGAATCGTTTCTTCAGCGATTTGAAGGTCGGCAAAAGTGGCGTCTGCCTGACCTAGGCGTGCCTCAGCCATGGCGCGCCAAAAGAACGGCATCGCATATTCCTCGTCCGTCTCTTTTAGCCATTTCTTGGATTCCTCAACGGCGGTGATCTCCTCGCCGAGCGCTTCTTCGGGCTTTCCATCAAGAATTAAAGCATGCCCGTAGTATTGGTGCGAGAGCAGGAGCCCAAGCTGATTGCTTGAATTTGTATCTCCGGCCTTTATTGCGAAATCGAGAGCTTGCTTACAGTAGTTGAGAGCGTCGCCCGGATCGCTCGCCTGCAAAGCGTTCCTGCACTTCTCAGAAACAGGAAACCAGGCTTGGGCGGCTGCCTCTTGCTCTTTTGTCGGGCCTTCACCTGGCTTGTCGATCTGGAAGGGAATAGCAAACACGGCGCTCACCGTCACCGGCTCGCCTTTCAGAAGAAAGGGAGTAAACGTCCATCTGCGGACCGCATCGAGAGCCGCTTGTTGCAACATCGCAGGGCCGCTTAGCACCTTCTCTGAACTTATTTTTCCGGCAGGGTTGATGACCACGGCTATTTCAACCGTACCCTGCACCCGCGCAGCTCTTGCGATCGGCGGATACAGCGGCTCGGCATGCTCCAGCATTTTCTTTCGGGCCGTAGCCTCATCAACTGGGCGGGGGTAATCCGCTGGTTGGGTGACGGCAGTCAAATCCAAAGCCAGGACAGCAATCAACAAAGCGGCTAGTCGCATCGGCTCTCCAGAAACGGGAACTCAAGTGCGGCTCAATTCTATCTCTATTCCTTCTTCTCCGCATTCCGCGCGCGAATCTTGAACCAGATCGGCGTGCCCTTGAAGCCGAAGGCCTCGCGGATCTGGTTTTCAAGAAAGCGCTCG
>Ga0302275_10002555_pt1 | contig 19109 bp, 17 predicted proteins | sample III_Bog_N2_2_FD_200229 | JGI IMG/M metagenome (GOLD analysis project Ga0302275, IMG submission 200229) | Peat permafrost microbial communities from Stordalen Mire near Abisko, Sweden - III_Bog_N2_2 | ecosystem: Environmental > Terrestrial > Soil > Wetlands > Peat | place: Sweden: Abisko...
CCTTGCCTTGCGACTCCGCATGTCCTGACTTTCTCCCCGCGTGCTGCGACAGTAACTTTTAATCGATGGTGGGTCTAGGTCCCGGGAGTACTCCTTGGCCGGTGGCCACCGCAAGGCAGCGGCGATCCATCGAGTCAACCGGCTACCCCACAGGACTGTGGCTGCGCGACGAGTCTGCGCCTTGCCCATCAGGGGGCGGCCGGCCAGGATTTGGATCGGGGGATCTGCCTCGTTGTAACCTTCCATACATAACACGGTGGGCATTGTGACAATTTGGCGGATCCACCAAGGGCTCCCGGCTGCGCATGCGCAGCCGCGTGCTCCTCACCTCAGCGTGCGCCCTTTCGCCCATCAGTCTTGGCCGCGAGATTATCGGCCGGATCTTCCCGGTTCTGCCAGTTCGATTGCATCAGCCGGCGAATTGGCACGCTTTCTGCTTGCACTCGTTATATAGGCGCGCTTATAGCGCTGCGCGAGCCGCGGCTCCCATATGGGAGTCCTGCGCATTCGGCAGCGGCACCGCGCTGATTTACGGGAGCCCGTTATGAACTGCAATTCAAATTTCAGCCGAGCGCCGGCAACATCCGGCCGCGAATCGCATGCGGCGGGCTGCCGGTCAGGTGCCGGCGTATTCACCGTCGGCAGCGAGATTCGTTGGGCCAATGCCATCCCGGAACTGCAGGCGCCGCGCGTCCCCTTCCCATCGCTCCGAATTTTCCAGGTGGCCGGGGAGCAAGCCTTGCGGGCATTGGTGCTGTGCCATCACCAGCGACTGTCCCAATCGGCGCTTCGCGGCCTGTTCCCCGCGGATCAAGAAGACTTTTTGGCGGGTGTAACGCGCGCCGCGGATTACGTAGTGGAGACCTGCGGTGGGCCGAATTACTTCACGGCGCGCCACGGCAAGCCCTGCATGCGCAGGCGACATTACCCGTTCGCGATAGACGAGCAGGCTCGCGATATCTGGCTCCACCATTTGTACCTGGCCTTCGACGATGCGGGCATCCCCGTGGAGGTCCGCCAGGAATACTGGGATTGGGCCGAAGCGTTCTCGATCCGCATGATAAATCGCCGCACGGAGCGCGCCCCGCTGCGACGCTATCCATTCGCCGATTTCCTCCGATCCAGGAGCGAGGGTGCGGCACGTCCGCGTGAATGCACCCAAGCGCAGGCGCCGCCCGCATCGCCGGCCCGGAACACCGCGGACCCCAAGGCCATGGCGCCTGATTATGCCGCGTTGATCGCCGGTGAGTGGTCGATGCTGGGGATGATTTATTGAACAATGCAGCCCAGGGAGAAATGGAACATGAAGAGATTCGTCGGATGCAGAATGGCCGTTTACAAGCTAATCCTGGCTTCCGTGGCGATGAGCGCGATCGCGGGTATTTCGCATGCGGCCGACGGCTCCATCGATATCTACACGATATTGGACGATAGCGTCGCTCATATAGAACACTCGTTGCCGACAAGCGACGTTCACACCTTCGGATTCAACTCGTTCAACGTTCCCGCGCAGGACCAGGGCTCCCGCTGGGCGGTGGTGTCGGGCGCCGAACAGATGTCGCGCTATGGCCTGCAAGGAAGTGAGGCGTTCAGTAGCGGCTGGAGCGGATTCTTCAAGCTGGAAGGTGCGATCAATACCGCCTCGGGACAGATTGCGAACAACGGCCGGTCGGTGCTGAACAATGCGAATGACCTCTCGACCATCAGCAGCGCGTCGTCGATCAATGGTCAAGCTTTCTCGCGTGCCCAATACGTGGGCATCGCGTACCCGCTGCTTGGGTCCATCCAGTTGGGACGAACCGTCGCGTTCTCCACCGAACAAGTCTCCGAATTCGATCCTCTGCATGCCTCGGGGCTTTATTCTCCGATTGGCTACTCCGGCACCATCGGCGGCGGCCTCGGCATCACGGAAAATGGTCGGTTCGACAACAGCATCCGGTACGACAACAAGATTGGCGGCGTCAGCTTCGGCCTTCAATACAAGATCGGTCAAACCGACAGCTCCGAAGCCGCCGACGTCGGTTCTGCCCTCGAGGGAATGATGGCCTACCACGGCGGTCCATTGAACGTGGAACTGGCAGGATCCGAGACCCGAAACACTCCGGCACTGTCGTACAAGCTCTTCACAAACGATGTCGGCCTGCGAGTTTCGAACACGTTTGGGTTCATGCTCGGCGGCAAGTACGATCTCACGCCACAGGCAGCCATTTACGCTGGGGTCGAACACACGGATCAGACCATACCCTCCGGTTCGAATAACTGGAGCGCGCAAATCACGTCGTACTACGCCATGCCCATCGCCGGTCTGGTGACGGCAAAGGCGTTCAACTCCGCCTGGGGCGACGCCCCGATACGAGTGTTATGGACGGGCGCCGACTATCGGTTCACGGACGCTTTCTCGATCAGCGTGGGCTATTACAACGTGGACAACGAAGCCAACAACCACAACGACCAATACACCAACCAGCAATTTTCGATCATGCCCGACTATAAATTCAATGAGCGCTTTGACGTCTACGCGGGGCTCATGATTGCGCACTACACGGGCGCCTACCTGACCCAGTTCAGCCCGATCACGCTCGCATCCGGTAACGTGCTCTACGGCATTGGTCTGCGGGCGAAAATCTCCAAGGGAATTCCCCTCTAGGTCCCCAAAGAGGCGGATTGCTCACGAGCCCGCCAATCTTCACGGGCATCGGCGCGCGGCTGCCCGGAAAAATCCATGATCCGCCGTGATCAATGCTCGACACGTCGACGATCCGTGCGGCGCTGACATACAATCTGCGTACGCCCGCTCCCCGACGCCGGCTTTTGCCGACGATCGATTTAATTGTCAAGCCAACTACGAGGCCATGATCCTATGAAAATCAGCGCACGCAATCAGTTTATCGGCGTCGTCAAAACTGTTCATAAAGGAGCCGTCAACTCTGACGTCATCCTCGATATCGGCGACGGTCTCGAAATATTCGCCAACATAACGAACGAGGCCGTTGTCGACCTGCGGCTCGTGGCCGGGCGTCAGGCGATGGCCCTGATCAAATCGAGTTTTGTGTTGCTGACGCCGGACAGGAATGTCCGGACCAGTGCGCGCAACCATTTGACGGGCGTGGTTGCCGACATCATCCCCGGCAGCGTCAATTCCGAAGTGAAGCTTCAATTACCCGGGCAGCGCATCCTCACGGCAATCGTCACGGTCGACGCAATGACGGATTTGGCGCTCGTCAAAGGCAGCCCCTGCACTGCATTGATCAAGGCGTCGCACGTGTTGATCGCGGTCGACGCCTAGTCTTACTGTGTCATAAATGATGGGTGGATCTCAGCGCCGCGCAGCATGGGCATCGGTCCAACTGTTGGGTGATGCCTCGGGCGAGCAGATACCGCAATGTGGCGATCGAGTCGGGTACATGCCGCTGTACTCTTCCGGCTGCCGCGCGGCGTGTAACCTTCGGGTAAGCCAGTCGCTTTTGATTGAGCGGAGTTTTTTTTAGTGCCGCTGTCTTTGAGCCTCTGCCGCATGAGAAAGCCGTACGCTGCAATGCATAGGATGGCGTGATGGTGAAAGCCGCGCCAACCTCGCCCTTCATAATGAGAAAGACCAAATTCCTGCTTGAGCTCCTGATAATCCCGTTCGATGCGCCAGCGCATCATCGCCGTGTTGACCCGCGTGCGCAGCGCCATGGTCGCCGGCAGGTTGCACAGCCAATAGTGCACGGGCTCCGCCTCGCTCTCGAGCCAGTCGATCATGAGCCATTCCTCTTCACGTACTTCGTTGCGTTTCCAGTCCCGATGCGCCGCGCGCACTCTGATCGAGGCAAAGCGCGAGCGGACAATCCGTGAGCCAAATCCCGCACCGAGATCGGCTCATGACCGCGGGCACGACGCAACCGTGTGGGTGGGCGGCCTTTGCCGGTGCGTCTCGGCTTCGGCGGCAGCGGCGCGCGCTGTGCCGTCCACACCGAAGTCGCGGGCTGGACACCGACACAATACTTCAATCCCATCTCCCCGAGGCTCTCGCGAAAGTCCGTGTCGTTGCCGTACCCCGCATCGGCCAACACGACACCAACGGGGACGCCCGCGGCTTTCGCCTCGCGAATCTGCTCGAGCGCAATGTGTGGTTTGGTCCCGAAGTTGATCTCTGCCGGTACGCCCGCCTTCTTGCGACGCTCAGGATGCTCGCCCACTCTTGCGGCAAATACAGCCGCCACGCAATCGGCACGCTGCCTTGCGCCGAGGCCAGCGACAGGCTCACCGCGACCTGGCAGTTGTCTTGTTTACCCATTTGACCGCAGTACTGGCGCGCGACGCCTACCGAATGTTTCCCTTTCTTCGGAAATCCCGTGTCATCGATAATCCAGTAACTACCCTGGGTGAGCTTCAAGGCCGGTCTGACGTACTCCCGCACCGCGCCCAACACCGCCGCGTCGGACCAATCGGACCGCGCCACCACGTGATGCAACGACTGATGCTTCGCGCCGACGTTCCACGGATCGGTATGCGCCGCCAGCGGTTCGACGCTCTTGCGTTCGATCGGCAACATCAGACCGCGGCTGTAGTCGATGAAGCCGGCGCGCCGATCGGCATGTCCAAGGACTTCGCACAGATGATTCATGTACCGCTCAAACTCAGCGAGATTAGCCATGACACCTCAACCAGATTGCTAAGATCCAGAGATAATGCTATGATATTTATGACACAGTAAGATTAATATCCCCGCGGGGCACGCTGCGTCAATGCAGTGCGATACGCCGCTAAATCACTCGGACTGCCGGCCGAGGAGATCGTGAGCGGTGCTGGGCACGACTCTGTGAATCTTGCGCGAATTGCACCTACCTCGATGATCTTTATCCCGTGCCGGGGTGGAGTGAGCCACAACGAGTTGGAGGCGGCTACCTCGGATGACGTTGTGGCCGGAGCCAACGTGCTGTTGCGGGCCGCGCTCGCGCTCGCCGACGGGTTAGGGTGACCTGTCACGTCGAGGCCTCGGACCGTCCTTCCGGGAAATCGACCCAGGTGCGACGGACCGCCCTCCTCCCGCGATCCGCTCAGGCAGGTCATGGCTCCCTGGCTGGGGTTCGCGTACTTTTTGTGCTGAAACTAGCGGTTTCTCTGCCGGGGGGAGAGTAACTGAAAGCTGGGGGTGTGCAGTGCAACCAAACCACGTCGCCTGCGCCGCAGTTTGCGATTGCCGTCGGGTTCCCGGCAGTAATACTCAAGCCGGAAACGGCATCGACAGCATGACGCAAGTCGTTGTGCGTCGCATACCCCCAGCTTTCAGTTACTCTCCTAGGTGCAGGATTTCGAGTGATTGGACCCACCTGATTTCGTCGGAATGGGACCACCCGATTTCGGAGGTGTTTACCCAAACGTGCTAATTGGTACGCTGTCCCTCACTAAGTAATTGATCTTCCGGCAAATAAAAATCCCTGAAATCGTGCCTTTTCTCGAGTTTTTCGAGAACGTATAAATTCCTGATTGTAAATGGTCTTCGAAAAATTATGCACACCAAACCGCCGCTTCTGGCACGTTCGGGTAAACACCTCTCTACAGTCTGCTCCCGAATCCGTTCGCCCGGCGGCGTAGCACCCAAAATGGACCGCTCTCCGATGCAGGCGGAGCCGAACGAGCCGCAGCCTCGCTCAAGCGCCGCTCAAGGAAGCGTCGCCGGCACCGGCGTGATGGCTAGCCCCAGGTATATCGTCAGAGGGTCGCGGCAGCTGCCGGTGAATTGATTCGCCTGCAGCGGAGTCGATGACCCCGCGGGGATCTCGTAGAGGGACTCCGTGTCCGTCGTCGTGCAATACTTAAGCCGCGCCGTCGAGTAGTCAAACCAAACATTGCCGTTGGCATCCACCACGGGATCCCCGAACTGCTCTTCGTTGTTGTTCCCCGACGGCAGCGGTGGCACGATCGTCTGCAGGATGACTCCCGTGTTATTGACTTCGTAGATGGCACCGGCAATGGAGCATCCCCCCGAGGAGGTACATTCACTGGGCTGCGAGAACACCCATAGGTTGTTCTCGCCATCGATGGCCAAGGTGCCATAGTTTCCTGGGTACGAGGCGGGAAAATAGATGCTGGTCACTGCGGAGCCGGAAGCGGTGTACTCCGCTATCCGAACACTGCAACCGCCGGACCCATTGGAGTAGCTCTCCAGCGCCTCGAGGTGACCGGCGGAGGTGAAGGCCAAGCCCGCACCCTCGCAGCCGCCGCTCTGGCCCCCCGTGCCGGAATAGGAGATTTTCGTGCTGATGGTTTGGTAACCGCTTGCGACCGTGTACTCGACGATCGACGCTGCGGCGGTGGTCGTATCGATTTCATCCAGCCACAGATTTCCTTGCTGATCCATGGCCATGTGTGGGACGGTGAGCGAAGAACTAGCAGGCAGCATCGTGATGGTCGTCGGCGAAATGGACGCCGGCCGGCCGGAAGCGCTCGCGAATTCAACCACGGAGATCGAGTTCGAGTAGCTGCCCGTCGCGGTGATCGACTGGGCTATTGACCAAAGGTTGCCCGCGTGGTCGCCAATGATCGGAAAGTAGGACGGCACGCTGGTCGAATCAGCGGCAACGTACGGCAACTTCGGCGACGCGGCGAACCCCCCATAGTTCAAAAACGTGTTGGTGAGGCCGTTGATCTCCCCGGACGCCGCGACGGACCCCGAGCCGATGTCGACGTAGAGATCGTATGCCGGCTGCCCGACGGTGTTGCTACCGGCCAGCGCCGGCGAACAGCGAGCGGTAATCGCACTGCAGACGATCTTGTAGGACGCGATCGTCACCGCACTGTCGGCATGACCCGTGGCAATGGCAATGGCCTTCAGGGTCTCCGTGGATCCGATTGCAAGCGTGCCGGTGTACAGCGTAGATGACGCGGTTGGCGTCGTCCCATCCGTTGTGTAATAGATCGACGCACCTATGGTTTTGTCGCCGATGCTGACCGTCTGCACGAACTCGTATTTGCCCCCTTTTAGCGAAAACACCGGCTTGGCCGCGGCTGCGCGCGGGCCGGACAGGTCTTGATCGGCGACCGCACTCGTCGCGCACATGGCGGCAGACACTGCGAGCCCGACAAGGTGCGGCATCGGGCAGGTGGAACTCTTCATTTTGACGCCCCCGTTGTTCGTCGAGCACCCGGAACACCTCATTGCCCGCAGCTGCCAGATTCGCAACTTGCGCGCCTTGCGTGTGTTCATGGTATCAGAGCGCTGCCCTCGCCGGATCGACTGAACATATTGTTGAACTATGTTTGGCTGCGCCATTAACGTGAATCCAGCAGATTCATTCCCCGCGCGCGGCCTGCACCCGGCGCCAAGCAGCGGCCACCGGCGCAACCGTGATGGTTATCACAGCTTCAATTGCCGGGTTATCGATTCAATCAGTTTGGCACGAGTCGTGACTTAATTGGTTTTCTCACAGCCCCCGCCATGTCGTTGGTTCTGCGTGGCTTATGTGAAATACGTGAAGTGCGCGGCAGATTGGCGCGCCCGAGGATCATAAACTGCAAAAAAATCGTCCGACGGCGCTGTTTAGGCATTTTCTACCTGCCGGACGACTGCGATTTGAACAGTATCGGTGGCAACTGGAGGATGTTTCCAGACGGCTGGTCGCACAAAAATCAACGACAAGGAATATCGAGCAATGAGCGATACGGGAGTTACCTGGGCAATCGTGTTGGCAGCGGGCGACGGACGACGGCTGCACAGTTTGACGACAAACGCATCGGGAATGGCTGTGCCAAAGCAGTTTTGTTCCCTGCGCGGCGGGTATTCGCTCTTGCGGGACGCGTTGTTTCGGGCGCAGGCCTTCGCACACGCTGAGCACGTATGCACAATCGTGGCGGAACAGCACCGGCAATGGTGGCGGCCGGCATTGGGTTCGACATCCGAGGCCAATATCATTGTTCAGCCGCGCAACTGTGGAACCGCGCATGGAATCCTGTTGCCGTTACTGCACATCATGCGGCGGGATCCGGAGGCGCGCGTAGTTTTGTTGCCGTCCGATCACCATGTTGACGACGAGCGCGCGCTCGCAGTGGCCATTCGACGATCGATCCACGAATTGGAGAGGACGAGCCGGCGGATTGTTCTGCTGGGAATTTCACCCGAACAGGCGGATCCGGACCTTGGCTACGTTGTGCCCGGCGAACAGGTCCGGCATGGCTTGTGGACAGTGGCGCGATTCGTAGAGAAGCCGCGCTCGACCCGTGCGCAGCGGTTGATCGAAAGCGGCGCGCTTTGGAATTCCTTCATCATGGTGGGGCGCGCTGGTGCGCTGTTGGAGGTGTTTCAGGCGCGCATCCCCGAGACCGTCGAGAATATGCGCGAAGCGATAGCGTGCGATCTCACCAACTCAGGCGATTCCACGGCAATGGCTGATCTGTATCGCCGGCTGACTGACATGGATTTCTCAAAACACGTGCTTGAAGGGGCGGAATCGATGTTGCGCGTAATGGCGGTGCCACGTTGCGGCTGGAGCGATCTAGGGACACCCACACGACTTGCGGAAACCTTGAAGCGCCTGCCCCGACAATGCGAACTGGCTGATTCCCCTCCGAATCCTCTTGCGGGCTTTTTGAACCTTTCGCAGCAACACGCGGCGCTCGAGGCACTCCGGGAATCCGCTGCCCCAAATGAATTGGGGTGACCTCGAGATTGCGACATCGTGGGGGATGATCTGGCCGAGACGGTGGATTCGGTCAGGCAGCGGATCAGCGCGCTGACGATACATCGGGTCGCGCAGAATCGGCTTCGTCATCCAGCACCCCCTATATAAGGAGCCGCCAGTCTACCCAATGGCCGCCGTTGCACCAGAACCCTGGAGAACTCCAAAAATCCTACCGTATGCTATTGCATGGAAAATGACGGGAGGCCGGCGCCACTGGCGGCGTAGCACCCCCAAGAACTGGTTGCTCTCCGAGGACCGCGATTTGGATGCGCAACCTCGCGAGTGCCCGGCTGTTGCTGGGCACGGCCCGGGTCAATCCCACCCTCTCCGCCAGGCGACGCCTCAAGAAGCCCGCAGAGCCACCGTCACCGGCAACCGCGCCGCGCGGATTGCCGGCAGCAGGCCACCGGCCAAGCCGATGATCATGGACATGAGCAGGCCCCGGAAGACGAGTTCTGGGGTAACCTTGAAACTGAACACCACCTGCGTGAAGTTCTGACCCAACGTCGACACCGTAAGATGGTCGAACAGCACGTACGCGATCACGGCGCCGAGCAATCCGCCGATCAGCGCGAGCAGCAGCGCCTCGATCATCACCGAGGCCACCACCGGCAGACCGCCGAAGCCTATCGCGCGCAGCGTCGCGATTTCCTTGCCGCGCGCGGCGACTGCGGCATACATGCTGTTGAGCGCGGCGAAGACCGCGCCGAGCGCCATGATGGCCGTGACCAGGCCCGCAAGGACCCCGATCGTCTGGCGAAATTGTTTGGTCTGGCCGCTGAAGTAATCCCGCTGGCTCTCGACATCGACGGTCAGACGCGGATCGGCGGCGAGGGCGCGCTTGAGCTTGTCGAAGCCGTCTGGACCCTCCAGTGCGGCCAGCACCGAGCTCGACCCGGTGCGCGCGAACGTCGTCCGGGCTACATTGATGTCGGTCCACAATTCGCTCTCATGAGCGTCCCCGGATTCGAATACGCCGACCACCGTCCAGTCGGAACCCCGCATCCGCACGACCTTGCCCAGTTCGATGCCCTTGAACTGGCGCTGCACGCCGCGGCCGACGATCAGCTCGCGCAAGCCGAGGCTGAAGTTGCGGCCATCGACGAGCTTCAACTGCGGCCGCAGCGCGAATGCCGTGGGCTCGACCCCGCGCAAGGCGATATTCGCGCCATTCTTGACATCGTCCTTGCGGACCAGCTCGGCGATCGCCAGCATCTCGGCCGAGGCCAACGGTTTGCCGTCTGCGCCGCGGCGGATGCCGGGCGCTTGCTCGATCAGGTCGTCCGATTGGCGGTCCAGTCCGGAATTGATCTCGGCGTCCGAGCCGCCGCGCATGACGATCGCCTCGTCGCTGCGGCCGGTTGCTTTGAGCGTGCTTTCGAAGCCCGTCGCCATCGCCAACAGGGCCGTGAACACCGCCACCACGCCGGCGAGGCCGATCACAATGACGAGGGAGGATGCCCAGCGCTCAGGAATGCTTCTGAGGTTGATGCCCGTGATGGCGCTCACTTGCTTGAACATGGCTGGTTCCCGCTGGTTGGATTATCGTCCGGCCAAGGCGTCGACGATCTTGAGACGTTGCGCGCGCAGCGCCGGCAACAAGCCCACGGCAATGCTCATGAGAAGGATGGCCGCGATCCCGACGGACCAGACAAACGCATCCACCGGCAGCTGAAATTGCCCACCGGTGGCCTTTTCCACCATCCCGCCCGCAACGCTGGCGAGCGTCAGTCCCAGCAGACCACCGGCCACGCACAGGGCGCCCGCCTCGGCGAGCACGAGCCCGAGCACATCGGTGTCGGAGAATCCCAGGGTCTTCAGCACGGCGAGCTCCGGCACGCGCTCGCGCACGCTTTGCGCCATGGTATTGCCGACGACCAGCAGCAGGGTGAAGAAAACCGCAAATAGGATCCACCGCACCATCAAGCCGATATCCCCGATCTGCTTGACGAAGCCCAGATTGAACTCCTTTTCGGTCTGCGTCTTGGTCTCATCCGGCGAATTCTCGAACATGCCGTCGATCGTCTTGCTGACGGCCTCGCCGCTGGCCCCGGGAGCCAGTTTGATGATGAAAAAGTTCGTGCGGTCCTTGCCGAACAGGGTCGCTTCGTCGAAGTAATCGTGATTGATGAAGACCGCATTGGTCTGCTTCTTCCAGTTCTCGTCCTTGCCGTCGTAGATGCCGACCAGGTCGAACTCCCAGGACTTGCTGCCGTTCTTTTGCGGGTAGATGTTCGAGGAGAGCGGAATTTTCTGGCCGACCTTCCAGCCGTATTGATCCGCGAGCAGCCTGCCGGCGAGCATGGCGGTGCGCGTAGCGGTAAAGGCCTTCCATTGGTCCTCGGGCATCACCCATTCCGGGTAGACGTCGTGATAACTCGGGGCGTCGACCGCAAACGTGAACACCTGCGTATTCGTCTGCCAGACGCCGCCGAACCATTGGGAGTACGTCACCCGCGCCACGCCCGGCACCGCCTCCAGCTTCGGCAGCATACCGACCGGCAACGGCTGGGTGAATGACACGCGCGCCTGCGTCACCAGGCGAGTCGCACCGACGAAGTCGGCGCCGGCGTTGAAAACGTGGCTCAGCGACTGCAGCAGACCGAAAAGCAGGAATGCGGTTGTCACGGACAGCAGGGTCAGGATCGTTCGCGTCTTCTTGCGGAACAGATTGGCCACCACAAATCCGGCGCGGGTCATGGCCGAGGCTCCGTTGGTTCATCGGCGTCTGTCCGCCTCATGCCAATGTGGCCTGTTCGAGTAGTTGGCCCTTTTCCAGGTGCAGCGTTCGCCTGGCGTACTCCGCGGCCTTTGGATCATGGGTGACGATCACGATGGTCTTGCCGTGCTCGCGGTTCAACACCTGCAGCAGACCGAGGATCTCATCCGCGGTCTTGCGATCCAGGTCGCCGGTAGGCTCGTCGCAGACGAGCAGCGGCGGATCGGACACGAGCGCCCTGGCAACCGCCACGCGCTGTTCCTGGCCGCCGGATAGTTCCCGGGGTTTGTGCTTGGCACGATCGGCAAGGCCGACCAACGCCAGAGCGGCGGCGACGCTTTTCTTGCGTTGTGCCGCCGACAGCCGCGTCAGCAAGAGGGGCAGTTCAACGTTGCCCTCGGCGCTCAGCACCGGCATCAGGTTATAGAACTGGAAGACGAAACCGACGTTGCGCGCGCGCCAGCGGGCGAGCTCGCTGCTGGAGAGCCGGTCAATGTGGACGCCGCCCACGTGGATCTCCCCCGCGCTCGGCTTGTCGAGGCCGCCGATCAGATTGAGGAGCGTGGTCTTGCCGGAACCGGAGGGTCCCATCAGCGCGACAAAGTCGCCCCTGGGAATGTCCAGGGTGAGCTCGTGAAGGACTTCGATTTTCTGCTTGCCGCGTTCATACGCCTTGGTGACGTTGCGGACCTGAACCATGAACTCGGGCATTACAAACTCCCTTTGGCTCATAATCGAACTTAAGGCGGCGCGACGGTGACCGCCGCATCGTCCTTGAGGGCGGCCGGGGCATCGATGATTACCGCCTCGCCGGCGCTCACGCCGGTCAGCACCTGGCGCGAATCGCCGATGGTCCCACCCAATGTCACGGGGCGACGCCGCGCCCTTTGTTCCGTCAACACGAACACGACGTTCGAGCCGCCTTCGTTGCGCACGGCCTTGGCCGGCACCAGCACTCCGCGCCGAGGGGACTGATTGCCGGGGCCGAGATTCCTGTCCTCGAGGAAGGATACGCGCACACCCATGTCCGGCACGATGCGGTTGTCCTTGACATCGAGACCAATGCGCACCTTTACCGTCGCCTTGGCGCGATCGGCCGTGGGAATGATCGCGATGACGTGCGAGGGAATCGTCCAATCCGGATAAGCGTTGAGCACCGAATCGACCGGTTGGTTGGGTTGCACGCGGTTGATATAAGCTTCGTTCACATCGACTTCGACCTCGAGCGAATTCATGTCGACGATGGTACCAATACCGGTGCGCGTGAAGCCACCGCCCGCAGAAAGCGGCGAGACAATCTCGCCCACCTGCGCCGACTTGGCGATCACCACGCCGTCGAATGGCACGCGCACGATCGTGTCGTCGAGATTTCGCTCGGCCACCTCGACGTTGCGCTGTGCAACTTCGACATTCCTGCGTTGCGTGGCGAGCTGCGCGGTCAGGGCATCCATCGCGGTTCGCGAATTGTCCAGCGCCGACTGGCTCACGAAGTGGTCCTTGATGAGACTTTTCTGCCGCTCGTAGTCGCGCTGTGCATTGGCGAGGTTAACTTGCGTCTCGGACAGGCCGGCCTTGGCGAATTCGACCTGGGCGCGAGCCGCGTTCAACGACGCGCGAATATTTGTGTCGTCAAGCCTCGCAATGACTTGCCCCGCTTTGACCCGATCTCCTTCCTCTATGCCGAGCTCGACCATCTTGCCCGTGATTTTCGACGCTACGGCGGCCTCGCGGCGAGCGACCACGTAGCCCGAGGCATCCAAAATCGATGCCGCGCCGGCCGCTGCACCCTGGGAAGTGGCTTGGGCCGCGACCACATGGACTGGAATTGCGGCCGGTCGCAGCCAGATCCAGGCCGCCGCGGCGGCCATGGCCAACAGGGCGGCGGCGATCGCCAAAAGACGCCCTTTCCCGGACGGCGGGGGCGCGCTGTCGCGCTCGATTCGCAGCTGATTGAGCAGCGCGGTTTTATCGTTCATGAACCAGGGCGCTGTTTGAAATTTGGGTATTGGTGACAGGGACGATGGAAGCCGCGCCTTGGCTGGTTGAATCGGCCGGCGTATGGGGCGAAGGATAATCGGGGAAGAGTGCGCCTGTCCATCGCGAACTCGACAACGTGCCGCCTGCGCCTGCGCGCGCCTGTTGACGACAAGGGGCCATATCAACGTGCACAAAATTCCCTTTCGTGCGTTGACCCCCTACCCCTCGTCAGAGACCGAATCATCGCGGCCAGCCGCCGCGGCCTGCGTGATGGCCGCCAAGTCGATGTCGAACTCGGCGAGATCCTGCGCCGCGCCCACCCTGGTCGAGTGCCCGCTCACTTCGGCCACAAACTTCGCCGGCATCCCGATCGACTGCGCGACGCGTTTAAAGATCGGCGCGATGCTGCCGGGATGTAGCGCTTCCCCAATTGGCGGGTCGCGTACTTTTCATGCAGATAAGTAGCGGTTTCTCCGCTGCAACGCACAATTCGCAGCCCTAGGCTGCTGAAACGACAAGACGGTCAGCGTAGCGCTCGACCGGGAATCGGTACGTGCCGCGGAAGTTGATGTGACGGTGGCCGACCGGTCCGGTGCTTCGCAAGGCGTCGATGGAATACCGGAGCGCCGGGCGCTGGCTTTCACGCTCAACAGCGCACTTTAGGCGTTGAGTATTCCAGGCCATCACACAGTTGGTCAGGAGGGTCAAAGCCCCTGAAGTGGCGCTCAGTTCCTCAGCCCGGCGGCCGGACCCGGAACAAACCTGGGGGTGCGGCCGTCGGTTTGTCACAATGTCGGAAGAGGCGGAGTATCCCGTGAACTAGGGAGGGCACAGCCATGCAATTCGTTGTCTGGGCGGAAACGATGATTGCCGGCCAGTCTGTCGCAGTGCAGCGTGCGGCGGTAGTTGAGCGGCAATGCCTCGCAAATGTTCCGACAAAGCTGGGTCTGACTCTGCAAGAAGGGAGAGGGATCCTCAGCGGCATTGAACAAGAGGTGGTTCAATTCCAGCCTGATGCATCTGATGCACTTTTGCGCGAGTTGCGTGAGCGACAACAACGTCATCCCTCCGGCCGTGGGAGCGTTGGGCGGCGCAGCCGGCGCGGCGGGAGGGATGGGCGGTCTGTACGGCATGGGGGCGACCGGCAATCATCCAGGCGCCAACCCCGACAGCCCCGGGGTACCGCCGTCGCAGCCGAGTGGGCCGCCGCACCCTTCCGATGCGCCCCCCGCGGGTGGGCCCGGCGCATCGAAAGCTCCCGCGCCACCACCGGACAATTCCGCGACACCGCCAGCCAATGCCGAGGCACCGCCGGACAGTGCGCCCAGCGCTCCAACGTCAACGGTCGCTCCCGACGGCACCTGGACCGATGTGATCCCGAACGCCGATGGCGGAACGACAACGGTCGCGGTTGCGCCTTCCGGCGGAATCACCGTCACCCAAATGGGACCACCCAATGCGGATGGGGTCTCGACCGGCACCACGACCGCACCAGACGGCACCGTCTCCGGCGTGACGACCACGACCAATCCCGACGGTTCGAGCACGACCATCACCACGGATCCCAACGGCTTGACGACGACGAAGTCGGTGACGCCCAATCCGGACGGCAGTGTCACCACCACGACGACGGATCCTCTGAACGGCACCACGACGTCGACATCCACCACGACACCGACCGGCGACGGCGGCTTGGTGGTCGATGCGACAGACTCGAATGGCAATCACACGGTGACGGTCAATTCCCCGGACGGGAGTTCGAATACCGTGAACACCGACTCTCACGGCAACACAACCGCCATTACGATTGCGCCGAACGGCTTTATGACCACGTTCACTGGCAAGGATGGCAGCGGCTGGGGAACCACCACCACCGGTTTTCCGGGTGGCCCGACGACGAGCACCACCTTGGGGCCGAACGGAGGCGGATCGACGACGACGTCCACACCCATCCCGGGGGGCGGCGCCAACGTGGTCACACAAAATGGGAACGGCACGATTACCACCGGAATCAAATCGCCCGACGGGAGTATGGTCGGAACGACGTACGGCTTGGACGGGACTCCTCGTGTGGATTACACGCCTCCCGATTCCCTCCCCAAACCGCCCTAGTATCGGCCTTACTCGCCGACGGTGCCCCCGAGTTCGCGGAAAAACCAAGCCGGGGCTTTCAGCCAGTCGCGCTGCACGGTCCGCAATGACATGCCCAAGGCGCGTGCCGTGTCCTCCTCGCCATAGCCGCCGAAGAAACGGCACTCCACCGCGTCGGCCAGGCGCGGCATCTCCTTCGCCAGCCGTTCCATGGCCTCGTTGAGCGCGAGCATCCCTTCGTCGGAATCGACCGACAAGTCCGCGACGTGAGACAACGTGAGATGCTGACCGCCGCCGCCGCGCTTCTCCGCCAGGCGGGACTGGGCGTGGTTGATGATGGCATGGCGCATCGCGAGCGCCGAGGCACGCAGAAAGTGGTTTTCGTCGGCGAAGCTGCGCGACTGGCCGAGGCGCAGGTACGCTTCGTGCACCAGCGCGGTCGTCTGTAGCGTGTGCCCCGCGCCGAAACGGGCACGCGTGCGATGGGCGACCCGGCGCAGCTGATGGTAGAACGCCGGCAGCAACTCCGAGGCCAGGCGCCGAACCTCCGCGGGCGCCGCACTGGCCAGCACGCGATCCAGCGCGTCCGGGGGGTAAGGGGTGGTTCTCCTCGGCCATTCGACGATTCTAGGCACTTCGCCCGGTCAGGTGCAGAAAATTGACTGCTGGCGCCCGGTGGCGGGATCGTCCCCGAATTCCGGTTCTCGCAGCGCCTTTTGCACGGGCTGCGGCGCAGCGCTACGACAAGACCGGCCTGCCGCGTTACCTCGAGTCCGATCGACACCGGCATGGCGGGAATCAGCTTTGCTTTCGGTTTCTCGATACAACGACGCCGCGGCACCGTTGAGGACGCGCCTCGAGAACATTTTGTTGACGTGGCGCGAGGCCGAGCTCAGCGTCCTCATCGGGAAGCGCTTCGAGGTCGACGTCGCGGACAGCGGAGTCGACATGGCCGCGCTCGAACGATGCCTGGGCCAAGTCGATCTGGCACGCCTCGAGTCCATGAGAAATCAGGGTGCGACTACCCCGTGAAGAATGGCCCGGCCACGGGTGCGTTGGCGAGGCTCTGCGCGCTGGGCCTGCTGGCCGGCTGCTCAAAGGACCCGATCCCCGACGGGATCATTTATGGCGGCGCATCGATTCCGAGTTCGAGCACCACGTCGCCATCAAACCGGTTCGCAGCGGGCAGGACTCGGCGGCCGTCGTACGCCGTTTCAAGGCCGAGCGCCGGATCCTTGCCAACCTCGATCATCCGAACATCGCGAAACTCCTGGATGGCGGGCCCACGGCGCAAGGGCAACCCTACTTCATCATGGAGTATTGTTATAGAGACCGCGCACTGGCTCATTCGGGGAGGCTCATCTTGCGCAATAGCGCAACAAACCTGGCATCTCGAGGCAGATCGCGCAAGCCGACGTGAACCTTGAGCCACAGCAGATCCTTGTCGTGCGCCGCATACGCCTTTTCGGCCCACTTGAACGCCTCGTCGACCTCGCCGCGGTAGGCGAGGGTCTGGGCGATTCTGGTGGCTGAATTGGGGTACCTCTTAATGAGCTCGGCGAGGGCTTGGTCGGACTGGATCTGCCGCGCGAGCCGATGGTTCGCCATGCTCAATAGCATCAGCCTAACTGCCTCGTTACGTTCTCGATCGATCTCTTCGAGCCCCCCCTCTTCGCCGCGCTCGATCATGAGCAACCCGAGCCACGCCGGAGCGTCGGATTGCGTCAAGGCGGCGAGTTGCGTGTAGACCGGTTCGGCTTCAGCGGGATGGCCGCTGGCCCACAAGCTATACGCGAGACCGCCCTGCGCGCCCGGGCTCAAGGGATCGCTGAGGGTCGCCGCGCGATACAGGCGAATGGCATCCTCAACACGGCCTTCGTCCATGGCGAGGTGGCCGCTCAGATTCAGTATGCGCACATTGCGCGGATCCAGGGCGAGTGCCCGCTGATACTCCTTTTTAGCTTCCGCCCAATCCCAATCGCATACTTCGAGAACCTGACCAAGCGCGCCGTGACTGTCGGCGAGGTTGGGGTCCAACGCGATCGCGCGCTGCGCGGCCTCGCGAGCGTGCGCGTATCCCGGTGCGGGTGAGATCCATGCCGACAGCACCTGCACGGTGTAGCCCGTTGACAGCCACGCCCAGGCGAGCGCGTAGGATGGATCGATCTCGATTGCGCGCCGGTACAGGTCGATCGAGCGCTCACGATCTTGCTGGTTGTTGCGTCTGCCGAAGAACCGTCCTTGCAGCAGCAGACTGTAAGCCTGCGGGTTCGGCGTCGCCCGTGGCTGCGCCTTGGTCGAGTCGAGCAGGCGCAGCTGCATAGCTTGAGCGACTTGCGCGGCGATCTCGTCTTGGACTTCGATGATGTCATCCGGACTGCGGTCGTACGTCTCTGACCAGACGTGGTAGCCGTTATCGGCGCGAATCAACTGCGCAGTGACACGCAGTCGGGTTCCCGATTTTCGCACGCTGCCCTCGAGAATATTCACGACCTTCAGTTCGCGCGCGATGTCCGACACGTTGGCGGCTTTGCCCTTAAAGTAAAAGGACGAGGTTCCCGCCGGAACGCGTAATTCGGGTATTTTGGTGAGCAGATCAATGATCGCCTCCGTCATACCATCGGCGAAGTATTCCTGATCCTTCGTCTCGCTCATGTCGAGGAATGGCAGCACGGCGATCGATCGATCGGGTGCGGCTGCGGATGGACTGGCGACGACACCGGCTGCCGCAGCATGTGTATGCACCCACATGCGTAAGGTAACAGCCAATAACACCGCGGCGACCATAGCGATGAGGGTGACGAGCAGCCTTCGCATACTAGTCGGCCGCGCCGCTTTCGCGATCTCGGGAGTCGATTGATCGGGCAGTCCTACCGAACGGTCGAGAATCAGTGGAGCCTCAGCGCTGAGCGTGGTCACGGGCGCTACCAGTCGATACCCCCGCCTTGGCACACTGGCAATGTAAGTCGGATCTTTGGAGTCATCGCCGAGAATGCGGCGCAGCGCACCCACCGCCTGGTATACCGAATCCGGTGTGACGACGACGTCTGGCCACACCTCATCCAGCAGGGTTTGGTGGCTCACCACCTCCCCCGGACGCGCGGCGAGACTCAGCATCAGTTCCATCAGCCGTGGTTCGAGTTTGACGACCTTCCCCGCCTGAGAAATCTCGTCGGCGCTCGGGTTGACGCACCATGCGGCGATGAGGAACGCAGGTCTTTTAGGGGGCGCCACGGGTGGTGAAATCCAAGCTCTTGAGTGGCACGGCGTCCTGTCTCGGGGTTCAGCGGTTTAAGCGTCATCGGAGTATAGCGCGGCCCCTCCCAGGCGGTGTTCGGGGGGTGAGACACCAGGTTTTGGGGCCAATTTTCCCGATCTTCGGAAAACCTTCGGTTATGTTCAGAACGGATTCAGGACTTGGGAGCGATCAGACGACATAATATTCTCGGAATCAAGACCGAGGGATGTAACGCCTCCATGAATCGCACCTATCGATTGGTGTGGAGCCGGGCTCAGAACGCCTGGGTGCCGGTGGCGGAGACCGCCCGGCGGCGGGGCAAGTCGGGTCGCGCGCGTTCCGCGGCGATGGCCGCCACCGCGCTGTCGCTGGCATTCATGCCGCGGGCGCAAGCCGGCCCCCTCGGCGGACAAGTCACCGC
>Ga0302275_10002558_pt1 | contig 19102 bp, 13 predicted proteins | sample III_Bog_N2_2_FD_200229 | JGI IMG/M metagenome (GOLD analysis project Ga0302275, IMG submission 200229) | Peat permafrost microbial communities from Stordalen Mire near Abisko, Sweden - III_Bog_N2_2 | ecosystem: Environmental > Terrestrial > Soil > Wetlands > Peat | place: Sweden: Abisko...
TGATCTCGTGCTTGCCCCAGATCTTTGTCAGGGTCGCGCTGGCATCGCTGTTTTCGCTGGCATAGATGAGAGTATTCCAGTTCGCGGTGCCGCCGATGCCGCCGCCCGCATCCCAGAAATTCACGTACGGCAGCGTCTTGTAGACCTCGTCGGCGGAAGTTGGCGAGGCAAATCCCAGTGTCGCCAGGTTGTCGATTGCACTTTGGCCGGGGTCGCCGCCCTGGACCTCATAGTGGCGCGTGAAGGAGTAGCGCAGTTGCAACACCGTGGTGGGGCTCAGCGTGTAGTCGTCCGCCAGCAGGATATTGCGTCCGTTGGTGATGTTCTGCGCGTAGTTCAGATCCCATGGGTTGTTGAATGCGTTGACACCCGCGGTGAAGAGCCGGTCGAAGGAGAAGCGCCCGAAAAGACGCTGCTTTTCGCTCATCTCATAGTCCAGGCGAATGTCGAACTTCTGTGCGGTTGTCGGATCAAGACCGGGAACATAGAGATTGTTTACGTCTCCATTCGTATCCGCATCGCAGGTTGTCGGGTTAGGGGCGTTGCACTTGGGAAACTCGGAGAGGAACTTCACCGCGATGGGATTCGGGTTGGCAATCTTGTTGCCGGCAAACGCCTGCCGCGTCCCGTCCGGATTATCGGGCTGGGTCGGGTCATAGATCGTAAAGCTATCGGCGGAAAAATCGCCGGTCCGCTCCGCGCTGGTTGGAACGGTAAAGATGTTTGAACCGTCGAACGATTCCTGCTGGGTGGCCTCGTAATCGGCAAAGAAGAAGAGCTTCTTGCGCAGGATCGGTCCGCTGATCGCGCCGCCCTCCTGGTAGCGGTGAAAGGAGGGTGATGTGTTGGATGTGCCGTTGGCCAACTGGCTCTGCTTGTTGAAGGAATCGTTGGCGGCAAGAATGTCTGGCCGGAAGACCCCGAAGGCGTCGCCATGAAACTTGTCCCCGCCGGACTTGCTGACCAGGCTGATGACGCCCGCGCCGCCGCTCTGGTAAGAGGCCGGAGTGTTCTGCGTCTCCACGCGATACTCATCCACGCCATCTTCGGGAATTTGAAGCGCCGGGATGATTGCGCCGGCATTGTTCTCCGCAATCCCCAGGGGGCTGCCATCGAGCATGTAATAGACAGAACCTTCGATGGCGCCGTTGATGGTGTACGAAGAAACGTCAATTCCAGGCCGCCCGGACGAGATGTTGGTAATGGCCTCGGAATTGGACGAGTTGGGCGTTCCATTGGCCGGAGTGACGCCGGCGCTCAATTGCACCAGATCGTAGACATCACGCGAAAGCAGCGGAACGCGGTCAATCGTCTCGGCGGAGATGAGCTGGCCGACCGTCGAGTTGCTGGTCTCCATCAGGTCGACGGACTCCGATACGGTCACCGTATCGGTCACGCTTCCCACCCGCAATGCGATGTTGACGGTGCTGACCTGATCGACGGTCACCGTCACATTGTCCACGGCGGCGCTTTGAAAGCCCTTCATGCTGGCCGTCACCTGATAGGCGCCAGGATTGAGCGACACAAAGGAGTACAAGCCTGCCGCGGTCGTGACGGTATGCTGCGTGACGCCGGTTGCATGGTTCAGCAGCGTCACGCTGGCGCCGGGAACAACCGCCCCGCTTGGATCGGTGACCAGGCCGCTGATGCTGCCCCGGCCAGCCTGAGCCAGTGCGGCAGTTGTCGCGCACAGCAGGAGAGTGCATGCAAAGAAAACTCGGCGCATAAAACCGGCGCTCGCTTTTCTGTCTTTCATTGAGAGTTTCATAAACGGCCCCAATCGTTGAGATTCAAACGTTTGAATACCCGATAACGCAATCTACTGCCCTTTGCACCCGCTGTCAAGCAAATTTCGTGTTCCGCGGATTTATTTCTCTTGTCTGCCGCCTCCGGGGCCCGCCTCGCCCCGCAGGTCATCGCCCGGATGCTGCCCGTATAAAGGCTGCCCAAGGGCCTTTTGTGCGCCCTGCAATCAACAAGATGCAACGGCAATAATATACCTGCCTCATCAAAGCCGGTATACCTTCTGCTTCCCAAAGCCTCTTTGCTGGTCGTCACTCCGCTCCTTCCTTTGCGGCTTGGGCGGCTGATCGGGTACACTGCTTTCGACAATAGTTCTTCTATCCAGGGGTGGAAAATGAAGCGGTGGATGCTTGTTGTGGCGTGGTTCATACTGCTGTTCCTCTGGAACTTTACGACCAAGCCGACTTCCGAGGCCGACTACATCCTGATAAACAGACTTTTTATTGCGGTCGCCTTTATGCTTGCGCCAATCGAGATCATCGCCTCGATCCTCGCGGTGGCCGCCATCTATAAAATTCCATGGAAGAAGAAGCCTGTCGCCTAAAAGTAGGTTTATACTCGACAAATAGAAAGGCCCTCGTCTGCCAGGACGAAGGCCGGTTCTGCATAACCCTTGTGACGCGCTAATCCAAGGATAAGGTAGGACTACGCGCGATGCAACTTGTTTTTAAGACCCCAACAAAGATAGCTCCATCCGAGCCATATCCAACTTGGCTTCATGCCCCTCGCTACAGAGGACCCTCGCTCTGGTTTTTAACACGTCACGTAATACATCTGCTTGCGTTCCGACTGCTGAATATCTGGTGTATATGGTCTGGCGCTGCCCGCAGTTTTGTCTGGCACATTCGTATTCAATCTCCCACAGAACCCCTTCGTGTAGACCTGGGGCCAGCGCCGCTACTCCTTCCAGACGGATTGCTTCTCGACCAACCCGGCACACGTGCCCGTGCGGAAGGCATAAGAAATCTATCGGCCAAATACCCGTGGGCTGATATTGTTCACCAACAGATTTTCCTAATGGGCTTTGACGCGGGAGAACAAATGTGTGATCGACTCCATCACACTGAAACCGACAAACGAAGCGCAGTTCAGTCATAGGCGAACCTCCCCATGGGTCCGCTTCCCACTATACACGGCGCTTCCCTCGGCCTTGCCGCTTCTTAGAATGGCCTCGCATCGGCCTTCCCGGTCAACTCGGCGTAGGTGATCCGTCGGCCTACGATCTGCGAAACGACCAGCGCAAACCTGTCCGAGTCGTTGAGCGGGTTGTCTGGGGTGGCCCGATTGTTGTACCGGAAAGCCTGCTCGTCCACGTAACGGTTCAAATGGAAAGGTTCGACGGCAACGTAGGTGCCGGTCAAGCCGCGCTTGAGTAGGCTCCAAAAATTGTCGATTCCTTGAGTATGGACCTGCCCCCGAACGTACTCCTCGACATGGTTCACAGTTTCGTGAATGTAATCCTTTGCTGCCAGAGCATCGTACCCAGCCCAGCCATCGGTGTAGACGGTGGACTTTTTCTCGATCTGGTTCAGGATCTCGGCCTGTAGAGTATCCCGTTTGACGTTGGGAACCACCTTGGCTCGAACCTTCCGAGCATCCCTGTCCAGCATCCCCATCACAATCGCCTTAGATCCAGCATTGAGTCCCTTCTTCAATTGGAGCCGTCGGCTGTTGTGCATTTTCCGTGGATCGGGACCGAAGAAGGTTTCGTCCACTTCTACCGGCCCATCGCTGCCAAACTTGCCGGTGTTCTCGTCCTTCATGGCCAGCCGAATACGGTGTACCAGGAACCACGCGGTTTTCTGCGTCACGCCCAGCGCCCGATGAATCTCGTAACTGCTCACGCCGTTCTTGCAGTTGGCGACCATCCACATCGCCATAAGCCATTTGTCCAGACCGATAGGCGAGTCCTCAAAGATTGTGCCCACCTTCACAGAGAACTGGCATTTGGGGTGCCGAGACTTGCACTGCCACACCCGCCGCATGGGAACATAGGCAGCGTCGAGCCGACCGCAGGTAGGGCAGACGACGCCTTCCGGCCAGCGTTGGGCCACAAGGTAGGCCACGCAATTATCGGGGTTGGCGAAGTAGGTAATCGCCTCTTGGAGTGTTTTTGGTTCCTTCATATTTCGATTATGAAGGAAGAATTATTGAAGTCAATGGGGCGACATTGACCAGTACCATTTCTATCTATTTACGCTCGGCCGGAGGTTTTTCTCCCGCTTCTTGCCGCCGTCTTCTTGGCCTTTGAGCGGCCTCCACCTCCCGTGAAGTAGCGGTAATCATCACCCAATGAACGCACGGCACTCTGTGCCCGCCTTGAAATCTCTCTTGCGTCGTCCCCTAAAACGGTTTCGACCCGATTAACCGCCTTCCGGCCAAGATCAGATGCGCTATCAAGTACGCTCGATGCCATCGGAGTTCTCCTTTGATTTCATTTTCCGATATTTTTAGATGCGGCGCTACTGAAATCGTACAGACGCTCAATTATTACCCGATTCGTCATCGTCGCTACAATGTGGACAATTGATGCGGTTGGCGTTGATTTTCTGATGGAAAAAGTGTTCCGCGCCGGCCATTATTATCAACCCAACCAGTACGCAAATCCCCAGTTTGAACCACTCAAATCTTTTGGCGTAGTGCCAGGCAGCGGCGACTGAAATCAAGAACAACACACCGCTGGAAAACCATAGTGCATCCCAAGTCAGATAAGCCACCACGGATTTCCAATCGTCGGGAGCAAACAATAAAACGCAGATGGCCACCATCACCCCAGAGGAAAGCCATACAAGGCGCTGGGCATTCCACTTTTCCTTACGGTGAGGGGGGAACTCTCGATATGCGCGGATTGAATTCCAGAGAGCAATCAGGGCGAACAATGCTAACGGTAATAGCACTGTCAGGTCGAAGTCTAGGGCGATCTTTCGCACATCTCTCCGCTAATTCCGCTCTTGGGCTTCCTTTTGGGTGGTCTTCTTGGATTTCGGCCCGCGCCTCTTCGGATTCGCCTTCGCTTGCTGGTCGTACTCTTCAATCCGCCGATCCAGAACAGCCTTTGGAACCGACAACACCCTGCCTACCAGGGCGTTGAACCTGTTGAACTCTGGCGACGTTTTCAGACTGGACCCCATACCACTAGAATAGCGCAATGCCGGAAACGCCGCCCAAAATTGTTTATGAACAGGTCTTAGACAAGTACGACTGGGCCGAGAAGCACATCCAAAAGTTCAATTCCGTCTGCCGTGAGCTTAGAAGCGATTATCCCATATTCCTTTCCCGTAAGGTCAATCCCTATTCCGGAGATGTTGCGTACTGCGTTGAATACGTTCCCGTCATCCCTGCTAGTGTCCCACTGATTGCCGGTGATGTATTGCATAGTCTCCGTGGTGCGCTTGATTACCTCGCTTGCGGGCTTGCTAGGGTCGTCACTCCCGATACAAAGTTCCCAATTTCGCATGGTCCCGAGGCGTACAAAGCCTCGTTGGGCCGACTGATACCAGGAATTCAGCAGGAGGCTCTCGAAACCCTCAACGGTATCAAACCATACCAAGGAGGAAATCTGTTCCTTTGGCTTCTCCACCGACTGAACATAATCGACAAGCACCGCCTGCTCTTGGCGATGTGTATCGTAAGTCCGATGGATTGCTTCGCTCCAGATGAGATGACGGCGCAAAATGGTCGTCTCCCAATCAGATTCACCCGAAAGGGAATCCAGATCATAAAGCAAGCGCCAATCCCGTTGCGCGCAGGCAAAGAATTCTTGACGCTTACTGCCTCTGAATCGAAAAAGTATGTTGGCTCTTACTTTGCAATAGGCATCGCCGAACCCGGCCCCGCCGAAGGGATGCCATTGGATATGACCTTGGACTGCATTTTCAGAGAAGTCGGGGTCACTATTGGGAAGCTGGCTCCATTTCTCGTTAGGTAGGGCGCTAGTCATTCAGCACCCCCTCTGTTGAGGCTTGATGAGCCAAGTATATTTTTGCCGATGCAACCTGCTGCTCTGCCCGTCCACAGATGCATGCACACGGTTTCAGATGGAATGGTTGGATTGCGAGAGGCTGTGCAAAAATGGAGAACGCGAGTCGCCGACCCGCTCGCTGTGGCAGAATAGCGCTGAGCCGCCTGACCCGGAGTTGTCACTCCCGGCAGGCAGCAACGCAAGGGGGAGAAGTGGTCCAGAGAAGATCCGGACATGTCACGTTGCTCGATGTTGCCCGCGCCTGCGGGCTCTCCGTGTCTACCGTCTCGATTGTGCTCAGTGAGGCGCCGCTTTCGCAGAATGTGGCGCCCGCCACCCGCCAGAAGGTCCGGGATATGGCACTGGAGCTTGGCTACCATCCCGACGCCTTTGCGCGTTCCCTGCGCCGTCGCCGCAGCCAGACCATCGGCGTGCTCGCCTACGACCTCTCCGATCCGTACTGCATCCCCGTCGTGCGCGGAGTCCAGGAAGGCCTTCAGCCGGCCAGCTTTCTTCCTCTGCTGATGGACGCGCAGACCAGCCGCGAGCTCTTCGACAGATATCTGCAGATGATCCTTGAGCGGCGCGCCGAGGGCGTGATCGTCATTGCCAGTTGGGTCTTCGATGAAACCAACCTTCTCAGCGATATCGAAAAGAACAACGTCCCGATCATGATCGTGAGCCGCGATTTGACCGGACGCGGAGTCAGTTCCGTGCTGGTGGACAACGAAGCGGGAGGCGCATTGGCCATGCGTCACCTGGTCGAATTGGGCCATCGCCGCATCGCCGTCATCCGCGGCCCGGAAGAACTCTTTGACAGCGCGCCGCGCTGGGCCGGGGTGCGGGAGGCAGCGGCCGAGGCCGGTATCCGGTTTGATGAGCGGCTGGTCTTTCAACTGCCCGGCCTGGTTGACCCGGCCTCCGGCTTTGAAGGGGGACTCGATTGCGCGCGCCGCATGTTGGTCTCGGGCTGCGCTTTCACGGCCGTTTTGGCCTTCGACGATCTGACCGCTTTGGGCGTGGTGCGCGGCCTGACAGAAGCCGGCCTGCGCGTGCCGCGGGATTGTTCTGTGCTTGGCTTTGACGACGTGCTGCCGGCAGCCGTTGCCACTCCCGCCATCACCACCATCCGCCAGCCCCTGAGGGAGATGGGACTGCTGGCGGCCGAATGGATGCTGGAGGCGGTCGAGGAACGGGAAGACCGCGGCGCCCAAAAAGCAAAGCTGCACAAAGCGCAGCCGCGGTTGGTCAGGCGAATGTCGACGGCCCCCGTGGCCATGAGACGAAAGAAAGGCGGGAATCTGCATGGAAGCACTTGACAAAGCCGAGGGAGCGGGAGGATATTTGCTTGTATTCAAACGATTGAATAGTGGTCTTCGCCGCCGCTCTTCAATCATCAGCCTTTCCTGTTTGCGTCAAGGAGTCCTTATGCTCTGGCAAAGAAATCTTGCCTCTCTCTCCCTGCTGTTCCTCGCCCTGCCAGCCGTGCTCCATGCGGGAACCGTTACTCCGCTTCACGATGGCTGGCGCGTGCAGTCGGCCTGCAACCTTCAGGCTGCGGGCGACGCGATCTCCTCCGAGGGATTTGCCGCGGAGAATTGGCTTATGGCCACCGTACCCTCCACGGTTCTGGCCGCGCAGGCAGCCGCGGGGGCGGTTCCCGACCCATACTACGGCGCCAACCTGCGCCAGATTCCCGGCACGAGCTATCCCATCGGCCAGAACTTCTCCAACCTTCCCATGCCCCAGGACAGCCCCTACCACTGCGGCTGGTGGTATCGCAAGGAGTTTACGGCGCCGGCCGCCTCCGCCCAGCAGGACCGCTATTGGCTGCACTTCGGCGGCATCAACTACCGCGCCGAAATCTGGCTTAACGGCCACCGGATCGCCGACTCGACCCAGGTCGCCGGAGCCTATCGCACCTATGAATTCGACGTGACGGGCCTCCTGAAACCCGGCCAGACAAACGTGTTGGCCGTGGAGACTTTCGCGCCCACTGAGAAGGATCTGGGCATCAACTGGGTCGATTGGAATCCCTGCCCGCCGGACAAGGATATGGGCCTCTGGGGCGCGGTTAATCTGGTCGCCACTGGCGCGGTCACGGTACGCTCGCCGCAGGCCGTCACGCATTTTCCTGAGAACTCGCTCGCCTCAGCGGACCTGACCATCTACGCCGAACTGCACAATGCCACCGATCACGCGGTCAAGGGCATCGCGGCCGGCTCGGCCGCCGGAGTTCGCTTCGAGCAGCCGGTCGAGTTGGCGCCCAACGAAGATCGGACCATTGTCTTCTCACCCCAGCAGTTTCCCCAACTGCTGATTCACGATCCGAAACTCTGGTGGCCTTACCAAATGGGCCAGCCCCATCTGGAGCGGTTGACGGTGAGCTTCAGCATTCAAGGCCAGCCAACAGACGAGCAATCCGCCGACTTCGGATTTCGCGAGATTACCTCGGAGTTGACCGCCAACGGCAGCCGTCTCTTCCGCGTGAACGGCAAACCCATCTTGATTCGCGGCGGCGGCTGGTCGCAGGATATGCTGCTGCGCTCCGATGAGAAACGCCTGCGCGACCAGTTCCGCATGGTTCGCGATCTGAATCTGAACACCATTCGTCTCGAGGGCAAGCTCGATACCGATGAGTTCTTCCGCCTGGCCGACGAGCAGGGCATCCTGGTGCTGGCCGGTTGGTGCTGTTGCGACCACTGGGAGCACTGGAAGGACTGGACTCCGGAGGACCTGGCCATCGCCAAAGCCTCCTTGCGCGCGCAGATGCTCCGCCTGCGCCACCATCCCAGCCTGCTCGTCTGGCTCAACGGCAGCGACAATCCTCCGCCCGCCGATGTGGAGCGCGCCTACCTCCAGATCGAAGCCGAGACCCACTGGCCCAATCCCGTGCTCTCCTCGGCATCCTCCACGCCCACCACAGTCACCGGCGAGAGCGGCGTGAAGATGACCGGGCCTTACGATTATGTGGCTCCGAGTTACTGGTATGTGGACAAGCAGCACGGCGGCGCCTACGGATTCAACACGGAGACCAGTCCAGGACCTGCCATTCCTTCGCTCGCCAGCCGGCAAAAGTTCCTGCCTGACCCCGAGGCATGGCCGCCGTCGCCCACCTGGAGCCTGCACAACGGCGGCGGCGAATTCGTCAACCTCAAAGTCTTCGATGCGGCCATGGAAGCCGTTTACGCCAAGCCGCACTCCGCCGCGGAATACGAGCGGATGGCGCAGACCATGGAGTACGACTCCGAACGCGCCATGTTCGAGGCTTACGGCAGAAACAAGTACGCATCCACCGGCGTGATTCAGTGGATGCTCAACAATGCCTGGCCGTCGATGATCTGGCACCTCTATGACTACCACCTCGATGCCGGAGCCGGGTACTTCGCGGTCAAGAAGGCCTGCGAACCGCTCCACATTCAGTACTCCTACGACGATCTCTCCATCGAGGTCGTCAACAGCACCTACGCGCCCGCTGCGGGACTCCATGCCGGCCTCCGCGTCTTCAACCTGACAGGCAAGGAGATCTACAGCGCCCAGGCGGTTGTCGAATCGGCTCCTGACAGCGCGCAGCGTGTCTTCTCCATCCCGGAGAACCTCTATCAGGACGCCGATCGCATTCTCTTCGTCGACCTGACCCTCGCGGACGCCTCCGGCGCGGTCGTGAGCCGCAACTTCTACTGGGTTCCCACCACGCTCACCACCTTCGACTGGCCAAAAACCGACTACACCCACACGCCCGCCGAGCGCAACGAAGACCTGGCGGCGCTCACGAATCTGCCTCCAGCCAAGGTCACCGCCCGGGCGGAGATCGAAACCACGCCGAACGGCCGCGAACTCCGCCTGCATCTCGACAACGCCTCTGCGGTTCTGGCCTTTCAAATCAGCGCCGCCGCCCGCACACCCTCCGGCGGCCTCATCGCCCCCGTCTTCTGGTCCGACAACTGGATCGAGTTGTTGCCGGGAGAGTCGCGCACGCTCACCGCAACCTTGCCGGAGACCGCCCCCGCCGATTTCATCGTTCAGATCGAAGGCTGGAATATCGCCCCGGAAACCATCAAACCCACGGCTGCCGTCGCGCCACAGAAATGACCGACTCGCCGCGCTAACTCGCTATCTCCGCGCAGCGGAGGCTAACTTGCCGCCTTTGTTCACAAACCCGTCAAACAGTAAAGCCGTTCATCAGGAGCCAGTAAAGCCGTCCATCAGGAACGGAGTTTATAAATGCACTGTCATCCTGAGCAGCTTGACTCGTCGCGACGAGTTGAGTCCAGAGATGAACGGGTTCCATTGCCTCCCGGAGGGAGGCAGCGAGAATAGCCCAGGGCAAGCGCAGCGCAGCCCTGGGATGCAGCCCAGCACGATCACGCGCCCCGTAGGGGCGCGGCGAAATGCGGCATTTCCAGCCCTGTTCATCAGGAGCGAAGCGCAGCGGAGTCGAAGGACCTGCGGTTGCTCTTGTTCTTGCATGGGTGTCCCACCCTCGCCGTCCTGAGCGAAGTCGAAGGATCTGTATCTTGCTATCTTGCGGAAAGGGTGGGAAACCACGAACCCCAACTTCCGGCCCGCATCGCTAAACTCAATCAAGGACACTCATGGCAGCCTCCAACGGACAGACACAACCCAAAGCCACCAGTCTCAATCGCACGCTGGGCCTGTGGAACCTCATCATCATCGGCATGGTCATCATCCAGCCGACCGCGCCCATGGGCATCTATGGCGTCATCAGCAACAAGGCCCATGGCCACGTGGTCACCACCATCCTCATCGCCATGATCGCCATGCTCTTCACGGCCATCAGCTATGGCCGCATGGCCAGGGTCTATCCCAGCGCCGGTTCTGCTTACACCTACGTCGGCCAGGAGATGCACTCCGCCCTCGGCTATGTCGTCGGCTGGGGCATGGTGATGGATTATCTGATCAATCCGCTCATCTGCGTCGCCTTCTGCGCCAAAGCCGCCATGAATATCCTCCCCGGCTTCTCCTTTTTCATCTGGATCATCTTCTTCGCGGCGTTTTTCACCGTGCTCAACCTGCGCGGCATCAAGACCTCCGCGCAGATGAACGAGGCTCTCTGCGCCGGTATGGTCGTCGTTGTTCTGCTCTTCCTGGCTTGCGTTGTGCGCACGGTGTGGGGCGTCCACCACGACCCAGGGTTCTTCACCCATCCCTTCTACGATCCGGCCAACTTCCATCCCTCCAGCATCTTTGCCGGAACCTCGGTCGCCGTGCTCACTTACATCGGCTTCGACGCCATCTCCACCTTTTCTGAAGAGGTCCGCAACCCGCGCCGCAACATCCTGCTGGCCACGGTGCTGGTCTGCCTCATCACCGGCCTGCTCTCCGGCCTGGAGGTCTATGCGGCCCAACTCATCTGGGGATCGAAGCCCTTCGCCAGCGAAAACGTCGAGTCGGCCTTTGCGCTGGTCAGCGGCAAGGCCGGCGGCATGGTGCTCTTTCAGATCGTCAACTTCACGCTGCTCATCGCCAACATGGGCTCCGGCATGGGCTCGCAACTCGCCGCCGGTCGCCTCCTCTATGGCATGGGACGCGGCAATGCGCTCCCCAAGTCCTTCTTCGGCGCAATCGAGCCCAGACACCGCGTTCCCCGCAACAATATTCTGGCGGTCGGCGCCTTTGCCCTCGTCGGAGCCGGCCTGCTGGAGTTCTTTGCCAACCGTCTCGGCGGCGGAGCCTACGAGATCGGCGCGCAGTGCCTCAACTTCGGAGCCTTCATCGCCTTCATGGGCGTGAATGCGGCGGCCTTCGTCCATAACTGGCGCCAGACGAGCAGCCGCAGCCCTGGCGGCTTTATTGTTCCCGCCCTGGGCTTTCTCATCTGCGCCTTCATCTGGTACAACCTCAGCAACAAGGCGCTGGTGCTGGGTACAGTGTGGATGGTTGCCGGCATCACCTACGGAGCGATTCGCACCCGCGGCTTCCGCGCCGAGCTGGTCACCTTCGAGGTTCCTTCGGACGTAGCGCAACCGGCCAGTACCAAGACCGCGTGATTTTGTAATTGCCGGAATGTAGCGCCGGTCTCCAGACCGGCTGTCGTGCGGGCGTCCACGCCCGCGCTTGTCCAGAAGCAATTACTAAGCCATACAGTCTAAACACTGGGCGTCCGGAAATGCTGGAAATTACAGATGCGCTCCGTGCCCCATCCATTCGCGTCCTTTGCGAATGGGTGGGAAACCACGAACCCCAACCACTCCGGCACATACTCTCACACTCCACACAAGCCTCTGCAGTAGTACCATCCAATCGAGCGATGAATTCCGAAGACACCCCGCCCCTCGGCCCCAGTAGCCGCTTTGCCGCCGCCTATCGAGTCCTGGAAGAGGCCATCGCCGCCCGCGCCTTTCCCGGCTGCGCCTTCGGTGTGCTGGCCGGCGGGGAAATCGTCATCACAGACGCGCTTGGCCGCTTCACCTATGACGAAACCGCCCCCGCCGTCACCCCGGAAACCGTCTACGACATAGCCAGCATCACCAAGGTTGCATCCACCACCGCCGCAGCCATGCTGCTCCATCAGCGGGGCCTGCTCGACCTCAACACGCCCCTGGGCGATCTGTTGCCCGGCTTCGTCGCCGGTCGCGCCGCAGCCGATCCCTCTCGCCACGTAAAGCTCTGCCATCTTCTCGCGCACAACTCCGGCCTGCCCGCCTATGTGGAATTCTTCCGCACCGCCGCCACCCCCGAGGCGCTCATAAGCGCCTGCCTGGAGCTGCCTCTTGAAGCCGAGCCGGGCGCCCGCGTCGAGTACTCCGACCCCGGCTTCATCCTGCTGGGCAAGGCGCTCGAAGCCGTAACCCGCGAGCCCCTCGCCACCTGGGCCCAGCGCGAGATCTTCCAGCCCCTCGGCATGGCCGCCACAGCTTTTTGTCCCCCGCCCGCCGCGCGTGCCTCGATTCCCCCCACCGAGGAGGACACCACCCTGCGCCACCGCTGCATCCAGGGCCCAATCCAAGGCTTAGTCCAGGACGAAAACGCCCGTCTTCTCGGCGGCGCGGCCAGCCACGCCGGACTCTTCTCCAACGTCCCTGATCTGCTGCGCTTTGCCCGCAAAATCCTCTCCGCCGCTGTCAACGCGCCCGACGCGCGCCTCTTCAACGCGGCCACGGTCGAGCTTTTTGCCCGGCGGCAGCCCCCGCCTGGCAGTTCCCGGGCGCTGGGTTGGGATACTCCTTCGGACAATTCCTCCGCCGGCCGGCACTTTTCGCCCCATTCCATCGGCCATCTTGGCTTTTCCGGCTGTTCCTTGTGGATCGACCTGGACGCCGGGATCGCCATCGCGCTGCTTACCAACCGGACCTGGCCCAACCGCCTGAGCCAATTGATTCGCCAGGTGAGGCCCGCCTTCCACGATGCCGTCCGGGAGGCGCTGTAACCCTCCAGTAACCTTCGTCTGCCCAAAATAGCTCAAATCATTGCGATTTCTCACCCCAAGTTGACCACTTTGCAGATACTATAAAAACTAGGGGAACTCAGCGATGCTAACCAGCTCGACGATGCAGGAATCGGCGGCCAACCATAAAGAGGATCGGAAGAAGGACCAGGCCTCTCTGCTTCAGGAACTGATCACTGAGAGCCAGAACGAAGCCTCTCAGGGCTTTGACACCAAATCCGCGCTCGATATTGCCCGCATTATCAATCACGATGACGCAAAGATCGCGGCAGCGGTCAAGCGGGCGATCCCCGAGATTGCCCAGGTCATCGACCAGGTTGCCCGCGGCCTGCGCGACGGCGGCCGGCTGATCTACATCGGCGCCGGCTCCAGCGGGCGCATCGCCGCCCTCGATGCCTCTGAATGTCCGCCCACCTACTCCACCGCACCCGGCCAGGTGCAGTACATCATGGCCGGCGGACCCAAGGCTCTGGCCTCGGCCGTCGAGGTCAATGAGGATTCAGAAGAGCTGGGCCAGCGGGACATCGCCCGCCGCCGCCCCACGCGCAAGGATGTTGTGGTGGGCGTCTCCGCCTCAGGCCGCACTCCTTATGTGGTGGCCGCCGTGGCCTACGCCCGCGCCCGCGGAGCGCATACCGCCGCCGTCACCTGCAACCACGAGACTCCCCTGGCCGGCGCCGCGGACATCGCCATCGTCGCCGATGTGGGCCCCGAGGTCGTCTCCGGTTCCACGCGCATGAAGGCCGGAACCGCGCAAAAGATGATCCTGAACATGATCACCACCGGCGCCTTGACCCGCATGGGCTATGTCTATGAAAACCTGATGGTCAACGTCCACATGCAGAACACCAAGCTGGTCGAGCGCGGCATCCATCTTCTCATGTCCGCCTGCAAGATCGACCGCGCCTGTGCCGTGGAGACCATCAAGTGCGCCGGCCGCAGCGTCCCCGTGGCGCTGGTCATGCTCAAAGCCAAAGTCGACAAGCCCGAGGCCGTGCGCCGCCTCGCCAAATCCGACGGCAACGTCCGCCTCGCCATCGAGGATAGTGCGCTGGAGCTGTGAGAGATATACGCGCACTACGAAAACCGCTAGAAACTTCGGGACCGCAGAGGCTACCGCGCTTCAGAGCAAGTGGAAAATGCCAACTAACGACCAGATCTCTTCCCGAATCGATATTCTGCGCTTTCCGCTTATTGTCGGAGTCGTCTTTATTCATAATTACAATACGACGATCCCCCTGGCTCAGGGATCCATGGGTGTTACGCACAACAGTTTCTGGGTTGAATTCGTCAGATTTTTTATCTCAGAAGGTATTGCAAGGGTCGCCGTTCCATTGTTTTTTCTAATTTCCGGCTATTTGTTCTTTTTGGGAGATTGGTCACCGGAAAGATATGTAAATAAACTACAAAGACGGCTGCACACTCTTCTGATCCCATTCATCTTCTGGAATCTGCTGACCTTGGCGGCTTTTGCGATAGCGCAGAGTATCCCCGCAACAAAGTTGTATTTTGCCGCCACAGTTTGGCAGCCGATTTATTCCTTCTCCTTCTCCGACTATGCCAATGCCCTCTTCGGAATCGCAGTGCCTTATCCAATAGCAACCCAGTTCTGGTTCATTCGAGACCTGATGGCCCTTGTCGTTTTAGCCCCAGTGATCCATCTTCTTCTGACCAGGAAGCTGGCGCTGCCTTTTACCCTCGCCCTGTTCTGCTTGTGGTTTTTCTCGATCTGGCCCGTTCTCTGGCCCGCTGCCGATGCTTCTTTCTTCTTCTGTCTTGGGGCTTGCCTTTCTCGGCCAGGAAAGATTCTGGCGATCCTGGACAATTGTCGTCGGAGCCCCAAGTTTCTGGTGGCTTACTGGATTAGCAATCGAATCGGCACCGTTAAAGTCGTTCCTCACAGGGTTAAGCGGTGCCAGCTTTTTTGTTTTTGCTGCGCATGAACCATTGCTGATGATTATTCGCAAGCTGTCGTACAAGCTCTTATCGCCAACCGGCGGAATGGAGATTCTGGCGCTCTATTTCTTGATCCCGGCATTCCTGATCGCGTTTCTTGTGATCGCCCATCGCTGTCTGCTGAAGGCCATGCCCTCCTTCATCGGAGTTGTCACTGGAAGCTCCTTTCGACCCGTCGGAGCAAGACCGCGATAGGCGCGCCGAAGGCCGCCGCTATGAAGCATTGATCTTCTGAAGAAACCAGTCTCTGCTAGAACGTCGTCATCCTAACCCGCAGCAGCACATTCTCATCCGCCTTCAGATTCAGTCCGTAATCGGTCTGGTCTCCGTTCCACAGCCGCGCGGTCTTCCACTTCCCTGCCCCGTCGTAGCTGCCCTCCTCCACCTTGAGCCAGAATCGCTTCTTCCCCGGCGCATAAGTCGGAGTGAAATCCACCCTCACATGATGTCCAGCCACCAGAAACTCATCCGGACCAAGCTGCAAAATCACCACCCCGCCATCGGCCGGCGAGTTGCCCTTGGGCTGCATCCAGTTGCCGAACGAAGGCATTCCGAACTGAAGAACCGCCGTCCAGCGGTCGAAGGCCAGCGTCTGCGTGTGCTCCTCCGGATCCTCGCTCGCGCCTCGCACCTTGCCTTCCAGATTGCCCTTCGCCAGCCGCCGGGCAATCGGCGCGAGCAGCTCAAACTGGCGCGCCACCGGCTTTAGCGCATCGGCTTCCATCGCCTCGGGCCCCTCGGTCTGATTGCTGTAGCGGCTTAGATCGAGCCCAAACGGCGCCCAGCCGATGGCCCCCTGTCCGATGGCGGCGAAAACGTAATGCGCATAGATCGCCGCGTTGCCCGTCTCCGGAATCAGCAGCGGATTGTTCTTCCGCTTGTACAGCTCAATCGACTTCATGTACTTGGCGTACTCCGGCATATAAATGTCCGGGGCGACGATGCTGATCGATGGAGCCGCAATCTTCCACAAATCGATGTTGTTGTCGGTGGGCGCGCCTGACTCATAGCTCGGCGCCTTGCCCGGATGGAAGGGATCGCGCAGCGCCGCATTCACATAGAGTGGCAGCGGATACTCTTGCTTGCCCGCCGCGGCCACCTGTTCGATATAGGTCGCCGTCTGCCAGGCCTCAAAAGTCTCGTCGGCGTCCTCGCCAAAGACCTGCGTCCACGTTCCCGGCTGCTTGCCCAGCCCCGCAACCAACGCCTCCGGAACCTGCCCGGCAAAGGCCTTTTCCGCCGCGGGCCCATAGTCGCGCACCCCGCCCCAGATGCCCGCCTCGTTCTCCACCTGCACCAGCAGCACCGTCCGCTCGGCGTCGGTCTCCTTCAAATGCCTCATCAGCGCGCTGAAGGCCGTCTTGTCAGTCTCCAGGCGTGCCGGCGAGAACGGCGAAGGCGAGTCCACTGTCTGCCCGTCCTTGTTGACCACAAAGGGATATTTCGCCTGGTCCAGCTTGATCCACTCCGGCGTATAGTGCGAGCTGCCGTTCTTCCATGTTCCAAACCACAGCAGCACCAGCCGCAGATGATGCTCCCGCGCCTGCTTCAGAATCAGGTCGACCACGCTGAAGTCGAATTTACCCTGGGTAGCCTCCATCTGCTCCCAATAGATGGGCAATTCCACCGTGTTGGCGTGCAGCGTCTCGGCCGCCGGCCAAACTTTGTCCAGGTATGCGGGCCACGCGCTGGAGTTATTGGCCTGTACTCCCAGCATCAGGTAGGGCTCGCCATCGGCCATAAGTGCAAAGCGCCCGTCCTTCTCGACGATGGCGGGAATCGGTCTGGCCGGCGCAACAGCGGCCGGCGGCGCTTGAGCCATCGCCGGCAACAAAGCAAACGTTTCCAACACGCCCAGCATCAACCCCATCCAGGCAGCCTTGCCCCACCCACGCTTTGTCTCTCCCATCTTTCTCCCCTTCCAACCGGCCCGGGCTGAGGCCTCCAGCCGATGGGAGCAAGTATAACTGCCGTCCCTTGCGAAAGGGCAATCGCATGAACGCAGATCGTTGACAAGACCGCCTCCATTCCCTACCCCTGATTGCTCAACCGCCGCACTCCCTCCCGGAGGGAGGGAACGAAAATAGCCCAGGACCGGGGTCCCCACGGACAGGTCTTCGTCCGCGGGGTGGCAAGATGGAGCGAAGCGCAATCCTGGGACAGCATCCAGACCAGGTCTCGCGCGCCCCGTAGGGTCGCGTCGAAACTCCTCCTCGAAACTAAACCAAATCCATGCGATTTCCCTGCCCCTTGCGGCTGCCCTTCCGGCGGCCATCGAGCCCCCGGATTTACACTGGAAGACCAGGAGCTTCTCAGCCTTCATGGATAAATTCGTCATTCGCGGCGGCAATCCGCTGGTCGGCACCGTGCGTGTCTCCGGCGCAAAGAACTCCGCCCTGCCCTGCATGGCCGCCGCCATTCTCACCGAAGACGAGGTCACCCTCGAAAACCTTCCCCAGGTCCGCGACATCAACACCGAGCGCAAGCTGCTCTCCTCGATGGGTGCGGAAATCTGGGTCGACGACGCGAAGCCCGATCGCGTCAAGATCAGTTGCCGCACGCTCTCCGATCCCGTCGCCAAATATGAGATCGTCAAGACCATGCGCGCCAGCTCGCTCGTCCTCGGTCCGCTCATTGCCCGCGCCGGCGTCGCGCGCGTGGCCATGCCGGGCGGATGCGCCATCGGCGGCCGGCCCATCGATCTGCACATCAAGGGCCTGGAGAAGATGGGCGCAACCATCACCCAGGAGCACGGCTATCTTGAAGCGCGCGCCGAACGGCTCAAAGGCGCGCATCTGGTCTTCGACAAGATCACCGTCACCGGCACTGAGGACTTATTGATGGCCGCTGTGCTGGCCGAAGGCGAAACCCTGATGGAGAATTGCGCGCGCGAGCCGGAGGTAGCCGACCTGGCTGCCCTGCTCATCGCCATGGGCGCCAAGATCGAAGGCGCGGGCACCTCTACCCTCCGCGTGCAGGGAGTCAGCAGTCTTCATGGCGCGCGCTACCGCATCCATCCCGACCGCATTGAGGCGGGTACGTTTCTTATCGCCGGCGCCATCACCGGCGGAGACCTCATCGTCACCCACTGCCGGGCCGCTCATCTCGGCGCGGTGATCGCCAAGCTGGAAGAGGCCGGCGCGCGCATCGATATTCTCGGGCCCGACACGGTGCGAGTGCGGCGCGACAAGCCCCTGCGCGCAGCCGGCATCTCCACCGAGGAGTACCCCGGCTTTCCCACCGACATGCAGGCGCAGTACATGGCGCTGGCTACCCAGTCCGAGGGCGTGAGCATCGTCGAAGAGAACATCTTCGAGAACCGCTTCATGCACGTGCAGGAACTGGTGCGCATGGGCGCGAATATTAAAGTCGAGGGCCGGGCAGCCACCGTGACCGGACCTGCAAATCTCTCGGCGGCAGCCGTCATGTGCTCCGACCTGCGGGCATCGGCCTCGCTGGTCCTGGCCGCATTGGTGGCCGATGGCGAATCGATCCTCGACCGCGTCTATCACATGGATCGCGGCTACGAGCGCTTCGAAGAGAAACTGGCCGGCGTCGGCGCGCAGATCCGCCGCATGGGCAATGTCTTCCCGCCCAGAAACGATGAAACAAACGCCGATTGAGTTTCATAGTCTCCCATGTCTGAAAATCCAGACCTGGGGCACCCGGCGACTCAGCGGAACCATTTCTTGCGGAAAGTCGGGCCGTCAGGAAGCGGAGCCAACGTAAGGTAGGGGAGAAGCCCCAACGTCTTATCGAACTGTCCATGCGCTTCGCCAGAAGCGTTCAATTCCTGCCCCGATACCTTCAGAAACTCGCTTGAGAATGACACATGGGCCTCGCCGTAGCGACGCCACCGTCCCTGGGCCTCCTGCATTACTCCTCCGCGAATCAACTCCTCAGAAAACGTCTGATTCGGTCGCAAATAGAGAGTACATTTCTCGCCGTCCCGATTGAAGATATAGGTGCAAGAT
>Ga0302275_10002569_pt1 | contig 19055 bp, 18 predicted proteins | sample III_Bog_N2_2_FD_200229 | JGI IMG/M metagenome (GOLD analysis project Ga0302275, IMG submission 200229) | Peat permafrost microbial communities from Stordalen Mire near Abisko, Sweden - III_Bog_N2_2 | ecosystem: Environmental > Terrestrial > Soil > Wetlands > Peat | place: Sweden: Abisko...
GGAACCGACGAATACTTCCGGGATCAGCCTCATGGTGTCCCCAAGTTCACGCAGAAGCGGTACGCCGGCCAAATCGTTGTGAAGATCCGATCGAATCGGCCTCGGAATCTTCCCCGCTGCCAGGTCTGCACGAATGACGTCGAGATTTCCAGCGAGAGCGAGCGCGTGCTGCCGATCAGCTTCGGAAAATGAGGTATCGAGATAGGTGAGAGTCAGCGCAATGTCTGTAAGTCTCCCGGTCAGCGCGACGAGTGCGCCGATTCTGTCGCGATAGGGCGCCGCAGAACCCGATCGCTTAATCGTACTGCGCAACCTGGATGTGCCCACTGTAGCGAGCCTTACAATCTCAGTCTCTGTCAATCGATCAGGCTCGGCGCCCTGGGCATAGGCTGAGAGCAACGCCTGGACGGTGGTCAGTCGCCGCGATACGGCGCGAATCACGGGATCTCCGGGCCTGAACTCCGCGAATACGATTTCGAGCGCAATCGTGATGACGCCCGCGACCGCGAGGCCGCCCACTGCCCACAGTGTGCCTTCGAGTTTGGGCTCCGCCGGAATCTGCTGATCCCAAAGTGGAATGGTGATAACCATCAGATATCCGAATCCGGTAGCCGCGACGAAATCGGTAAGCGCACTTAATGCGAAGAACATGAGGAACAGCGTGCCGATGACCCAGAGGAACCGGATCAAAGGATAGTTTTCGAAAAACATCGCTCCGACAAGCACGTATGCGGCGGCCGTCGCGAAACCGGCGATGACAGACCTTACGAACCTTGTCGTTGCCTGCGGGCTCTCGCGCGAGATTGTCAGGGCGTAGATCGCCCCGATCGCAGCGTAAGGGATGTGGAAGGTCTGGTCCACGATCATGACCAGGGTCGCGGCGATCACCATCCGCACTACTCGGGCAGACCTTCCGGGATATGGGGACAGTTCTTCCTTTAGCAGTCCCCGCAGCCAGGCGAAGTGGGAAGCCGGATTCGCTTCATGCTTTGACACAGAATTCATTTCCCGCGAATGATCACCACCGCCGACTCACTAACGCGAAACAATTCCGCCGACGGATCCTTGACCCGAACGCGAACCGGATAACGCGAATCCAGATGGACCCAGTTGAGCGTTCGCTGAACATCGGGAAGACCCGGCGCCAGCCGGCCGACGAGATCGGCGTCCGGCGTCACTCCGAAACCGATGCTCTCCACAACTCCGGAGAACGGCACATTGGGCCGCGACGCCACGAATACGTCCGCGTTCATGCCGGGAGTGATGTGGAGGAGCTGGCCCTCGCGGAAATTTGCTACGGCCCACCACGTGCGCGCGTCGATGAGAGTGAATACCTGGACTCCGACGTGAGCATAAGCGCCTTCTGATATCGTCAGATTCGTTATCCGGGCGTCGAACGGCGCATAGACGCGGCAATTTGCAAGATCGTAGCGGGCCTTTTTTATCGCAGCTGACCGTTCGCCGCGCTGGGTGGTCAACGGGTCCAATGTCGTGACCGCGTTGGCGGCTTGCTCATGTTGCGCCTTACTCTGCGACACCACAGCCTCGCCGTGCTGGTATTGCGCCTGCGCCGCGACCAGCCCTGCCTGAGAAAGGCGCAACTGCGAATTAGATTGTTTCAGAGCCTCGGACTGGGCGATTTCGGTAGACCTTGCACGATCTACCTGATCGAAGGTGACGAACTGTTTCTCGAGTAGCGGTTCGAGTCGTTGCAAATTGCTGTTGGCATAGGTCCATTCCGCTTTCGCGCGATTAACGCCCTGTTCGGCCTTGGCCACGTCAGCCTTTGCTTGTTCGACGGCGGCTGCCAGGCGGGCTACGTCGGCAGACGAACTATCGATGTTCGCCCGGGCTGCGGAAACTCCACTGACGAGCGCTGCAATCCTGCGCTTTTCGTCTCCAATCTGTCCTTCCAGCGCAGCCTGTTCCGAGATCGCTCTTTCAAGAGCGTACTCATAAGGACGCTCGTCGATTTCAAACAGCAGTTCACCCTTTTTCACAGCCTCGTTGTCGTGCACATCGAGACGCGCGATCGGTCCCTCCACCTGCGGTGCAATGCCGATGAAGTTAGCCAAAACCTCGACATCGTCCGTTCGCGGATGCTCGCTCTCGGTGTGAACCACCATCAGACCGAGAATCGCCGCTGCAACCAGAATGACTGCGCTTGTTACGCGACCGGTCAGCGAGCGATATCGGGGATCTTTTGTCATCGAAGTTGGCATCATTGGAAGAAGGTCAGCCACAGGCCGAATGTACAAGCCAGGGCCAGGCTCGGATAAACCAGGACCGGAAAAACGATCGGAATGTCCAGACGCGTGATCGGCCATCGCGCCAGAGCCGCCGCTGCAATACCGACTGCCAGGCAAAGCAGCCACGCCGGAAAAAGCGATCCCTCCACATCGAACGAAGGAGCCCGCGAACATCCCGCCAGAAAGACGACCGCCACAGCAAGTCCGTATTTCGCGATCACGGGCCCGACCTCCGGGCGCCGGGCTCGACGGAATCGCCGGCCGCATAAGCAAGGTCGGACAATGTGGTCAAAACCTGCGTGCGGGCTATGACATCGGCGAGGCGAGCCTGGGCCAGAATCCTCTGCGCATTGGTCACGTCCAGTAAGTTTCGGACGCCGTAGTTGTACGATTCGACGGCGGCAGAGTACGATTGGCCGGCGGCTTCCAGCAGTGCCGTGGCGGCTTGCCGTTGCCCGATCGCCGTCTCGAAATCTGCGTAAGCCGCCCAGATCTCATTGGCAATCCGGTTACGGATAACCTGAGCTTTAGCCTGCGTCGCGCGCACGCCGGCCTTCGCCTCTTCGAAGTTGTTTTTGCTCGCGCCGCCGTCAAATACGGTCCAGCTTAACGTCAGATTTAACTGGCCTGCGACATTGGATGTGTGTCCCGCTGGAAACGCCCCCTGAAAACCGAACAGGGACTGAGGAGTTGGCGTGGCGCTGAACGTGAGCGTTGGATAGAAGCGCGATCTCGCGTCCTTGACCTTCCCCGCGGCTGCTTGTATGCCGGTTAGATTCTCCATAAGGTCCGGCCGCTGCCGGAACCCGCGTTCGATCGCGTCCTCGACCGTTTGACCGATCGATTCGGGTATCGGCAGCGTCGAGATCGCCTCCACGTGAATCGCGGTGGTTGGCGAAACCCCGATAGCCGTAGCCAGATCGCCACCCGCGACGCGTTCCGAACCCAAAGTCACCTGCAGGTCGAACCGGGCCTGCGCCGTTGCGCTTCGCGCTTCGAGTACGTCCGGCAAAGTCGCCAGGCCCTGCTTCAGCCGTTCCTCCGCGGCCTGCTGAACGGCCTCGGAATTGGCGAGGCTGGAGCGCGCCGCGTCCCGTTGTCCCTGCGCATTCAGAAGGCGGTAATAGGCCTGTTCCACAGAGAAAATCACCCGGCGATGTGCGTCATTGAAGGTGAAGTTGCTTCCCAAAGCCTGCGCCCTTGCAGCATCGATTCGCCCGGCGCGTCCGCCGAAATCGAATACCGTATAACTGAGCGCGAATGTCGCGTCAAGGGCCTGAATCGTCTGTGTGGTGAACTGGCTTCCGAAGAACGCCTCTCTGCGAACAGTCTGCGAACTGGCGATCACTGCCAGCACGGGAAACAATTCGCTCCGCGCCACTCCCAGAGCCGCTGCCTGGGTGCGTGCCAGCTCCCAGGCAGCGCGAGTTTCGGGGTTGTGCGCTTCAGCCAGATCGATCAATTCAGCCAGTGACCAGGTCTTTTCGGAATCCAGAGAGAATTTGGGTTGCGAAACCAAACCACCGCCCCGAGGCTCCTGGGTGACGGAATAGCGCCAGGGATGCTCGGGTGACATCGGAGCGATTTGGGCCAGGCCCGTCTGCCTGTGCGCTGCGAAAAGCAGAAGCAGAACCGTGAATCGAGCTGACAGGCACTTACAGGCTGGCATTTCAACGCCCTTCCTAACGCCAAAGATTTGTAGTGGCCATGTCGAGCACTTCGTCCGCCCGGCCGTTCATTACAGCTTTGACCATGAAGAGCGTGAATCCCTTAGCCATCTCAAGGGTGATCTTGGGTGGGATCGAGAGCTCCTCGCGGTTGACTACGGCATCGACAAGCACCGGTCCATCGTGCGCAAGGGCAGCCGCGATGCCTGCCTCAACATCGGCCGGCTTTTCAAGTCGAATGCCGCGAATGCCAACCGCTTCAGCCATGGCGGCAAAGTTCGGGTTCTTGAGCGGAGTACCGAAGTCCAGGAATCCGGTCGCTCGTTGTTCGAGCTCAATGAAGCCCAGCGTACCGTTGTTGAACACTACCACTTTGACGGGCAGTCCAAGTTGTGCAAGGGACAGAAAATCGCCCATCAGCATCGTGAAGCCCCCATCACCCGACAGCGAGATTACCTGCCGCTTTCTGAAAGTCGTTTGCGCGCCAATCGCATGTGCCATCGCATTGGCCATTGAGCCGTGCCAGAACGAGCCGATCAGGCGCCGTTTGCCATTCATCGCAACATATCGCGCGGCCCAAACCGTAGGCAGCCCCACGTCGCAAGTGAACACCGTGTCCTCAGCAGCCTGATCGCTTAATGCTTTGGCAACCTGCTGCGGGTGGATGAGCTGATCGCCCGGCTTCCATGCCGCCAGTTCGTCGAGATCCTTTCGCGCCTTGCGATAATGCTCGACGGCCCGATCCAGATGGTGACGTTCCTGCTTCTCATTAAGCAGCGGCAGCAAGGCATCAAGCGTGGCGCCAACATCGCCAACCAGCCCCAGATTGATCGGCACGCGCCGGCCAAGCTGCTCCGGTCTCAGGTCGACCTGGGCGATTTGAGCCGTGCCCTGGGGGTAAAACTGACGATAAGGGAAATCCGTGCCAAGCATCAGCAGTGCGTCGCAATCATTGATCGCGTGATAGCCGGACGTGAAGCCTATGAGTCCGGTTATGCCGACGTTGTAAGGGTTGCCCCATTCCACGTGCTCTTTCCCTTTGAGAGCGTAGACCATCGGGCTCTTGAGCTTTTCCCCAAGTGCAAGGAGCTGATCGTGAGCGCCGGCGCAGCCCGAGCCGCACAGCAGAGTGACGCGAGAAGCGCTGTTCAACAGTTCTGCGAGGGCCTCAAGACTCTTCGGCTGCGGAACTACACGGGGCTGGACAGGAAGCAGATCGAGAGCTGCCGGCGCCGGTGAGTCGATTGCCGGCTGGAGCGCCACATCGCCTGGGATGACGATAACGGAGACGCCGCGCTTGCCCACCGCCTCACGAATCGCGATCTCAAGGACCCGTGGCATTTGACCCGGATTCGACACGAGTTCGCAGTAATGGCTGCACTCTTTGAACAGGCTGGCGGGATGCGTTTCCTGAAAGTAGCCTGAGCCAATCTCGGCCGAGGGAATGTGAGCGGCGATCCCTAAAACCGGGACACGCGATCGATGACAGTCAAACAAGCCATTGATGAGGTGAAGGTTGCCCGGACCACAGCTCCCGGCGCACACCGCAAGGGACCCGGTAAGGTGCGCTTCGGCGCAGGCTGCGAACGCGGCAACCTCCTCATGGCGGACCTGAATCCATTCGATCTTGTTTTGCCTGCGGATTGAATCGGTGAGGCCGTTCAGGCTGTCGCCCACAATACCGTAGACCCGCTTGACGCCCGCCGCCGCGAGCGTCTCCGCGAATTGATCTGCGACTGTCTTCATAATATTGCTCCTTCTTTGGATTGAATCGGATTCTCTTCGAAAAGCTGGACCACCATTGCCGAATCGAGGTAAGCGCGAACCTTTACGATCGACCCATCATGGAAACACACTACCCAGCAATGGCGATTATCAAAGCGCATGCCATTTTTGGCGGTCGCTAACGAATGAAGTTCGACCGTTGCCTGATCGCCTTTGACGATCAGATGCTCAACGTGAAGTTGCGCGCCACCCGGCAGGACCTGACTTAGCTTGGCAAATGTGCCTTCCATGAAGGTCTTCTTGCTCAGGTGGTGCTCGGCCATGGGGTGCGTGCCCATAACTGTCCAGTCAACGTCGTCTGCTACATACTCGAAAAAGGCGGCGCCATTGCCGGTCTCAAGCCCGTTGAAGCTTTTGAAAACGCGCTCGCTTGTAATGGGCATCCCGATATCGTCTTTCACTTGCCCGTGACCTCGCGAATCACGCGCAGATAATTCTCGCCCAGAATTTTCTTCACGTCGCGTTCGGCGTATCCGCGCTCCAGCAGCACCTCAATCAGCGCGGGCATCTTTGAAACGTCGTCCAGCCCGTTAGGCGGCCCCGAGACCCCATCGAAATCGCTCCCAATTCCGACGTGATCGATACCCGCAATCCTAACGGCGTGGTCGATGTGATCGGCTACGTCCGCCACCGTCGCCGCCACTTTCAACCGCGTCCCGAACAGGTTCCGAACATCCTCCGCCGCGTAGTCGTCCAGTGCCCTGCCGGTTAGCGCCGGGCCCGCCGTCTCCGTTTTGATCGCCGATTCCAGCGCCTCTGCGTCCTTCGGATTGACAAACCCCTCGCCGAAGCTGATCCCGATCACGCCCCCGTTTTTGGCGAGCGCCCATAGCATTTCGTCCGTCACGTTGCGCGGAACAGGCGAAATTGCTCGCATGGAAGAGTGTGAAACGATCACTGGCTTACTGGTGACCGAAAGCGTATCGTAGAAAGTCTTATCTGCAACGTGCGAAACATCCACCAGCATGCCGAGCCGGTTCATCTCGCGCACTACTTCCCGGCCGAAGTCGGTCAGCCCGTTGTGCACCGGCTTGTCCGTTGCCGAATCCGCCCAGTTATTGTTGCGGGAATGTGTGAGTGTCATCGACCGCACCCCCAACTGGTAGTACATCCGGAGCACGCGCAGATCGTCGTCGATCGTATGTCCTCCCTCGACCGTCAGAAATACGGAGATCTTGCCCGCCTTTACGATCCGTCTGATGTCGGCGGCGGTCGTTGCCAGTTCCATTTGGTCTTTGTGCGTGTCCAGCACCGACTGCATCGCATCGCGCAGATCCAGGGTCCTGCGCACCGCTTCCGCGCCCGGAAAATATACCGGAACCCAAAGCGCGAAGAAGGGGGCGTGCGTCCCGCCTTCCTGCAACCGAGGAATATCGACATGACCGGCGTCCCAGCGCTTGCCTAGGTCTTCTCCCATCACCAACACGCGTTGAACCGTGTCGATATGGCTATCGATCCCGATTGCCTCGGCCGCCAGCGTGCGCGCCCGAAGGGGAATCTTTTGGTGCGTTATCAGTTCCTGCTCACTAAAGGTTTCGAGGCCGCCGCTTTTCATGCTTTAGAACTCCTTTTCTGTGCGATCGCGGAAATCTCGATCTTCGCGTCCCCGATCAAACCCGCAACCAGAACAGCAACTCGCGCGGGCTTGGGGTCCGGCATGAGGTTCGTATAGACCTCATTGACCTTCGGGACATCACTCAGATCCGTCAGGTAGATTGTGACCGAGACAATGTCAGACACCTTAAAGCCTGCTTCTTCGGCGACATGCTTTACGCCGGCGATCGCATTTGCAATTTGTTTGGTGATATCGACACCTGTCACCTTGCCGTCGGAATCAGGGCCTTGCTGCCCTGCGATGTAGAGCGTGCTTTCGCAGACGTAGCCGTTGCTGAACGGTGCGCCGGGGGTAAAGCCGATGGCGTGTTCCCGGGAATTCATTTATGGATCTCCTTGTTTGTGGGTATACCGTAGCGGATCAGCGCAGAATTAGCGTCCGGGCTGTTCAGGTGGAAAGTGGTCGAACATCTTGTTCACGCCTTTGTCGAGGTTCTTGATATTCTTGTCGGACTTGTCAGATAAGGTGTCGCTTGCTGACCCGCGCCATATCAGCTTCCTCGTGTTTGAATCGAACAGGTCAACGACGAGCGTTCCGACTCTGTACGTCTCCTCTGTCGTCGTCGCATCGCCGAATCCGCCTCCGAACCCGCCTCTCCAACCCCACCCTCCGCCGAAACTGTCGTAGTACGTGTTGAGAGTCTGGTGGCTGCTGGTCATCTCCATTGCCATGATGGAAACATTTCCGCCCGATTCCACTTGTGTCCAACCCTTCGCCGCCAGTGCGGAATTGACGGCCGCTTTGATTCGATCGACCCACAGTGGGTTTTGCGTATGAACGTTTTCCCAGGAATACGTTTTGTATTGGTTGAAGTCCGCGGCACGGTCATAGTCGGTCTTCACGTCCTGCGCGAAGGAACCGGCCGCTAAAAGAAGGGCGCTGCCGATAATGCGAAATATCCGACGCTGAAAATTCATGACATTCTCCTTAATAAAAGTGTTTAGGTCTCCACAAAGGTTGCCCCCGTGTGGATTTGCGACACTGTGCAAATTGCATATTGCAGACCACTCGAATCGACCCTGAGGAATCAATGAGTTTCGATCGAATCAGCGGAAGGTCAGGCTGAAACCGTGCCCTTCCGGCGGCGTGGTCTGCGAAGGTCTGCCGCCCTGGCGACTTTTGCTTCTGCGCTGGCCCTCTGTTCGCGCGGAGTGATTGTGTTAACTGCCTTTTGGAACCATAGGGAGTTCGTAGCCCTGCGCGAATCAATGAAGCTGATCGATCGCGAGGCACACCGAACGTACCTGCGATCGTAGATTCAGGCATCGGTCTTCCTTCCTGTCAGGTTATGGAGTGGGGTTTCGACGGTTTGCTGTTGCACACAACCGTTTCGCGTTCGATTGCTCCAGCAGGGGTGGCCGCCGCCTTCTCCGGCGCTGTCAGAGCTAGCCGCAGTGCGTTTCAAGCGGACTGATGACTGTGCGGGAGTTGGCCGTGCCAGGTACGCCCGAGATTGGTCGCCTTCTTGATGGGTTCGTGACGCAGGCTAATTGTCCGGGACGAATCGCACTCTCCGGGCGCCGCTCCAGTCGTAAGCGAGCGTCGCGTCGAGGCCCTTGGCTTGTTGCCGGTCCACGCGCCACAGGGCCTGGTTTGCCATCCACCAAGTTCGGGCGCAACTCCATGGGCTCCCGACAAGAAACAGTATCGAAGGGATTCGCGCCCGTCAGGACGCTCGCCGGTGCTGAGCTCGCGCACATCGCGGCGACGCTGCGTGAGACCAAGTGGCTTGTTGGCGGCCGGCGTGGAGCTGCTGCACAGCTCGGGTTACCAAGGACAAGCCTCTTGGCAAGGATTCAGCGGCTCGGAATTTCCAACGGAACATCGGGACAGTCGCATCGACCGTTGTCAGCCGTGGCGAGTGCGCCTTCGTAAGCTCCGCGTGGAATCCAGCAGGAAGTTCCTGCTTACGTCCAGCCGCATATCGGTATCGACAAAAGCGACTGTGGTGCCGATCCACGCGGAATAAATCGATAGGTCGCGCCGTACGGGTAACGCCGTGTAAACGACGGATGCGTTAGACGGTGGCGCCGCTTTCTGTGCAGCCGAGAAGCGAAGGTACGATTCCCGGCAGTCCAATCAATATGTAGTGTTTAGTTGCTGGGCTCTTCATGGTGACCGTAAGCTTGTCCACTACTAAATTGCAAACGGTACCACTCGCCCGGTACTTGTGGAATCAGTGACTTCAATCCGAATCGACGGATTCCCCAGCCGAGGCCGTGCCCTTCACACGTCACGGTCACGGCCTCACAGGCGGCCCGCCGACCGCGGCCTATAGCCGACGGTAATTTGCAGGACCGATTCGATCAACCTCTGGTCGACAGCTGCCAATTCAGGTAGACGGTCTAAAGTCGCGGATACACTGCAACTAACTCTTGTAATCGACAATTAGGCGAAGCTTCGCAAGGTCTCATTCTGCTCAAGGCAGACAGACACAATCCCGAGGTCCACTACGTGCTCTCGATGCAGAAGCAGAGAAGCACAGCAATCGAGGGAGAAATGAGACTTCTGGTGACTACTGACATACCAAGTAACGGCTGGATTGAAGCGCTGCGTTGCCTTTGGTGCAAATGGATGCACGACACCGCGATGTGGCCGATCCATGGGTGGTACCGTTGCCGGACCTGCTATCGCCGGCATCCCGTACCCTGGGAGCCAGGCAATCACTCTCCCGCCGACGTGCGCCCACTTGCGCGAGGTCACCGCTGGGAAAGTCCCGCCATTCCTGAGGTTCCACAGTGATACACGCTGTCATATCTATCTTAGGTCTGTGCCTGCTTTTTATGATTCTGCGATCGATGATTCGAATCGCGCTGATGAATAGTCACTATCGAGACTTCGTCGCCCGGCTCACTGGCCGCGCGGTTTACACGGCCGCGTCATTGCGGATCGGACGTAATCGCGACACCAGAACGGTACATTCAGTCCTGCTTTGGTTTTTTCCGACTTACATTCTCTCGCTGATCATGGTGTACTTCGTTGGAGCAATGATCGCCTTCACGCTACTGTATTGGGGAACGCATGCCGTCAATACGTGGCCCACTGCTCTTCTCGCATCGGGGTCAGCATTAAACACTCTTGGTTTTGCAACCCCGGCAACCATAATGGGTCAATGGTTGGCGATTCCTGAAGGCGCGCTGGGACTTGGCATTGTGGTGTTTCTCTTCACGTTTATCCCGAGCTACCAGACGGTAATCCGATCACGCGAGGACAAGACAGCGTGGTTGTACGTCCGCGTCGGAGATCGGCCAACCGGCGTGACAGTCCTTGAATGGTGCCAGCGAAAAGGCGTCGCCGGCAACATGCGAGAGGTATGGGAAGAGTGGGAAGATTGGTTTCGTATGCTTGGCGATACGCATTCGGTGTTGCCAATGCTCTCCCTGTCGCCTTCAGTGCAGAGTGGTCAGTCGTGGGTCTTAGCTGCAGCCGCGGTCATTGACGCCGCCGCCCTAGCGGCTTCCTCCATCGAGACGGAAGATTTGGAAGCCGCGATGATCTGCGTCAGAACGGGAACGCGTGCCTTATTGGCGATCGCCGCCGCCCTCGGCGCCGCGAGCCCAGCCGCCGAGCGAGGACAGCTTCGGCCATCGAAGAAAGGCTATGAGGCCGCGCGGAATCGACTCAGTTCGGCAGGAATACCCTTGAAGTCGGCAGCCGAACTGGAGAGCCGATGGCAACAGTTCCTATCACTACATGAGCGGTATGAGGATGCTCTGTTTTTCGTTGCTCGGCAAACATTCACCCCGCTGGACGGCGTTCTGTTGTACATGGTGAAACGCGAGCGGAATGGTCTCAAGGAAAACTCTATCGCGCGAGAGCATCGCGATCACCCGCTTGAACACAGCGGGTATATCCCCGGGCCGCACGGCTTATAGGGTCCGCATCACCCGGCACGCGGGAGCAGTCTGGCCTGGAGTTGCTGGTCGGCCGTTACGATGAGAGGTGTCTTGTTCTGGAACGCCATGCGAGGTTCCCCATTGCATTGGCGGGTGCCATGGCGCGCACTTTCTGCGTGCTATTGAACCTTCGGACTTACAGATCGACCTCGTGGTCGATTAATCAACAAGCCGGAGCGCGGGGCGCCCATAAACGCCCGAGGGGCGAGACGGCCAGGAGGACGGGAATAGTTGGCGATGTTGTCTCGTTCCTGAGACCCAGGCCTTCGAGCGGCCCCTTCCTGCTTGAAAAACCCCAACGCATGCCCGCGTTAAAACCATTCCGTTTGGAGTCCAAGCGTTGGCGCCAAGTTTGAATGCAGTTTAGAATTCAGCGGGGCCCATAGCAAACGAAGAGAGAAGCATTGTACGCGGGCCATCCGTAATCCTCTCTCGATATTCCTTTTCGGCGAGAAACCAATCAACCTCCGGAGAGCCGATGGGGCTGCCTCGCCATTGCCAGTTCTGGTACGCCCAATGTTCGATGTTCTGATGTTCGGCTGCCTTGTGTCGCAGATATTCCAACCCTTCGTCATTCATAACCACTTTTCTCCTGATCATACCCATCACTCTTCCCGCGCTGTTCTTGATCTTGCGCATTCTTCGCTATGCGGGTGAGTTCCGTCATCCCGTCTTCGCCATCCGGTGTCATTAGGCTGGGTAGATAGCCTCTAGGGTGACTACGTGAAGCAGCATGAAGCAGGATATAGGGACTCAGGCGAGCGATTGCGAAGGCAATGAATGTTGAAAATACCAGTGTGCTCCCTCCAACGTAACCACAGTCATGATTGGTTAATCCGTGCTTTCCACGATTGCGTTAGTCACCTTGATGTATTGCGTTCGGATGGCGAAGGTGAAGGCACGCTTCCGAAGCCTATGAATTCAGTCGTCGATCTTCCTAACCAAACGTGAACGCAAAAGCCTGAACGCCCGGGTCAAGGAATTGGATCTCAAAAGTCCGATCTTCTAATTGACCCTTTTGCCGGATGAGCTGATAGAGACGTGGCTCCCGGACCTCGCCGTCGCCAGCGGGGGCGGAGTCAATTCCGCAGTCGGATCCAGGCGCGGCGCCGTCCAATGTGACCCGGAATCGGACGGGTTTACCATTTTTTGTCGGACCTATAACCATGTGCAGATCACGAGCATGGAACCGGAACACAACCTTACCCGGCGCCGCCTGAAGCACAGCGCTTTCGGAGTCCACATTCCATGATCCACCCAATCCCCATTGATTCAGCGAGGGGGCTGCAGGTGGGCTATACGTTCGCCGTGAGTCCCGCTCCAAACGTTGGGGCGATGCGAATCCATGGGCCTGACCGTAGCCAATATAGGTTTCGGGAGATCGCACATCTCCGCCGGGTGCTGCCTCGACTCCGGCAGCGACTATGCTAACCGTGCCGTCATTCAGGCCAGTCGCTCCGTTTTCCCTGAGCAGTTCCTGTATGATGCGCTCGAAGTCGCCATAGTCGCCCTCACCGAAGTGGTGATAACGAATTCGCCCTTTCCCGTCGATGAGATATTGCGCTGGCCAGTATTCGTTGTTGAACGCCTGCCAAATCCTGTAATCGCTGTCGATGGCAACGGGATAGGTGACATTCAAATCGCGTACGGCGTTCTCTACATTGCGCCGTTCTTTCTCGAAGGAAAATTCAGGCGTATGCACGCCGATCACAGTGAGGCCGGCCTCTTTATATTTCGCCGCCCAACTCTTTACATATGGCAAGGGCCGCAGCGAGTTGATGCATGTGTAGGTCCAGAAATCGACCAGTACGACTTTTCCGTGGAGCGACTTGCTGTTCAACGGAGCGGAGTTGAGCCAGCCGATGGCCCCGTCCAGATCAGGCATGGACCCCTCGTCGCCGAGTGCAGGGTGCGACTCGGCGTTGCCGGCCCACCCTGTGATGATGGCAACTACTCCCATGATTGCAAACGTACCCAGTATGTTCCGCGTCTGAGTCCTGGAGAGAAAGAATCGCTTCATAACGGAAGACTCCATCGTTAGTACCTGCCTGTTTATGCTGACCCAAGGGATCGTGAATTTGTGCCTTGCCGTGATCAAGCGCCGGCCCGCATTCGTGCGTGGCCAGACCGGCGAGTAGCCATCTGAACTAACGCAGTGATCTGAACGCTGCTCGAATCTCGGCACTGAAGATATCCGGCTGTTCCCAGGCCGCGAAGTGACCTCCCTTGGCAGCTTTGTGGAAGTAGTACAGCGAGGGATAGGCATGCCGTGACCAGCTTTCCGGCGCGCTATAGATCTCCCGCGGGAACACCGTGATGGCCACCGGAACTTTGATCTGATTGGTCTTCTGTGCTGCGGCACTGAAGTTGTTGTTGTTATTTTCCCAGTAGAAGCGGGACGAAGAAGCGCCGCTATTGGTGAGCCAGTATAACGTGATGTCGTTCAGTATTTCGTCGCGACCGATCACGCGTTCGGGGTGACCGTCGCTGTCGGTCCACGCGGCGATCTTTTCGTACGTCCAGGCGGCCAGACCACTGGGCGAATCAGTGAGCGCGTAGCCGATGGTCTGCGGACGGGTCACCATCACTGCCCCGTAGGCCGCGCCTCTTCCGAAGAAGGTACTGAGAGCGGTGTACGCCTGCAGTTCCGGGGCGGTCAGCCCAGTGGGGGCCGGATCGCCGTTGTTGATGCCCTCCACCAGGTTCGCGGGAATCGTGGCCGGCATGGTGATATGGATGCCGAGCAGTCCAGGCGGCGCCTGGAGCGCCAGTGCGTCGGAGATGACCGAGCCGTGATCGCCACCCTCCGATACGTAGCGGGTATACCCCAAGCGCTTCATGAGCACATCCCAGGCCCGCGCCACGCGGTCGGGATTCCAGCCGAGATCGGTCGGCTTGCCCGAAAAGCCATAGCCGGGTATGGCGGGGATCACGACGTCGAAGGCGTCTTGCGCGCGCCCCCCGTAGGCGACGGGGTCTGTGAGCGGGCCGATCACCTTCAGGAACTCCAGCGGCGAGCCGGGCCAGCCGTGGGTTAGGATCAGCGGTAGCGCGTTCGGTTCATGCGAACGCACGTGGATGAACTGGATATCCACGCCGTCGATTGTGGTCACGAACTCCGGCAGCGCATTCAACTTAGCTTCTACGTTGCGCCAGTTGTAGCCGTCGCCCCAGTAGTGCACCAGCGCCTGCATCTCTGCCAACCGAATGCCCTGGGATTCGTCATTGACCGTTTCCTTATCAGGCCAGCGTGTCGCCGCGAGGCGTTGGCGGAGATCGACGAGCGCTGTTTCCGGAACGTTGATGCGGAATGGGCGGATTGCTTCTTCTGTGGCCGTTCCCGCTAATTCCATGCGATGCGGACTGATAACGGAAGTGGCGTTGGCAGAAACGGTTTGGGCATAGATTGGGCCAGTGAAGGGTACGAGGGCGATGGCCCCAGCCGCTGCGAGAGTGGCGAGAACGGCGCGTATAGCAGGCGTTTGCGAGTATGCATTCATGATTGTGCTCCTTTGTGTAGGTAAGTGCGAGATGGTGTCGTTCACATGCGGCCCGCCACCGAAGGCTGCATGTCACGGTTTGTGGTTAGGCAATTAGAATGAGGCCGGTTGGCGGCACGCTCGTGAGCAGGTGCTCCGCACCGCTGTGCCGTTGCGTGGTCTCTAAAGAGCCGATCATGCTCTCGATTTGTCGTCAGGCTGACGATCGACGCCTTTCAGCATGGCCCATGCAGTCGGTCCCTTCAAGCCGCGCGCCCATGTGCCGGTATAAATGCCGAGGACCTTCGGCAGCACTGTCCGTTCGACCGGCCCCTTCGAGTCCGCTCAATGCTGGCTGAGCGCTTCGTTCGACGGTACGGATTTTGGCGGTGCTCGCCGCCGCTGAAGGCGAGGGGCCTCTTTTCGAAAGCCCGGTGGATGGTTCCCATTGCGTTAGTGGTCGCCCACGCACTACTCCTGGGTTCATCCCAAATTCCCGACAGGTCCTCTATGCCCCTGCGGACTTTGCTGCGCTGGGCCAGCGAGTCTCGCCGAATGATGCCGTGTCAGAATCCGGCGACATCAATCACCGCTTGGGCAAAGGCCTGAGGGGCTTCCTGAGGCAGATTGTGCCCGACGCCGCCGGTGATGAGGCGGTACTCATATTTGCCCGAGAACTTGGTGCGATATGCCGCGCTGGGCGCGTGGATTGCACCGTTGGAGTCGCCTTCCATGGTGATCGTGGGTACGGTGATGGGAGGAAGTGCGGCCAGCCGTTTTTCCAGGTCGTCATATTTCTGCTCGCCGTCGGCCAGGCCAAGCCGCCAGCGATAGTCGTGCATCACGATGTCAACGTGGTCGGGGTTGGTGAAGGACGCTGCTGTGCGGCCGTACGTAGCATCGTCAAAATTCCACTTTGGCGAAGCTTGGTGCCATATGAACTTATTGAACTGGTCGAGGTATTTGGCATACCCGGCCTTGCCGACTGGGGTAGCGAAATAGTATTGGTACCAAAACAGGAACGCAGGCTCGGGTGGCAACGGGGCCTGGTTGCCCGCCGGGCTGCTGATCAGATAGCCGCTGACGGAAACGATCGCCGTGCAGCGTTCCGGCCAGAGTGTTGCGATGACGTCGGCCGTGCGCGCGCCCCAGTCAAAGCCGGCGACTGTAGCTGTCCGGATCTTGAGCGCATCCATCAGAGCGATGATGTCGAGGGCGACGGCCGACTGCTGGGCGTTCCGCATCGTTTCGCTGGAGAGAAAACGCGTCGTACCGTAGCCGCGCAGATAGGGGACGATTACCCTGTAGCCTGCTGAAGCCAACAATGGAGCAACGTCGACAAAGCTGTGAATGTCGTAGGGCCAGCCGTGGAGAAGAATGACTGCAGGACCATCGGCTGGCCCGGCCTCGGCGTATCCGACACTCAGAAGGCCGGCATCGATCTGCTTCATTGAGGCGAACGACGTGTTAGTCCCAGGCTTGATTGGAGGGACGGCTTGCGGGCGTGTGGTGCCGGATTGAGCATCCGCTGAGCCGATTGTGGCGAGTTCAGCGGCTGCGAGAATCACGGCCGCATTGCCCAGGAAACCGCGACGGCTTTGGTTGAGTTCTTTTGGTTTGTTGATCGTATTCATTGATGAGTCTCCTCTGTTCGATTGGTTAGTTGGGAATTGACAACATTGATCGCGACATCGATGTTGCCGCGTGTCGCTTTGGAATAGGGGCACGTCTGATGCGCCTCGTCCGCAAGTGCCTGAGCCACTTCGTGCGCCAAACCCGGCAGGCTGACGTTGAGACGGGCTTTAAGAACGTAAGCACCGTCAGTTATGCGCAAATCCACCTCGGCGTCAATGGCGGTGCCGGCCGGGAGCATGACCTTCCTTTTTCCAGCCACGATCTTGACTGCCGCTAAGAAGCAGGCCGACCAGCCAGCCGCGAACAGTTGTTCGGGGTTGGTGCCGGTACCCCGAGTGCCGGGAGGCGATAACTTGATGTCCAGGCGGCCGTCGCCGCTGCGAGCGGCGCCTTCGCGGCCACCGGTGGTGTGGACTTTGGCGGTGTACAGTACTTTGTCGAGTATTGTCATGATGATTTCCGTCCTGAACCCTTCTTCTGTAGATCCGAATAGAGCATGCTGTCGTTCTAGGAAGTGCACGCGGTACACCTGGCCGATGGGCGGGCTGCGACTTGACGTTATGTTGCTGAAAATGAATGGGTTGATGCGCCTCCGCTGGTAAGTTCGCGGGAAGTGACGCGTCGTCTGGACGGCTCGGGCCGCCTACGCTGTCTCGGATGTGTCGCCAGCCCGACGCACTACCCGACTGCGGGAATGATCGATCCGATCGGGCAGAATATAACGATGAAGAGTAGCGTCGGTTCGGGCGACGGCCACCACTCCATGACGCGGGTGCTTTCAGTAAATGTCGGGACTCCGAGAAAGGTACTATCGGGTCGCGCAACCGTGCTGACGAGCATCTTCAAATCGCCAGTCCAGGGAAGAGTGGACGTGCGCCAGCATAATATCGATGGCGATCTGCAATCCGATCTCACCGTACACGGCGGCCCGAACAAGGCCGTTTATTGTTACCCCCGAGAGCATTACCAGTATTGGGCGGAACAATTGCCGGAGATGGACCTCTCCTTCGGAGCGTTCGGCGAGAACCTTACCACCGAAGGCATCACCGAAGAGGATGTCCGGGTAGGCGACCGGTTCAGGGTAGGCTCGGCCCTGCTGCAAGCGACACAGCCGCGAATGCCTTGCTTCAAGCTTGGTATCCGTTTTGGCCGCCCGGACATGGTGAAGCGGTTCTGGCAAAGCGGCCGACCCGGGATTTACTTCTCGGTGTTGGAAGAAGGCGACGTGGCGGCGGGCGACCGGATTGAAAAAACAGATCAGGGCCCGGAGGAGATTAGTCTCGCCGATGTGGTCCGCCTATACCGCGGTGATGAGAAAAGCCCGGAGCTGCTTGAGCGAGCATTGCGGGCGCCATTGTCTGGGAGTTGGAAACAGGAATTGCTGGAGCGCATGGGCGGGAAGGCAGGAAGGCGATAGCAGCGCGACGTTCCATGGCTGCTTCGCCTGCAGGAATTGCGCCTGGTCCTGAGCGAGAATATATCAATCGGCTCCGCAGATCTATTCGATCGTGCATGGTGGGGCCGTTGCCGAATCGAGGGATTCCACCATGGATCTCATCAAAACCCAGTTGAGCGAGTCGATATTTGCCGGAGGCGGCGAGATGGGCGCAAGGATGCGCGCGCTCGACTGGTCTGCGACGGTCCTGGGCCGGTTGGACCAGTGGCCGCAATCGCTCCGAGCCTGCGTTGGCGTCATGCTGGGCTCCGGGTATCCAATGCTCGTTTGCTGGGGGCCGGCTTACACGATGCTGTACAACGACCCCTATCGACCACTGATCGGGATGAAGCACCCGGCAGCGTTAGGTTGCCCCATACGCGAGGTGCTCCCCGAGACCTGGGACTTCCTCGGGCCGCGGTTCGACAGGGTTATGGCAGACGGACAGGAGGCCAGTCATCTCACCGGCCAGATGTTCACGGTCTACCGGAACAACTACCTCGAAGAGTGCTATTTCTCCTTTTCGTACAGCCCGATTCGGGACGATAACAGCGGCGTGGGCGGGGTATTCACCACGGTTCTGGATATGACGCAACAGGTGATCGAAGATCGGCGCAGGCAGGTGCTCCGTGATCTTGCGTCGCGAACGGCTGAAGCACGACATGAGGAACAAGTCTGGCGCTGTGCCAGCAAAGCGGAAAACGGCGCCAGCAGCCGAACCCGCACTGCCTCCAGCGGAGGTGACGCACGGTAAGCGAGTCGCGGCGATCTTCTTCCGCACTGAAGGGGGGCGGAGAACCGCTCAGGGAATGGCTGTAAAGCCTGCCCTCGCCCGAGGATCGCAAGCTCATCGGTGAGGATATCGAGACAGTCGAATTTGGATGGCCGGTCGGAATGCCGGTATGCCGATCCCTAGGGCGGGCATTTTGATGCGAAGGGGCGGATGGTGCTGTTGCAGGGCTTCATCAAGAAAACGCAAAAGACGCCGCTGAATGACTTGGAGTTGGCGCGCAAGAACAAGAGTAAACACGAAAGAGGACTCAGCCAATGAAGGAAGCGACGCGCGACAAAGGATTCGATCACAGCGGTTCGACGTTCGACAGCTTTCTCGAAGAGGAAGGCATTCGGGGGGAAGTTGAGGCAATCGCCGTAAAACGCGTGTTGGCCTGGCAGTTGGAGCGGGCGATGCAGAAGCAGCACAAAACGAAACTGGCGATGGCAAGGGAGCTTCATACGAGCCGATCACAGCTTGATCGATTGCTGGACCCGACGAACGTTTCTGTTTCCCTGGACA
>Ga0302275_10002573_pt1 | contig 19034 bp, 9 predicted proteins | sample III_Bog_N2_2_FD_200229 | JGI IMG/M metagenome (GOLD analysis project Ga0302275, IMG submission 200229) | Peat permafrost microbial communities from Stordalen Mire near Abisko, Sweden - III_Bog_N2_2 | ecosystem: Environmental > Terrestrial > Soil > Wetlands > Peat | place: Sweden: Abisko...
GTGAGAATTCATCTCCAGCACATCTATGAAAAACTCCATGTGCATTGCCGAACGGAGGCCACCCTGAAATATCTGGGCGGCATCGCAAGGATGGCGGCGGAAAAGGACGCGGGGAAATTTCACGTCGACATTGATAACGCAACGGCAAGATAATCAGAGTCTGTGGTCACGCATCTACCACTTGTCAAAAGCGTCGAGCAATATGTAGTTTCCGCTTGTTTTGACGATCTTGATCGTATGCGAGCCATATGCCAGATTCGTCGCGGAATACATGAACTGCTGAACCTGCCGAGTCGCCGTGTTGCAATTGACTGTTCTCTGGAAGACGCCGTCCAAATACACGTCCACATTCCCCTCGTCCGAATAGGTCTCGGTGACATAACGGACACCTGTGCCGGTGAATGCATACTGGGCGTAATTTCCATTAACGCTCGTGTCATGAACATCATTGTAGTAGTCCCCCGCGCCCCGGTTTGCAGAATAGACCCACCCGCTGCTGTAGGTGATGCCAGGATCAGTGTCATTAATTCGCGTCAACATGGCCGCGCGGTAAAACTTGCTGCCCGTTGCCCCTGGAATAATTGTCAGCGGAGAATTAGGGGCCTCGACCATCCAAACCGGGTTGACCAAGTTGGTCGTTGATTGTAGGAGGAAGCCGGCGCTCCAGGTCAGCACGAACTGTCCATTGACTAATGCTCCCATCATGACCGGTGGCGCACTGATCTCCGTGCTGGTCGAGGCAAGCGTGGTCCCCGGATACTCATAGTCCAGGAGGTAGGCGTTGACGTTCGACGCACTGTTGCCCCAGAGCGTGGTCGCGTAATCGCCCGTGGATATGCAGTAGGCCGTGTCTGAATTGATCGCGAGGTTGTTCTGGAAAATCACGCCCAACATGCCCACGTTGGTATTATTGACCGCATCCGATTCGGCGGCAAAACCTTCCCCCCCAAAGCCGGTCGCGATGTTGGGGCTCATCGGCTGGATGGTATTGTGACGGAACTCCATGCCAAAAACATGAGTGCCAATATCGGTCACGCCCGCACTCGTCTGGACAAAGATTTTCGTCAAGGATCCCGGGTAGTTGATCGAATATAAATTCGTGGACTTGCTCACGTAGTTACCCACCACCTCCGTGTCCATCTGGACATCGCACCAAGCGGCGGTCGCATAGACCGGCCAGAGCCAGATCGCGCCATTGTCAGTGAGCGTATTATTGATGATCGAGAGGTCTTCGGTGCTCGTCTTGTAAAATTCCAGTCCCCGGGGATTTCCCGTCAGGCTGTTGCCTTTGACCAAAACATGGCGCGCGCCCTCGGGGTTGATTGCATATTCACTCGCACTCGTCGGGATGATGTCCCACGGACTGTCAATCGTCACCGTGGTCGTCGTATTGCTGACCACCTGGCGAAGCTGCCCCAAACCCGGCCCCGAAACAATCGAGATGTAATAATGGTGGTCCTGGGTGCTCGACTCAGGGAGCGAATAGTTGTTCGTCCAGGACTGGGTGGTATCGGTCAACGTGGTAGCCGTGGCGCTGCTCACCGTCCCAAAGCTGTAAAGAACGAGTGGCGGTGAACCGCCTCCCTGGCACAAAATGGTTTCGCCATCGTTATAATTCCAAGCCAGCGGGCCGGAGCCTCCTTTGTTAAAGACATTATTGAGCAGCACCAATGAATCAGATTGTCCGATCGAAATTCCACCGCTCTCGGTTGAACTCGTCGTGCCAAACACATAGCGGGTGAAGTTGTTATTTTCAATCAGCGTGCGCGTGCAATAATCCTGAAATGCACGACAGAAATACCACCCGACCGTATTGCCGCTGAAAACCTCATCGGTGCATCTCTGAATTAAAACAGGCTGCCCAAAGGCTCCCGGATTGGTCGTCGTCTGGGTCGAAATAAAGGTCGAATTCTTCAGCACGATTTGGGAATTGGCTCCCCAATCCGTGTTCTTTCCCACATCTGTCTTCAGCGTGCTGTTCAGTATGAATAGGTTGGAGGAATAAATTCCCCGGCTGTTATAACCGTATCCGTTTGTCGTGTTGTAAATGCAGATGTTGAATAAACCGGCATTCGTTATGCCCTGCTCATAGAAAGCATAACCGCTCATGAGATTGGTCGACTGGCATTTCCATGTTGAAAGCGTCGGCCCGTCGCCCTTTAGCACGACCTTTGACTTCAAGGTCAAGCTCGTCTTGCCCAGATAAGTGCCCGTCGGAAGATAAACCACCCCACCGCCAGCGGCATTGGCGACATTGATCGCGGCTGTAATCGCGGGGGTGTCGTCATTGGTCCCGTCACCCACGGCATGCAGCGTCAACCGCTGATCGGTTTTGATATTATACACATTGGTGTAAAATGTGAAATCAGCCCCCCAGGGAACGCCCAAGCCAAACGGATCCGTCCCTCCGGCGCGCCCCGTCAGTGTATAACTCAGAGATGTTTGTCCATAGCTTCCACCCAGCCCGTTCAGAACATTGACAGTATAGACCGCCCCCGCCACCAATCCCGCCGGTGCCGTGACCTGTAGAGCATTGGCGTCGCTGCCATTCGTCGTGACCGTTGCCGGCAATATTGTCGCTCCGTTCACAAAATTCACCGTTGGTGTCGCTCCCGGAATAAACAGGTTGCGGCCAAACAGACGAAATGACCGGCTGGGATCAATTTTCGTTCCAGCCAGATCATTGGCTCCCCAGGCCCTGGCCTGATTGATAAAAATCGGTGTGCTCAAATTGCTCCCGTTCTTCACCCAGATTGCGTATAAGCCGACGGTCTCCGTCAGGGGAATCTGGCTTGCGACATAGTTGTTCGAAACACTGCTGTTAAGCATAGGCAGTTGGACTAGAGGAGAAAGAGACGGTTCCGTGCCGATGACATGCTGCATCCACACCTGCGGGGCCGTCCCAAAATTCCCGCCCTGCAACCCGATGATGTCACCGGGAAAGGCCGTTTGCGTCGCGTGAAAAACCAGCGGCATTTGGGCGAGCAGCGGCAAAAGCAACACTCCGAAATAGACCGCCACACCGATGACACCGGGTTTGAATTTTTTCATTGAGGTATTAGGGCTTTGATACATTACAATATATTTACTCTCAGGCAATATGACAAATGTCAGGCATCCTTATATTGTGAAAGACAGGAAAAGTCCGAGCAACACTCGCCGCAAAGAGAAAATTAGAGTTATCGGCTATGGTTCGGAAGGTTAACCAGAATGAAACACATCAGGTTCGTGGACGACAACCCGGTCACATCGCCGGAATTTCCAACGCGTCGGCATCCAGTTCGAGCGCGATGATGGTGTCAATCGGCTGACGGTCGCTTTCCGGAACCGAAATTTCCAATCCGGTGTCCGCTTGCTTCACTTCCGCCTTGCCGCCGCCGAGCACGCGGCTGCTCACGACTTTCACCGGGAGCGGTGGAAGGTTCAGTTTTTTATCCGGCCACTTGGAAACGTGGACATAAATGGTTTTGCCTTTGCGCGTCGAACCGCCATATTCGCCTGGTTTGAAAGGGCCGCCGCGCGTGCCGTAAATGCTTTCGCCGTTTTTAGCGAGCCACGCGCCAATGTCTTTCAATAAATTTGCTTGAGCGGGATCAATCTGGCCATCAGGACGAGGGCCGACGTTGAGCAAGATGTTCCCGTCGCCGCTTGCGCCTCGAATCAGCATGTCCAGGCACTCAGCGGTGGACTTCACGCCGTCGTTTGTGCCTCCCCACGCCCAGGCGTTGTGCGCGGAAACGGTCATGCAGGATTCCCACGGACGGTTAAATTGAAATTTGCCGATTTTCTGTTCCGGCGTGTCGTAGTCGCCGCCGTCGCCGGTGCGGTTATCAATCAAGATATCCGGCTGGAGTGCGCGAACCAGCTTGATGGTGTCAGCGCCACGATTGCCATACCTGGCTGGCACATCGTTCCAAATCGTGAGGAGCGGACCGTAGTTTTGGATAAGTTCGGTAATCTGGCCCTGAAGGTATTTTTCATAAGCGTCGAGGTCGGATTGCTCGCGTTTGACCTTGCCGGCGGGACTGGTCACGGGCCAGTTGGTGTTATACCAGTCGGTCACGGAATAATACGCGCCGAATGCAAGGCCCTGTTTTTTGCACGCGCTGGATAGTTCCTTCACCACGTCGCGGTGAAATGGCGTGTGCATGATGTTGTAATCGGTCAGCTTCGTGTCCCAGAGACAAAACCCATCGTGGTGTTTCGTTGTCAACACGATGTATTTCATGCCGGCGGCCTTGGCGATGCTCACCCATTCTTCGGCGTTGAAATTCGTCGGGTTGAATTGCTTGTAAAGATTGTCATAAACGTCAATCGGTGTTTCTGCCCCGCGCGACCAGCCAATCTCTTTGCCCGTCAAGCTCACCGGCCCCCAGTGAATAAACATACCGAAGCGCAACGCCTGCCAGCGCGCAACTGCGGCGGGATCGGCCTCCGGCCACGCGGGCGCCGCGGTCAATGCGGTGGCTGGAGACGCACCAACGGTTCTTACCGCGACTGCCAGCAAAAGCATGGCCAAGAACAAAGTGAATTTGATTTGGGAAGTTTTCATGCAGGAATGTTTATTTTGTAGTTTCAGCAAAGTTTCCGGGAGGCGGTGACGCTTGAACAACACTGCCAATTTTTTCCTTCACTAAACGACCGTTGAAGACAATGATTTTCGTGGCACTTACGGGCAGTGAACCGATGATAATCATTTTTGAAATCCTCTGGAAAATGCAGCGTCGGCTTCGTGCGACCGTCAGCGGATTTAAGCGTTATGGTAGTCACTGTCTGTCCGGTAAACAATTGTTCAATTCCATGGCCTTTGTTAAAAGAATATTTATTTCGCTGGCGGTTCGGACAAGTTGGCGACGAATTTGTAGCTTCCAGAGCCGACGGCATAGACTGCCACGCCATCTTCCATTCGCAGGAAATTCACACCCTCCGCTTGTGCGGCGGGCTGGCCGGATTCTTTCACGGAATTTTCGCTTTGCGTCGGGACATAAACCGTCGCGGTCGTGTTTGCGGGAATGGTGGCGTTGAGCGTGAACTGTCCGGCTTCAATTTTCCAGTCGCTCACAATTTTTCCATACACAGAATCATAACTGCCCCGCGCCCAAGTCAGGCCGGTGTCCGGATCGGGTTGCGGCGCAAGAATGAATTTTTTGAAGCCCGGCCCGGTGGGATCGGGACGGATGCCGAGGACGGACTGGTAAAACCACAAACCAATTGCGCCGCCGCAGGATGGCATCTGTGCGCCGCCACCGTTCCAGCCTTCGGCGAGAACCCCGTCGTGGATGAGCGTTTTCCAGCCCGGATAATCCTGCTGGTTCACGATTTTGTTGGCCAGCGCCGTTGCGCGATGCTCGGTCAAGGTCGCGAGCAGAAAGGGCAGCCCGACAAAGCCGGTGCCCAGATGATCCTTGTGCGCGTGGATGGCCGCGAGCAATTGCTGATACGTCAGCTCGCGCAAATTTTCCGGCACCACGTCCAATGCAAGCGGTAGCACCTGCGCCGTCTGGTCGTAGGCCTTGCTGCCGTAAAGTCCATTGGTGAGGTTGAGGTATTTCGTGTTGAACCGCTGCTGCACCGCTTTCGCGAGGGCGGCGTATTTTTTGGCATCGGCCTTGTTGCCGAGTAGGGCCGCCGTCTTGCTGACGATGGTGGCGTAATGATACCAAGCGGGCATATCCAGCAGCGGCGCCGCCACGGCCGCTTTGCCGCCAAAAGGATTTTGCCAGTCGCCGGCGCCCATCCAACTCAAGATGCCATCGCGGGCTTCCGGAGAATTGGTGTCGCCCGAATTCAAATACGGATAATCATCCCAGCCACGCACCGAACCGCTGGCGGTGAGCTGGCCAAGAAAATCAACGTAGTGGCGCATGGCGTCGTAGCTTTCAACCAGCATCCGGCGGTCGCCGTAGAACTGGTAATGCTGCCACGGCAACAGCACCACCACCCCACTCCACCACGGCGAATTCCAGTCATAAACCTGGCGGCCCACCAGTGGCAGCACCGAGCCAACATAGCCCGATTCATCCTGGCCATCGGCAAAGTCATGCCACCATTTCCGATAGAAGCCCGACACGTCGGTCAAATACGCCGCCGTCTCAAACATATTTTGGGCGTCCTGCGTCCAACCCTGTTTCTCGCGCATCGGATCCATCGGCTGGTCGCCGTTGTAGTTGAGATGGGTTTGCAACAGCGTGGCGTAGATTTGATTGAACCACGGATTGGAGCATGAAAAAGTCCCGGCCATTTTCAAATCGGCGTGGACGAGCTGAATTGTCACCGCATCCGGCGCGAGCGGCTGGGACAATCCTTTCACCTCGATCTCCAACGGTCCAGAGAGATACATGAAACGCGGTTCCAACACGGTCGGCCCGTTCGTGGCCAGCGTAAAGGTGAGTGGCGGCGTGTTGTAACCGGGAGCGTGACCGCTGATGGTGATGGTCTGCCCGGCTTGACCGTTCACCTGCACGCGCGGCCAGCCGGCGCTCAAGATTTTGAAATACGCGCGGTCGCCGGCCACGCGTTCCGGCTTTAATTCGCCGGCCACGCGAATCAGCGGCCCGATGGGCGACACAAGTTTTCCGCCGAGCGAACTGCTGATCGCGACCGGTTGCCAATCCTTGTCGTCGAAGCCGGGACGATCCCAGCCCGGCTTGGCCAGTCGGCGATCTTCAATGTAACCGGCGAAGGTGTCGTTATCCACAATCTCACTTCGCGCCCATTTCCAAGAGTCATCAGAATTGATTTTATATCGCGTGCCGTCCGCGTATTCAATTTCCATTTGAATCAACACGCGCGGCGGACCGTTGCCGCCGTTACGTTCGCCAAAGCCACGGGCGGGCGGACTGAAAAATCCGTTGCCCAGCGTCGCGCCAACGACGTTCTCACGATTGACCAAAAGCGCAGTGACATCGCGCGTCATATAAACCGTCCGCTCCGTGTAGTCGGTGAATGGCGGACCTAGCACGTCGTCCATCACGGAGTGACCATTGATGGTTACATCGGCCATGCCGAGCGCAGCCACATAGAGCGTCGCGCGTTTGACCGGCTGAGAAACCATGAACGCCTTGCGCAGCAGCGGGGCGACGGGCGTTGGACACGCATCCGACGGACACGCATTGCCGTCACCGGCTGATGGCATTCCGTCCACGAGAAAGACTGCGTGGCCGTGATTCCATTGGGTGCCGATCTCGCGTGTGGGCCGCATCAACGCAACATTTTTCCCGCTGGACATGACTTCCATCTGCCGCACTTCGACTTGGACGGGTGGACGGCTCGGCCCGGTCTGGACTTGCCGCGTCATCGGGTTTTCCTGGGCGGACGGGCTGGTAAGCCAGAGCCGGATGCGGCGGAACTTGACACCATTCACCGCAAACACCTGTGGTCCGGTGCCGTTCGGTTTAAAATCTGCGGCCGACCGGTCCACGAGAACTTGCGGGTGGGAAAATTGAATGTCATCTGCACCCAGAATCTTGAACCGCTTCGGCGCAGCATTGGGATTTGAAAAATAAAGTTTGATCGAATCAATCGGGAACGACCCGCCCAAATCCACATCCGCCCAGCCGCCGATGGAAATGACCAAACCGGGCGGCCGCAAGTTGGGCGGCATATACCAGCGCGACGGTGTTATCCATTTCGCGGTCCAGTCTTCCGGCTGCAACAAACCCATCGTCCACGAAGCCGCCGGACTCCAATCCAAAACCTTGCCGGACCGATCCCACACGCGCACTTTCCAGAAACAACGTTCGCGCGATGCCAGCGCCGCGCCGTCATAAGGCACCGATACATTCTCGTCGGTAACCACCTTGCCGCTGTCCCAGAGATCGCCTTTATTTTTGTCAAGCTGCTCCGGCGTCGAGGCGACGAGGATCTGATAAGCCGTCTGGTGATCGCCACGTGCGTCGGAATCAATATTCCAGCTTAATTGTGGCTGAACCGCGTCAATCCCGATAGGGTTGGCAAGATATTCGCAACGCAACTCAGTGACCGTGCCGGCATACAGGCTCGACGCTAGTGCAACAGGTAAAACCAAGAGCAACTTGTGGGTTTTCATAGGATATCGTAGTCATCAAAGCCAGGCGATTGGAATCATGACGTGGTCAACTGCAACGTAAAGCCATTTATGGCCGTGTGTCCTTGCTCTGGAAGTTCGATCGGGTCGGCGGGGTTTTTCGTTGCGTATTGCAACTATGGATCGAACGGAATAATTGAACCTGGGCGAACGAATAAAGGCATTTGCAACAGCGGCGCAGCCACCGCTAAAGTTTGTCTGCCGGCAAAAGTTTGCCCGCTCTAGGAATTGACCCAGCTTATTCCAGCGGGCAGATAAACATTTTTGTTGGTCGCCTGTAGTTCGGTCACGGGCGCATGAACAATGTCGGGGCGAACATGTATTCATCTCTAATGTTCCAGATATTTTTGTCCGCAGGAAATCCCATCGGCAACGCGCGCATGATCGCGTAGCCTTCGCTTGTCACGCACCACGCAACGGAATAATGGTAAGGGTGCTTCCGGTAGCGGAGTTGGTCATAAGCGAGAGGGTGGGTCTGCGCTACAAACAGCCAGTTCCACATTTCGGTCGCGGTCTGTCAGCCGTGGATGCGGAGAATCGGACAAAACGTGCTCCATTCTGCCCAAAACGTCAGCAGCTAATGAATTCATGGATTGGATGGAGTTAGCCAGTGCTGGATTATCCATGCCGTGTCGGCTCCTGTCAAACTAGGCGATGACCCATACACCTGATATGAGTAAACTCCGCTACTTGCCTTATTGGCCGTTTTTCCCGCGCCGACGATCACCGGATCCGTCCACTTCCGGGGTTCCGCATGACCATCGGCAAAACAAAACGTGCCAACGTTACCGTGATACGTGGCAAACAAATCCGTATAGCTTGCACTGGTGGAAGTGGCACTCATCAAAAATGGACCATCATTGTAGCCTCTGGAATCGGCCTGCTCCACAAAAATAAAACACTGCGAAGTTCGTTGTATCTGGGTTAATTTCAGGTAAGTTGTATTTGGACTCACATAAGGCCCACCCATAGGTGCGCCTCCAACATTTATGGTCACAGCATAACTATCATAAGCCCAACCGACGTAAGGTGAGATGCCAACAGGGTTGTTAAACCGGACATCGCCTGGGCAATGATAAACTCCGGCACTTGGTGCGTATTGAAAGAACAAATTATTAGTTCTTAAACAAGCTTGGACATCCTCGAGAGCCAGAGTCTGAGATTGATTCCAGCTTCCGGGGGCGCTGCTGTCAAGACCCCAAAACCCATCGGCGTTATTTCCGGCGGAAAACGTTGGCTCAATGAGCCGGTCGCTGTTATCAGTGGAATACATGGTAAATGCCAGCCCCAGTTGTTTCTCATTGCTCAAGCAGGCGGCCTCGGTTGCTTTCAGTTTGGCTTTGGACAAGGCCGGCAACAACATCGCCGCCAAGATGGCGATTATCGCAATGACCACCAGCAGCTCGATGAGGGTAAAACCATTAACTCTTGAAGAGCCCTTATCACAATTTAATTCGATTGCTTTCATATATGTTTTTATTTTCTAAATCTAGATATTGGCTCTGTTTGGTTCTCTTGGACCTTTTCAAAGAATTCCAATGCTCTTGCTACTTCCTTAACCGCTGCCACAAAAGCATCCCTCCGTAATCCGCCACACCCTTGTGTGGATTCATCGGAAATGGACGAAATCTTCAGTTGTTGAAATATTCGCCGGTCATTTTTCATGACAGTTATTCATGAGGGAATTTTTTAAAATTTACTAGTAATTTGTCCTGTCCACAATATGACAAACGTCAGACATGTCGTTTGAAGCTGGGGCGGATTGATGCGGAAAACCCAACCCGATCGCCGTGGGCGGGAATCTACAGTCCATTTTGGAGAATTAATTATTTAAGCCATAGCTAAAAGGGAACATTGGCTTGGCGGAAGAATCGCCTTTGCCAGGCCAGTTGCGCGGAAGTTTGCCGGTAAACTTGAAGTCGCCAAACAAAACGTCCGTCACCCCCAAACCTTCTGTGCCCGGCAGCCATGCGGCCACCAATGCATTGCCGTCCGCCAGCACCGAGTTTAAAACCAGCGGGCGCCCGGAAAACAAAATTGTCACCACCGGCACGCCCGCAGCTTTGGCCTTGGCTATCAATGCCGCATCTGCGGCAGACAGGTTCAAGTCAGGGCGGTCACCGATCATCTCGGCGTAAGGGTCTTCGCCCACAACGGCAATGATGGCTTCGGCGTCTCTCACATCACTGGCATCGGCCGTGAAAGTAACTTGTGTTTCCGGCGAAACCGTCGCGCGGATGGCGGCAAGAATAGTCGTGCCACCATGCGTTACGTTGCCATGCCCGCCCTGCCAGCCAATCGTCCAACCGCCGCATTGCATTCCCAGATCATCGGCTGCCGCACCCACGACGGCAAGGCGCCTGATTTTTTTCGAGAGCGGCAAAGCATGGTTTTGGTTCTTGAGCAATACGAGCGATTCACGGACACATTCGCGCGCCACCTGCCGGTGTTCTGCGGAACCGATATTAGCTGTTAATTTTGGATCCATCGTGGAGTTCTCAAACAAGCCGAGTTGATATTTGATCCGTAAAATACGAGATACGGCATCGTCAATGCGTGCCGGCGAAACCTTTCCCGCCGCCACCAGTTGCTTCAAATCTGCAATAAATTCAACGTAGTTGTTCGTATGGTCAGGACCGTAGGGAATCATGATCATGTCCAATCCGGCGTTGATGGACCGCTCAATGTCGTGCTTGTAGTCGGGCGAAATTTGGTCAATCGCCGCCCAGTCGGAAACCAGAAACCCGCGAAATCCAAGTTCGCCTTTCAACACGTCGGTGAGCAGATATTTGTCGCCGTGCATCTTCTGACCGTTCCAACTGCTGAAGGAGACCATAATGGATCCGACACCAGCCTTGACTGCGGCGCGATAGGGCGGCAAATAGAGTCTCCGTAGAGTTACCTCATCACAGATGGTATTCCCTTGGTCAATCCCGTTCATTGTGCCGCCGTCACCAATGAAATGTTTGGCGCAAGCGAGAACGGACGCTGGTTCCGCAGAAAGTTTTTCGCCCTGTAAGCCAAGAATGGCGGCCGCGCCCAGTTTGGAAACCAGCGCGGAATCATCGCTGTAACCTTCATAGGTGCGCCCCCAATGTGCATCTTGCGGGACGGCGACACACGGTGCGAAAACCCAGCGGATATCGGTGCCCGCCACCTCTTCGGCCGTGACGCGCTCGGCACGTTCGACCAGTTTTGGGTCATGTGTCGCGCCCATGCCCAGGTGATGGGGGAAAATCACCGCGCCATCAACATTGTTATGGCCGTGAATGGCATCGATGCCGTAGAGGAGCGGAATTTTCAGCCGCGTCTTGAGCGTTTGATATTCAAATCTTGTGACAAAATGTAGCCAGTCCTGGGGCGTGTTGCCGGTGGCCGGATCGGAATTGCCGCCGCTCAAAACGGAGCCGAGAAAATATTTATTGACGTCTTCCTTATCTGTCAGCGCGCCAGAATCCGCCTGCACCATCTGGCCGATTTTTTCGTCGAGCGTCATCTGCGCCAGTAGCGCGTCAACCTGCCGGTCGTGACTCGAAAACAAAGGCCCGCCGTGACTGGCGGCGGTGGCGAGGCAGGCTAAATTCAAAAAAAGAACCTGTTTGATTATATTCATTTTGTATGTAGACGATCACGGGCGTCTGGTTGAGCGACGGTTTAAAATTGGATAAGCTTTCATGAACAGGAAGTTACAAGAGCAAACGGATGTGAGGCATTTGAATTTTCCGGCCGTTCGGCGCACGCTGCCGACCCATGAATTCCGGTCGCTACGTTCTTTCGCAAGTGCTCGAGCACATTCACTGGCAGACGCTCAAGCGCTTGAGTGCGCGCTACGGAACCGAGACGCGCGTGAGACATTTTGGTTGTCGGCAGCAACTCATCTGTATGGTGTTTGCCCAACTCACTTGGCGGGAGGGATTGCGCGACATCGTGACCTGTCTGAATGCCAGGCCCGAAGCGCTGTATCATCTTGGGTTCCGCGAACCGGTGGCGCGCGCAACCTTGGCCGAAGCCAACGAACAGCGCGACTGGCGACTGTGGGAGGATTTGGCCAAGGGACTGATCAGCCAAGCGCGAACTCTTTATGCCGGGGAAGACTTGGGGATCGATTTGGAGCACACCGTTTACGCGTTGGACTCGACCACCATCGACCTGTCGCTGACGTTGTTTCCCTGGGCCGATTTTCGCCGGACTAAAGCGGGCGTGAAAATCCACACGCAACTCGATCTGCGCGGACCGATTCCCACCTGCATTCATGTGACCAACGCCCGCCAGCACGACGTTCTTTGGCTCGACGAATTGGTCTTGGAGCCGGGAGCTTTTTACGTCATGGACCGTGGCTACATGGATTTTCAACGGCTCGGTCTGATCGCAACGACGGGGGCTTTCTTCGTGACCCGAGCCAAGGACAATCTGCGCTTTACCCGCCATCGCTCCCTGCCAGCCGACGCAGCGACCGGAGTGCGCAGCGATCAAATTGGCAAACTGACCCTCATGCACTCGCGCGCAGCTTTTCCCTGGCCTTTGCGGAAAGTGCATTACTTCGATGCGGAGACAGAGCGCGATTTGATCTTCCTGACCAACCATCTGGAAATCCCCGCCGTGGTGGTCGCCGGAATTTATCGACGGCGCTGGCAGATCGAACTGTTCTTTCGCTGGATCAAAGGCCACTTGCGCATCAAACATTTTTTCGGCACGAGTCCCAACGCGGTGAAGACGCAAATCTGGATCGCGGTGACGACTTACTTGCTGGTCGCCATCATCCACAAGCAACTGGGACTGCCCGGCAACTTGCACAGAACTTTGCAACTTTTGAGCGTTCACCCTTTTGAGAAAGTGCCTTTGCATGAATTGTTTACGGAAACCGAGTTCAACGTGCCACCAACTGTTAACCCCAATCAATTGCTACTGTTAGACTTATAGGCAGACGCGCGTGGTAGACGATAATAAAATATGGTTATTTTGAATCCACTGAAGCAACTTTCGCGACTGCGTCCACGATCTCGACGCAGACAACGGACGCAATTTTATCCGGTGCCCGATCAGGTAGATCAAGGCTCACGCCAGCGGGATTCTGGTTGAATTTCAAATGCTTGCGGTCGGCGAGCACGTAGGCTTTGGTGACTTTGCTTTGCAGGCCGTGCAGTTCAAATTTGCCGTTTGCCGGCCAGTTGAAAATGATCAGGTAGAGTTTGCCGGGTTTGCAGGTGCAGCGCCAGTCGTTGGCAGATGATACGGTGGTATCCCCTCCATAACCATCCTTGGCCTTGACGGCCACGCCCAGTTCCGATCCGAAAGGCGTGGCGCTGGTGCCGTAGATGGCTTCGCTGTTGACCTTCATCCACGCGGCGATTTCAGCGAGCCGATCAATGATCGCCTGGGGGATGAGTCCTTCGCTCGTCGGGCCGACATTGAGGAGATAATTGCCTCCTTTGCTGGCGATGTCGCAAAGATTTCGGATGAGGGTTTGCGCAGATTTCCAATCGTGGTCATCGCGCTTGTAACCCCAGGTGTCGTTGATGGTCATGCAAGTTTCCCAGTCGCGACCCGGGAAACCTTTGGCGGGAATTTTCTGCTCCGGAGTCTGCGTGTCGCCTTTGTAACCGCCACCGAGACGGTTGTTCATAATAAGCTCAGGTCGCAAATCTTGCACGACGTTGTAGAGCTTCTCCGCCCGCTCCGGATTCATGTCTATGGGCGTATCCCACCACACGACTGCCGGAATGTCTTTGCCGTAGTTGGTTAGAAGCTCGCGCACCTGCGGCACTGCGATGTGGTCTATGTAATCGTCCATGCTATGTTGCTGGGCTGGATCCCACTTGCCATCAGCAGCGGCACCGCCGTTGTTCCAGTCCTGCGCCTGTGAGTAGTAGAACCCAAGTTTAATGCCACGCTTGCGGCAGGCGACGGCTAGCTCCTGCAACGGGTCATGGTGCCATGGCGTGGCGGCTTCGATGTTCCATAAGCTAACCTGCGAAGGGAACATCGCGAATCCGTCATGGTGCTTGGCCGTGATGACGATGTATTTCATCCCCGCGTCCTGGGCAATCTTCACCCATTGGTCGGCGTTGAAATTGGTCGGGTTAAATTCTTTGGCGAACTGCTGATACTCGGCCATCGGGATCTTGCCTTTGTTCATGATCCATTCGCCGATGCCGGACACGGGCTTGCCTTGATAATAACCGGCGGGCACGGAATACACGCCCCAATGGATGAACATGCCGAACTTCGCCTCGCGCCACCAGGCCATGCGAGCAGCGCGATGTTCCTTAGTTTCGGCTGCGGCGGACGATGCTCCCTGTGCAGGCACCAAAACCGGGGCCAACAAGAGTGAACCTGCCGTTATTATTATTTGAATTGTGCTTGTTTTCATTAGACTTAACTTCGCCAAATGGTTACCTGCTTCATGCTTAATCGCCAACTGAATTGTGGACCAGACATATCATCTCTCGCTGCGGCGACCAGCCGCACCCAACCGTTTTCACGGGTAGGAGCCAGAGGTATATGCCTCCAAGGCGACCGATGATACGGTGCCCTTGCCAGGACCATTGGCACTGACCAATTCGAACTTGTTAGCCTCGCCTGGTTTCACCCATGGCGTGATATTTAGGCTCCATTCATCGCCTATGGGATTTTTTCGCTGGACCCAGCGGTCGTTGACCAGCAAGCCGGACAGCGGTGCATGACCGTTCACACTAATGATAATGGTCTGTCCTGCGAACGATGCGGGTATCGCAATAGTTCGCCGGATTGAGAAAGCTTCATATTGGCCGGGCACTTTGAGCGGGGAACTATATCTCAACATATCGCGACTAGGCGTCCACTCTCCGGCTAAGTTGATTGAAGTGAGTGGCGACGGTTTCCAGGCGAGCCAGCAAGTCCCACGCGAACCGACTAACGCACCAGTGCCTTCAATCTCAACCGCCAAGGTGTGCGTTGTGGCGGGTTTAAGCGCTCCACCGAAGTCATTGCCCGCGATGCCCTCACGTCCCCAATCTCGCACCAGCACGCCATCAAGCCAAACCCGGCCTCGATCTACAAACGTCGAATCGCTTTGGCTCTGAAGCCAGAGACTGACCCGGCCTCCTTCAAACCCAGCCGGAACAGTAAAGGAGCGGCGGAACAATCCATGTTGAATATTTGTGTGATCTGGAATCGTCCAAATGCCTAGTCGCATTGTTTCCCAGCCGGTATCGGCTGATAGCTTCGCGACTTGCTCGGCTTGGTCCGTTTCGGTAAGCGCGCGCCATTGCCAGTCACGACCGAGATCCACGGTAAATCGGTGCGAGGGCGGCGGCAGCGGCGTCAACGAAGCTTTGGTTGTCCCGCGCCACCAATTGCGCTGAAGCTTGAACCAGTCCAGCGGGGCAGTGGCGATCTGGTCGCGTGCCACCAGAAAGATTTTAGTCTCCTTGGGTTCGATTTTAATATCATTCAATTGCCCGCCTGTGGGCGAAGCGGACAACTCGACTGGAAGCGAGGTGTCCACATCAAAGGCAACCTTTGGTGCGCCATTAATTGTGAGGCTAACAGTTTGCGGATCAGTCGAACTCTGATTCCACAAAGTCCATACATCATACAAACCATTGTTTGACAGATAATGCCTCACTAAAACCTGCTCGTTTTCGGTAACCAATCGCCCCGGCAGTTGGGGAATTTTTTGCCAGTCCATCAACCGTGACAACAGAGTTTTGACAGCCTTGAATTGAGTCGAGTTGCCGCCCGGACCAATGTGGTCAGGCATCTTTGTGCCTGTCCATTTGCAGCCAAGCTCGACGATGATACCCTTGCCAAGCTGACGGTAGCCGGCCGCAACAGTTCCATCTGGCCAGAGTAATAAGTCATGGGTGTCGGCGGCTTGTGGCTGTAGCGAGAGGCCATTCGCGCGAGCTGCATTGAAATCGGTCAGCGCCGCATTGTCGTAGATACTCTGTCCCGGCGCGGCCAGCAAGGTGCGTGTTTCCAGCGGATTCCCATTGGCGCCAAGCTTGTCAATGTGTGACACCTTGTAGCCAGTCAGTCTTGCAATGGGCCAACTGTCGGGTTGAAGCGGAGTGTGGCGGCCGGTCTGGACAAAGGTGACAAACACTCCACCGTTGCGGACATACTGGTCTATCTGATTTACCAGAGTGTCATCCATCACCGAGGTATCTGAGTCAATGATCACTTTGTAAGCGCCGGCGGCTCCATTTGTAAAGTCTGAATCGCTAAGCGCGTCCCGATTGCATCGTCCAAGCAGAGGCGCGGCAACATTCCAAGCCCAGTAACCCGAAGCCAGCTTGTCGTTCGGATCGCTGTCCCATGGAAAGATGTTAGCGGCATTTGCCTTGTAGGCATAGAGCACGGCAACTTGAGCCTTGGGAGCATGATATTTGCCGAATAGGTGGACTTTATTCTGGGTTTTTTCAAAATAGTCCCGAATATCGTCGTGCCAGAGAACGTCTCCGATGTGGATGAAATAGTCCACGCCCTGCACTCCTTCGCTGTAATAAAGCCCCATCATATTCTTGTAGGCTATCAACGTCGGCGGAGGACTGCCGGGTTCGAGTGAGCAAGGTAGATCCGCGCCGTTCATCAACAATGGATTCAGGTCGGCGAAAAAGGCTGCCATGTAGCCTGTATTGTGGAACTCCGCCCCATACTTTCGACATAGCTCCTTTAGTCCGTCTGAATATTCATCAGGGTGCATCTGCGTAATGTTACGGTCGGGGTCAACCTGACGGATCATCTCCATCCCGCGTTTGATCATGTTCATGCGGCACCATTGCTGCCAGTTTGCAAAATCAACCCACTGCGCGTTCTTGTGAATCCCTAAATTGGGATATTGGACGGGTGCGTCGGGCGAGATATATGACCGATAGGCAATGTAGCCTTTTGGTAACCGCAGTGCGACGGAGTTGGAACCAGTCTTGAGATATGCCGAGACATCCACCGCACACCAATGCGGCGTATTAGACAAGGTGGGGCTTTTGGCAATCTCCACGCCGTTGAGCCAGACGCGCACCGCGTCGTCCGCGACGACGCTCAAGTCAAAGACGTATAGCCATGCTTTAGGATGACTCGCGCGCCAGGTGTCCGACACGTCAAGCGTCCGGCGAAAAACGGCTGGACGGTGCGACAAGAACATCATGGCATCGTTGCCGGGCGCTTTGAGTGTCGGCCAAGAACTGTCATCAAAGTCCGGCGCATACCACGCATCCGGGGCTGGCGTGGTGCCTTCGACGCGACGGTTAAATATCACTCTCAGCGCCTGATCGCTGGGCTTTGTGCCGGTAAATGGTTCGTAACCGATGCGCCAGGTGCCAGTCAGGTCAATGGCATTGGAGTTCCAACCGAGAAATGACGCCACTTCCGGCACACGAATCTCATCCCATGAACGAAGACGTCCATCCTCGCCATACCATCGTTGGCTGATTGCAGCCAGCGAACCATAAGTCTCTTTGAGGTAAGCGCGATAGCCTGCGTCCGCAGCCGGCCCCCATTCCATAAGGACTTGATTGGCACCGCTCTTAATTTCGCCGTGCGGCTCGAGCCATGAAACCATGTTGGAGTCGTCCTTAAAGTCGCGAATCGTGCTCTGCAACAAACCCAAAACTTCGTCGGCGGCCGTGGTGGCATTCCATGATTGCATTCCGGCACCATCAATGTCTTGTCGGGCAATATCGTAGGCACCGCCGACGAATTGTGGCTGTCGCTGCGCTTCTTGATCGCGATAGCGGTTGACCTCGCCATTTCCAAACGAATCGTTCATGGCGGTTGGCAGCTCGTTCTTCTTCGCCGCCTTTTCCGCCCAATCCCACCAGGTTTCACCGGTGATGCCTTCGGCCGAGTCAATGGTGTTCATGCCATCCCAAAAGACGATTCCGGATTGGCCCTGCGCCTTGGCCCATTCGAACTCGTGATTGACATCATAGACTTGCCCGGCAGGCTGCTTCTTGAATTGTTCCCAAGGGCGGTAATAGAACCGGAAACCAAACTTATCCCAGCGGTCGAGATACATGGGGACAGCCACTTCAGGTTTCGATGATATTTCTGTGCCCGACGCCGGCAGCGCGCTCGTAACGACGGTCGCCAACGCCTTCAAGTCGGCCGCAGTTAGAATATAAACTTTGCTATCGAGTCGGACCGCCGCAACCGCACCTTGGCCCGCGATCTGATGCGCCGTGATGGGTGGCGTGGAAGGCAACGCCGCGTCCGTAACACCGGGAAGACAAGCCAGGTCGGATAAATATTTTGCCGCCACCAACTGCGCCTTGGCGGTGGACTCGCAAACGATCACAAGCACGGATGCGCCCGGCATGGAGGGCAGCGTCCGATACGTTCCTGAGAGAGCGCCATAGCCGCGCAAATTATTGGTTTCTAGCAGCACCGGGGCCGCCGAACTGACGGGCTCACTTGCCGAAAGCGAGCCGTTCCCGAACACCTGAAGTAAACCGAGGGCGCAGAGATAAAGCATACCCATGTGCTGAAAAATCCTTATTGGAATTTTCATTTTTGACGCTGTGGCGTCACGGAAGTATTCGTTTTGGCTCGTGTTCATTATTGGATCATTTGTCTCGTCTCAAAAAGCAACCATAACTCAGTTTCGCCGGCATTGGCGAGGCGGTATTCGCAAACAATGCTTTCATACATCTGTCCATGTGGAATTTGCTCAACATTTTCAGTATAATTCACCTTGCACGCAATATGACAAATGTCAGGCATCGTTTTATTGTAATAAGTCAAGAAAAGCCCGTGAAACCCGCACCGTCGGCAGCACGCATGAGGGAAAATGCCATCCCGGTTATTTGGACAACCCACAGACGCAGACAAGGTTTGGAAAATTCTCGCTAAAAAATTCAGCGCGCGATCTTAGAGCATTTACATAAATCATGTAGAGTATTTGGCGTGAGAAAAGAAGCCGAGGCAATCGGTTGGAGAGACGGCGGCAAAAGCCGTGGCGGCGGCCTGGAGTAGTTCGTCACTGGTGCGC
>Ga0302275_10002575_pt1 | contig 19030 bp, 20 predicted proteins | sample III_Bog_N2_2_FD_200229 | JGI IMG/M metagenome (GOLD analysis project Ga0302275, IMG submission 200229) | Peat permafrost microbial communities from Stordalen Mire near Abisko, Sweden - III_Bog_N2_2 | ecosystem: Environmental > Terrestrial > Soil > Wetlands > Peat | place: Sweden: Abisko...
CCAGCCGCACCGCTTCCTGCTTGAACTCCAGCGTGTAACGGCCACGCGTCCCCTTCGTCATTTTCCTGTCCCTTTCGGCTATTAGAGCAGCTCGCTAAGGGATACGTTTTGCGGGGGCAAGGTCAGATTCCAGTCGGGGGTTTACTATTTGCGCGGTTCTGCTGGAGCGGGTTTCGGCTCTGGCTTGACAACCTGGCGCAGCAAATTCTGAAAAGCCGTGTACTCTTTTGGAAGTTCGTTCGGTGATGATTGGGCCTTCATGCTTGCAGTTTACTCCAAGTCAATTTAAACTCGAAATGCGGCTATGACCGCGTCCCATTCGGTATAGAACAGGACGCAGCCATGCCGTGTAGCCTGAGAGGCATACAGTTTCGCTTTCTGCTGAGTTTCCGCCCCGAAGGTCCTCCTAAGCACTAGGACGGAAGTCAGCAAAATCAGTTCGGCCCATCGGGTGCGCACCCGATGGGTTTAGTTCTTAAGGCGCAGATGCGCCCCAAGTCATACTGTGCCGTTCCGAACGGCTACTTCTCGGTTGGGATTACCGCCGATACCGAGTCGGCAAAACTGTCACGGTACTTCAGGCTGGGAACCTGTGTCGAGCCGGAGATTGAACTTCACTCCCTGTTAACAGCACCATTACCCTTGTGCTGGCTTGCCCTGCTTGCGGTTACGTCCATCAGAGTTCCTCTGTGAACGGCCTGTGTTGGAGGCTCTAAACTGAACCCGGGTTTGGCCGGGAAATCGTCAAGCTCTACCAACATCGGCAGGATAACACAAGTTTTCAGTAAGTTATTTAAAATAATGAGCGTGGTTAGCCAAGTCGGTTATTGCCAAGATAGGTGGCATAGGAGTTATGCCCCGCTTGGTATACTGGAAGTAGCGAACTATAAGGCAAGGCCCGGCACCCCGCCGGGCCTTTCCATTTTTAATTGCCGGCTTACCGGGAGGGGTGTTGTCGAATTGGTGACTCCCCTCCGCCATCTCGTTTGTTTCTTGGACTTTAGCCGGATAGGGGGAGGGGGGGGTAGCCCGTCAAATCACAAATCGCAACCGCCCGGAGGGTGCAGTGAAAGCCGCCGCTTGCCGGGCTTGGGCACGGGTTACTTTCCCACAAAAGTGGCAACGCAATGGCCAAAAATATGCAAATAGTTGCACATTCTTCGCAATTTGTTCCCATAAGTAATTGATTCTAGGTGGCCGATTTTGGTCATTGAAATGCACTATAGAGGGCACAGCGAAGACTACAAGTGGTGCGAGAGCAAGGTCCGCCTCACAAGCCGTCTTCCAGTGAATTTGTTTTCAGACGGTGCATTTCAATTCTCAGTCGAACCCGCTGCCCCCAGCGGAAATTTCAGGAGGGCTTCATGAATCATCTCGGTAAATTTGCTGTTCTTGGCGCACTACTCGCTGCATCATCGTCCTTCGCATTCGCTGACCCGGTCAGCGTCACTGGCTATTACTGGGACGCAACCAATCTCAGTAATCCTATCGTGTCCTGCCCAGGCAGCACCGGCTTTACGCCTGGCGTCTGCGGCCCTGGTCAGGGCTTGGTTCCCAGCTCAATGCCGGCTACCGGAACAGCCACGACGTCTTTCACGCTCACCAACGCCAGCGCGTCCAACCTATTCTCCTTCTATCTTGCTCAATCCACTGGGGATGTCAATCTTGCTGCGTTCCTGAATAACAGCGGCGATGGTGGAGTTCCCAGCGGCGCAAGCGCCCCGGGAACGGACAACATCGAAAATGGGCTCTTCGAATTTACCGGCACAACCAGCCTGTACGTCGGAGAAGTTCTGAGCTTTACCCACGATGATGGAATCATCCTCTACCTCACCAACACGGGCGGAACCACCACAGCGATCAATTCGCCTTCCGATACCGGTGCCGAGTTGACGACGTACACGGTCACATCAGGGACTGCTGGCACAGATACCTTCCAGCTGGATTACGCGGAAGTCAACTCTGCTCCGGCCGACCTGACCGGCTACCTCGGTAGCCTGACCGTTGCTCCGGAGCCCAGCAGCCTCCTGCTCATGGGCACGGGTCTGCTCGGTGCAGCCGGCATGTTCTATCGCCGCCGCGCAGTCCTCTAACGCATCGTAAACCCTCCTGAAAGACCCAGGCGGAACGCCCCTCACGGGCGTTCCGCCACTTTTCTGCATGTTGCGGAATGCAACATTTTCAGTGCAAGCGATCCGGGGTAAAGCAGCGTTTTCCTCTCCTTGCAGCCTATGCGAGAATGCCGCATCCTGTTACACTCGTAGAGGTCGCATGGACTGCATTGCAATGGCTGGGTAGAGCTCGAACGGGCTGAATTCAGCGGCGTGGATGCATGTCTGGTGGGGGCTGTAGCTCAGCTGGGAGAGCGCCTCGTTCGCAACGAGGAGGTCAGCGGTTCGATCCCGCTCAGCTCCACCAATTCAATATTCCAAGTAGTTCGACGAAGTCCTAAAGCCAGCATAAAAGCTGGCTTTTTCGTGCCTTGTTGTCCACCTTTGGCTTATTGCGTCCGTTGACATCTGGGGGCATGTGGGGGCAATAATGGGGGCACCCACTCTTATTGGGCCTGGAGATGCCCCCACAATGCCCCTAACTGACGTAATCATAAGGAACGCAAAGCCAACCGGGAAGACGTGCAGGCTATCCGACGAGCGCGGACTCTACCTCGAAGTGTCCCCAACCGGAAGCAGGTGGTGGCGGTTGAAGTATCGCTTCGATGGAAAAGAGAAGCGTCTCGCCCTTGGCGTGTATCCGGATGTGGGACTGAAAGACGCTCGGGAGCGCCGGGAAGCCGCCCGCAAGCTCCTCGCCAATGCCGTCGATCCGGGGGAGCATCGCAAGGCTCAGAAACAGACTCGCATCGATGATGTCTCCAACAGCTTCGAGGTCATCGCGCGGGAGTGGTTTGCCAAGTACGGCACGACTTGGGCTGCAACGCACAGCGAAAGAACCATGAGGCGGCTGGAGCGAGATGTGTTCCCTTGGATCGGGAATCGACCGATTGGGGACATCCACGCGCCGGAGATTCTGACGGTGTTGCGCCGGATTGAGGCGCGGGGGGCAGGAGAGACGGCGCACCGCGCGCTGAGCAACTGCGGACAGGTCTTCCGGTACGCCGTCGCCACCGGACGCGCGTCGCGCGATCCGTCTGGCGATCTTCGCGGCGCTCTGTCCAGGGTCAAGAAGTCCCATTTTGCCGCGCAGACAGACCCCGAGGCGGTTGCTGGGATACTGCGGGCGATGGACGGTTATGAGGGGACCCTGCCCGTTCGGTGCGCGATGCGCCTCGCGCCGTTGCTCTTTGTGCGTCCTGGGGAGTTACGTACGGCGAAATGGGCGGACATTGACCTGGACGAGAAGCAGTGGCGTTACGTCGTCACCAAGACCAAAACGCCTCACATCGTTCCTCTGTCGCGGCAGGCGCTTGAGATCCTGAACGAATTGCACCCGCTCACAGGGAAGGGGACGTATGTGTTTCCCAGTGCCCGGACCAGTTCCCGTCCCATGAGCGATAACGCAATCCTTGCGGCCATGCGGCGCGCAGGAATCGACAAAGAAGAGATGACTGGGCACGGCTTCCGAGCGGTTGCGCGAACGATCCTGGATGAGGTTCTGGGCGTTCGGCCTGATTACATCGAGCACCAGCTCGCCCATGCCGTCCGTGACCCCAATGGAAGGGCCTACAACAGGACCGCGCATCTACCGGAGCGCCGGAAGATGATGCAGCACTGGGCGGACTATCTGGACCGGCTGAAGGCAGGTGCACAGGTCATCCCGATCCAGAAAGGCGCTTAGCCGGTGGCGCTTGTCCAGCCCTGGCTGTGAACAAGTGCGCTACGGAAGCAATGGCAGGCCCAACTCCTTCAGAAACTCGTTGTGCTTATCCTTTGCCTTCTTGATGTCTTGTTCGATTGTTACCAGTTCGGCATGGACGGCAGTGAGGTCAATCTCCTCTTCCGCAATGGACGTGCTCACATACCGGGAGATGTTGAGGTTGTAGTCTTCCTTCTCAATGCGCTCCAAGGGCACACGCAGGGAGTAGCGTTCTTCCACCAACCGGTTCTTGTACGTATTCACGATCTTCTCAATGTGCTTCGGCTCTAGCTGGTTCTGGCGCTTTCCCTTGGCGAAGTTCTCATGGCCCGATGCGTTGATAAAGAGCACGTCATCGAACTTCTTGCACTTCTTCAGCACCAAGATACAGACAGGGATTCCCGTGGAATAGAACAGGTTGGGCGGGAGGCCGATCACCGTGTCGATGTGGTGGTCCTTCAGCAATTTGGTGCGGATCTTTGCCTCAGCGCCACCACGGAAGAGCACACCGTGGGGCAGAATGATGGCCATCACGCCGTCGTCCTTCAGGAAGTGGAAGCCATGCAGCAGAAACGCGAAGTCAGCGGCAGACTTTGGGGCAAGGCCATAATTCTTGAACCGTACATCTTCACCCAGGGACTCGCTTGGCTCCCACCGATAGCTAAAAGGCGGATTTGCCACGACAGCGTCAAACCGTGGCATCTTTGCCGGGTTCGTCTCCCGCAGAATGTCCCAGTCGTTGGTCAGCGTATCGCCGTGGAATATCTCGAACTCTGAGTCCTTAACCCCGTGCAGAAGCATATTCATCCGTGCCAAGTTGTAGGTGGTGATGTTCTGTTCCTGCCCAAAGATCTTGCCGATACCGTGAGGTCCCATGCGGTGACGAACGTTCAGCAGCAACGAGCCGGAGCCGCAGGCGAAGTCCATGACGCTCTCCATGTGCTTGCGTTTGCCTGTGGCGGGGTCCTGGCCGTCCAGAGTCACGATGGAGGACAGAATGGTGGAGATCGCCTGTGGCGTGTAGAACTCACCCGCTTTCTTGCCCGATCCGGCAGCGAACTGGCCGATCAGATACTCGTAGGCATCTCCTAGCGCATCGCTGTCCGTAGAGAATTGTGCCAACCCCTTGGCAATCTCTCCGATGATCTTGCACAGGCGCACGTTGCGTTCGGTAAGGTTCTTCCCTAACTTGTCGGAATCCAGATTGATCTCAGAGAACAATCCCCGAAAGGTACTGTCGAAGGACTCATTTTCGATGTACTTGAAGCCCCGCCTCAGCGTGTCGAGCAGTCCACCGTTCTGTGTGCGGGCCAACTCGATGATGCTGCTCCAGAAGTAGTCCGGCTCAATGACATAGTGAACCTTGCGGCGCATCTGCTTCTCAAAAGTCGCGGTATCGCCGGGATTCTGTTGGTACCAGACCGCAAGGGGAGCGCGCCGGTCGTCGGCCTCTAACACTGGGTAATCGGAGCCCAGCTCCTTCTTTGCAGCGGCTTCATAGTTGTCCGATAGGTATCGCAGGAAGAGGAACGCCAGCATGTAATCGCGGAAGTCATCCGCGTTCATGGCTCCTCGCAGTTCGTCTGCGATGTTCCATAGGGTTTTACCGAGCTGTGCTTTGTCGTGTGCTGTCATGATGAACTTTCTGTGGGTGTCGTGCTTTGTGCCAAAAGACTCGGCAGCGCAAATTCGTAGCGATCAACAAATGCACTGAGAATCTTTCGAAAGAGTTGCTTAGTGTCTTCCACCATCTCGCGAGGCTCGTAGATGGCATACTTCCCGTGGCTCAAGAGGTTGAGTGCGCGCGCATAGAGAACTTCATCATCGAGACCATGAAGACATGCTGAGAAATTATCGTGTCCAAAGAAGATCGCGGTCTTTTCGAGGATGCCACGCAGCATATTGAAATGGTATGTGTACAAGACACCAGAGCTTGCCGCCGTCTGAATCTCGCTCAGTAGAGCGACATGGTGAAAAAGCGGCGTTTCATCCGTTGCCCGCAGAGTGTATTCGGCAGAGCCGCTTGATCTGTGGAGGAAATAGCCGTTGCCGCAGTTCTGGTGAATACAGTCAATAATGGCCTTCACGGCATAGATCTGATATGGCCGCATTATGAGCAGCTTCTGCTCGCTAGCAACCAGCACCATGTATCGACTGATCATTTGCCCCAGTGTGCACTTGGAGAGAAACTTTTCAGCGAAGGGCTCAAGGTGAGAGACCTTCTTGTTGTCCTCATCGGCGAGCTGATAGATAGGTAAGAAGCGCTCTTCGGCATTGAAGACGAAGTGACGTGAGTTATTATTCGCGAAATACCGGGTTTCTGAACGGTTGCTAACGATAAAAAGCTGAATGAAGCACAGCAGAGTCTTTCCGTAACCATTGCCGGGATCGTTCTTGTAGTCCACGATCTGCTGCATGGCCCGACGCGGGCTCACGTCCAGCGACTTGAGTTCGATCTGGACGACTGGGACGCCATTGATGAGCAGAAGAACGTCGTAACGGTGATGGCTATTGTCCGTGTTGATGCGCAACTGGTTGATGACCTCGAAGCTGTTTTTGCACCAGTCCTTGATGTTGACGAGGCTGTAGGTGAAGGGTGTGCCATCATCGCGTTCTATGGTGTCGTACTCCCGGAGAGTCTTTGCAGCAGCGAACACGTCCGTTGTAATGATCTTCTCCAGTAGCCGCTGGAATTCTGCATCACTGAGGCTTACACGGTTCAAAGACTCGAATTTATCCCGGAAGTTCTTTTCCAGCACGGAACGATCACGAATGTCAGGGCGATAGACGTATTTGAGATTCTCAAGCGTCGCAATCAGTTCTTGCTCGATGAGGTGCTCTGTTGTTGCCGTCATAGGTATTAGCCTGACCTTTGGTGTCCAGTTTGAGGGGGTATGCGGGCCGTTTCGCGCCGCCACAGATCCTGCGAGAACGCATAGAAGTGAACGGTTGCAATCTTCCAACAATGGTTAGGGGTATCCTACTATGTCATAGACTGGATTGAAATTTAGGGCCCTGTGAGGTTCCTTGATGGCGCGTCACTACACTACCCGCGAGTTCTTTCGACAAATGCCGAATGGGCTTCTGGCTCGCTACTTCGCGGCGCATCAGGCATTGGCGGACGTTGACTTCTCCATGCTGAAGGATGGTCGTCCGGACGAGTTGTTTACGGCGTGGCTGCTGCTGCCAGAAGTGCAACGGAAACGCATGGACGCCGAGTGCAGGGAAATCCTTGCCCTGAGCTGCGAGCAGGGCTGGTGCGCGATTCGAGATGAGGCTAGCTACCACCTGGGTGGTGAGCCGGAGAGGCTTGCGGAGTTCATTGAGGAGCTTTCGGCTCTGCCCGGCCACGCTGAGCGCGCTATGGTGACGTTCCTGGATCACAGGAAATACTGGCAGGGCGCGACGATGTTCTTCCATGCGGACAGCCTGAGCTGGTGGCGCAAGCGGAAGGGGATTCCGCAGGTTGAGGCATCCGTGCATGAGGATGGACGCCGGGAGCTGGCGAGCCGAATCGGTAACTACTTCCATAGTACGGAGGGGCGCGGGAAGAATTGTGTAGTGGAGGCCTATCGGCGCGGCGAGCTGGATTATTTCTTCGGCTATCCGGAGGACTATTCGCAGCAGAGCATGGAATGGGTGAATGGCGATTTTGCGCGCCGTCCGCACAACCCAGCCTTTGAGGTGGTTTACGTCTATAACCAGAGAGCGGGGACGCTGGACCTGAATTTTCGCGGATTGCCCAAAGTGATTGAGCCACTTCAGGCCATGTTCGCCGAAGCGATCCTGAAGCTGAAAGAGATGCCGCCCGATCCGAAGGATGAGCGCGTCTACGACCTGAACCAGCTTCGCCAGCGTGATTTTCAGTTTGTATATGAGCCGGGCAGTGGGATCGAGAGAGTCGCAGTCCGGAAGATGCGGCTGTCCTCGCGGATCAAGCTGGGGGATAGGATCACGCTGGAAGCGGACACCAGGAAGGATGCACACGCGCTGTACGACCTGCTGGATGAGACGGGGAAGGCTTTGCCCCTGAACTTCTACAACGTGACGCAGGTGGAGATTGCGGTCGCGGTACGGATCGCACCCAACAAGCCGCCGAAGCAGGAGTCTTTCCGGATCACGTATCCGACTTCCTGCTCGCTCAAGTATGACGACTTGGACCTGCGCCTTCGGGAGATGTTGGCTCTATCTGGCATTGAACCGATGGCACTGGAGAAGACCGTCTCCGATGAGCGGGAGACCCCGGCGCTATGAGCCCGGAGCAGGCTCTAGCGGAGCTTCTAGGGCGGCTGGGCGCGAACAAGGGCGCAGCCGTGCTGGTGAGCGAAGAGGAGCTTGGTTCATGGCCCGATAGCGCAGTTAGCGCGTTGAAGAAAGCGGGGCTTCTTAGCCCGGCTAGTCCCGCAGGGAGTGTGGTCTGCCCCGGTTGCGAGGAGCAATGCGTCATGCCGGTGCAGACGCAGACCGCTGACAGAGGGCGAGTCGTTTCTTTTGTGGTCTGCGATAAGCGGGGCGATATTAGCCGTGTGCCATTGTCGAAGGAAGGGCTACGGCAGTGGTGCGCGTCCCTTCTCGGACTTGCCGGACTGCTGAGCCGTCTCCTGGACCTCCCAGGATCGGTGTCTGGGCAGGGGGCGCGCTGTGAGCTTGGAGTTCTGCGCGGGCGGAAGCATTCCAGTCAAGTGGCTTTGATCGCGGACGGCGCGCTGAAGTTGCACATCGCGGGGCACACTGCCAATGTCGGAGCCGTGTTGACATTGAAGGCCAGTGGCTTCGCTGTGGATCGCATCGCACTGGCCGGCTTTGCGGACAAGCCGGTAGCGGGCGGAGGGGACGTTGAGAGTGCGGCTGCGCGAAGGAAGCGTCTCTCCGCTGAAGTGCGGGCTGAAAAGGCCAGGGGGACGAAAGCCTTCCTGAAGACTGTCGCCCTGCGGGAAGACATATCGGTCCAGCGACTGAAGCAGATTCTCAATTCGCCGCCTGCACCTGCTAAGAAGTATCGCGGAACCTCTGCGCGGTGGCTTAGCTAGAGGATCACGAATCCCCAATAGAGACGATGGTGCGAGCGAGCTAGCTTGCGGGCTAGAGCCCTAGCTCGCTCGAAATGGAGTCATGTTCAACGCCGCCCAACGAGGTGCAAGCATGACTCACACCATCCTTCGTCTTCCTGCTGTCCTTGCGGACACAGGCCTGTCCCGGAGCACCATCTACCTTCGGATTGCCCAGGGTGTCTTCACACATCCCGTAAGCCTTGGAGCGCGCGCCGTTGGCTGGCCTGCGCAGGAGGTGACTGCTATCAACGCCGCGCGTATTGCAGGCAAGTCCGAAGCTGAAATGCGCGAGTTGGTGCGGGAGCTTGAACATGCCCGCAAAGCCGTAGCTTAGTGGCCGTGATGCCTAGACGCCGCACTAACTACCGACTCGTAAAAATTCACCGCAGCTACACGGTGGAAGAAGCCGCACGGGTGTTCGGTATCCACAAGAACACCGTGCGCGCCTGGATCGAAGGAGGGCTACCTGTCTGCAAGGACATGCGACCGCACCTCATTCTTGGCCGGGAGCTAGCGGCATTCTTACAGTCCCGCCGCGCCAAGAAGAAGCGGCCATGTGCTGCCGGGGAGATGTACTGCTTGCGGTGTCGTGCTCCCCGAACTCCGGCTGGGAGAATGGCCGACTTCATACCGAAGACGGATGCTCTGGGGAACCTTGTGGGCATCTGCCCGGAGTGCTCAACGATGATGTACCAGCGCGCCAGCGTGGCAAGACTGTGCGCGATTCGCGAGAAATTGGACATCACGATTGTGGAAGCGCGGTGACGTGTAAGCGAGAGTCGAGGCCCCACCCTAAACAGTGATTTCCAAAGGAGCCGCAGAGTATGACGAAACACAACGCACAAAACGAGAGAATCAAGCGGAAATACTTCGCCTATCTGAAGGAGGCGCAGCGGTATAGCGAACCCAGCGTGGACGCCGCTGCCAAGGCCCTCAGCCGTTTCGAGGAGTACAACCGCTTCCGCGACTTCAAGGCCTTCCACTTCGAGCAGGCCGTCGCCTTCAAGCGGCATCTGGCCGAAGCTACGGCGGTGCGCTCTGGGGAGAGACTGAGCAAGGCGACGCTGCACGCTACATTGACCCAGCTCCGGAAATTCTTCTTCTGGCTCCCAGATCAGCCCGGATACAAGGGGCTCAGCTACTCGGACGCGGACTACTTCAACCTGTCAGAGAAGGACACGCGGATTGCTACTGCCCACCGCGAGCAGCCCTCCCCCACGTTGGAACAGGTGAAGCACGTCCTTCAAACCATGCCCGCTGCGAAGGAGATCGACCTGCGCAATCGCGCCTTGGTCGCCTTCGTTCTTCTGACCGGCGCACGGGATTCTGCGATTGCGTCGATGAAGCTCAAGCACATTGACCTTGTGCGCAGGTCTGTATTCCAGGACGCTCGGGACGTAAAGACCAAGTTCTCCAAGACCTTCACCACTTTCTTTTTCCCCGTGGGGGACGAGGTGGCAGTGGTCTTCGTCGATTGGGTGGAATACCTGCTGAAGGAAAAGCTGTGGGGTGGGGAAGATCCGCTGTTTTCCGCGACGGCTATCGGTGTCGGCGAGAACCAGCGGTTTGAGGTCGTAGGGCTGGACAGGAAGCACTGGAGCAACGCGACGCCGATCCGCGCGATCTTCCGGCAGGCCTTCGAGGGGGCAGGACTGCCTTACTTCAACCCGCATAGCCTTCGCAAGACGCTGGCGCGGCTTGGCGAGCAGACGTGCAAGACACCCGAGGAGTTCAAGGCATGGAGCCAGAACCTGGGGCATGAAGGAGTCTTGACCACTTTCACCAGCTACGGTGCTGTGCGCCCAGATCGGCAAGGGGAGATCATCCGAAGACTGGCTGAAAGGTGCGACCGGCCCGACGATGAGGAAGCTCTTCGGGCTCTTGAGTTGGTATCGAGGGTGTTTCAACGGAACGGGCTGGGCCTATCCTCGCCGCCATTGCCTACGCGATGAATCGCGCCATAGATTTATTTTCGTACCAAGTAAGGCTGAGGTGCTGCTACAGGGGGCAACTCAGCGAACCGGGGGCAACTTTGGGGGCATGTCCGCAAGCGAAATGTTCTAACATGCTGTAAATAGGTAGTTTATTGGCCAGATTCGGTTGTGCTCAGCCCAAAGATTCAACTCCATGCGCCGCCACTTAGGCCAGCAACACTTCGATCCCTTTACTGCGCAGCAGCTCCACATACTCCGGGGCCAGGTCGCTGTCAGACACCACCACGTCCGCATCCTCCAGGTGGGCCACAGGAATCATCGCGCTGCGACCGAACTTGCTGTGGTCGGCAACGATAATAACCTTGTTGGCAATCTCGATCATTTTTTGCTCTGATCCCACCACCAGCGTGTTGTTGTTGCTAAAACCCGCGGCAGAGACGCTTCCGATGCCCATGATCGCCACATCGGCGCGGATCAGTCCCAGCATCTGCTCGCACAGCGGGCCCAGCATCACGCGGATTCGCGGGTCCAGATATCCGCCCGTCAGCGTCAGTTCAATATTCCGCCTGGACTCCAGCGCCTCCGCAATGGGCAGGGAATTGGTGACAATATGCAGCGACTTCGCCGCCAGCTCTTGCGCCACCGCCGCAACCGTCGAGCCGCCATCCAGGATAACCGTCTGTCCATCTTCAATTAAGCCGGCTGTCAGCCGCGCGATCCGGCCCTTCTCGTCGCTGTAGTGCGCGCTCTCCACCGTAAAATCGAACGCGCCAATCGCCGGCGGCTGCATGGGGACGGCGCCCCCATACACTCGCTTCAGCACATTCTGCTCTTCCAGCACGTCCAGGTCGCGGCGAACGCTGGACTCCGAGGCGTCCAGGTCGCGGCAAAGGGTCTCCAGGTCGAGGAAATCCTTCGACTCCAACATCTGACGGATTCTCAATTGCCGCTCAGCAGCTTTCATGATGTGGAAGGCACAAACGGGGCTATCCTGACGGACGCGTCCGTGTCTCGCAGTGGCTCCATTTCCGGCTCAACAAAGTCATCCTGCTTCAATCGCACTCATCACGGCATCCGTCACCGACTTTACCAGCCGGTCAATCTCCGCCGGCTCCGCGGTCGCAATGTTGGTCACGCCGTCGCGCGCGCACGGAAGCAGCGCAATCGAGGTCGACGTCTCCAGGTCGGACAACTGGCACTCCTTCATCCCGGAGGCGTCAAACCGCGCATCCGGCAGCCCGATCGTCTTCTTGATGTCCAGCAGATCGGCCGTGTGCTTCTCGGAGATCTGCGAGATTGGCACGCCCAACTGCGACGCCAGAATCAGCGTCCAGCAATACGTGTCCACCACCTCCGCATACCACTCCGCGTGCGTCACCGTGTCGCCCCAGCAGATGATTCCGTGGTTGGAGAGCAGCACCGTGTTGTGCTGCTTCACATAGGGCAGCACCGTCTCCGCAAACGCCTTGGTGCCGGGGGTCTCGTACGGTGATACCGCAACCTTGCCCACAAACACTTCGAACTCCGGAATGATCCGGCTGGGCGGAACGCGTCCTGTGATGGCGTAGGCCGTTGCATGGGGCGGATGGCAATGCACCGCAGCCTTCGCCTCCGGCACAGCCTTGTAGATCTCCAGGTGCAGCAGAATCTCGCTTGTCCTCGGCTTAGTTCCCGCCGCCTGCCGGCCATCCAGATCGACCAGGCAAATGTCCTCGGGCTTCAGGTCGAACTTGCTGCACAGGGTCGGAGTGCACAGCACCTCATTCGGTCCAATGCGGTAGGAGATATTACCGCCATTGCCGTCGACATAGGAGCGATTCCATAGCTTGCGGCCCACCGCACAGATCTCCTCCTTGATGGCCTGGGCTTCCGGCGTGTTGAAGAGCTTCGGATTCGCCGCGCTCTTGGGCGCTGCTGGGGTCACGGCCGGAGTCGCCGTACTGGCACTCGCTACTGCTGCGGCGCCATCCATCACCAGCTCGATGCCATTCTGTGCCAGGAAATCGCGGGCGGAAGGAGTTACCACGCCCCTCTCGCAGACGCGCACATGGGTTGCCCCGGCCGCCTTCGCACCTTCCACATCGCGCATCGCCAGAACATTCTGCCCAGACAAATCAATAGTCTTCATTTCACCCTTCACTTCCATACCTCAGTTTTTTGATCCTGTGCATTTCCCGTTGTGATGGAGTCGACGATCAAGGTGCAATACGCGTCCACCGGAACCTGTGCTGGCCAAAATGGATTGGCAGCTTCGCCACCCTCGCTGAAGGCCACCAGTTGTCCCTTCGCAGCTCCCAGCGCATCGACTGCGATCAGAGCTTTGCCGCCGGCCTGCCCATTGTTCGCTATCAGGTTGGCCATCGAAACCGGCTCCAACACGACCAACGTCTTTCCGAGCAGCTCGGGAATCGATGGATTGAGCGTAACGTGGCCGCGGACAATGCCCAGTCTCATGCGCTCCTCCGCATCCCAACCTTCGGCTGCGGGATGTAGACCTGGTCCACAATGCCCGCCACCACCATGCGGCCCGGCGATGTGTTGCCATACCGCTCCCGTGCGATACCCCCATCGGTAGACACCAGCACCGTGGAGCCGTATCCCGCGCCCATCCAGTCGATCAGCACAATAGGCTCTCCCGTGGAGCTGCCGTCGGACTCCAGCCGTTGCGCGACCAGAAACCGGCAACCCTCCAGCGAGGCATGCTTCGCCGCGGGAACCACCGTGCCGTCGATGCGGGCCAGAAACATGCTTAGATGATCCTCAGTGCATTGCCAATCGTCAGTTGCCGCTCACGCGTAAAGGTGAGGGGAGTGGTAATGCCCTCACCGGTCGGCGTGGCTATGCTGTGGCTCAGATAGCCCGGTCCGCCAAACCCCAGCGAGGCCAGCGACGACGCATTGGAGACAAAGATCGTCGTGTTCATCGCCTTGGCCATGCGCGTCACGTTGTCCACATTCCGCGAATGAATCACGGCCGTATGCCGGTAGCCGTGCTCCGCCTTCACCGACGCCGCAATGCCAGCGTCCACATCCTTCACGGCAACAATCGGGATAAACGGCATCATCTGTTCTTCCACCACGAACGGATGGTCCTCATTGGTCTCGCCGAAGAGCATTGGCGTTCCCGCGGGTGCAGTCACTCCGGCCGCTGCCGCCAGTACCGACACATCCTTGCCTACAAGCTCCTTGCGCACATGCGCGCGGACGCAGCCACCGCCGTCACCGTCGAAGGTGAACGCAGCCTTCGTCAGCCGCTCGATCGCAGCCTTGTCCAGCTCGAAGCCGCCCGCCCGGCGCATCGCATCCATAAACGGCTTCATCACAGAAGCGACGACGAAGACCTCTTTCTCGCCGATGCATAGCAGCCCGTTGTCGAAGCCGCCGCCCTCCAGAATGGCCTTGGCCGCTGCGTCCAGGTCCGCAGTCTCGTCGACCACAACCGGAGGATTGCCCGGGCCCGCGGCGATCACGCGCTTGCCGTACTTGCTCGCGGCCTGCACCACCATCGGTCCGCCGGTCACGCACAGCAGCGCGACCTTCGGATGCTGGAAGATTTCTGCCGCCGCTTCAATGCTGGGCTCGGCGATCGTAGTCAGTACATTCGCTACGCCGCACTCGCGCTCAATCTCGCGGTTGAACAGCTGCAGCGCATACTGCGCCACCCGCTTGCCGGAGGGATGCGGAGCGAACAGCGCCGTATTCCCGGCAGCCAGAATGTTAATCGCATTCGCGGCCATCGTCGGCACCGAATGCGTCACCGGCAGCACCATGCCAATCACGCCCCAGGGCGCGCGTTCGATCACCAGCAGGCCAGACTTGTCGCTGCGCGCATCGCTGCGCATAGCTTCCACGCCCAGCACGTAGCGCATATTCTTCAGCTTCTGGATCTTATGGTCCAGCCGGCCAACCTTGGTCTCGTCCAGCTCCATCTTGCCCAGCTCGTTGCACTGATCGATGCAGATGCGGCGGACGATTGAGATCATGCGCCCGCGCTCTTCCAGGCTCATCTCTTGCACCCGCCTCTGGGCAACCTGCGCTGCACTGGCTGCCTCATCGACGGTTGCAAATACCCCATGGCCCAGCAGGCTCTTGTTGCCGAGCGAGGGCCGTGCGGTCGGCACAACATCGATGAATCGCGCGCCACGCTGTACCGTCGATGTGCTGGCGGCTACTGGCGCCGACTGCGGCTTCGCGGCTGGTTGTTGCATCTGCGCGCGCAGCCTCGCCACCACCTCCCGTGCAATCTCCGCGATTACCTGTTCCTGGCTCGTCATTTTATGGCTTCTCCAATACCGTGCCGCCCACTTCGATGGTGTCGACGATCCCGACAATGACCGCGTCTACCGGCGCATCCTTCGTCGCCGGCGTCAGGCGGGCGGAGCTTCCCTGCGTAAACAGAACGCACTCGCCCACTCCCGCGCCCACGCTGTCCACCGCCACCACGGAGCTTCCGGAGATCTCCAGTTTGCTGTCCCGGCTGATATACGGCTGGACCAGTAGCAGCTTCATCCCCAGAAACTTCGCGTTCTTCTGCGTCGACACTACGTTCCCAATTACCTTTGCAATAAACATGCCGGCTCACCTCATGCGCCACGGCAGAGCAACGTCACTACCACCCGAAGCGTTCGTGCAACTACTTCGGGAGTACAGTTGCGATGCTGCTGTGAGGCCGTGCGATCACATGGACGCTCTGCACCTTGCCGACCGTCTTCGCAGCGGCTGCGCCTGCATCGACCGCGGCACGAACGCTGCCTACGTCGCCTTGCACAAACACGGAGCACAGACCGCTGCCAATCTTGTTCCAGCCCACAAACTCCACGCTGGCCGCCTTCAGCATTGCATCGGTCGCCTGCACCATTGCGATCAATCCGACCGTCTCAATCATTCCAACTGCTTCGTTCGCCATTCCCATTCTCCTTGTTCCGGTTGCGCGGTGGGTTACTTCAACATGCTCTCGACGAGCGAATCGTGTGGACGTGCAATCACGTGCGACGACACCAACTCGCCTACGGACTTCGCTGCCGCAGCGCCTGCATCCACGGCTGCGCGTACACTGCCCACGTCGCCCTTCACGATTGCTGTTACAAAGCCGCCGCCAATCTGCACGGTCTTCACTAGCTCCACGCTGGCCGCCTTCACCATCGCATCACATGCCTCGACCAGTCCGACGAGGCCCTTCGTTTCGATCAAACCAATTGCGTCACTCATCTTGTCTCCTCTGCCGGTTGCGGCAGTTGTTGCCAGCGCCTAGGCGGCGGCTTTCTTGGCTGCCTTCTTGTCCTGCTGCACAAAGGAGGGCAGTTCATCGTGGGGGCGAGAGATCACCTGTACGGCAACCACTTCGCCAATCCTGGATGCAGCTTCCGCGCCCGCATCGGTGGAGGCCTTGACCGCGGCAACATCGCCTTCAACAAAGGCGGTTACCATGCCCGACCCTACCGACTGCCAGCCGATAAACGTTACGTTTGCGGATTTCAGCATCGCGTCAGTCGCCTCGAACAGCGCGACCAAGCCCTTCGTTTCAATCATTCCCAGCGCTTGTTTCATCGAGTCCTCTCTTGTTGCTTCTATTGCATGAAACTTTCCTGCTCAAAACTCTTACTTGATAAGTTCAATGTCCTTGGCCCGTTGCAGGCCGCATGCATTGGCCTCATCGGTGTCCATGTGCACATTCAGCCGCGACGCCGGATCGATGCGGACATGGACCTTATCAAACGTGACCCCGGCATCGCCGCCTACGCGCAACTTCATCAGGTCGCCCTGCTTCACGCCGTAGTAGCTCGCCTCCGACGGATTCATATGGACGTGGATCGCGGCGCGGATAATGCCTTCCTTCAACTGAATCGTGCCCTTCGGCCCCATGATGATCGCGCCCGGACTCCCTGCCAGGTTGCCGGAGAGCCGCACCGGAATGTCGTCGAATCCCAGGCTGATTGCATCGGTAAAGGCAAGCTCAATCTGCGACTGCTTCCGCATCGGCCCCAGGATGCGCAGGTTGGAGATGAGTCGGCTGCGCGGCCCAACGATCGTCACCTTTTCGTTTGCCGCAAAGTTTCCCGCCTGGTACAGATCCTTGTAGACGGTCAACTCCGTGCCCGGCCCAAACAGCACGTCCATATCCTCGCGGCAGATGTGCATGTGCCGCGCAGAGGCCATCACTGTCAACTGCGGCGACGGGCCGGCTCCGCTGCTCTTCCTGCTGTTCAGATACTCGGACGCTACCTGGCGAACAATCTGCTCGACAACGTTGCGGTCAACCCTGGACGAATTCGGAAATACCGAGCTTCCACATCCCATAACAAGACCTGTCTCACTGTCCTACGTCGATTGAGATACTCGTGCGCTTTCCACAACATTCACGGTCTCGCGGGCGACAATGATCTCCTCATCCGCCGGGATGATGAGCACCTTCACCGCGGAATCCTGCTTTGAAATTGCTCCCGCCTTGCGCCCTGCACGGTTGGCCGCTTCGTCGAACTCCACGCCGAACCCCGCAAGATTCCTGCACACCGCGCTCCGCGTCTCCGTGCTGTTCTCGCCAATGCCGCCGGAGAAGGTGATCACGTCCAGCCCGCCAAGCTCCAGCATGAACGCGCCAACATAGTGGCGAATCGCCCGCACAAATACATCCAGCGCCAGTCGTGCCTGTTTGCTCCCGGCTGCGGCCGCCTCGTCCAGGTCGCGCATGTCGCCGCTAGTGCCGCTGATCCCCGCCAGCCCGGACTGGCAGCCCAGAATCTTCGCCATCTCGTCTGGCCCCACGCCCAGCTTCTTCATCATGTACAGCACGGCAAACGAGTCGATGTCGCCCACGCGATTGTTCTGCGGCAGCCCCGATTGCGGCGACGTCCCAAAGCTTGTATCAATCGCCACGCCATTACGAAACGCGGCCACGCTCGAGCTTCCACCCAGGTGGCAGGAGATATGGCGAAGATCCTTGCGTCCCAGCAGCGCCTGTACGTTTTGACTCGCAGACCGGTGGCTCGCGCCATGGAACCCGTACCGGCGAATGCCATATTTGGTCCGCCACTCATAGGGCACCGCATATGTCGTGGCCGCCTCGTCCAGGCCCGCGTACGGTGTCGTCTCAAATACGGCCACCAACGGGACGCCTGGCATCTCTTTCTGGAAGGCCCGCATCGCGGCCACATACGGAGGATTGTGCGCCGGCGAGAAGAAGGCAAAGTCGTCCATCGCCGCAAACAGGGAATCGTCCACCAACCGCGGCCCCTGCATCGGCCCCGGATGCACGACCTTGAAGCCTGCGGCTTCCACTTCGGATAGGTCCTTCAAGGCCTTCCCCGGTCCCGAGATCGCTTCAATACACTTGCGGATTGCAAACGGGTAGTCAGGACAGTCGCCGCCAGGCTGTCCGATGCGTTCAATTCGGCCCTCCGCCAGCACGGTCTCCGATGGCATATCCAGGACCCGGTACTTGAAGGAGGTGCTGCCGATATTAGGGATGAGACATTTCATTGACAGAGTATGGTGGTTCTTGAAGGCTTACCCACCTTATCCCACCAGTTCTGCCAAAGTCAATCACAATCAGTGAACAACTGATGAAATATCTGAGGAAATTCTTTCAATCCTGACCAAGACATTGCAGGGCCCAACTTTGTAGACTTGTCATTGTGCAGGAAGAGGAGAGGCCCCAGTCGCCGGGCCTCTGTCTTGTGCTGTCGGCTTATGGCTCTCAAGCTTAGAGCTCGAGAAGGCCCAGCCCGTTGCCCTCGGGGATGTTCCAATGGAATTGCCCCGCGCACGCCGGCGGGTTACCGCAGATTTGCGCGAACCCCTTGACAGGTCGCGTATAATGGACATAGAAGAGACAGAATCCACGAGCCTCCGGATTGTGTCCCCTCGCCACAAAGACACTACACTAAATCCTTTGTTTTGAATATTTTGCAAAATAACCCTTTTGTTTTGAGGATCTTGCAAAATAAGGCGGCTCGTAAGTTGTTTGTTTAGAAGGTTATGCAGAAAATCGATACCCCCAGGGGCATCGGTCTCTTCAGGGAGTCATCGTTTCGTAGAAGAAGGCGTGACCACGCCGAGCTGGGTGAGGAGGAAGGCGTAGTCGAAGGCGATTTCCTTGAGGTAGTCGTAGCGGCCTGAGGCGCCGCCATGGCCGGCGTCCATGTTGATGTGGAGCAGCAATGGGGTGGCGTCGGACTTGAGGGTACGGAGTCGGGCGACGTACTTGGCGGGCTCCCAGTACATCACCTGCGAGTCG
>Ga0302275_10002577_pt1 | contig 19023 bp, 7 predicted proteins | sample III_Bog_N2_2_FD_200229 | JGI IMG/M metagenome (GOLD analysis project Ga0302275, IMG submission 200229) | Peat permafrost microbial communities from Stordalen Mire near Abisko, Sweden - III_Bog_N2_2 | ecosystem: Environmental > Terrestrial > Soil > Wetlands > Peat | place: Sweden: Abisko...
TCCCTTGCTTGCGGATAGTGTGGTAACTTTTCTTCACGGCGGTTCTCCCTTCAAGGTTTCGCAACCCGATTCTTTCAGAATCAGGCTGGACCGCCGCTCAACTTTCAACTACAGCCGGGACATCCTCTCAATCCCGTCTCTGGCCACCACTCTTTGAGTAACTTAGCTGTAAATCGCAGAAAACAAATAAAATATCGCTCACCCCTTCTCCGACCCCCTCTCAAGCTGTTGCGCCAAAACTGGTGCAAAAAAGGCGGCCATCATATCGCCTTGTGCGGTCGACTTGTCTTGGTTCGGAGCGTGCGAATATAGCCCGAGCGTGGTCGTGACGCTGCTGTGTCGCAGCAGCTTTCGAACTACCGTTGGATTCTCTCCGCGACCAACCAAGAACGACGCCAAGCTGTGTCGCACTGTGTGAAATCCGAACCTGACGTCCTCATCTTCTTTCAACACGCCGGCAGCGACGGCTGCTGGTCGAAGATGGTCCGAGCAAAGCATGTTTGCAACTCTGGGGGTCTTACCCTTGTTTCTGAAACTCGGGAAGATCCAATCCGCGTCCTGTGAGTGGGGACTCGTGGCGCGCCAGTTTTGAAGATAGTTGCTGAACCGTACTGGCAGCACGAAGGGGATCACAGATTGGTGGACCTTCGTCAGATTGGGATCGCTCGTATCAAGCGCCCGCTTTGGACTCGTAGTACACCTCAAACGCTCCGTAGGTATCGAGCAGGATCAGCGTCCTCGCACCATTCTCCAATTCCATCCGCCAGCCCAACGCCTGCGGCGGCTTTCCCGGAGCGGTGAGGATAAGCAATGGGCCTTTCACGATGGATGTAAGTTCCGCGAACCGTTTCGTTGACCGCATCCCCGACGCGCTTGGACTGAAACTTTCCATCGGGCGTGAAGGCATATTCCCAGTGCATGCGGCCGTGGCTGACGATCCAAAAACCGGGAAGAGAAGCCCTATCGTACGGGATGAGAGTCGAAGTTACATAACGATGATCGAAGCTCTCCTTGTAGAACGGAACCACGGCGCCAAACGAGTCCGTCAGCTTGAGGGTCGGCCGCGAATACTCGATCACGATCTTCCAGCGATAGGTCTCAGGCGATGTCTCAGGCGCGCTGAGCGTGAGTTGATCTCCGTTGACCGTGTAGGTTCCATAGTGAATTTGATAAACGATCGAACCATACAACTTCGACTCGAATCTGCCGTCCTTGGAGAAGGCATAGTCGTGCGTCAGGGTCCCCGAAACCTGCGTCCAGAATCCGACGATTCCTGGGCTGGTTTGGGAGCATGCGATCAAAGGCAGCAGCAGGCAAGCGCCAATGATGGCGCATTTTATTGACATGTATTTCCGCAACTTCATTTCCGGCAGTTCCTTTCTCACACGCGTTGATCCAGCTTCGCATATGCGGGTGCCGGCTTTAGCGAGCAACTTTAGCAAAGAGACCCTCGTTATCGTAATAGACGCCTGAGGAAGTAGGAACAGTATAGCTGGTTTGCCAATCGGTGAATCCGGCGGCGGCCCGGTTTGTACGGTGGGTCCAGAGGATTTTGCGGGAAGCAATGTCCACGGCATGGAGAAGGTGCTTGCCGGGCATTCCCGCGTCTTCGGGAAGATCGGCACAGAAATAGAGGGTGCCCTCGTAGGTCGACATGCGAACGATCTGGGGATCGGAACCGACCAAGCCGCGCAGCTCGCCAAGAGGTTTCCTATCTTTGGCAGACCAGGACAGCAGGGCTTGCGAGTCAGCGGCAAACACCACTCCGGCGCCGGCCACGGGCTCGGAGAGCTGGAGGGCCTTGCCAGACCTGCCCTGCCGAAACGCGAGGACGTTATCTATCCAAATCCCGCCTCCAACGCCTGTGGCCTGGCCGACCGAAAGCAGGAGCGTTGAAGAGGTCTGCCCATAGTTATGCTGTGCCAGAGCGTTTACGGTGGGGCTCTTCCGGTGAACACACAAAGGCTTAACTCCACGAATAGAGGTGGATGGTTCTTGCCATCTCACCAATTCCATTGGGGGAACGAACACATTTTCGTTCTTCATCGGCGATAACGGATGCGCCAACACCATTGCTGCAGTTGCTACCTGCGATATCGCCGCGGTAACCTCTTACTCCCGCGAGTGCCGGCAGAGCGGAGTCGCAGCTTCAGGGAAAGTTCTGTATGAGGGTGATGTGGCTGCCGGCATTCACCTCGTCAGTGAGTAGCAACTGATCCTCATTGCCATCGACGCTGATTCCGGAGTACGGTGGGGGATGCCGGTCCAGAGTCGCGACGGTGGAGACTTCACCGGTCGCCGGCTGATAGAACTGGATGTGCCATATCGGCTGGCTAGCGTCGAGGAAATAGATGCCGGAAGTTGTGACGGCCCAGTAGCCCCAGAAGCCGGCTGCCGGTTGGGGCAAAATGTGCGTTTCCGGACCGCTTCCCGAAGGCATTCGCCAAAGACCGGAGTCGTTGTCTTTGGTGAAATAGAGCCACTTTCCGTCGGGCGATTCCATGGCGAGATACCCGCCGTTCATGGTGACCTGGTTTGGCTGACCGCCGTCGACCGGAACCTTCCACGATTGCCAGCCCCCGCCACGGTTCGATGCGAAATAAATGAACTTCCCGTCGGCCGACCAGCGCGGCAGAATATCGTTCGAGTTGCCGGCTGTCAGCTCTCGTTGTGTGCCGCCTGCAGCGGAAACAACAAAGATGTGCGAATGGCCCTCGGGCCTGGAGTCGAAAGCCACCTGCTGACCGTCCGGGGAAAAGGATGGGCTGCCGGTGAGCCCGCGTCCGCCCCAGGTGAGTTGCCGCAGGATGAGACCATCGCGGGAAGCAATCCACAATTCCTGTGCTCCCGACCGCCAACTTTGAAATGCAAACCGCGAACCGTCGGGAGCAAAGGACGGCGCAGAATCCTGCTGGGTGGAAGAAACGATCGCTGCGGGCTTGTCCGCCTCCCGATGCCTGCTGGTTTCGCGACTCGCGCGCATGCGCAGGCCGAGGATGTTCCATGTAGCTGAACTCTGGGTGTAGAGCAGGGAATGATTGGTGGGGGAAACCGCAGGCTGGTATGCATCCTCGGCGCCCACGGGCAATCGTTGCGGTTCGCCGCCGCGAAGGGGTACTTTCCAAAGTGCGAATTTCCCCCCGCGATCCGAAGAGAAGATAATTCCGTTTCCGTCCGCAGTCCAGGTCAGGCTTTCGACGAGCCGCCGGTCGTGGGTGATCTGCCGCGGACTTCCTCCCGCCGTGGGAACAACATAGATATCGCGGACCGCGCTCTCGATGGCGCGGACGAACGCGATCTGACTTCCATTGGGGGAGAAAGCGGGATTCACATCGCCATCCCATACGTGCGGCGGAGTCGTGATGGGGCGCGCCTGAAGTGTGTCCAGTGGAAGCATGTAGATGGACGATGGCGCGCCATCCGGAAAGATCAAAGACTTGCCATCGGGAGACCAGGAAAGCGCGCGCTGTTCCCAATGCACCCTGCCCTGCGGAGCGTAGAGTTTCTTAGGCAGTCCACCGAGGCTTGAGATCGCATAAAGCCCCAAGCCTTTGCCGGTGTCGGCCCAATAGGCAATTCTGGTTCCATCGGGAGACCAGACAGGTGAATAGTCCGACTCCAACGAATGGGTGAGACGCAATAATGTCTCGGTGCCGATCTGCTTGATAAACAGGTTGCGGCTGCCGTCCTCGGCACTTTCCCAAACAAATACGACGCTAGTTCCGCCGGGTGAAAACGAGGCCTGAGCCTGCTGTCCGGTATACGACGTGAGAGGAATCACGCTGAATGCCGGAAGCGAGGGGCGAGAGCGCGCTCGCCACGTCAGGTACCCGATGGTTGCGGCCGCGGCCAGGACCAGAATGGCTACAACAGGCCACAAACTTCGCAGAATCTTTGGTTGTACGCCGGGACTCGCCTGGGCACTGCTTGCCATTCCGGGTGCGGGAACGGCAAGTGTAGTTGGGCTGAGATCCCGGCTGGGCGCAGTCGTTGGCGTCTCGACTGCGGTGCCCTGGACTGCGGCCGAAAGATTCGCGCCGTCTTGGGCCTCGTGATCGAAGCGTCGAACTTCGGCTACCAGCCGGTAGCCCCCTTTGGGGATTGTCTGGATGTAGCGAGGAGAACGCAAGTCATCCCGCATCTCGCGACGGAGCACTGAAATACACCGGGTGAGCGCGTCATCGCCGACGAAGGTATCCGGCCAAACAGTCTCGATCAATCGTTCTTTGCTCAGAACGTGCCCTGGGGACGTCGCCAGTTGCACCAAGACCCTCATCACCTTCGGTTCAAGGTGAATGGTCCTATTGCCGTCTGAAATCGCGTTCAATTCGGGTTCAACAGTCCAGTCGGCAACGAAAAACTTTCCTTTCAAAGGCAGATCAACCGGCATCGACTGAAGTTTATCACTGGGAGGCTAATTCATTAACTATTTATTTTTCAATGATTTGAACTCCATCAGAAAATCATCGGAATTTCCTCGGCATGCCGTCAAGACCGTCGTTCCATCTCTGGCCTAACGTCATCCGGTTGTAGACTTCCCGGCAAAGGACGCCGGGATACGCATTCGAGGCTAACGAAATGCATCTCATTGAAGTTGAAGTGCGTTTCGCCAATGACGCAGTAGGAGGAAATATGTTGCACGAGAAAGGCAAGTTGCCACCGGCTTCCCGTGGATCGGCGCGGCCGCACTCTGGTCGGATCGGGCGGGTGTTCTGTCTGTTCCTGATTTTGACTGCAGCCTTCAGTCCGGTACCCGCTCTCCGGGCGCAAGTGACTTCAGGCACGATCTTCGGCTCAGTACAGGACCCCACCGGAGCCTTGATTCCCACTGCTACAATTCGAGCTACCGAAGCTTCCAAAGGAGTCACGCGCGGGGGAACCGCCAGTTCCACAGGTTCGTTTTCGCTCCCCAACCTGCCCCCCGGAACTTACACTCTCCAGGTGACGGCGCCGGGATTTGGAACGCTCTCGAAGTCGGGAGTGATCCTGAACGCGGCCGACAATCTGAACGCCGGCATCTTTACCCTGCAAATTGGAGCGGCTGCCGCCTCGGTTACCGTTACGGCCGATAACGGCCAGTTGCAGGTGCAGGCCAACTCCGGCGAGCGCTCTGACCTAATTACCGGTCAGCAGCTCGAAGAGGTGGCCACCAACGGCCGCAACGTGCTTGACTACCTGCGGCTGATTCCCGGCGTGACCGGTGTGGGCCAGTTCGGAGCCTCGGGCACCGGCGGCATCGACTCCTACAACATCAATGGCACCCGCGCCAACTCGCATGAGTTCACGCTCGACGGCACCTCGGACGTGGACACCGGCAACAACGGCGGCACGCACGTGACGATTAACCCCGACGCCATCTCGGAAGTGAAGGTGATCACCTCGAACTACCAGGCCGAGTACGGCAAGGCCTCGGGCGGCCAGATTTCCGTGGTCTCCGCGGGCGGAACCAACACCCTGCACGGCAACGCGCACTTCTTCCATCGCAACGACGGCATGAACGCGACCGGGTGGTACAACAACTTCAACGACATTCCCAAGGAGCTCTATCGCTACAACACGGAAGGCATTGCCCTCGGTGGTCCCATCAAGAAGGACAAGGTCTACTGGTTCTTCTCGACGGAGCACTACCAGCAGCTCGTTCCCGGTGGCACAAACTCGTACTATGTGCCCACCACCGCCGAGCGCTCGGGCGACTTTTCGCAGAGCATCGACAGCACCGGCAATCCGCTCACCATCTATCAGCCCGGCACAGGTACTGCCTACGAGGGCAACAAGATCCCCTCTGGCGACATTAACCCGGCTATACAGGCGGTGTACAACCTTTACGTTCAGCCGAACGTGTCCGGCTACGGCACCGTGCAGGACTCCTACAACCGCGTGGATGCGCTTTCGTTCGAGAATCCGCGGCACGAGTACATCGGCCGCGCTGACTACCAGATCACGGCCGGCGAGCGCATCTTCGCCCGCTGGATTGGCAACTACCAGTCAACTGTCGCTCCGGTGGGCCAGCTCGGTCTGCCCTGCGATGGCGAGATTCAGATTGTCGGCGGCTGCTTGAACACGCAGAACGGCTGGAACCTTGCGGTCGACCTGACCAGCACGCTGCGTTCGAACCTGCTGAACGAAGTGAGCGTGGGCCCGAGCGAATACCGCTCCGACACCACCGGCAACAATGGCAACCTCTCCGTCGGCGCCAACAACATCAGTCTGCCGCTGCTCTTCCCGGTGACCAGCACCACGTCGATTCCTGACGTCGGCTACAACGGCAACGGCCAGAGCTACGCATGGTCCTACTTTGGCGCCACGCCGTGGTATCAGGCCAACACCACCATCAACGTGAACGACAACCTGACCTGGGTAAAGTCGAACCATACGATGAAATTCGGGGTCTTCTACCAGCGCAACCGCAAAGACCAGATTGCGTGGGGCAACTCGAACGGCCAGTTCAGCTTTAATAACTGCGCCACGTCGAGCAGCCCTACGAACTGCGCTTCCAATCTGGGTTCTCCCTTTGCCAGCGCGCTGCTCGGCGACTTCCAGTCGTTCGATCAGTCGAGCTCGCGGCCTGTTGGTTACTTCCGCTACAACCAGCTTGAGTTCTACCTGCAGGACACGTGGCAGATTACGCCGCGCCTTACGCTGGACTACGGCGTGCGCTTCGTGTGGATTCCGCCGCAATACGACGACAAGAACCAGATCGCCCTCTTCGACCCCTCGTTATACGTACAGGCGAGCGCGATTCAAATCGATCCGAGCAGCGGCAACCCGATTGCCGGCACGGGCAACCCGCTCGATGGTATGGCCTACGCCTCCAACAACACCATTCCGAAAGGCGGATGGGACGATCGTGGCATCATGCCGGAACCGCGAATTGGCTTTGCCTGGGATACGTTTGGCGACCACAAAGGCGTGCTGCGCGGCGGCTTCGGCATGTCGCATGACCGCGAAGAAGGCAACTTGGTCTTCAACCCGGCCTTCAACAACCCGCTGCTTGAAACCACGCCGTCGATCAGCTCGCCAACGTATCTGAACTTTAGCCAGATTTCGAATGCGCCGCAGTCGTCGCCGGGCACGCTTAGCTCGATTACGGGTGTGGAGCGCAGCGGCCAGGTCCCGACTGTGTATAGCTACTCTCTCGGTCTGCAGCGTGACGCAGGCTGGGGCGTTTCGTACGACATTGCCTACGTGGGCACAATGTCGCGCCACCTCATCACCAACTACGACATCAACACGATTCCCTATGGAACGGCGTTCAGCCAGGCAGCGCAGAACCCTGCCAGCTTCCCTGGCGGCGTTGTACCGAATGTGGAACCGAACCTTCCGCCCGAGTATGCTGCTGCCGGCTACAGCTTCAGCGGCCAGTATGCCTTTGCGGCTGACTACCTGGCTCCTTACTGGGGCTACGACCAGCTTCCGTACACCAAGTTCAACGGTACAGCCGACTACAACGGCCTGCAGGCCTCTCTGCAGCGCCGCTTCAGCAAGGGCCTTACCTTCGGCGCGGTTTACACCTGGTCGAAGTCGATGACTACGGAGTCGAACGACAACGGTTACGTCGATCCTTTCAACCCGCGGCTCTATAACTACCAGGTCGCGTCGTGGGATCGCCGCAACGTTGCCGCCGTCAACTATGTGTGGGATATTCCCGGTGTGGTGAAGCACTTCGGCGCGCCGCACTGGCTCGGATTGCTCACGGATAACTACGAGCTCTCCGGTGTCTCTAACTTCATGACCGGCACGCCGAACTGGACGCAGATCTGGGTTCCAGCTAACCAGTTCGACGGCGGACGCCAGTGGAGCAAGGCTCCGCCTGCCAACCTCAGTGTCGCCACAAATGGCAAACCGATTCTGCCTGCCATCGGTCATCCTGACCCCGGCACGCCGGACCGTTTGCGCTCGGGTGGAATGCAGACCTGGGATGTGTCGCTGTTCAAGAACATCCCACTGCCCGGCAAGCAGGAGCGCTCGATTCAGCTGCGCTGCGAAACCTACAACATCTTCAACCACTCCAACTTTGCGTCGAAGGACTTTGGCGCCAACCTCACGCTGCCCAGCTACAACGGGGATGGCACCTACACGCCGGAATCGATTTCGCTCGATACCGGCTTCGGGCAGCCAACCAGCGTGTACAGCCAGTTAGGCCCCGGCGGTCCGCGCGTCATTCAGCTTGGCGCACGCATCTCCTTCTGACAACCACGCGGTACGGAGCTTCCCAGCTCCGTGCCGCATCCTTCTTCAAGCAGACCTAAGCGCGGAATTCCGTTTTGCCTTCCTGCAGATCCTTTCCTTTGCGGAAGAGGAGCAATGACAGGCATGATTCCGCGGATCCGTTCCGCTCACGAATTAGGATCTGGATTCGCTCCTGGATACGCATCATGCGCACAAAACTTCGCGGCCTCATTCTGTCTTGCTATCTGCCCTCGAAACCGTCGCCTTCAAAAACACCAATGGCTCCATCGTCCTTCTGGTATTAAACAATGCCGATACATCTCAGGAATTCTCGGTGAGCTGGCATGGCAGCAGCTTCACGACGTCGCTGAGTGCGGGGTCCGTTTCCACGTATCGGTGGCATTAAAAACGGCGCAAAGCAACAGCGGTCAGAAATCGCGTAAGCCGCAAACCAGCTGGCACGCAAGTATGGGCTGGGGCTGGGCACGGCGATCTGGATTGGACGTACCGATCACGTACATCAAAGCGCCGAAAACAGCCCGGATCGTCCTAACTTATCCTAAAGACGCTTGTGTCTAACCCCGAAACCATCCATTACTTCCGCTGATTCCAGACCACTTAAGCAACTCGGTAGGAAGCCCTGAAAAGGCCGGTGCCGGCGGTTCAATCCCGTCTCTGGCCACCACATTCTAATGTAGTTAGCTATAGATTAGAGGAATCCTCGAAAACCCTTCTCACCCTTGATAATCACGGGTGAGAATTATTGCACCGTTGCGGACGGCGCAAAAAACGCTGTCAGCATATCCCCTTGGGCGGCCATGCGGCCCACGATTCGGCTATGGGCGTAAATTCCGAGGGTGGTTGCGAGGTCTTACGGCAGCCCAGCTTGCGACGATGCCTGTGCGGCGGCGCTCCAATGGGCCTGAGGCAAAGCGCAGAGCGGGCCACCAATAAGAAACGGGCTGGGGAAAAGCCCAAGGCATAGAGCGAGCGAGAAACTGTTCCAAAAGGGCTCCACTTATCGGAATAAGTCTAACAACGATCTACAATCGATCGAACCTCTATAGTCAGAGACCCATGCATACGTGCAAACCTAGTGCCGGTTGCCCTGGTGGTTTCTGAGCAGAACGGCGTCGACGGTTTGAGAGCCGCGAGAAAGTGCAAGTCGTCCGTCGTGAAACCACTGGAAGCCGAAGATCTTGCCGTTCTGAAAATGGGTCACAGGTTTCGGCGTGCCGCCGGCCACCAGTTGCTGCCAGATGTTGCTGACCCCATTCACGTCGTTAATGAAAGCAACGCCGCGTCCATCCGGCGTCCACTCCAGAGTCAGCGGAGAGGCCGTCTCGGGAAGTTGGAAGACCCTGGTTGGCTGGCCGCCGGTGATGGGAATAATGGCCAGGCTCGGCATCGGAGACTGATGGACAACATAGGAGGCGATTGATGCACCATCGGGCGAAACGGAGGGAGTATCCGCTTCATAGTCGGTCAACCGGATTGCCGGGCCACCTCTGGTGGGCATCTTCATCAAGACCGACTTGTCGTTCTGGATCGTGCTGTAGACCATCCACTGGCCGTCCGGCGTGATGGAGGGATGGGTGTCCTGCTTTCCCGCGGTCAGGCGCTTCTGTTCCTCGCCGTGCCTGTCCATGCGCCAGATGTCGGCCTCATCATTGTCGTGCCACTGGGTTACGACAAGAAAATCACCTCGCGGCGAGACGGCGGGGCCAGAGAAATCGGACGCGCCATGTTTGACGATGCGGTGAGGGCCAGAGACATTCTCATCTATTTCCATCAAGGCGGTGGGTGGGTTGGCGGCGGAGGAGTAGACGATCTTACCGTCGGGTGTCGTGGCGAGCCCCGCAACGCCATCGGAACTCTGATCCTCAGCGCTCAACGAGCGGATCTCGTTTTCGGAACCTGGATATACGAGTTGTATTGTGCTGAAGGTCAGTTGTTGCACGGCCAACAGCATTTTGCCATCGGCAGTGGCGCGAACCGCCGTGTAGTTTGCAAGGTCGTGACTGATGGGCTCGACCGCGCCCCCGGCAAGGGAGACCGAAAAGATCTGCGGATGCGCGGAATTCGAAAATTCACCGACGACGATCAGATCGCCGCCTGGCGGCAACTGCCGGAGATCGTCAATGGAATTCCACTTTTCTCCGGGTATCGGCTTCGCCGCGCCGCCCTCGGCAGGAATTGCGACCAGGCTTGATTGCAAGGGAAAGACCAGCGTTCTGCCATCGGAGGTCCATGTAATCCGGTCGAAGTGGATGCCGGGGGCTCGATACGATGCCAGGACTCGCTCGCCCGAGCCATCGAGGTTGGCGGTCACAATGCGGTCTTCGCCGTGGGTGGCGAGAGTGCTGCGAACAAAGGCCACTTTGCGGCCGTCGGGCGAAATAGCGGGGGCGCCCGATATGTCCGTCAGGACGCGTGTTGGATTTCCGCCTAGAAAAGATACCTGGTACAAATCTCCTGTGGGCTTCAGAGACTCCTTGCGAACGAAGTACACATAATTGCCGTCGGGAGAGAATGCCAGGCCCGGGCACTGTAATTCGCCCACCGTCGCGAGTTCCAACTCACTGCCGCTCGCCAGTTGCTTCAGCCACAGCGCTTCCCGGCCGCTGGTTTCTCGCACGTAAACCACATACTTGCCATCCGGAGAAATGTCCGCTTCGCGGATGTCACCGCTGGCGGTGACGCGAACGACTTCGATGGTGGCCAAAGCGATTGCCGGTCGGGAAGTCCAAGGCCGGAATAAGGCGAAGGAGACCAAGGCGACGATGGCCAAGGCGACTCCTGTAGCTGTCGCGGCGCGCCTTCGGTGCATGAATCGCCTGACGAGGCGTGGAGTAGCTGTCGCGGCAACTGGCTCGACTCCCTGGTTCGGATCGGAAATGGAGGACGAATGCAGGCCGTTGTGATCTGAATCCAGAATGCGATAGCGAGAAGACGCCGTTTTCGCGCGGAGAGAATCAGATGCGGAGTCCGCCCCCTTATGGGACGGCGTAGCGCCGGGGAGCGGGGGCGAAGCTTGCTTTATGACCGCAGCCACAAAGCGATAGCCGCGCTTGGACAGAGTTTCGATGTACTGGGGATCGCGCGCCGTGTCGCCGAGGGCAGCACGCCGCCGGGTCACGACGTTGTTGATTCCGTACTCGAAATCGACCGAGGTGTCGTCGGACCACAGATGGCTCTGGATTTCGTCCCGCGTGACCAGTTCGCCAGGGTGTTCGAGGAGCATGGCCAGAATCCTGCAGGGTTGATCCTGGAGCCGAACAATTATGCCGTTCTTGCGAAGTTCGCTGGTTCTGAGATCCAGTTGAAAGGGCCCAAAACTCACGATTTCGCTCACGGTGTGGTCCTCAATTGCCTCGATTTCGAGGCCCGCTACGGTAGACCAGAATATATTATGCCAAGCACGACGTGATATCACATTGATTCTCCGCAACTTGGCTGGATATATCTATTTCAGGTTTATCTTCTCTTCTTTCCATTGACGACATTCGAATTCGCAAAGAGAATCCACCTATCTTAGCCGGGGCGCCACAGGGCAACCTGCTTTTCCCCAGACCCACAAACCTCGATCACCCGGCAGTCGCATTCCCCACAAGACAGAAGGAAGGCCAAGCCCTTCGGTCGTACGTACGACCCGGCGCTTGCGCCGGCCAGGAGAGACCTATGCGTTCAAACGCCTTTGCCTTCGATCGCCGCATGCTGGCCGGAACCCTGGCGCTGCTGGTTGTGGTTTCCCACTCCGTGCTGTTTGCTCAGTCGCGGGCTCAGACGGCTAGCAAGGCGCCCCTGGCGCAGGTGTTGGGCGAGCCCCGCAGCGTTTCGGTGGCACAGGCGTTCGGAGTAGTCACCGACGTTGTACCGATCAGCGTTCCTCCGGGGAGGCATGACGTTGAGCCTCACCTTTCGCTCACCTACAAGCTCGGCGGGCGGCAACGGCATACTGGGCATTGGATGGGATTTGAACATCGGGTACATCGAGTTGAACCGCAGGAATGGCCTGCCCGCGGTGGGCAATGCGGACTCCTATGACTTCAATATCGCAGGGCTCTCCGGCGAGCTATACAATGACGGAACCGGAGTTTACCGCCAGAACTACGAGACGGTCTATCGCGAATTCCGCAAGTTGAGCAATGGCGGATGGGAGATGCGGGACGGCCAGGGAAACCGCTACACATTCGGCAGTTCCTCCTACAGCAGCATAAGCGGCCAGTTGTGGATGCTGGACAGCGTTACCGATCCGGTTGGGAACGACATTCAATACGCCTATTTGAATGATCGCAACTCCTTCTATCCTTCGGCCATCTTCTACACGGGATTCCAAGGCTCAGCCGGCTCAAACAGCCGTTATTTCGATTACGAATCGCGCCCCGACTGGACCGTGACGCTGGTACACGGCCTGCCCGAATATCATCTTCAGCGTCTGAAGGACATCACCGTTTACGCCGGAGCTCAATCCACGCTGGCGCGCCGCTACGATCTGCATTACGAGCAAGACCCGCTTACCGGAATCTCCGAGCTTTCGCAGATTATCCTGACGGGCGCGGACGGCACGTCGACGATTCCCCTGCGGACGATGCAATACACAACGGCTAACGAGGGGTGGAGCGGCGGACAGCTCGCGAGCGCAAAGCTGCCGGAGCCGCTGGTTATTGGCGGTGGGGATACGGGTGATCGGCTGGTGGACGTGAACGGCGACGGCTGCGCCGACGAAATCACCGCCGTGAACGACTTCTCAAGCAGCACCACTGTGTACCTGAGGGATTGCCAGGGAAACTTCACCGCGAGCGCTGCCTGGACACAAGCACTGCCTTACGGAACCTACCAGCAACTCAACGCGGGCGCGCCGGGCGTTCCGGTTGTGGACGCAAAGGGTAACGACAATGGCGTTCGCTTTCTGGATGTCAACGGAGACTCCCGCCCCGACATACTGATAGCCAACGGCAATAAGACCGAAGTATGGCTGAACACCTACAACGGGCATGATCCCGCCACAATTGGCTGGGTGAAGGCAGCGAATTGGGTGTTTCCGGCTTCTGAGTCAAGCTACGATCCGGCCACCGGACAACCAAATTGCTCCAACGCGACGACCACTCCGTTCCAGTTTCAGATGGAGTGGAGCGGGACCGATTCGAATGGCAACGCCACCCCTGGCGCCTCGACCGGCGTCTACTTTACGGACGTGAACGGGGATGGTCTGCCGGATATTGTCTGGTCGCTCAAGGATTCAAACACCGGCACCTGTATCAGCGCGGTGTATCTGAACAACGGGTCTGGATGGGTTCGCAACAATACGCTCTCAACCAACCTCAAGAGCATCGGAAACTTCTTCATCGTCGACACTCTGCCGACCGGCTATGACCTGGTTGACGTCAACGGAGATGGCCGAGCCGACATCGTGCAGACGAAGCAGCAGTTTTACCAGCAGGTGTTCCTGTTCAACGGCGCCAGTTGGCAGCAGGATGTGACATTCTCGGCCTCCCTGGCGCAAGCGGGCATTTTATCGCTGGACGGAAACAATTTCTCCACCGGCTTTCAATTCGTCGACTTCAACCGCGATGGGCTTGTGGACATAGTGATCTCGAAGCAGGGCAATCCTGTGAAAGCCTATCGCAATACGGGGACGAGCTGGGTCGAAGAGCTCGCGGTGGAAAACGATCTGAGCGAACTTCCCAACTTCATGGGCACCGTTGCTCTCAACAACTACCCGACGCAGACCGCAGTGCTGGCCGATATCAACGGCGACGGCGTGCTTGACCTGATCGATATGACCCATGTCGGGACCGGCACAATTTATCTTGGCGGGACATGCGGCGCCGATTGCTTCACAAATACCCATCGCGTTCTGCCGGGGAATCTGTTGCAAGGGTCGGTGGGGCCGCTGGGAGAATTGGTCGACATCGAATACGATCGCGCTCCCGAGGGCTTGCCGATCCCTCTGTTTGTGCCGACCTTGCTCAGCCGCACAGACCGGCTCAGCAGCACGCAGGTGTATTCGTATGACTACCTGCATGGCGCCATGGGCGACCGCCGATTCCTCGGATTCGAGCAAGTAACTGAGACCGAGCCCAACGGCACGAGAGTGCTTTCCGGGTTCGATCAAAGCGCGCTTTTCCTGGGCGCGCAGAGGTGGCAAATCACTCAGGACACACTGGGCCAGGTACGAACAGAAAAGGTCAGTACTCGCCAGCCAGTGACGCCTCAGCTGAATCCGGCGTTCCAGCAGGGGGTCCTGGTTTCTACAGACGAAACGCATACAGACTACACATCGAGCGGCACGCCCGTGTCTTATAGCTCGCTTGTGGAAATGAGCTACGATGACCGGCTCAATTTGACGCGAGTCTACAAGAATCCGAATACAGCTGTGCCGGGGTCAGACCTCACAACAACATTCGCGTGGGTTCGCAACGACGATGCCGCAATCTGGAACCTGCCGTGGGGCGTCACCGTGTATAGCGGTAACTCTCCCTCAGCCGCCACCCTGGTGAACAACACCGTAATTTACTACGACAACCAGGGCATCGAGGCGACCAGCGGCCTGGCCACTGAGACCGATGAACTGGTACAGCTCACGCCCGCGGTGAAGTATGCGATCCGCAATATGAGTTACGACCAGTTCGGGAACATTGTGAGTGTCACCGATCGCAACGGCAACCAGAGCAACTTCACGTATGACACGGCGACTTCGACCTATCGCGTGAACGCGACCGACCAGGAAGGGCGCACCATCGCCAGCTCCTTCGATGCGCGCTTCGGCGCAGTGCTCAGCGACACCGATCCAAGCGGCAACGTGACGACATATACCTACGACCCATTCGGGCGTCCGCAGACAATTACCAAACCGGGCGACGCGGGGCTGGCCAACGGGACGACCACGTACTCGTACTCGCCACTGCCGCCTGCGCCGGGGGGATTTTACGTCTTGCGCTCCGATTCCACCTCAAACGGGGGCACACTGAATTCAGCCGAATTCTACGATGCATTTGGCCAGGTGATTCAGACGGAGAGCAACGGCCCGAACGGAAAGACGATCGTTGTGACGACAGACTACGACGATACGAGCCAGCCGATCCGTGTCTCGCGCCCTCACTTCCTGGGTGACCCAGTCAACTCGACGACAATCGCGCGCGACGACCTGCACCGCGTTGTTCAGATCACGGATGCGGATGGGCTATTCTCTACACGCAGCTACGCGGGGTTGCAAATCACTGAGACGGACCGTCGCGGCGTGAAGACCTTGACCACCATGAATCCAGGCCAGCAGGTTACGCGCAAGGACCTTACAAATGGCGCATCGGTGGCAAGCACGCTATACAACTACGACGTCAACAATCCCTTAACCCAGGTTATCCGCGCAGATGGATCGACGACGACGGTCACTTACGATTCCCTGGGTCGCAAGATCCGCATGGACGATCCGAACACGGGAGCGTTTCAATACCAATACGACGGCGAAGGCCACATGACTGCGGTCACGGGACCGGATGGTAACACAATCGAGTATGCCTACGACAAGACGGGCGATCTGATTCGGAAGATCTATCCGGACGGCACCGCGAACACAATCACCTATGGAGTTACCGGCCAAACCAATGCGGTGGGCCGGCCCGTCTCGGTAACCGACGCTGCCGGCACGATCCGGTTCACTTACGATGTGCGCGGCCGGGTGATTCAACGCAGCCGGACGGTGGCTGCGAATGGCAAGACATATGTCACACGGTACGCCTTCGATTCGGGCGACCGGCTGGTCTCCCTCACTTACCCTGACGGCTACGTGGTGAATTACACCTACGACGGCGGAGGCAACGTTCTCAGCGTAACGGACAGCACTGGCAGAACCGTGGCGGGCAACATGGCCTACAGCGCCAGTGGTCGGATGCTCGGGCTACAATATGGCAATTCCACGTCGTCGGCCTACGCAAACGATGCGCTGGATCGCATGACCATCCTGACGACGATTGGAACAACGGGCAAACGGATACAGAACCTGAGTTACAGCTACGACGCCGACTCCAACATAACGGCGATTCAAGACGCTGCTTACCAAGACAACCAGCAGTTCAATTACGACAGCATGAACAGGCTCACCTCGGCCTTGGGGAGCTATGGCCGTGAGGCCTATACCTACGATGCCATTGGCAATCTGTTGACGAAGGGCAACCTGAACTTCGTGATCGATCCCCTACATCCTGAGAGGGCGACGTGCATGCTGGCCGGCAAGGCTGGGCTCAATTCCAACCCCGCCGCGGCATGCGCCCAGACAGGTCTCACGGGCATCACTGCCATCGGCTATGACGGGCGCGGGAATGTCGTGCAGAAGGGCAACCTGGGATTCGAGTACGATTTCGATAGCAGAATGGTCGCCGAGACCCGCGGTGGGTCCACTATTGAGCAGAATACCTACGACTTCTGGGGTGATCGAGTCGTTCAGAAGACAGCCGAGGAGACTCGCATCTTCATCGATGGCGTTTATGAAGAAGGCGCCTCGACGGTCACCCACCACATCAAGACGAGCAATCTCCTGTTGGCGACCATAGTGGCTCCCAGGAAATCCGCCACCCTGATCTCATCGATGACGGTGCCTACGTCCATGACGACCATGCAAAGCCTCACATCCGAAAAGACAGGTCCGGCACTGTTTATTGGATCGGTAATGGGTGCATCGCTGCTCATGATGCTGGGGAGCGGGCTTATTCTCTGCCGCGGCACCGGGCCCAATCTGCGTGTGTACTGGGGCTTTACCGGGATGTTGCGTCAACTTTGCATGCGGCCCGTTACCAGCTCGCTGGTGCTGGCGCTTATCTTCTCAATGATCTCCTCCGCGTCCGCGGATGCCTGGGCGGCGCCTCCGCCGGCGCCTGCCCTGATTGCCACCACGACTACTACCTACACAACGACAACCACTACCGGCACCAGCATGCCCCAGCAACGGTTTTACTACCGCATGAACCACCTAGGCGGCACTAATCTGATTACGGACGACACCGGCAAGATCGTGGCGCGGCGCGAGTACAAACCGTACGGCGAGATGTATGACAATGAGGGCGAGTCCGAAGGGAATAGCGACACGCCGTTCGGCTTTGACGGGCAACGGATGGATGGCGCCGGCTCACTTTATTACTTCAACGCGCGCTTCTACGATCCGCAGATGGGACGCTTCCTGTCTGCCGATTCCGAAGTACACAACCTGACCACTCCGCAGGCGCTGCATCGATACGCGTTTGCCGGCGGCAATCCCGTTCGCTATGTCGATCCAAGCGGGCATGCATGGTACGACTTCCTCATCGCCGCGGTCGTGATTCTGGTTGTGGTGACGGCTGCGGTGCTCACCGGTGGAATGGCCGGCCTTGCTCTTGCGGGTGGCGGCGCATTGCTGGGATTTGGCATCGGCGCAGCCGTGGCTGGGGGCCTGCACATGGATTCCTCGAGTCAGAGCTTCTGGGAGGTCGCAGTCACTGGAGCCGTTGTGGGGGCCTGCATCGGCGGCGGCATTGGAGCGTTCATGAGCGAGGGAGCTGCGGCCGCGGATGCGGAATCCGCCGCAGAAGCATCGGAAAACCTGTCGGAACTCGATGCCGAAGAACCGGAGGAAGCAACAACCGTCAACAGCTACACCAACACCTCGAACGCGCTCAAGTCTATGGCGTTCGGTGGTCCGCAATCCATTCTGACCCACGAACTTCAGGGCGGCGGCACAGATGGTCTGCTGCGCAACACGGTGATCGACGTGGGTTTCAGCGCTGCTTCGGGTGTTGTCGCCGGAAAGTTGATGAGCGGCGCCAAAGCCGGCGCGGGCAGCATATGGAGCCGCCTCACGACGGGCAGTTGGGAATATGTGAGTGAGACTACGGTGAAGGGATTTGCCGGCGGCGTGGTGAGGACGATCCTGATCCAGGGCGGCCTCTACACGTTTGCGGGCCTGGAGCACGAGTCCGCCGGGACCTATATCTCCAGCAACCGGTCGACGGAATATGGAGGAATCGTGGACGCGTCGGTCTGGATTGCCGATCCTTTGTCCGATGCACTCAGCGTTAACAATAACTAACTAGCACGCAGACAGATCGTCTCCGGCAAAGAACACCGCTCAACGCTATGCCTTTGGCCGGGACGAAGCCGATTGCGCTTTCGGGCAGCGGCGCCGATGCGATATGCGCCTCCCTGTAACCCTGCTTCCCATTTGCCTTGGATTAGTTGATCCTGAAAAAGTGATTCTCATGCATACAGAAGTTGAGGGTAGCGGCCTTTCGTACCTTGCAGGATGAGCAGTACGTTCCAGATGGCCCGCAGGCGGCACAGAAAAATGCGCCCACAAGCTCCGAGGAGCTTGTGGAAGTTCATTGTCGCGGCTGCCAGAATCGCGTTGATCGCATTTCCGGCAGTACCCCTTACACGATCTCCGGCGGGATCCACTGGGTTCAGGTCAAATTCTCAGCGGCCCCAAGCCCCTTCAACTCTTCTGCGCTTTGGGCGGCGAGACGAAGATAGGCAACAACACGGATACGGCCATGATGCCCGCAATCATATGCAGTCCGCTGAGATACGATCCGCTCGCTTGGCGCAGATGAGCGATGAGGAGCGGCCCGAATGCGCTCGCCGAGCCCCATGCCGTCAGCATAAGTCCATAGATCGGGCCAACATTCTTTGAGCCGAAATAATCGGCTGCAAATGCCGGCATGGTGCCGAAACCGCCGCCGTAGCACATGAGGACGATGAAGGAAACGGTCGTGAGAATCGGCAGCAGTTCTAAATGGCCGAGGAACCCAAATAGCTATTTTCTGCGGGGCTGTTCTGTGCTGTGTTGAGGTATGGAGATATTGGAGTCGCTCTTGGATGGGTTGC
>Ga0302275_10002578_pt1 | contig 19010 bp, 16 predicted proteins | sample III_Bog_N2_2_FD_200229 | JGI IMG/M metagenome (GOLD analysis project Ga0302275, IMG submission 200229) | Peat permafrost microbial communities from Stordalen Mire near Abisko, Sweden - III_Bog_N2_2 | ecosystem: Environmental > Terrestrial > Soil > Wetlands > Peat | place: Sweden: Abisko...
TCCTGGATTGTGGCCACCCCACGCGAATTCTAGCGATGCCACGGAGAGCATGGTCAGTTCCGCCGCCAGGAAAGCGCCTCGAGGGCGTGCCAGCCTGTGCGCCCGAACCTCCAGTTGCGCTATGCAAGGCGATGCAGGAGCGCCGGCCCACGCGGTGTTGTCAAAAGTAGCGGTAGCCATAATCATCACGGGTGTCCCCGCGTATAAATCGCCTCAGAACTACGTCCAGTGCCCATGGGTTGGCGCCAATGCACCCGGCGGCGCGTCGCGGTCGTCCGCCGAGGGCATGCGTTGCATGCACCGGCAGCGCCGCTATGGCCTGCCACTTGTGCAAGATTCTTCCAGGTGAGTGAATCAGGCGCCGCCCGAGTAAAGTCCTCAGCCTGCGCCAGAGTACCGGCGCTCATAGCAACGTGCTTGCGCCTCGCCCAGCCGTAGTCAGCCGATCCGCTCTTTCTAGCAGTATCGGTATCGGATCCTGACTAACAGTAACAGTCACTCCGTTCGTCGTCTGGTCATAAGTGACCACAATTCCGGCGCTGTTACGGAATTGAAATGTTAGGGTTAGCGATTGGGCTCGTTGAGCCCCAAAGGAGCGAGCGGCCGCCAGAGGCCATGGAGTGCAAAAGTGCCTGGAGGTTGTCTCGAGCAAGAGCTTCGGCTGCAACACCTGGCCCAGGCGAGCACCTCGTTCGACGTTCGCACTTCGAGGGGACATACATAGCGGCAGGGACCGCCCCAAAACACCGGAAACCATGGTCACTTTTGACCAGACCACGAACCGGTTCTCAAGGTACCTTCAGCTAGGGTATTGACGCAGGGGGACGAGAACCGATGCCCCGGCACTACCTTAGGTTGACATGAGACTAACAAGAATCTGGGAAAAGACTGCGGCCCTAACAACACTCCTTATAGCCAGCGTAGTGCTGGTAAGGGCAGCCGAGCCTCCTAAGCCACCCGCCACTACGGCCAGCGAGGCCGAATACCGGCTCGGTTCCGACGATGTGATTGAAGTATTTGTGTGGAAAGAACCTGAGTTGACGACCACCGTCGCAGTGCGGCCAGATGGCAGGATTTCACTGCCGCTGGCGGGCGAACTTGACGCGAGAGGCAAGACGGCGAACGAGCTTCAGCAGGAGATCACAGTCAGACTCAGCCAGTACGTGGTCCAGCCGGTGGTCAACGTCATGGTCAAGCAAGTCAACAGCCTCAAGATTTCAGTTTTGGGCGAAGTCCGCAAGCCTGACGTGTACAAGATCAAGAGCCGGGTGACCGTGCTCGACGCCATTGCGATGGCCGGCGGCTTCACCGACCTCGCCCGGCCAAACAAGGTGATTATCTTAAGGAATTCGCCGGCCGGCCCACAACGAATCAAGATCAACGTCAAAGAACTAGTCGCCAACGATCACGGGACTCCATTCTATCTTGAGACGCTGGACACGGTCTACGTGGAGTAGCTTCAGGCTGCAATCCGGGCATTAACGTCGCGGCGCAAGAAAGCCGCTGGGCAGCCGTAAGACTGATCGTCGCTAGGAGTGTAAAGTAAGCATGATACGCGGCCGAATACTCTTACAGCGCATTGTCCCCTTGCTTCTTATGGGAGCTGTGGGGTGGGCGCAAGAACGGCCCAACGGATTTTATCTTACCTCGCCTCTGAGTATAAGCTCCGGCTATGATGAGAACTTTGTGGTTAATTCCGTTGCCCAGAGCGATGCCGTCTCCATTTTGACCTCGCCGACATTCGCCTGGCTTACCAGCACCCCGCGCACCAGCTTTTCAGCGGACTACCAACCGGAATTTGAAATCTTCGCTCGCGATCAAAACCTGAATGCCTGGAATCATTCAGCGACTCTGCGCTACAGTTACCGGATCAATGGCCGGCTGAGTATGGATGCCGGGGATTCCTTCCTGTCCACTTCGGATGCGAGCCGACAGTTGGCAGAGAGTCAATTTCTGTTGCCGATCGGACGCTTTCAGGAAAACTCCTTCTTCGCCGGGTTGAAGTACAGGCTGGACCACCGGACTATACTGTTTTTCCGCTTCGACCATGCGGTCACAACCATGGCGCTGTCGGGACCGTTGGGCAGCGGGCTCGATCAGATGGCCTATGCGGGGTCGATGACGCTAGATCACACGGTCAGCCGCCACCATTCCTTCACGGGAAGTTACGCCTATCTCCAAGTCCGTCCCCTCGATGGCGTCGGAACAGCCGGCTACTCCTATCAGGCGGTGAACAGCTTGCATGCAGGTTACATGTACACCGTCAATCCCGACCTGATCTTCCGAGTGACCGGCGGCGTGGTGCGCGGCCGTGAATTCGCCTACACCGCTGGCGGCGCGGTGGAAAAGCAGTTTCGCGGCCTGTGGATGATTGCAGGCTATCAGCGGTATCTGTCTTTCTTCGGAGGTCTGGTGGCCACCGGCGGCACGGCGGCCGAGACCGTTCCTTTCGCGAATGGTTTGCAGTCCAACTCCATATTCCAAGCAGTGTCATTGCGAGCCCGGGGAAACCTGACCAAGCGCGTGGGCCTGGAGTTCAAAGGAGAGAAAGGGCAAGCGAGCCTTGGAGATCGCAGCGTCAGGAGCCTGATCATTCAGTCACGACTGGACTACAGGCTAACCGAGCGGGTCATCCTGTTTGTCCGCGCAGAATATTACGGCCAGAACATAAGCCAATTCTCGGAATCACCGCTATCGCGGCGGCGTTACTTCGGTGGCCTGGAATTCGTTTTATCGCGCCCGCCGCAGTTGGAAGACACCGCACGCCGGCACGGGAAAACTCCCACCGAGTCCGAGGAGCCGCAAACCGAGGAGCCCCACGCTCCGGAGGAAAGATAGCACATGGAAACGAATGAGGCAGGCAAAGGGCTCACTGCATTTACGGCCCTGCGGGCTCTCAAGCGCCGCAAGCTGTATCTGCTGGTCCCGGTCCTGCTGGTGACGGGAGCGGTCAGTCTCTCCACGCTATGGCTGCCGGAGCGGTTTCGCGCCCGGACGCTGATCGCGGCTGAGCCTGGAATCTCGGGGAATTATCTGAATGGCAGCTCTGGCGCCACGGCTGTTGCCAACGTCCAGGACCAGTTACGAACCATCCGGGAGACGCTATACAGCGATCCGGTGCTCAAAACGGTGATGACCGAATTCCATCTGAATTATGGGGAGGGCCGGACCCCCGAGCAGAAGTTGGAGGCGCTGAAATCAAAGATCCAGATCCAGGTGGAAGGGCCCGACGCCTTCTACGTCAGTTTCGAGGGTGAACGACCGCTGCAAGCGATGAGGGTAACCAACCGCCTGGCCGAGCTGTTCATTGAGCGCACTTCGGGTCTTCACGGCGAGCGTGTGGAACAGGCGGATAGTTTCCTGGATGCAGAGGTAGAGCGACTGCAAAGCCAGGTTCGCGAGCAGGACGAGAGTTTGACGACCTACAAGCAGGGCATGGCGCACGTGCTTCCCGAGCGTCTCGCGACCAACCTGAAGCTCCTCGAAAACCTGCAGCAGCAGGTGCGCAGCAAGACTGATCAGATCACGGAAGCTCAGGCGCGGAGGTTGGCCGTGTCCGAGGAGATGAAGTCGCTGGAGAAACAGGGAGCGCTCGAGACGGGGACGCGGGAAAAGACCCCTGCCGAAGTCAATCTTGACGACTTACGCACCAAGCTGAGAACGCTCAAGGCCCGCTATACGGCCAAGAATCCCGAGATTGAACGCACCGAAAGGGAAATCCGTGAACTGGAAGCGAGCGCGATTCCGGCCGGGAACCGCCGCGATCCGTCACCTGTCCAAATGCGCTACCTCGCGTTGAAAGCCGAGGCGGATTCGATCGAGCCGCGCTTGCGGAGTTACCAGCAGGAGCGCAGCGCTCTGGCCTCCGACTTGGGGATGTATGAGCGCCGGATCGACTCTTCGCCTGGGCTCGAGACGAACTTGGCCGAGCGCGTAAGAGAGGCGGCGCTGACGCGCACTCAATACGAGGCCATGCTCGCCAAGCAGCAAAGGGCAAGACTGGACCAGCGGCTGGAGAAGAGCACCAAAGACGTCGCGTTCAAGATCGCTGAAGCCGCCCAAATGCCGAAGGCCCCTTCGAGCCCGCAGCGGAACAGGATCATCCTTCTGGGTTTCGTGGCTGGTTTGGGGCTGGGTCTGATCGCAGTCCTGGTTGTGGAACTGATGGATACGTCGTTCGACACCGTCGAGGAGTTTCAGAGCTTTACGAATCTCCCGGTGCTGTCCGCCGTTCCGACCATACCCAGCCGCGCGGCCCGATTTCGGCAGGGTAAGAACCCCGATGCAAGCCACGCGGACCGCTTGAAACTCGAAGACGAGGGCATCGCTCCAGGACAGCGACAGCATTATCAGGAGCACCGTCTCGCGGTATTAAGCGACCCACAATCCATACCCGCGGAACAATACAGCATTCTCGCAATGAAAGTTGAGCAGTGGATGGAGAAGAGCGGCGGCCACGTGCTGGTGGTGACCAGCGCAGCGGGAGGCGAAGGAAAATCCGTCACGGCTCTGAATCTGAGTCTGGCGCTCGCCGCTTCGATGAAGGGACGAGTCTTGCTGGTGGATAGCGACTTGCGGCGTCCGCAGGTGCACCACTACCTAGGGCTGGAGACGACGAAAGGATTCAGCGATCTACTGGACGATCCCGGTAGTGATGTCAGCCCCTACATTTCGAAGTTGGGGAACTTGGACGTGATTGTGGGCGGCGCCTGCCCGGTGAACCCGGTAGGTCTTCTGGCCTCGCCGCGTTCCCGGGAGATTCTTGCGCATCTGCGCCAGGAATATCGGCTCATCGTGCTCGACAGCCCCCCCATCGTGCCGATTGCCGACAGCCACGTCCTGGCCGGACTGGCCGACGGAGTAGTAATTGTCGTGCGGGCGCGACAAACAAGGCGCGAGCTTTTCCGCCGTGCCATAGAAAGCCTCGGTGCCGCAAACGTGCTCGGCGTGGTGTTAAACGATGTGGAATACGGAGATACCCGTTACGCTTATGCCTATCGGCATTATCAACGACACTACCTGGAACGGAGTTAGCACGCTGAAGCGTGAAAACCGACTGAGTAGTTCTAGCGGCTTTTCGTTTGGAATGCTGCTGAAAACGATAAACATTGTGTTGCTCGGTCTGGGATGGCGATAGAGCTCCTGCGGACCGACCGGATGAAAGGAATAAAATGTCATCTTCAAATTCTCATGCGGTAGGAAGACTTCCTCTGCTTGTCCTGCCAGTCGCATGCTTGCTTTGTACTGCTTGGCCGGCGCTTTCCCAGGGCAACATCGCGACCATCGCGGGCAACGGCAGCGCAGCGTTTTCCGGAGATGGCGGCCCGGCGACGACGGCTAGCCTGAATCACCCCCGGACATTGGCCATCGATTCGAGCGGCAACTTGTATATCTCCGACGTTGACAACCTGCGAATCCGGCGAGTCACCCCCGAGGGCATTATCTCAACCGTAGCCGGGAATGGACTCCCAGGAAGTTCCGGTGACGGCGGCCTGGCTGTTAACGCGTCGCTGAGCAATATGCTCGGTTTGGCGCTGGACAGCGCCGGTAATCTCTATATTGCGGATTCAGGCAACCGCCGCGTCCGGAAGGTGACGTCTGCCGGCATCATCAGTACGATCGCCGGCACCGGCGTGCAGGGTTTTTCTGGCGATGGCGGTCCAGCAACCAGCGCCCAACTGAATACGCCGGCTTCCATAATATTCTCGGCCGGTAACCTGTACATCGCCGACAGTTCCAACCAGCGCATCCGCCGTATAAGCAGCGACGGGACGATTACCACCGTCGCCGGCAACGGTGTGACCGGCTTTTCCGGTGATGGCGGCCCCGCCACCGGCGCGTCCTTAGCGTTTCCGCTGGGTATGGCTATGGATAGCGGCGGCAATCTGTATTTCGCCGATGGTAACAACAACCGCGTCCGCCGGATCAGTCCGGCCGGAGTGATCACCACCGTTGCCGGCGATGGTGTCGGGCACTTTGCTGGAGATCAAGGTCCAGCCAGCAGTGCGTCGCTGGATGTCCCCGAGGATGTGGCGTTCGATGGCGCGGGCAATCTGTATATCGCCGACGCAGGGAACAACCGGGTACGGAAAGTAGACAGTTCCGGCCTCATCAGTACCCTGGCCGGTATGGGAGACAACGGATTCTCCGGTGACGGAGGCCCTGCCACTGAGGCAATGCTGAATTTCCCGTGGGGCCTGACGACGGATTTCACGGGCAGCGTTTACATTGCCGATCGCGTGAATAGCCGCGTTCGAGTTGTTTCCGGAAGCCTGACCGGCCTGCCTACTTTAGCGGACAACTCCACAGTCAACAGCGCCAGCCTGGCTAAGACCATCGCCCCGGGAACGATCGTATCCATTTCGGGTGCGAATTTCGCAGGCAGCAGCCTGAGCGCATCGAGCGTGCCCTTGCCTACTGTCTTGGGCGATACCGGAGTTAATTTCAACGGCACCGCGGTTCCGTTGTTTTTCGTATCGAATGGTCAGATTCTCGCGCAGGCGCCCTTTAATCTGCCGGCGGGCGTCGCCGTGTCGATACAGGTGCGGCGAGGCAGCAACCTGAGCGCCGTGCAGACAGCGAACGTAGCTGCAGTTTCCCCCGGCATCTTCACTGTCGACCAGGCGAGCAGCGCCGGAGCCGTGCTCCACGCTGCCGATTTCTCGCTGGTCACCAGCAGTTCGCCGGCGCGGCCGGGTGAGTCCCTGCTGATCTACTGCACCGGACTCGGCCCGCTGCAAACTCCGGTGGCGTCCGGTTCCAGTGCTCCGAGCGTCCCGCCGCTGGCACAAACGACCCTTCTCCCAACGGTGACTATAGCCGGTCTGCCCGCAACCGTTACCTACTCGGGGCTGGCCCCGGGTCTCGTGGGCCTATATCAGATTACCGTGCAGGCGCCAACCGCCCTGCCCACAGGCAACCAACCCGTTCAGATCACCACAGGGGGTGTGGTGAGCAACACCGCCATGCTTGCCGCGGCACACTGACCGGCTGCGGGTGGCGAGGAGACTTGATAGATGGCAGAGGCAATTTTCTGGATAGCGCTCGGCTGCACCGCGTACGTCTACGCGGGTTATCCACTATTGCTCTTGGCCTGGCAGTGGTGGGATCGGCGGCCCGTTCGCAAGCAGTACCACGAGCCCAGTGTGAGCCTGGTGATCGCCATGCACAACGAGCGAAATCACGTCCAGCCCAAGCTGCAAAACTGCTTCGAGCTCGATTATCCTCCCGACAAGCTTCAGGTGATTGTCTCGCTAGACGCCCCGACCGACGACACGGAGGCCTTGGTGCGCGAGTATGCCGGCAAAGGAGTCGAGGTCGTCTGCTCTTCGGTGCACCTGGGCAAAGCGGAAGCCCTGAACAGCGGTGTAGCGATCGCAACCGGCGAGATCGTGTTGTTCGCCGACAGCCGCCAGATGTTTGACAAGAGAGCCGTCCGCGAGCTTGTTGCCAATTTCGCAGATGCCTCCGTTGGAGCCGCGTCTGGAGAGCTGGTGCTGCTGGACGAGCAAGGCAAAGAAACGAGCGACGCCGCCGGCGCATATTGGCGTTACGAAAAAGGACTGCGCGGGATGGAGAGCGGGATTCACTCCGTCCCCGGGGCGACCGGAGCCATCTACGCCATTCGCCGCGAGCTTTTTGCGCCGCTTGCCGCGGGAACCATCCTGGATGACGTTGTTATTCCGATGAGGATCGTCCTGGCTGGGAAACGCGTGGTTTTTGATTCGACGGCCCGGGCATACGAGGTTGCGAGCCGGAATGCAAATTCGGAATACGAGAGAAAGATACGGACCTTAGCAGGTAACTACCAGCTGGTCGTGCAAATGCCTGCGCTTCTCGCGCCTTGGCGTAATCGGATCTTCGTGCAGTTTATCTCCCATAAGTTGGGCCGGCTGCTCGTGCCTTACTGCCTGGTGGCGCTTTTCGTTTCAAATCTGTTCTTGCTGCATGGTCTTTACCTCGTAGCCATGGTGGGTCAGATGGTGTGGTATTCGCTGGCTGGCGCCGGCTGGTTGGCTTCGACTCGCAAACCGGCATTACCCGGCGGCCCGTCTACTGAAACTCTTAACGAGTGAAAGAGAAAGATATGCGAAACATGTTCCTAAAACTATTGCTGGTGCCCTTTACGTTTGTTGCGATGAACTGGGCAGCAGTTGCAGGTCTCTATTACTTCTCGCGCGGCTCCCGCGACCTCTGGAGTCCGGCTGGAGCGAGGCACTCCTAGATGGCCTGTCTGGCAATAGCGGGGCCTTTGCAGCAGGCGGCGCCCGTTCCCGCGGAGATTCGTGTTGAAACGGTTTCCGATTACAAGGCATTTCTCAACCTGGAGCCAGTCTGGAACGAGGTGGCGGAAGCCGCCGGACTCGACCATCCTTTTCTGGAGCACGCCTGGGTACGGACATGGTGGGAGTGCTTCGGCGCCGGGAGCACGCTCCGGATTCTATTAGTGAAGGCCGGCGATCAAACGGTGGCAATTGCCCCGTTGATCCTGACGCCCATTCGAATGTGGGGCATTAAAGTGCAGCGGTTGGGGTTCTTTTACAATGCGCACGTCCCGTGCGCTGACTTCCTCATCGCGCAGCGGCCGGAAGAGGCTTACCGCGCCGTCTGGAATCATCTCGCCCGAACCCGTGATTGGGATCTCCTCCAGCTCTGCCAACTGCCGGCAGGGTCCGCGACGCTCGAGACCATGGCTAGCCTGGCGCGGCCGGACCATTGCCGAATCGTCACATGGCTGTCCGGCGCCTCGCCCTGCCTGCCGCTCAACTCGACCTGGGACAAGTTCTTCAATAGCCTGGCTGGCAAACATCGCGCAAATCTGAGAAATCGCATCAAGCGGCTCAGTGGGATCGGGCCAGTAAAGGTCGAAACGATATTCTCCAGCGAAGAGTTGCCAGCCGCCGTGGAGGCCGGACTGAGAATTGAAGCAGCAGCCTGGAAAGGAGCGGCTGGCACCGCGATTTCGTCCGATCCAGACGTTTCCAGGTTTTACTCGACCCTGGCGCTACGCGCCGCGGAGCGCGGTTGGATGCAACTGCATTTCCTGCGCGCCGGCTCACAGCGGGTCGCCTTCGATTATTCCCTCGCTTACAAGAACCGGATCCATTTGCTCAAGTTGGGATACGACCCGTCCTACGCTCCCTACTCTCCCTCCAATCTCCTCCTTTTTATGCTCTTGCAGGACTTGTTTGCGCGAGACGACGTAAGGGAGTACGACTTTCTGGGAGAGAGCGCCGAGTGGAAGTTGCAGTGGACCAAGCTCTCCCGTCCCCATTACTGGCTCTTCGTCTTCTCTAACACTTTCAAAGGGCGCCTTCTGCATTTCATCAAGTCCCAGTTAGTCCCATTTCTGAAGCGAGACAGCTTACAGTCTTTGCGCAAGTTTGTCTTGCGGCTGGCCGCTCCCGCGCAGGCAGAGAGGAACTAATGTACGTTTCAACCTGGCCGGGATTGACCCTGCGTGTGTTCCGCCCATCCCATTCGAAACCGGTCTTGCCATTTCCGTTGAACTCCGAGCACAAGCTCGCTTTCTGCGTAGCCCGCAGCGGCATTTACCACTTGTTCCGCGCGTTGCACTTCAAGAAGGGGGAGATCGTTCTGGTTCCCGACTATCACAGCGGCAACGAAGTGTCCGCGATTCGGGCGGCTGGAGCAACGATCGTTTTCTATCCGATTCGGCGCAACCTGGAACCGGACTTGGAGGCCCTGACTCGCCTGTCCAGGTTGAATCCTCGCGTCATCTACGTCATTCACTATCTCGGGTGGCCCCAGCCGATGAGGGACATCGAAGCGCTATGCCGGGAAAGAGGCAGCCTCCTGGTCGAGGATTGTGCTCTTTCCCTGCTCAGCGAAACGGATCACAAGCCGCTAGGCAGCTTTGGAGACTACGCGGTCTTTTGTCTGTACAAGACTCTGCCGGTTCCGAACGGTGGTTTGCTGGTGCAAAACCGCAACGTTTTGCCAGAACTGGCGGAGTTGAAACTGGAGCGTTGCCCCCGCGCCGCGGCCGCCGGCCGGAGCGCTGAGTTGATATTGGAAGCGGCACGGTCCCGTACGGACGGCATCGGGAAGACTCTGTTCGGCATCAAGCGGGCCTTTGGCGAATTGTTGCGGGCGGTAGGCGTGAGGCAGGTGCCGGTAGGAAATATCGGGTGGAATATCGCCGATGTCAACATCGCCATGTCATCCGTCAGCAAAACCGTGATGGAGGGACTGGAATATGGCCAGATCCGGTATAAGCGCAGAGAGAACTTTCTGCTGATGCAGCGAAGGCTGGAAGGCCGGGTGTCCATGTTGCGGAAGGACCTGCCGGAAGGTGTCTGCCCGCTGTTCTTCCCAATCCTGGTGCAGGACAAGCATTCGGCAGCCCGAGCCTTGTGGCAGCGGGGCATCGGAGCTGTCGAGTTCTGGAACGACGAAATCCCGGGGGCAAACGGCGTCGGCGGTACTGACGCGCGGTATCTCCGGGCGCATGTGCTGGAACTGCCCATTCATCAAGACGTCACCCGGTCGCAGGTGGAATACATCGCCGACCAGGTGTTGCGTTTGGAATTGCAGGCTGCCCAATGACAGCGACTCTTCCAAGAACGCTGGCCGGCCTCTCTTCCATGACGGTGGAGACGATTCTCGATGTGGCGCATTTCGCGGCCCTGAAACAGGAGTGGAACGAACTCCTGCAATCGAGCGACTCGGATGGTTTTTTCCTGACTTGGGAGTGGCTCTACACCTGGTGGAAACATCTGGCTGGGGGCAGACAACTCTTTATCATCGCGGTGCGCCGCGAGGGAGTGCTGATCGCCCTCGCGCCCTGCTGTCTAAGCTCCGCCAGTCTGGCCCACCGGCGTCTGCTACCCGTGCTGGAGTTCTTGGGAAGCGGCTTTGCAGGCTCTGATTACCTGGATGTGATCGTCCGGCGGGGCCACGAGGAGGAAGCGTGTCAGGCCCTGTCGTCGTGCTTGGCCGGACAGCAGCTCGTGCTCAACTGGACACAGCTAAAACGGGGCAATTGCATGGCTGCCGGAGTCGCTTCGGCCCTGGGCGAGAACGGCTGGAGCGTTGCTGAGGCAGAGACAAACACCTGTCCCTTCATCCCATTGGCTGGCAGGTCGTGGGATTCATACTTCGCAACGCTAGGCGCCGAACACCGCTACAATTCCAAGCGCAAATGGAAACGCCTCAACCGCGATTACAACGTGAGTTTTGAGCCGGTGCGCACCCAAGAGCAATGCGGCGAATCGATCGACCTGGTCATCGCACTGCACAATCTGCGTTGGCGCGATCGCGGCGGTTCGGATGCATTTCATACGCCCGCGTTGGTTGAGTTTCATCGCGAATTCAGCCAGGTCGCGCTCGAGCGTGGCTGGCTGCGGCTCTATGTTTTAAGGTTGGATGGCAAGCCAGCTGCGTGCTTGTATGGATTTTTGTATCGCGGGACCTTCTACTTCTACCAATCGGGCTTGGATGCTGCGTACGACAAATACAGTGCCGGTCTCGTCACGATGGGGCTCGCGATCAAAAGAGCGATCGAGGAAGGGGCGGAGGAATACGACCTGTTGCACGGCAATGAAGCCTACAAATCACACTGGAGCTGCGATAGCCGCGAGTTGAGCAGATTGGAAGTGTACCCGCCGCGGCCCCTCGGCTGGATCTTCCGGTCGTCGGTGGAAGTGGAACGGGGCGCACGCAGGATTGTCCGGCGCATGCTGCCGAAAGGCGTGTTCGCATGATTCGAAGCTGGATAAAAACAGGGGCCGCACGAGTGATGAGCCGGACCGGCTTGGACAACCTGGTCGGCTCGCTCTCGGGAGCGCGAAGTTTCCCGCTGGTCATCAGCTACCACCGGGTGGTGGAAGATTTCGCGTCCAGCGCCAAGAATTCCATTCACTCCATGCTTGTGAGCCGGACAATGCTGGAACGGCATCTGGATTGGCTCGGGCGCCGTTACCGGTTTATCTCTCTCGATGAATTGGGCGCGCGACTCGAAGCGCCAGACGGCCGGGAGGATCCGGCCGTGGCAATCACGTTCGACGATGGTTACCGCGATTTTTACGATCTCGCTCTACCGGTGCTCAAGCGGAAAGGCGTTCCAGCAGCAGTGTTCGTCGTGACAGACCTGGTGGGCACGAAGCGCATGCAGATCCACGACAAGCTCCATCTCTTGCTGGCCCGGCAGTCCAGGCCTGATAGCGGTGCGCCTACGCCGTTTCAGGCTACCCGCGCATTGCTCGAATCCTTGCCTCAGGCTGAGATAGAAAAGGTCATCCAGGCGCTGGAGCCGGAGACCCCCATTCCAGAAGATACGCTCCGGCCCTTCTACTCCCTTACGTGGGAAATGCTGGATGAAATCTCGCGGGCCGGCATCACGATAGGCTCCCACACCCGGACTCATGTGCTGATGACGCACGAAAGCAGAGAGCGAGTGATAGAGGAGGTGGCAGAATCTCGCTGGGAGATCGAACGGAGACTTGGGACGAGTGTGCAACATTTTGCATATCCCGGTGGGCTATTCGATACGGCCGCGGTGGAAGCCGTCGCCGGCGCCGGGTACCGGGTTGGTTACACCACCTGCACCCACCGGGATGCCGCCTTCCCGCTGTTGACTGTGCCTCGCACCCTGTTGTGGGAGAACTCCTGCCTCGATTCTCACGGCCAGTTCTCAGGGCCTATCTTGAGTTGCCAGATTCGCCATGCTTTCGATTTGGTGAGCGGATGCCGGCAAAACCACGCTACCAGTCAGGAAAACGGCAATGGCAGCGTATAGCGTTTCACAAATCCGTTTCACGGAGAGAAGCCGCGTTACCACCGGGACGCCGGTCTCCTACTGGCTGCTCCTCGCGTTTCTGTTTCTGCTCTATGCAAATCTGCCCATCGTGATGCCGGCGCTCGATCCATTACACCTGGCCAAAGTGGTAGGGGGAATCGCGCTCGTCATGCTGATTGCCGAGCGGGTCTTCGCGAAAAAGAGTCTCGAGCTAGCCTCCCCCGAAGGATATTTGCTACTCGCCTTCCTGGGGGCGGCGGCACTCTCTTCCCTGACGGCGCTCTGGCCCCATCTGGCGGTCGATTCCGTATCTGACCTTGTGAAGATGAGCCTCGTCTTCTTCTTCATCGTGAATTGCGCGAACACTGAGAGCCGGCTACGCGGTGTGATGTGGACTATGGTTGTTGGCGGTCTGCTGCCAGCGGCCGGCACCTTGCGAAACTACCTGCAGGGCAATCTGGTGGAAGGACGGGCCGCCTGGGTCGGAATCTTCGCCAATCCCAACGAACTGGCTTACAGCCTCGTAATCCTGCTGCCTCTGGTCGCATTTCTGGCCGTGGGTCTGGGTCTCGTGCCGCGTCTGGCTCTGCTAGGGATTGCACTCCTCTACGTGGCGGCGATCCTGGTCACCTTCTCGCGTGGCGGAGTGGTGGGCCTGGTGGCTGTGATGGGGCTCTACGCCTGGCGAAAACGAAGCATCCTGCTCCTGGGCTTGATGGTGCTGTTGGTGTTGTCAGGCCTGGTTCTCGCAAGCCGGTTCTGGTCCCGCGGCGAGAACTTCAACAACCTCAACCAGGACACGAGCTTCCGGCAGAGGCTCGCCACGTCGCAGGCCGGGCTCGCGATGTTCGCCGATCATCCGATGCTCGGCGTGGGCCCGGGATGTTCGGTTATTGCGTGGCCGCTCTACGCACCCGCGGACCTCTACACGCGAGGCGCACTGGTGACCCACAACTCCTTCATACAGGCGTTGAGTGAGTTTGGAACCCTCGGTTTCATCCCGTTCATCCTGTTTATCGGTTTCGGCCTCTATCATGCTCGCAAGCGGGCTCTGGAATCTGCGCGGGCGGGCTCGTTCAATATGAGTGCCGGGATCGAGGTCGCCATCTGGGGATTTGTGGCGTGCGGCATGTCAGGCGGCTATGTGCTGACCTGGTTCCCCTATATTCTGCTCGGTCTGGCGGCGTCGGCCAGACAGATTAGGGTGGAGGCCCAATGACCGCTGCCGTAATCATCCCTGCCTCGAAGAGCGAGTCGGTCTTCAGACCGGCGCTGTTGCTGATGTCCGGACGAACACTCGCGTTTGTCGCCACGTTCTTTATTCCGGTGGTTCTGACGCGGATCTTCGACCCGGCTCAGTTCGGCACTTATAAACAGCTCTTCCTGGTTTTCTCGACAGCCTACTACATCGCCCAACTGGGGATGGCCGCCAGCCTGTATTACTTCCTTCCCGCAGCCTCCCACGAGGCGGGCCGGTACGTTGCGAACTCCATGCTGTTCCTCGGAACGGCAGGCCTCGCTTGTCTGGGAGTCATCATAGTGGCCGCGCCGAAGCTCGCGCACTGGCTGAGCAACAACGAATTGACCGGCTACCTGCCCTGGATCGGCTTGTATCTCTTCCTCATGATGCTTTCGTCGGCACTCGAAATTGTCATGATCTCGCGCGGGCAATACTTCGGAGCGTCGGTGTGCTATGCACTCTCGGATCTGGCGCGAGCGGCTGCGTTTCTCCTGCCGGTGCTGCTGTTTCGACAACTGGGGTGGCTGCTGAAGGGCGCAGTCTTTGTAGCGTTTCTCCGGGTGCTCTTCACGATCTTCTACTTCCGGCGGGAATTTTGCGGCGGCTTCATGCCCGACCGCGCGTTGCTCAAACGGCAACTCGCCTACGCGCTGCCGTTCGCTGCCGCGGTTCTGGTAGAGATCGTGCAGGCGAGCCTTCCGCAGTACGCAGTGTCTTATCTGTTCAATCCGGCCACGTTCGCCATTTTCGCGGTAGGTTGCCTGCAGATCCCGCTGGTCGATTTTGCGGCCTCGCCGACAAGCGACGTGATGATGGTCAAAATGCAGGAGAGGCTGGCGGAAGGACGGAAGCCGGCGGTAGTCGCAATCTGGCACGACACTACATGGAAACTGGCCGTCCTGTTCTTTCCTCTGATGGCGTTTTGCGTGGTGGCGGCGCGGCAGATCATTGTCCTCCTGTTTACCGCGAAATACGCCGCAAGCGTCCCCATCTTCATGGCGTGGTCCAGCATGATCCTGCTCTCCACTTTGCAGGTGGACGGGGTGCTACGGGTCTTTGCGCAGACCCGGTTTTTGCTGGCGTTGAACCTGATGCGCCTCGCGATTATCGCGGTGCTGCTGAAGTGGTCGCTTTCGGAGTTTCATTTACTTGGCCCCGTGCTGGTGATCGTGCTGGCCACGATAGCTTTCAAGGCGGCGGCGCTCGTCCGGATGAGGGGGCTTCTCGAAATCGGCGCCGCACAACTGCTTCCCTGGCGCAGCCTGGCGGCCCTTCTGGGGGCCTCGACGAGTGCCGGGGCGGCGGCCTGGGTGGCCAAGTCGCAGGTGCATGTTGGCACAGTCCCGCTCTTGTTCGCGATGGGTCTGGCCTATGCGCTGACGTATGCCTTCCTGGTCTGGCGTTTTGATTTGCTGAATGAAAGCGAGCGGCAGGCGATTACCGGGTGGGCGCGGAAGATGCAGGTAGCCGCTGCAGGGGCGTTCGATTACGGAAAGGGATAGCGTAAACGACTATGTGCGGAATTGCCGGAATCGTTAGCTTGGAAGGCCAGCCTGTTTTCCAGCAAGAGCTGCGAAACATGTGTTCGGCTATCGCCCACCGTGGTCCCGACGACGAAGGCTTCTACTTCGGGACGGGCGTGGGCTTGGGGATGCGACGGCTGAGCATCATCGACCTCGACTCCGGACGCCAGCCGGTCTCAAACGAGGACGCATCCGTCTGGGTGGTGTTCAACGGAGAAATCTACAACTACCAGGCACTGCGTGACGAGTTGGAGGAACTCGGACACGTGTTCTCCACTCGCAGCGATACGGAAACCATCGTCCACCTGTATGAGGAATACGGGAAGCGCCTGGTGCATCACCTGCGCGGCATGTTCGCCTTTGCGCTGTGGGACGAACGAAAACGGCGGTTGTTGATCGCGCGGGACCGGGTCGGAATCAAGCCACTTTACTATGCCGAAACCGGGGGCAGGCTGCTCTTTGCTTCCGAGTTGAAGTCCATCCTGCAACTGGCGGGCGTGGAGCGCAATCTGAGCTGGAGCGCGGTGTCTCATCTGTTCACGTTCCTATCCACTCCGCCCACCGAAGCCATCATCGACGGCATACACAAGCTCGAACCCGGACATCTTCTGACCGTCACGCCGGGCGCGTCGCCCATTATCGAGCGTTACTGGGATCTCAAGTTCGAGCCGGACTACGCACGGGGCCTGGGCTATTTCGTCGACCGGGTTCGAGAGCTCCTGGACGAATCGGTTCGTCTGCATATGGTGAGCGATGTCCCGTTGGGAGCATTCCTCAGCGGAGGAATCGACTCCAGCGCGATCGTGGCCACGGCGTCGGCACTCACGGCCACGCCCTTGAAGACTTTTTCCATCGGCTTCAAAGAGCGTGACTATGACGAGTTGGGACATGCGCGCGTGGTGGCCGAGGCCTTCCAGACAGAGCATTACGATCTGACCCTGGGACCGGATGCCTTGGGACGATTGGAGGACTTGGCGTGGCACCTCGACGAGCCGTTCGGCGACTCATCCGCCATTCCGACTTATATGGTTTCCAAGCTCGCCTCCGAAAGCGTAAAAGTTGTGTTGTCGGGGGACGGCGGCGATGAACTCTTTGCGGGTTACGACAAGTACGTAGTGGAGCAGCGGGAACGAAGTCACACGCCCTTGCCAGCACTCGCTCGGAGCGTGTTGGGCGGGATCAGCAGGACGATGCCCGGCGGGATGCGAGGACGGAATTTCCTGCGCCACATGTCCCTGGCGGGCGCCGAGCGTTACCTCGATGCGTGCTCGCTTTTCCCGCGCGATGACATGAAGCAGTTGTTCCGGCCTGATGTCTTCGAACAGCTCGCACCATTTGAACCCTGGCGCGCCAAAGCCGCTTATATGGAATCGGGTACTCGCAACTGGCTTTCCAACCTGCAAGGCCTGGACGTGAATAACTATCTGCCACTGGACATTCTGACAAAGGTGGATCGGATGAGCATGGCGCATTCCATCGAAACCCGCGTGCCTTTGCTTGATCACAAGCTGGTTGAATTCGCCGCCACCATCCCGCCAGAGATGAACCTGCGCAACGGAACGACTAAGTACGTGCTCAAACAGGCGATGAGGGGGATCCTCCCCGACGGAATCATTGACCGGCCTAAGCAGGGCTTTGCTGTTCCCTTGGGATACTGGTTCCGGGGCAAACTCGGCCCTTATGTCCGCGACCTCCTGCTAGGAGAAAGCGCCTCCCGCCGCGGGTTTTTCAATGCCCCCTACATCGAAGGCCTGGTGGCGCAACACGAGAGAGGACGTAATCTCGACCTCCAGCTCTGGACTTTGATTTCGTTCGAGCTCTGGGCCAGAGTCTTTCTCGATCGCGGAGCCAGAGGAATGGCTTGCCAGGCGGCCTGACTGGCGCAAATCATGCCATCAAAGAGAATCAAGCTGTTGAAGATGTTGACCAACTTCCGCATAGGGGGAACGGAGAGACAGGTCGCAAACCTGGCTCTGGGGATCGATCCTCTGCAATTCGATCTGCACTTGGCGTGCCTGTGCCAAATGGGCGAGTTGTTGGAGGAATTGGAAACACTGCGCGTGCCCCGGCCGGAATTTCGGATTGGCAGCCTGTACAGTCCGAGGACCTTGTGGCAGGGAATTCGGCTGGCCCATTACGTCAGGAGGAACCTGATCCAAATCGTGCACAGCTACGGTTTCTATCCGAACGTTTTTACCGTTCCCGTAGCACGGCTGGCTGGGGCGTCGATCGTAGTGGCCTCGATCCGCGACACGGGTGACTTGTTGACTCCCACGCAGACATGGCTGCAAAAGCTGGTCTGCCGGTTGGCCGATTGCGTCCTTGTAAACGCCGAGGCAATCCGCGAGAGTCTGATCGAACAGGGATATGCCCCGAGCAAGATTGTGGTCATTCGAAACGGCATTGCGCTTTCGAACTTTACCCACAGCGAGCGGAGCGCTGTCCTCAGGCGCGAACTGGGATTCCCGCCGTCCGCCCGTCTGGTTGCGGTGTTTTCACGCCTTAATCCGATGAAAGGCGTTGAGTACTTCCTCGATGCAGCCAGCATCGTGGCAGAGAGATTTCCGGACGTGCGCTTCCTTGTGGCCGGCGATGGAGGCAGCAGGAAAGAATTGGAAGACCGTGCCCGTCGGCTGGGGCTTGAGGCGCGGATTGTGTTCACCGGATTCAGGAGCGACGTTCGGGAATTGTTATCTGAAGCTGCGATTTCGGTGCTCCCGTCTTTGAGCGAGGGCACTTCGAATACTTTGCTCGAATCCATGGCCGCCGGCCTCCCCGTGGTCGCCACTCAGGTGGGAGGCAACCCTGAGGTGATCGAAGACGGGGTCAGCGGCCTGCTCGTGCCGCCACGGGATTCGGCCGAAATCGCCGCCGCCGTGGGCCGCCTGCTGGAGGACGAAGGCTTTGCCCGAAGACTGGGACAGGCAGGCATGCGGCGAGTATCCGAGCTCTTCTCCCTGAGTGGCTCAGTCCAACAGACGGAGCACCTGTACCAGCGGCTGATCGAGGTCAAAGGCTGCGTATGAGAGTCCTGCTGATCGGTCCGCGTCCGCCTCCGCACGGAGGAATATCAGTGCATGTGTCGGGCATCCACCGGCAATTGATGGCGGCCGGGATAACTTGCCGAGTTCTGGACATGAACGTGGTTCGCCCCGGTTTCGGTTTCGCCTGGGAAGTGCTGCGCTACGGCTTGCAGGGATGGACGCTGCACCTTCACACCAACGGACACAATTTGAAGAGCTGGCTGATAGCGTTGGGGTGTGGTCTGGCCGGACAATTCCGCGGCGGCTGCGTGCTGACGCTGCACTCCGGGATGGTGCCTGGATACCTTGAGAATTCTCGTCTTTCCTCGCTCCATCGATTGGGACGCCGGAGACTGGCTGCCCTTACCTGCTCGCTTTATCGGCAGGTTATCTGTGTCAGTCCGGAGATCAGAAGCGCTCTGATCTCGCTCGGGGCACAGCCTCAGCGCATGGATGTTCTACCG
>Ga0302275_10002591_pt1 | contig 18967 bp, 13 predicted proteins | sample III_Bog_N2_2_FD_200229 | JGI IMG/M metagenome (GOLD analysis project Ga0302275, IMG submission 200229) | Peat permafrost microbial communities from Stordalen Mire near Abisko, Sweden - III_Bog_N2_2 | ecosystem: Environmental > Terrestrial > Soil > Wetlands > Peat | place: Sweden: Abisko...
GTGAATACTTCCATGTATGACGCGCAGCAGGGGTCTACCAGCGGCGCACATGTAGACATGAGCACCAAGTCCGGAACCAACGGAATTCACGGTAGCGCCTATGGACATCGCGAGAGTGATTGGTTGAATGCCGCTCCGTTTTTTTATAACTCTGATCAAAACATCCCGAGTAATAAAAAAGTCCCTGAACTGCACCGTTATATCGCCGGCGGCGAGGTCGGACTCCCGCTCATCAAAGACAAGCTCTTTGGTTATCTGAGCTACCAACACACTCACGTTTCAGATTTGGAGATTGGAACTTCGCGGACGGCCGTGCCCTTCGGGCTGGGCGCTGATCGCAGCGCGCAAGGATTGGCTGACGTCGTTAATAACAATTGGCCGTGTGGCGGAGCTGGGGAACCCGCATGCATCACGGCGAGCCAAGTAGATCCGGTCGCGCTTCAACTGCTGAATGCCAAGTTGCCGAACGGCCAATATCTGTTTCCTTCGGCGAATCCGAGTTACACGCCGACCCTTAACTTTCCCGAAAACGTCTTTCTTACCCAGCCCGCTTATTTCATTACCGATCAAGCCACCTCTGATGTTGATTACCTAGTGACCGCCAAGGATACACTGGCATTGAAATATTACTATCAGCACGACCCGACCACGGCACCTTTCGGTTTTTCATCAGTCCAGGGATTCACACAAAAGCTGGACGCAGGCAGTCAAGTGGCCAGCATTACAAACACGCAATCCATAACACCGACTTTCAGCCTCACCGAGGTATTCGGGTTCATCCGAGAAAAAATTTATAGCACGATTGGGCAGCCGTTTACTCCGGCGAGTTTGGGTATCAACGCTTTCGGGTCCTCTGTATTCCCGGGAATTACGATTGTGGACGATCTGGGAAATGATTCGCTTGAGAACACGGGCGCAGTGTTCAACGCCGGACTGAACATCGGGGGAACCGCAGCTTCGCAGGGAGCTTTCACCGGCATTTTTCAAAACCGCTGGATGCCGTCCGCCAGCGCCATCTGGAACCACGGTAAACACACCGTCACTTTCGGGGGCAGTTTTTCTTACACCCAGCTCAACGCGCGGGATCGAAGAACGAATACGGGTTCGATTGCCTTTACCAATTTCGCCAATTTCGTTCAAGGCATACCGATAACTTATTCTGCCAATGGATTCATCGACACCAATTTCCTTCAGGGCGACGCAGATCGTTACTACCGCAACAAAGAGACCGGCCTCTTTGTGCAGGATAAGTTTCAGCTTCGTCCGAATCTCAGTATTAGTGCGGGCCTGCGCTTCGACGATCACGGTGGCCTTACAGAGAAGTACGGTAAGATCTTCAACTTCGATCCGGCCGCGTATAACTACGACCCGGCTACCGATATGATCGTTTCGAATGGATTTATTGTGGCGGGCAACAACCCGCTTTTTCCGACAAAGGGCGTGAGTGACTCGACTTTGACGGGCCGGCAATGGGGTCTCGCGCCGCGGGTGGGGCTGGCGTGGAGTCCGAGAAGGTTCAATGACAAACTTGTTGTCCGCGCGGGATGGGGCATGTACTACGATCGCGGAGAACTGTTTACCTATCTTTCCCCTGGATTCGCCTCAGGTGTAATCGCGGGCGGACCGTTCGGAGTGAATCAGACCCCTCCTTGGGTGAACACGACATCTTGCAGCGTGTACGCGTACACGAATTGCAGCACATTTGAAGCGCCGTGGGGACCGGCGCTGGGCCTGCCTCCTAGTGGAAATCCCGCGGATCTGGCCTTGCCGAATGCATCGGCAATCTCCTCAGGTATTCCTCTTTTTTCTTTCGCCGATTACAACCGAGCCAACAAACTTCCCTACACCTTGAACCAGACACTCAATATTCAATGGCAACCCCGCCACGATCTCGCGATCGAGATCGGATATGTAGGAAATCTGGGGCGGCATGAGATCGTCCCCTTGCCCTTCAACCAGGCGCAGATCGCTTCGCCGACCAATCCGATTCGGCCGGGCACGCCATTTGAACAGGATTACACCTACGGATATTCGATCGTGACGCAGCCCGGTGGCTTCACGCCCATCAATCTTCCGAATGGCCAGCCCTACCTGCAGACATTCGAAGGAGGAAACGTCGACTTGCGCGTCCCGTATATCGGGTATTCGTCGGAATCGGAATCGTACACCGCGGCAGGCATCTCGGCCTACCATGCACTGCAGACGCACTTGGAGAAGCGCATGAGTCACGGCCTTTCTGCTGGTGTGTCCTACACTTTTTCGCACGCCACCGATGAGCAGAGCGATATGGGACTCTTTTACAATGGCAACAATCCGCTCAATTTACGTTCGGGCTACGCGCTTTCAGACTTTGACCGCAAGCATGTGCTGAATTTCACTTACACCTATGAGGTGCCGAAGTTTTTCTCTTCGGCTTCCCTCAAAGGCAAGATAGCTGATGGCTGGGCTCTTTCTGGTTTGACCGTGATTCAGAGCGGCCAGCCGTACAGCGTTGTCGATTACTCGGGCGCGGTCGGCAGCGTTTTCTATGGAGTCAACGATGGCATCACGAATCCTGTGGTCCCGCTTGCCGGATGCACACCAAAGCAGGCTGTGACGGGAGCGTCAGGCGTGAATCCTCTCATCCCGGCGTTGAACGCCAACTGTTTTGGACTTCCCTTGCTGGCCCCGGGCGCCTTGAATGGCGCCATTCCTTCCAATGACCCATACGAAACAAACTTCATCTCTCATGGACAGCGCAACATCTTCCGGCAACCGCGGCAGATGCGGGCCGACATGTCGATACTGAAATCGTTAACGATTACTGAGCGGTATGCCTTGAAGTATAGATTCGACGTCTTTAACCTTACCAACACTGCGAGCTTTGATATCCCCATCGACGATGTGAGCCAAAATATTAACTTTAACGGATTTCCCGGGGTGGGCCAGTCGATCTACGTTCCCCCAACCGCGAGCGGTCTGGGCCTGACCAATAAAACGATCGGGCCGCCGCGGCAGATTCAGATGTCCCTTAGCTTGACGTTCTAAAATAGTACGAAAAAAATCGATTCCTTCCGCGGCTGATAACCCCCCCATCTGCTCAGGCCGCCTTACGGGTTGGAACGTAATCCTCCTTCTCTTCTTTTTCGCGAATCTCAACCTGCTCGTGCTTGATGTCGAGCCGCAGGCGGTTGTAGATGCTCATGTACTGGTTCGCAATCCAGACCAGCGAGAAAAGAGCGATCAGGTAGCCGCGCCACCCGGAATAGAGAAGCTGAAAACGCGTAATGACCAGAAAGAGCGCGGCGACATAGTGGCTGAAGCAATACTCGCAGGTAAAGAGATAGAAGAATTTACGGCGTGAGACGTTCTTCGCGGACTTAGACTGCTGCTGGCAATAGTCGCGTGGCTCGCGAAGAACTTCTTCGTGAGTCACGGTCCAGGCGACGCAGGCAATCGGGATCGGGAGGATGAGAAGCCAAAGTAATTGGAGTGCGATAGGCATCGGTGTGATTCGATGCCTCCGCACCAAAAAAGGCTGGAAGGGCGAAATGAAAACCCTCGAAAACCGAGGCCAACGCAAACTGGCGCTGGTCTGGGGAGTATCGCCCCAAGCCGAGACGCGACAAGTTGCGGTAGACTTTCTGCGTATCGAAACCAAGTCGAGACATATTGTCTTGCCAACTGTTCCGTAACAGTCGAGGAGACCACGTGAAACAAAGGGGAATTATTCTTGCGTTTATAGTGTTGGCGGTGGGTGGGCTTTCGGTGGCCGCAGAGCGCGAACAAGCTGGCAGTCCGGGCAACACTTTGGCTAAAACTCCGCCCATGGGATGGAACAGTTGGAATAAGTTTGCCTGCAATGTCAGCGAAGACATGATCCGACAAACGGCCGACGCGATGGTGAGTTCGGGAATGAAAGACGCGGGCTATCAATATGTTGTCATCGACGATTGCTGGCAGGTGGAGCGCGACGCAAATGGAAATATAGTTGCGGACGGGAAACGCTTTCCATCCGGCATAAAAGCGCTTGCGGATTATGTTCACGGGAAGGGTCTGAAGTTTGGGCTCTATTCAGACGCTGGAACGAAGACCTGTCAGGGGCGTCCGGGAAGCCGTGGATACGAGTTTCAAGATGCGCGACAGTATGCCGCCTGGGGCGTCGACTATCTGAAGTTTGACTGGTGCCACACGTCAACCCAAGACGCGCGATCTTCTTACGAGTTAATGCGCGCGGCACTGGACGGGTCTGGCAGGGCGATCGTGTTTAGCATCTGCGAATGGGGGACGAGTAAGCCGTGGCTGTGGGCGAATGGCGTCGGCAACCTTTGGCGCACAACGGGCGACATCAGCGACCGGTGGGAAGGCAAAGTCAAGTGGCCGAATGGCGATTGCTGTTCGAATGGGATGACAGAAATTCTGGATGAGCAGGTCGGACTGGCGTCGTACGCCGGGCCGGGACATTGGAATGATCCTGACATGCTCGAGGTAGGCAATGGCGGAATGACCGTCACGGAGTATCGCGCTCACTTCAGCCTTTGGGCGATGCTGGCGGCTCCGCTGATTGCAGGCAATGACCTCCGGGATATGAAGCCGGAGATTCGCGACATCCTTACACAGAAGGAAGTGATTGCAGTCGATCAGGACGGGGCGGGCAAAGAAGGACGGCGCGTTTGGAAGGATGGAAATTTGGAAGTTTGGTCAAAGCCGTTGCAGGATGGCAGCCGCGCCGTCGTGCTCTTCAACCGCGGGACAGAAGATAAGAAGATCAGTGTGGAGTGGCAGGACTTGGGGTATCCATCGCACTTGAGTGCTAAAGTTCGCGATCTGTGGCAGTCGAAGGATCTAGGCGACTACAAGGGAACATTTTCGGCCAGCGTGGGACCCCATTCCGTGGTGATGGTGACGATCAGGCCGTAACTGCGGAATGAGAGCGGGGAGAGCTGGATTCTTTTTATCCGTTAGCCGAGAGGCTGCCGACGCGGCTCCCGAAGATTGGTTCATGCCTGCATGCTCGTGATATTCTTACTTGTAGTAGCTGCGTTTTCCTTCGATTCCATCGATTCCCGCAGTTCCCTAGAAACCATGATTTCAGTCAGTAATGTGTCCATGCGCTACGGCGCTAAGATTTTATTTGACGAGGTTTCCACCGGGTTTGTTCCGGGGAAACGCTACGGTTTAACCGGCCCGAACGGTGCCGGAAAATCAACGTTTATGAAGCTTCTGACCGGTGAACTTGAGCCGCAGAAGGGAGCCGTCGTTCGTCCGCGAAAGCTCGGCGTGTTGAGCCAGGATCAATTTGCCTTTGATAAATATCGAGTCATTGATGCGGTCATTATGGGGAACAAGCGTTTGTGGTCCGCTCTCGAAGAGCGTGAAATCATCTACGCAAAGCGGGAAATGACTGACGCCGACGGAATGAAACTGGGCGAACTGGAAGGCATCGTAGGCGAAGAGGATGGCTACACGGCCGAGAGCGATGCCGCAATTCTGTTGCAAGGGCTCGACATTCCCGACGAGCAGCACGAGAGGAAAATGTCGGAGTTGCCCGGTGGCCAGAAGGTGCGAGTGTTGCTGGCGCAGGCGCTGTTCGGGCATCCTCAGGCGCTGTTACTCGACGAACCTACGAACAACCTTGACTTGGATTCGATCCATTGGTTGAAGGGATTTCTAAATCAGTATGAAGGTGTGCTGATTGTAATCTCGCACGATCGTCATTTCTTGAATGGCGTTTGCACACATATCGCGGATATCGATTACGAGACGATTATCACGTATACCGGTACGTATGATGATATGGTGGTCGCGAAGACACAGATTCGGTCGCAAATCGAATCGCAAAACGCGCAGCGCGAAAAGAAGATTGATCAGTTGAATGAATTCATCGCGCGCTTTGCGGCCGGAACGCGGTCGAGCCAGGTGCAATCGCGGCGCAAGGAAGTCGAGCGCTTGCAGGTCACGGAGTTGGCGAGATCGAATATTCAGCGGCCTTATCTTAAGTTTGAGCAGAAACGGCCTTCGGGAAAACACATTATCGAAATTGAGGGTGTCACCAAATCGTATGGCGACGCCAAGGTGATTGCGGGCTTCACGGCCAGCGTAATTCGCGGCGAGAAAATTGCACTGATGGGGCGGAACGGGTCGGGAAAAACGACTTTGGTGAACGCGCTGCTGGCGAACTCGCCGACCACTTCAGAATCCGAATTGCGCAAAACCAGCGGTTACGACGGTCCGTTTGTCGACGGTGGAAAAGTAATATGGGGTCACGAAGCCGCGGTTGGATATTTTGCCCAGGATCACAAGGCGCTGATCGAGCCCGGCATCAAGGTTTTGGAGTGGCTGCATCAGTGGGATCCGGCGGCGTCCACTGAAGAAATTCGCGGAATTTTGGGGCAGATGCTGTTTCCCAGGGAAGACGCCGAGAAGCGCACCGACATCCTTTCGGGTGGAGAAGCGGCGCGATTGCTGTTTTGCAAACTGATGCTGCAGAAGCCGAATGTTCTGGTGTTGGACGAACCTACAAACCATTTGGACCTGGAATCCATCAACGCGCTCAATATTTCGTTGCAGCGCTATCCGGGAACTGTTCTCTTGGTAACTCATGACGAGGACCTGATCGACGAAGTGGCGACGCGCATATGGCACTTCGAAAGCAATCACCAGATTACCGATTTTAAGGGTGCTTACGGCGAGTACCAATCGGTTCTCGCGTAGGGCTTTGTTACTTAGTGTTTGCTCCTTTGTGGACGATCGACAGAACTTGACTTTTCTTCGTTTTCTTTTTCGTGACCGATGGTTTGGCGGACTTCGAACGACCTCCGACTATATCAGCGACGCTGGTGCTTTCGAGAATCTTCGCCGCCGCATCTCGCACTTCCAGGAAAACGCCATAGAGTGCGCGATGGTCGGGGTCAGTGACGATCAAACTGCGTAGTTGGTCTGCATCTCCGAAGGGCGCGAGAGGTCCGTCAACCAGTCGGATGATCTCGCTGAGTTGGATCTCTTCGGGCGCGCGACGCAGTCGATAACCGCCCTTGGCGCCTCGTACGCTCTCCACGATGCGCGCGTTCTTTAACTCCAAAAGAATCAATTCGAGGAACTTCTCCGGCAGATCGCTGTCAATAGCGATGTCGCGGATCTTGACTGTCTCGGTTCCATAGCGGCGAGCCAGAGTCATGATTGCTTGCAGTGCGTAAAGGCCTTTCTGAGAAATCTTCAAACTTGTAATCCTTTCTGGTTTTGCGAGGGACGATTTCCAACGCTAGTTCGTAGTCAATTCAGTCACTGCATTGGACGTACTCTAGTGCTACCAGAGTTACTTTGCAACTAATCTTAGAAAGAATGACCGAGAGAGGTACTGGCCGGGTGCGAGGATGTGCAGAACTTTACGCACTGACGCTGGATGCCCTTCGAATTTAATTGCGCGGGGTCTATTTCCACTCGACGATCTTGGCCTCCGCGCAGGCTTCAAGATAATCGGCCACCATATTGAGCGGCAGGGGGCCGTATTCGGCGGAGACCACGTCTCGGATCTCCCCTAGAGTCCGACTTCCATTCACCAGATTGACGATCTCGTAAGCATAGAGCTCGGATTGGTCGCGGACATTTAGTAACTGAGTCGCTTCGCTATTGATGAGCTTTATCTTCCGATAACGCTCTTCGCCCAATCGTGCGCGGAGAACGTCGTCGTTCTGATAGGTCAAGGGCCCGAACTCGCCGACGCGCATGGGGACCCGTTTCGCGTCAGGGTCTGCGGCCCAGGGTGCTGCAGGTTGGACAGATTTCGACCCACGAAGCTTAGCTTGCGCCTCGATCCAGTGTTCAAAACCAGTCGCTTGATCGGCAAGAGCTTTTGCGGTGCCCCCATCGGCGTCCATCGGGCCGTCAGCGAATTCGACGATCGAGTGCAGCGTGGCGCGCTCTCGCCGCAATGTCTGATGCAAAAGGTTAGCCGCTTCGTACCAGCCAACGTCGGGAGAGAGTCGAGAATCTTCCACCAATTGTTGGGCAGCTCCGAAGGACTGAGCGATTCGCGACTCCCCTTGTGCGGCCAGAAAGGGCAGCTCGGTCGGAAGTTGCTGCGAGGTGAGGCTCGCATACACGTATCCAGAAGCGGCCCCTAGCAGCGCAACACGGCGCAATTTGGTCGCATCGATTTGATCGAGATTGTCGTGGTCGGTATGAATATAGATGTCGGGCCAGTCGCGAAGATATAACGAGGGGACGGCGACGGTAGACGAGTCGTAGTCGTCATGGTCACTGCCGCTCGAATAAGGTGTCACGTCCGCGATGAGTTCATTGCGGGTACCGGGCGCCCCGGCGCGGGTCTCAATAATTCCGTCCTCGGCTGGAAGTTCGCCTGCTGCATACCCACTGGCGGCGGCGCGAATGGTGTCAAGAAAGACGGCGCCAATGTCAGTGACAAAACTGGGGAGTGACCACGGAGTCGCCGTCACGTGGAAGATGGACTTGTCTTTGAAAGGATCGCCACCGACCATATCCATGTGAATGTTGGCGCGGAGACGCTGCTTGATCTCGGGATGAGAGGCGAGAAATGCCATGGTGCCTTCCACTTCTGGCCCCCAAGTGAAGCGCAGAGTGCGCTTTGGGCGCGGAAGTCGGCCTGACTCAATTAATTGCTGCAGGATGCGGGCGGATTCCAGGATGGTGACGCATCCGCTGCCGTTATCATTCGCTCCGGGACGTTCGTGGTCGAGATGGCAACTGTAGACAATTTCTCCGGCGGTTGGGTCGGTGCCCGGGATCGTGCCCGTTACGACCGTCCAGTGGCCGGGTCCGACGGTGGCCTGCACATGCGCATTCACGAGAATCGACTCACCGGCGTGCATCTGAGAGCGCAATGACTCGGCGGTTTGTCGGGAGACCATGAAAGCGAAGCCGGCGGATTGACGCGCATCGAGATGGCCCCAGCGGATGATGGACGGGTCGAGTCCAGACCATGCCGTCGTTTGATTGGGCATATCGCTGATGATTCCGGCAGCGCCACGCTGTGCAATGGCCAGATCTTGAACACGCGCCAGAACGCCATCGGCGAGCACGATTTTTCCGCGGACGTCTTTGTCTTTGTAGTCGGCCTCGCTCGCGCCGTTGCCGACATCAACGAGATTGGTCTCAACATCGGCGCTGCGACTGTAATCTGCGAGCCGAATGGGATCGGTCTTCCAGTCGCCGATGAGAAGGTGCTGCGGACGAATTTCCCAAAGGCGTGCCTCTTCGACATTCCAGGCGAGATAGGACCGCATCAGACCATAGGACTTGCTGCCATCGATCGGAAACTCTTCTGTATGCGCGTCGGCGAGTCCATACTCTTTCGCGCGCTGCAAGATGAATTGCGCGGCCTGTTCGAATTGTGGGGTCGCAGGAACACGATGAAGGGTAGTCAGGTAGCGCAGATTCTCGTAGGGGACGGCTCCACTGGACTCGTCGCGAAGAGCTTTCCACTGCTGAGTGCTAAGAAAGGGCTGCTGAGCGAGAGACGAAAGAGCGGTCAATGCGATAAACAGTAACAGCAGGCGAAGAGTTCGCATAAGTTATCGAGGATACTATGCACGAGTCGGTTGTGCATAAGGTTCTCCATCGCGCTCAGGATGACAACATTGCGACAGGAATGAATCGTGCGGCCGATAAAAGGGACATCTAGCGCGAGGAGGCGACCAAGGCAGGTTCGTCAACTTCAGCGTGGGATTCACCTTCCAGGCAAACGCGATGCCACACCTCTAGGTTGAGCAAACGCCATATGCGATCGTAGTTGTCGCGATGCTTGTTCCGATGTTCATTGAAGAGTTGTTCAATGGCTTCGCGCCGAAAGTATCCGCGATCAAGGCTGCGCGGCTCGAGCAAGAGCTCGCGAATCTGTTCCAATCGCGGCCCGGCAAGCCAGCCGCTCCACGGGGTCGGAAAGCCTAATTTCGGACGATACAAAATTTCGTACGGCAATAGATCTTCGACGGCCTTTTTTAGGATGCGCTTGCCAGCGAGCCCGTGAATTTGCACTTCGCGCGGAATCCGAGAGGCGAATTCGACCAGAACGTGATCGAGGAAGGGAACTCGACTTTCGATCGATGCCGCCATGCTCATGTTGTCCTGCTTCATTAGAAGTTCGACGAGATAGGTCTTGATATCGGTATAAAGAAGACGCTGCAACATTTCGCCGGCGGAGTGCTCCCAGTATTCCAGAACGTGCTTGTATGCCTCACTGGGCGCGGCTTCGCGAACGAATTCGCTGGTCAATAATCCGCTTTGTTCAGCCTCGCCAAAAGCAGAGAAAAAGTTATCGAAATAGAACGAAGACCAGGAATCCCCGTCTTTCGCGAGGAATGTGTGTTCGAGTTTCCGGCGAAGCGTTGCGCCCAGCAGCGTGGAGGTTGCGACGGAATTACGTAAACCGCGGCGAAGAAAACTGGGCACGACTCCGCGGTACGCTCGATCGAGGGCGGCATTTTTCAGAGTGAAAGCGTAACGTGTGTAGCCGGCGAGAGTCTCGTCCGCGCCTTCTCCGGTTAGAACAACCGTTACTCGCTCGCGGGCGAGGCGGGCCACGAAATAGAGCGAGATGCTCGACGGCCACGCAATCGGTTCGTCTTCATGCCAGATTAAGTGGGGGAGCGCTCCAAAAAAATCACGCTCGCTGACCAGAACTTCGTGGTGGCGCGAGTGAATATGCTCTGAAACTGTGCGCGCGAAGGGCAGTTCGCTGTAGGTTTGCTCGGTGTAGCCGACAGAGAATGTCTCGACCGGTTCGCGCCTGATTTTCGTCATCAGCGCGGCCACGGCGCTCGAATCCACGCCTCCGCTCAGGAATACCCCAAGCGGCACGTCGCTCATCAAGTGGCTCTGGACGGCGCCATTCAGCAATTCGCGATAGCTTTGAACGTAATAATTCTCGTCGCGCGATTCGTGCGCTTTCGACGTGTCCAGATCCCAATATTGGTGAATTTCGGCTTTGCCTTCCGGGCCAATCGTCATGGAATGGCCAGGCATCAGCTTCCGAATCCCCGCGTAGAAAGTCTCTTCGCCTGACAAATATCCAAAGGCCAGGTATTCGGGGAGCGTCGAACGATTGAATTCGGCGCGAATTCCGCCGTGCGCGAGTAAAGCTTTGATTTCCGATCCGAAAAGCAATCGTTCGGGAGTAAATCTGTAATACAGCGGCTTGATGCCCAAACGATCGCGCGCGATGAACAGCGTTTTTGTGTTTCGATTCCAGATGGCGAAGGCAAACATGCCCCGCAAATGGTTTACGCAATCCGCTCCATATTCTTCGAAAAGATGGATGACCGTTTCCGTATCGCTGTTAGTCACGTAGCGGTGGCCGCGCGCAATCAGTTGCTCACGCAGGGCAAGGTGGTTATAAATCTCGCCATTGAAGACGATCCAAAGCGTCCCGTCTTCGTTAGACAGCGGTTGATGGCCGCCTTTCACATCGACGATACTGAGGCGGCGCATGCCGATGCCGGCAGCGCCATCCGTATAGAAGCCTTCGTCGTCCGGTCCACGATGGGTGATCACGCGACACATCTCACGGAGAGCGGCGGCATTTGCCCGAGCACCCCGATCGAATTCGAGAATTCCAGCGATCCCACACATTGCGTATCTCTCCGTCTAGGTTGTTGATATGTACTTGGTTGCTGCGGATGGTGCGGGCAGACCACCGGTCAGCACTTCGAACAATGGCGTAACAAAAAATGAATCCGCCATCGCATTGATTGTGCCATCGCCCTTGCGCCACTCGAAAAATGCAGATCCCTCGGCCGAGGTCAGCAAAGGCTTCCCCTGCCACTCGACATGCGCGCCGTCGATTACGATCAAATGCATAAGAGTTTCATGTTCGATGCTGCAATACATAACACGTGCATCGGAAGACCATGGGCCAAAGCTCCACACTTTGTCTTCGCGCGCAAAAAAGAAAGCCTGGCTCCGATCATACGAGTCAAGTTCATAGACTTGCACGGCGGCTTGGTTCATGCTGACCATGCGTGGTTCACAATCGCGGGCCTTGCTGTTGGAAGAGGAGCGCGGCAGCAGAGCAGTGGCCACTTCCGCCGGTAGCGCTACCCGCGCGCTGCATCGCACCAGGGGCGCGGGTTGTAGCGCGCCATAGGCGGGTGAAATCAAGGTGCGAGTCACTTCAGTCGCCGAATGCCAGACAGTTTCTTCTGGCAGGATGAGGGTTAATCCGTCTTCGCCAGCGTCAGCACCGGATCGCGATGCTGCAATGCGTCCGTCCCCCACTACTTGCACATCGACATCGGGTGCGAAGTGCCAGCGAATTTCCAGGTCATGTTGTGCTTGTCCGAGCGCAACATCACGCACTAAACAAAGATTGCCTGCAATCTTCAGGACGTGCCGCCGATGCACAACGGGATCGGCAAGCCTCGTGTATCCATCGTGACTGCCGACGAAATAGGTAAAGGTCTTTCCAACGATCCAGTTTTCAACCGTAGTGGTGGGGAGGTGAGTCCACGAAAAAGGCTCATCGGCGTCAGCCTGATCGACTCCGTCGATGCGCATGGTGTTGTGCGCCGCGGTTCCGCGGAAGGTGTCGCGGTCGGCCCGATCGTTCGAAATGTAGACGTTACTACCGGATTCGACTATCCAGCGCTGGCCATTCATCGTGAGACGGAGACTCAGCGCATCGGCGTGCCCGTGGCCGGAGCGACCCACGCCTTGTGGACCGGCGTCGATCGCGATACACAGCGGATAGGGGTCTGAGTCGGCCAGTGCGTAGATACCCCCGCCAGAGAATGCGACCGATCTCATGGCGATCTGCGCCGGGGCTTGCGATAGTTGCTGGACGGCTTGGTTGCCAAAAAGCCAAATCGCTTCTTCTGTCAGTCGGGCTGCAGAGAAGTTCCTTGCGTAGATGACGGCGCCGAGTGCCAGCGGGTCGGTCATATGTTCGACACGATTTCGTCTGGGATTCCATAGGCGGCCGCCATCGTCGTCCCCGAAGCTTTCGGCCGGGCCCGCCTGGGATAGCGCGTCCACCACGTCGAGCATCTTCGTTAACACTGCGTCATAAGCGGGCGGGATGTCGATCCCATTTCGATGGGCGAGCAATCTGGCGTATAAAAAGAAATCGAGCGCGTAGACGTGGTAGTAGAGAGATTGCTCAAAGTACACTCCGTCCGGACGGACTTGGCGAACGGCGGCCTCTTGCACAATGCGCCATCCAGATTCTTTCCAACGCGCAGCCCCCGGCATCTGCGGATACAACGTGCCCAAGAAGAAGAGCGCCACCGCTTCTCCGAGCAAATGCGTATTCGGAGAAAAGTAAGTCGAAAGATAGCGTTCGATGTAGCGGCCGTGAAACGCAAGTGTGGACTTGAGTTTTGCGCGAAAATCGACGCACTCTGGATCGCCGGCGAGTAGTTGGTCGACCCATATCCACGACAAACAGCGAAACGCCGCTTCGAGACTGCTGGCCCAGTTGATGCCGAGAGGATAGGGATTTGCCTGAATCCAACTGTGCCACTGCGCCGTGAGTTCATGGAGATATTTGTCGTCTTTCCTTATTAGCCACGCTTTCGCCAAAGTTACGAAATGCTGGTGGCGGTTAAGTTCCCATGTGACCTTATGGTCTCCGAGTGTCGCGAAATCAAGAAAAGGGATTCGGAACCAAGGCTCAAGCGGCGCGCGCTTGGAGTGGACTGCGTCGAGGTGCCAATCAATTTCTCGGAATACTCCACCGGTCGCCCCGCTGCTGCCCGGGGGCAGATTGAAGTCGAGGTTCGCATAGCCCAAAAGGCGAAAACGGTGGTCGCAGATCTCGTCCGCCTCGCGTAAGATCTGCGCGGCTTCATCGGGAACATGCTGGCACAAGAGTTCGGCCAGACCGTTGCCCGATTCGCCCGGAAAGAAAACACCCTCCTTGTTGGTTGCCGGATCTGAACTGAGACTGACCTTTCCTTGGCTGAAACCGAGTTTGTAGAGCAGCAAATCCTGGCGCTTCCGCAATTCCTGGCCGACGCGCACGCGAATCTCTTCTCCATCCATGCTGGAGAGGCGGGCCAGCTTTCTTTTCCATCCAATGCTCATCAGTCCTCTTATCTTACATGCTGAAAACCTCGGTCTAAAGGTAGTCGGTTACGATGGATATCTGAGCTCTTTCGAATCCACATTTGACTGAATTCAAGCAGCTGTGTAGCCGATTGTGGCCAATTTGACCACCTTTCCTTCCTAGGCGAGGGGAAATAGTTGTCCACTTTTTGCTGCAGCCGTCGATTACTGGCGAGAGTCAAGATGTCTATGTTTGTAAACAGCAGATAATACAGCATTTACGGGTTTGGCGGACCGCGCTTCCGCGAGTGCTATGGAGAGCCGTTTGCAATAGCTTAACGGACGATTGATATAGTTCAAGCGTACGATTTTTTCTGCCCACAAGTCGCTTACGCCAAGAGGAGGACTGGATTGGGTTTGTCGGTCAGCATTTTCGGGATGGGATACGTTGGGTCGGTTTCGGCCGCCTGCTTTGCATCCATGGGGCATAAGGTAATTGGGGTGGATGTGAGCCCCGCCAAGGTGGAGATGATGGCCTCGGGGCGCACTCCAATCATCGAAGCGCGCATGAGCGAAATGGTCGCAGAGGCACACAAGGCGGGACTGCTCTCGGCAACTACCGATGCCACCGAAGCGGTGTTGAATTCCGCGGTCAGCTTCGTTTGCGTGGGAACACCAAGTTTGAAAAATGGCAAACTCGATCTAAGTCACATTGAAAATGTAGCTCACGAGATTGGCACTGCCATTCGGCAAAAAAAGTCGCCACACGTCTTTGTTCTGCGGAGTACGGTGCTGGCAGGAACAACGGAGACGGTGGTTCTTCCGATTCTAGAAAAAGCCAGTGGCAAGAAATGCGGCGAGGACTTCACGGTTTGTTACAACCCCGAGTTTATGCGGGAGGGCAGTGCGGTTGCGGATTTCCTGAATCCTCCATACACGATTCTGGGAGCGAGCGATACCCACCATCTCTCACCGCTGCGTGAACTGTACAAAGACACTCCGGGCACTCTTTATGAGACCACGATTCCAGTCGCGGAGATGGTTAAGTATTTTTCGAACTGTTACCACGCGCTGAAAGTCGGGTTCGCCAACGAAATGGGAACGATGTGCAAGCGCCTTGGCGTGGACGCGCAAGTGGTCACCAGGATTTTTACCTCCGACACAAAACTGAATATCTCGCCGGCATATCTTTCGCCGGGATTTGCCTTTGGCGGGTCCTGCCTGCCGAAAGATCTGAGGGCAATTACATACAAGGCGAAAGAACTCGATCTCAAACTGCCATTGCTGGAGTCGCTCATGCCAAGCAATGCGGAACACGTCGATCGCGCGGTAGAAATGGTGCTCAGCACTGGCAAGAGAAAAATCGCGCAACTGGGATTGAGCTTTAAAGCGGGCACCGACGATCTGCGCGAGAGTCCGCAAGTGCAATTGATCAAGCGACTGATGGGCGAAGGATTGGACGTCAAGGTGTGGGACGAGGATGTTTCGCTGGGACGGCTAGCGGGATCGAATCGACAGTATATTGAAGACGTGATTCCACACATTGGTTCGGTGCTGTCGGCTGACCTGGAAGCCGTAGTGAAAGCTTCGGAAGTCGTGATCCTGGGGAATAAATCGGCAACTAAAGACCAGCTTGCAAAGTATCTTCGACCCGAACAGATTGTGATTGATCTCATTCATCTTGATAAGACGAGGCGCCCGGAAGGCGTTGAAAGATACGAAGGGATCTGCTGGTGAGTGGCAGCCGCAACGCCAGAAAACTATGAAGTTCCATCTTGTCGACATTAAATCCGCCGACTGGAAGCGACTCGACAGTTTTGTCGACCGCACCGTTTTTCAGACGCGCGAGTGGCTTAAATTTGTAGCCGAGTCGCAGAATGCGGCGCCGGTGTTGGCCGAATTGCGTGAAAAGAACGAGGTTCTGGGATACTTTTCCGGCCTGACTTTTTCTAAGCTCGGCATGAAAGTTTTGGGAAGCTCATTTCCGGGATGGACCACTCCCTACATCGGGTTCAATCTCATCCCCGGCGTTTCGCGAGGGTCGGCGCTGCAGGCGCTTGAGAACTTTGCCTGGGACGAGCTGAAATGTCTCCATCTCGAAGTGTCGGATCCGCATTTCAGCTTTGAAGACGGTGAGGCTGGCGGATTCAAGACGGAATACTACGCTTCTTACCGCACCGACCTAACGCGCTCTGAGGACGAACTTTTTAACGCCATGGAGAGCGCATGTCGGCGGTGCATTCGCAAAGCCGAGAAGAGTGGACTGAAAATCGAAGAAGCACACGACCTCGCTTTCGCCGACGAATATTATGAGCAATTGAAAGACGTTTTTGCCAAACAGTCGTTGGTTCCGACCTATTCGGTGGAACGGGTACGTGCGCTGGTTCGCAACGTCGAACCTGGAGGCAATCTCCTTCTGCTACGCGCCCGCGATCCGGAGGGAAAGTGCATCGCCACCGGAATCTATCCTGGCTTTAACCAAATTGCGGAATTTTGGGGCAATGCGAGTTTTCGCGCCTACCAGAATCTACGGCCCAACGAGGCATGCCACTGGTATGCGATGCGTTACTGGAAAAGTCGTGGCATTTCAATCTTCGACTGGGGCGGTGAAGGTACCTACAAAGAAAAATATGGATGCACGCCGCATCGCGTGCCTTGGTTCACCAAGTCTCGCTATCAAATCGTGGGCAAACTCCGCGACGAGGCTCGCCATATGTTTGCGCGTAAGCAAAAAGTTTTGGGCTGGCTGCAAGGCAATCGCTCGACGGTGGGAACCTTCACCGCACCGGAATCAGAAAAGTAGTAGCACGGAATATTGAGGGGAAACGATGGCGTTACTCGTCCGCAGGGCATTTCGGCATCTCTCGCGAGTTCACGATGTGCTGTTTCGTCGCACGCTGCTCGAGCGTGAAATAACTATTTTCGACGATGATTTGTTTCTCACGTCGTATCCGCGATCGGGTAATACATGGACGCGATTCCTGGTCGGGAATTTCGTTAATCCAAATGAGCCCGTCACCTTTTTGAATGTCGAGCGCCTCGTCCCGGATATGTATAAGACGGCCGACTGGGTATTGCGCAGGTTGCCCCGTCCACGTGTGCTCAAGAGTCACGAGTGTTTCGATGCGCGCTACCGGCGGGTGATTTATATCGTGCGCGACCCCCGGGATGTCGCCATTTCGAACTATCACTGGGAGATGAAACTGCGCTCGATTCCCGATGGGTGCCCGATCGAAGAATTTGTACCGCTGTGGATGGACGGCAATTTCTGGCGTCGTATTGGATCGTGGGCCGATCATGTCAACAGTTGGTTGGCGACACGACAGGGACAGGAAAACTTCCTGCTGATGCGCTATGAAGACCTGCAGGCGAATCAGCGGCGGGAACTGGGGCGTGTCGCGCGCTTCATGGGTCTCGAACCGGATGCGTCGCGGATCAATCAGGCGATCGAACGAAGCTCCGCCGCCAACATGCGCAAGATGGAAGAGACGCAAGGGAAAAAATGGGTGGCGACGTTCCACACGCGATCCGATAAACCATTTGTGCGCAAGGCCTCATCCGGCGGATGGCGTGCCATTCTTCCCGAAAAGACGGTGGCATATATGGAAAGCCATTGGGGCTCTCTCATGACACAGTTGGGCTATCCGCTTTCGAGCGAGTCGCGGAAACAAGTTTCGGAAGTCACGCACGCGAATCACTGAACCTGTCGATTGTCGTTGCCCGTTGTGTCGGAAGTCCCGACTCGCTGTGCCCGCGCTAGCGAATCACCTACTCAGAAGTTTGCCGGCAGGCCGTCCCCATCAGACCGGGTCAAATGCATCCGAGGGCGATTTTCATCGAACGGCGCGAGCAGACCTGCCAGCTTCTTCGAAGCAGCAAAAAGAAAAGTCGATGGTCCCGAAAGATATCCCGCAGCTTTGAACGCTGCGCACCATGCCAGATGGCTTTGATTGCTGAGGATGAGATCGAAGCCTTGCCGCTCCAGAGTCTTGGTCGCGCAACGCACAATCGACAAATTCTCGCCCGGAAGTGCAAAGCAATCGACAACCGATCCGACGCGCATGTCTCCATATTTCGCATCTTTGCGGCGTTCGCCCACGATTGCCCATCCGATTGGGGAGCCGTTGCGTTTGACCAGCAAACGGGTGAGATGTGTCTGCTCGGGTGGGTACAAAATACGCAAAGCGCTCGCATCTCGTACCGCTGTCAACGAGCAACTCTGGCGGGACTGTTCCCAAACAGACTGGAGGGCGTCGCCGACGGGCGCTGCATCGAAGCTTACAACTTCGCAGCTACCCATTTTGCGAAATGGTGGAGCAAGCACATCGCGGTAGCCTTGGAACAACTTCGATCCTGCCCAGCCCGCGCCAGTGTAGGCGGCGACATCCATAAAAAACTCGCGCAGCGGTCCAGTCCGCAATGTCTGCATGTTCTTCAAGAAACGCGCAGGATGGATGACCCGGAAAAGAAAAGGCACGAGGCAATGCGTCCATCCCAAACGAAGCAGCATTTGTGGCAAAGGATTGTCGTATCCCCCCATGCCGAGACAGTAGAGCAGAGGGGCGCGTTGCATGGCGTCGCGAAGCAGAAGCGTGCCGACGATGGCATGCGCCTTATTGACGATGCCTTCGGAGAGCGGATGATGGTAGTAGCCGATCGATCGAGTCTGTCCGTCGGGAAAGAAGAATTCTTGAGTCTTGAGGGCATAGCCGCCGCGAACAATTCCGTTGTCGACGGCAACAAAAAAGTCGTTGTAGATGCTCGACTGAGAAGAATGCGGCAGCCAGCGCGGTTCGGCCCAGCGGTAGAACACCATGTTCTCGTCCTGACCTGCTTGACGGAGGCGCTCATTAAAGTCCGCGACTGCGGGTTCGTGCTCGGGACGGTAAGGCTGTATGACGATGGACATGGATATGGAGCGAGCCCAATGCACTCAGCTCAGTTGCAGGGATCACTTCGCTCACATTGA
>Ga0302275_10002596_pt1 | contig 18948 bp, 14 predicted proteins | sample III_Bog_N2_2_FD_200229 | JGI IMG/M metagenome (GOLD analysis project Ga0302275, IMG submission 200229) | Peat permafrost microbial communities from Stordalen Mire near Abisko, Sweden - III_Bog_N2_2 | ecosystem: Environmental > Terrestrial > Soil > Wetlands > Peat | place: Sweden: Abisko...
TCTTCGGCTATTACATCGAGATCACCAAGGCAAACATGGCCCTGGCTCCGGCCGACTATGAACGCAAGCAGACGCTTGTGAATGCCGAGCGGTTTACCACGCCGGAACTCAAAGATCTGGAGCGCAAAATCCTCACGGCGCACGACCGCTGTATTGAAATCGAGAAGCGCATCTTCATCGAGTTGCGCAAGACCGTGCTCGAAGCAGCCAGCCGGATTCGCCGTTCCTCCGCCGTTGTTGCCGAGGCTGACTTACTGGCGAACTTCGCGCACCTGGCCTCTCTGCGCCGTTACGTTCGCCCCACCATTGTCTCTGAGCCCGTCATTGAGGCAGTCGCCGGGCGTCATCCCGTCATCGAGCAGTGGATGGAGGAGACGCGTGAAGGCCGCTTCATCGCCAACGACCTATATCTGAATGCCGCGCGCCTCAATGAGACCGATACCGGGCCGAGTTTGCTGCTGATAACCGGGCCTAACATGGGCGGCAAGAGCACCTATCTCCGCCAGGCCGGGATGTTAGTGCTTCTAGCTCAAATGGGCAGCTTTGTCCCCGCCGAGAGCCTTCGTTTCGGCCTTGTGGACCGCATCTATACCCGCATCGGCGCCAGCGACAATGTAGCCCGCGGCCGCTCCACCTTCATGGTGGAGATGACCGAGACCGCCACCATTCTCAACACAGCCACCGACAAGTCCCTCATCCTCCTTGACGAAATGGGGCGCGGAACAGCCACCTTCGACGGCCTCTCGCTGGCATGGGCAACCGTCGAATACCTCCATGCTGAAACCGGCGCGCGCACGCTCTTCGCCACGCATTACCACGAGCTGACCATGCTCGCCGAAAAGCTCCCGCGCGTGCGCAATCTGCGCGTAGGTGTCAAAGAGGCGGCAGGTGGCATAGTCTTTCTTCATACCATTGAACCCGGCGCGGCAAGCAAGAGCTATGGCATTGAAGTGGCCCGCCTCGCCGGACTGCCGTCTCAGGTCATCGAGCGCGCCAAGCGCGTTCTCAAGCAGCATGAAAAAGCCGAACGGCAAAGCGTGCAGGTGGAGACCGCCGAGCCCATGCAACTCACCATCTTCACCCCGCTGTCGCAACGCATTGTCGATCGAATTGAAGCAACCGATGTAAACTCGCTTACGCCGCTGCAAGCATTAAATCTCCTCGAAGAGTTACAGCAGGAATTGAAGGAGAAGGCATGACTGCGACCGTACGCCATGCCGTGGGAAGCCTGCTCGTAGTGGGCCTCGGTGCAACTGAGCTTACGCCCCTCGAACGCGCGTGGCTCAAGCTCATCCGTCCTGCCGGGATCATCCTTTTCAAGCGCAACATCGCCGATGCGCGCCAGACGCGTTCACTGCTTGCTGAATCAACGGCCCTGTGCGCCGCGGGCAGTTTTCGCTGCGTCGATCTCGAAGGCGGTATAGTAGATCGTCTGCGCGATGCGCTGGCGCCGACGCCCTCCGCTCAAGCCGTCGCGCGAGCCGCACAAGCAACTGGCAATTCGGGCCTGGTCCGCGAACACGGCGAGTTAGTGGCGCGCGCCGTCACGGTCTTCGGGTTCAATACAACCTTGGCCCCGGTCCTTGACCTCGCGCTACCTGCTTCCGCCGCAGTCATGGGAACACGCGCCGCGGCATCTTCGGCGTCCGGCGTAGTCGAGTTCGCGCGCAGCTTTCTTGCCGGCCTGGCCGCTCACGGTGTCGCCGGTTGCGGAAAGCATTTCCCCGGTCTCGGCGGCGGCTCGCTTGATTCGCACCTGGAGACGCCGGCGATTCACCGCAGTTACCAGGAACTATGGAGCGAAGATCTATTCCCCTATCGAGAGTTACATCGCGAGTTACCCATGGTCATGGTGAGTCACGCTGCCTATCCCGACACTCCGGGCGGAAATCTTCCCTCAACCGCGTCTCCTTTCTGGATCACCACCGTCCTGCGCAAACGCATCGGCTATCGCGGAATCGTTTTTTCCGACGATCTTGAAATGGGCGGGATTTTGAAGAGTATGCCCATTGAAGAAGCCGCGATTGGCGCTATCCGCGCCGGCATGGATTTGCTGGAGATTTGTCACAACCCGGAGCTGATTCTGCGCGCATTTGAATCGCTGATTTCGGAAGCCGAGCGGTCAGCCGCGTTTCGAAAGCTTCTCCTGTCTCGCGCAGCACAATCAGCGCGGAAGCGTTCCCGCCTATTGACTGCATCCGATTCAAAACCGCTGACCAATCGCCAATTCGAAGCTCTGCGCATACGAATCCTGCGCTTCGGCGAGAAGATTGCAAATGCCCAACCCGCATCGGAGATGCAGCCCGAATGAGCAAGAGACTCAGCGCGAGCCAAGTAATCGACGAGATCGCGAAGTTCTTGAATGGAACTGGCGGCGCGTACGACTGGGACGACTTCGTTTCTCTCAAAATTGAGGATCAACGGCTCAATTCCATACGCATTGAGTGTGCGGAATTACCGGAGAAATACCCTCCCGGCAACTGCCGCCAATACTGCAACGATGAGGGCCTAAAGCGCCTGGAAGAAATTGTGACTCATCTCAAAACGGAGAGAACAGAATCGCGATAGGGACGGCGATCATTGAATAAGCACGCGGAGATCCAATTGAACACGACGAAAGCAATGATTGTTGCCGGCATCATGAGCGGCACATCCGCGGACGGGATCGACGTAGCCGTGGTGCGCATTACACCCGGAAAGCTGCGTCCCAGCCTCACGCTGCTGGCCCACGAGGCATTCCCCTACCCAGCGGCCCTGCGCCGCAAAGTGCTGGCAGCAATGAACGCCTCTTCGACCTCGACCGCCGAACTGGCGCGCCTCCAATGGCGTCTCGGCCTTGCCTGCGCGGAAGCAGTAACTGCAACGGTGAAGCGCCACAAAGTGCAACTGGATCTCATCGGCTGCCACGGACAGACTCTCTATCATCAAGCGCGACCGGCAAGTTACGCCGGCCGCACCTTTGCCTGCACCTGGCAAGCCGGCGAAGCAGCAGTCATCGCAGCCGCACTCGGCATTCCCGTGGTGTCGAATTTTCGCCCCGCGGATATGCTGGCAGGCGGACAGGGCGCGCCCCTCGTCCCGCTCCTCGACTATGTGCTTTTTGCCCACGAGAAGCGCGGCCGGGTTCTGCAGAACATCGGCGGCATCGCCAATCTCACAGCCATTCCCGCAGGCGCATCGCCTGATCAAGTCGTGGCCTTCGATACCGGCCCCGGCAACATGATCATCGACGCCCTCGCCCAAACACTCTTCAACAAACGCTTCGATCGCAACGGCGCCATCGCCGCGCGCGGAACAGTGCTTGCGCCCGTTCGCGCCGCCGCAATGCGCAACCCCTACTTCAATCTCAAGCCTCCGCGCACCGCCGGCCGCGAGCAGTTTGGCCGCGAGTTCGCAGCGAAGTTTCTCGCCGCTTGTCGGCGCCACAGCCCTAGACCCGAGGATGCCCTGGCCACAGCAACGGCGTTGACCGCGGAGACCATCGCACAAAGCTACAAGCGATTTGTGTCGTCCACCATGAAAAAGGAAAAGATGATGACCGGAATCGACTACATCGTTTCCGGCGGCGGTGCGCGCAACCACACGCTCATGGCCATGCTCGCGCAGCGCCTCGAACCGCTTAGCTGCGAGCTCACAGCAATTGATGATTTCGGCCTGCCCGCCGAATCCAAGGAAGCCGCGGCCTTTGCGCTGTTGGCGTGGCAAACGTGGCATCGGCTGCCCGGCAATGTGCCCGCGGCAACCGGAGCAACGCGTCCCGCGATACTCGGGCAGGTGACTTATGCCTAGAGGCCTTGCCCTGGCTGCGCTGCTCTTGCTGGCTGGTTGCAGGTCCGCGCCCAGAGATCCCGGCACAGTCGTCTTTCTCATCGAGAGCAGTCCCGCCAACCTCGACCCGCGCATCGGAACCGACGCTCAATCCGAGCATATCGACGAATTGCTTTTCGATGGACTCGTGAAACGCGACGCGAACTTTCACTTCATTCCGGCGCTGGCCGAGCGCTGGGAGCAGCCCGACCCGCTCACAATCGTCTTTCATCTGCGTGGCGACGTACGCTTCCACGATGGCCGCCCGTTAACATCGCGCGATGTGCTGTGGACCATCAACTCCATGATCGATTCCCGGCGTCCCGGCGCGGTGATCACTGCCAAGGCTGCATCCTACGCATCAATCGACTCGATGGCCACTCCAGACGACCGCACGGTGGTTTTCCATCTGAAGCATGCCGATAACTTTTTGTTGATCAACCTTTCGACCGGCGCGATCGGCATTGTTCCCGAGGGCAGCGGCAAAGATTTCTGGCAGCATCCCGTGGGGACGGGCCCATTCAAATTTGTCAGCCAGCAGATCGATCAGGAAGTGGTAATCGAGCGCAATCCATCCAGTTGGAATGTTTCGCCGAAGATTGCGCGGGTGCGCTTCGCCGTTGTGCCCGACGCCATTACCGAGTCGCTTGAATTGGAAAAAGGCTCGGCGGACATTGCCATTAATTCCCTGCCCATGGACTCGCTCCCCGTGCTTGCCGCGCGCAAGGGCCTGGCAGTGGAGGACACCGCCGGCACGCAGATTCACTATCTCGCCTTCAATTTGCTCGACCCTCTGCTCCGGGACGTCCGCATTCGCCAGGCCATTGCCTGCGCCATCGATCGCAACCTGATCATTCAATCGTTGATGTTGGGACACGCACAGCCCGCGGCGAGTCTGCTGCCTTCCACGCACTGGGCCTGGACCGGAGACGTTGCGCGCTACGATTACAATCCGGCGCGCGCCGCACAGCTCCTCGATCAAGCTGGCCATCCGCGCGGGAGCAACGGAGTTCGCCTTCACCTGACGATGAAAACCAGCAACGACGAAGGCGCGCGTCTGTTGGCCGCGGTGCTTCAACAGCAGCTCGCCGCGGTGGGCATCGCGCTTGATATTCGCAGCTACGAGTACGCTACGTTCTACTCTGACATCACGCGCGGAGCCTTTCAGTTGTATGCCCTGCGCTGGATCGGCGGCAATGAGCAACCTGACATCTTCGGCTATGCCTTCTCCACCGCGCGCTTTTCGCCCAAAGGCGGCAACCGCGGCCATTATTCCAATCCAAAACTCGACGCTCTTCTCGACGATGCCGCCGAAAATGAAGACACATCCAGGCGGCGCGCGGACTACGTCGAGGCGCAGCAGATTCTCGCGCGCGACCTGCCCGCCCTGAACCTCTGGTACCGCGATACGGTGGTGGTTCACAACCGCCGTCTGACTAACCTGGTCCCAACGCCGTCTGGCAGTTATACCTTTCTTGAGTCTGCCGAACTGACACAGAGAACTCAATAAGCTTCGCAGCCAATGCGGGCCTGTCCGTCCTGATACCGCTGAAATAAAGAGATTTAAGCCAATCCGCACCGATCTTTCACAACCCGGTACTGTATCAACGGAGTCATTCAACCTTTTGGCGCATTGCTTCGTCTACGAATACAGACAAGATTCCCACTGGGGAACAAATCGCATCATACCCAGTGGAGAAATGGCCTATGAACAGCAAAATGAGAATTCGAGTTTCCGCTTCAAGGTCGCGCGTGGTGCTCACGATGGCTTTGCTGGCCGCCGCCTCCTTAAGCACAATCACTGCGCAGGCGCCGGCGGCATCGCGGTTTCTGGGTACCGTCACCGCCATTGGCGGAGACACACTGACGGTGAAGACCGACGCAGGTGAGGTACACCAGGTTCAGGTGCCGGCCACCGCGATCCTGAAGCGCATCGAGCCGGGACAGAAAGACCTGAGCACCGCCGCGGCAATGCAATTCAGCGATCTGGAGACCGGAGATCGTGTTCTGGTGCGGCTTGACCCCGACGCTCCCGCGGGCGCCATCCGGGCCTCACAGATTATTGCCATCAAGGCGGCGGACGTCGCCCTCAAGCAGCAGAAGGATCGGGAAGACTGGCAGAAGCGCGGCGTGGGTGGATTGGTGAAGAGCGTTGACAGCGCGGCAGGCGTCATTGTTTTGACCAGCGGGGTAGGAGCAACAGCCAAATCAATCACCGTCAATACAACCAAGGCGACCATGTTGAAGAGGTACGCGCCCGCCTCGGTAAGTTTCGATCAGGCGCAGCTTGCGCCCATTGGCGCGATTCATGCGGGCGACCAACTGCGGGCCCGCGGAACCAAGAATGCGGATGGCACCGAGATCGCCGCCGAAGAAGTAGTTTCAGGAACTTTCCGCAATGTATCAGGCATGATCACGTCGCTCGATCCTGCCACATCCACCCTGGTGGTGAAAGACCTGGCAACAAAGAAGCAGGTGACGATTCACATCACTCCAGACACACAGATGAAGCGCCTTCCCGATCGCATGGCAACCATGCTGGCAGCAAGGCTGAAAGGTGGAGCCGGCTCGGGCGAAAGTGCGCGGCCGCAGTATGTCGCACAGCGTGGCAACGGCCAGGGCAGCAGTGCTGCTCCGGGCGGAGGCGACTCGCAGCAGATGCTCAGCAGGTTGCCGGCCATCCAGCTGGCCGACCTGAAGAAAGGCGAAGCCGTGATGCTGGTTTCGACCGACGGCAATGAAGTTACCGCAATCACGCTGCTGGCGGGCGTTGAGCCGCTGCTTGAGGCTCCGGCGGCCAGCCAAAACCTGCTCAACAATTGGAGCATGGGCTCCGGCGAACCGGACGCAGCAGCCCAATAATTGTTTTTCATTTATCAATCGATAACCAACGAGGTACTCGTGTATTCAAAATTGCTTAGCATTCCTACTTTTCTGATTGCCCTGGTGCTGGGCTGCGGTAGCACCGCGACGGCCCAGACGCAGGCGCCCGCGCAGGTCGCTCCTGCGGCGGCTATGGCCTCTTTGCGCGGCCACATCGCCGATCCCACCGGCGCCCTGATTCCCGGCGCTGCCGTTGTCATCACTACGTCCGCCGGAACCGCCGTAGCCAATACCACAGCCGACTCAGCCGGCTCCTATGCCGTGAACGGCCTCAAGCCTGGCAGCTATATCGTGCAGGCAACCTTTGCCGGCTTTGCTCCGTTTGCATCACCGAATATCTCGTTGGCGGCGGGCCAAATCAAGCGTGTCGATATTTCGATGGCCATCGAAGAAGCGCAGCAGAGCGTCACCGTCACCGACGACTCTCCCACAGTCAACGTGGAGGCAGGCGGCAATTCAAATGCCATCGTCCTCAAGGGCAAGGATCTCGACGCACTTTCCGACGATCCCGATGAACTGTCGAGTGAACTTTCTGCTCTTGCCGGACCATCGGCTGGACCAAACGGCGGCCAGATCTACATCGACGGATTCAGTGGCGGCCAATTGCCGCCCAAATCGGCAATTCGAGAGATTCGCATTAACCAGAACCCATTCTCCGCTGAGTTCGACCGGCTTGGTTACGGGCGCATTGAAATCCTCACCAAGCCCGGAACCGACAAATTGCACGGCCAGGCGTTCATCCAGGGCAATGATAAGAACTTCAATACGGGCAACCCGTTTACCTCGACCATTCCCTCCTATTACAGCTATCAGTTCAACGGAACGGTGAGCGGCTCAATCTCCAAGACTGCCTCATTCTTTGCGAGCGCTGAGCAACGCAACACTGGAAGTGTAAATGCATGGCTGATTCCTGATGCGGTGTATCAAGACGGCAACGACTACGTGCACGTTCAAAACTTTGGCGTCAGTCTCCCCAATCAGCGAATCCGCGACAACGCCTCGGTACGCATCGATTGGCAGTTAGGCGCCAAGAACACATTCACCGCGCGCTATGGCTTCTGGTCGGAATCGGAGCATGGCGATCTGAATTCAGGCTCGCTGGCTATTCCCAACATGCCCACCGCGAACCCTTCCACCCATGAATCGAACACCGATCACACCGTGCAGTTGAGCGACGCGATTGTCATCAATGATCACGCGGTGAATGAAACGCGCTTCCAGTTCGAGCGCCAGAACGAGAATCACTATCCCGATTCGACGGATCGCACCATCGGTGTGCAGGGCGATTTCACCGGCGGCGGATACTCTGGCCAGGAAAGCCGCGACCACACCACCAGGCTCGAGTTCTGGAACATTACTACCCTCAGCAAGGGTGCGCAGGCCATCAAGTTCGGCACCCGCCTGCGCGATAATCGCGACGCCAACCTGACCAATGCCAATTACAACGGGTCCTTCGTCTTTTCAAACTACGAGGACTACCTGGAGATGGCTAACGGTCTCGCGAATACAGAAAACCTAAAAACTCCACCAACATTCAACTCGTTGGTTCAGGACGGGTTCGGCCCCGTCTCGGCCGGCTACACCACGGGACAGCAATCGGCCCTCGCAAACATGTTCGACGCCGCGTTGTTCTTCCAGGACGACTGGAAGGTCAATCCCAAGCTGACTCTCTCCGGCGGCCTCCGCTGGGAAGCTCAGAACCATATCGCCGATCACGATGACTGGGGACCGCGCGCTTCTTTCGCGTATGCTCTCGACGGCAACGGCAAAGATAAGAAGACAAAGACCGTTGTCCGCGGCGGATATGGCTTCTTCTTTGACCGCTTCAACACCGGTAGTCTGTTGACCATCAACCGCGCCAACATTCAGCAGCAGATCGTATTCAACAACCCATCCTGCACATCGACCGCAACCTCGTTGAATGCAATCGACCTCAGCACCTGCTCCAGCAACAGTACCGTCAACACCGAGACAACGCCCGTAAAGTATGAGGTCGCGCCGAACTACCACGCGGCCACCACAGAGCAGTTCGGCACCAGCCTTGAGCGGCAACTCTCCACTGGAACCAACGTCACATTCACCTATCTCCACTCTTTCGGAGTTCACCAGGTTGTTACTCGCAATGCCAACCAGACCGAAGGCGGAACACCGCAGAATAACTCCGGCGGTTACTTGTATCAGTTCTTTCCCGAAGGCGTCTTCAAGCAGAATCAGGCCATCGTCAGCGTAAACTCCAAGGTCACCAAAAACCTGAACCTCGTGGGCTTCTATACGCTGTCCTACGCCAACGGCAATGCCAATGGAAGCGCCTCAAATGCCTACGATCTGGATCAGGATTACGGACCTGCACCCTTTGTCACGCGCAACTCACTCTTCTTCATGGGCAATTACAATGGTCCCTGGGGGATTCGTTTCAGTCCCTTTATGATTGCCCAGTCGGGCCGCCCGTTCAACATCACGCTGGCATCGGACCCGCTCAACAATCTCTATAACCAGCGCCCTGGTGTTGCGGCAGCATCGGACTGTACGGCATCACAGAACCGCTATATCCAGACGGTGTTCGGCTGTCTCGACGTTAATCCAGTCGCTGGGGAACCCCTCATTGCCGCGAATGTTGGGAGCAGCCCCGCCTCCGTTGCGCTCAATCTGCGCGTCAGCCGGGCGTTCGGAATCGGCCCCAAGCTCAACTCTAACAACTCGGCTGGCGGACCGCCCCAGGGCGGCGGTGGACCTCCTCCAGGCGGAGGTGGCGGCGGGCGCGGCGGTCCTCCGGGAGGCGGTCTTGGCCCCGGTGGCCTTGGCGGCGGCGGACGCGGAATGGGCGGGATGTTCGGCCCGGCAGGCACAGGGCGCAAATATTCGCTCAATTTCAGCGCACAGGCTCTGAACCTGTTCAACGACATCGACTACGGAACGCCGACGGGAACAATCAGCCCGCCGTCCACACCGGACCCAAGCACCGGAATGTATGGGCCCGGCAGCCAGTTCGATAAATCAACGACTCTTGCCGGCGGTATCTTCAGCACCGGGTCGGCGGCACGAAGGATCTTTGTCCAGGCTGTGTTCACCTTCTGATCGCGAATTGCAAGTTCACCAAGGGCCGTGGCGAAACGCTCCGGCCCATTTTCATTGCTTTGAGCTCACTGTCGCAGCCCATTGATTCGCCGCAAATGCATCCATCAATGAAATGACCTTCATCTGCGCTTTCAGCGCCTCCAGCGAAGCCGCGCTCGTCACAGTGATCGTAGCCGTCTCTCCCGGCAGCAGGTTAAAGTAGTTATCGGAAAACTTCGCGTCGAGGTCTCCGAAGGAGACATAAATACTGCGCGCCAGCACTGGCGAAGTAACTCGAATCTTGTAACTCCCGTTTGCCCCTGCCGCTTCCACCTTGAGTTGCGCGGGCTTCAGGCGAATCGCCCTTACCGGCACAAGATAAGTGAGGTTGCTCGAAAGCTGTGTCTCCCCGCTTGATAGTTCGGCGACAACGAACACGCGGGAAGTATCTCCCCCTGCCGCATCGGTCAACTTCTTCAACGGCCAGTCGAGATACACTTTGCTGCTGAGCGGTGCCACTTCAACCGTGTGGGAATCCTCAAGCAGCACCTTGCCGTCGAAATCCATCAAGCGGACCCGCAGCGTATCCTGCTGCGCCACGGTCTTGTCCGAAACAATGTACGTCTTCACCGAATCGCCTTCCAAATGCGGTGAAACCAGCACCGGCGCATAGAATCGGCGCGCGTAGTATTGCAAGGCCTTCCAGCGGCCGTAGTAATCGATCGACGACCACGAAGCCACCGGCCAGCAGTCGTTCAATTGCCAAAAGATGGAGCCCATCGTCTCCGGCCTGCTGCGCCGGAAGTGTTCCGCGCCGATCTTGATCCCCTCGGCCTGCAGCACCTGGCTGACATAAAGAAAGCTGGGAAAGTCCTTCGGTTCCGGATAATCCCTGAGCAGATAATCGTGAATAATCGAGTTGCCTTCGTTGTTCTTCTGGTGGGCTAGCATGACAGGCGTAAATATCCCCGTACGATCCTCAGGCTCGGTGAAGGCGTGAATCGTCTTCATCTCGGGAAACGACTGGAACCCGTACTCCGTAACAAAGCGCGAATGATGTGTCTCGTAGGTGGAGAACGGGACGCGCCCATGCCACACATCCCAGATGTGGTCGTCGCCGGTATGAAAGGCCGGCGTAACAGCTTCATAGTCCGCGCTGGACGAACTCGGCCAATACGGCGTTTCTGCATCGAGCCGCGCCACCACTCTCGGCAAAATGCCGCTGAACTCCGTAAGGTAGTCCTGCCACATTTGAAGCCTGACGTCCGCCGGATATTCGGGCCGCGAAGCCCAGCCGAATGCGCTTTCCGTCTCGTTGTTGCCACACCACACCACGATGCTGGGGTGATTGCGCAGGCGGCGCACCTGGTCTTCGGCCTCGGCTTCAATGTTGAGCTTGAAGTCGTACGTTCCCGGCTGCCAGTCGTTGCCGAACATGAAGTCCTGCCACACCATGATTCCCAGTTCGTCGCAGATGGAGTAGAACTCGTCGGTCTCATAGTACCCGCCGCCCCAGTGGCGAATCATGTTCATGTTGGCGTCGCGAGCCGACTCCAGAATGCGCCGGTAGTCGGCCGTGGTCACTCGACTGGGAAAGCTGTCGAAGGGAATCACGTCCGCGCCCTTGGCAAAAACCGGGATCCCATTCACGATCAGCTCAAACGAGCGCCCCCATTGGTCCAGTTGGCGGTGCAGCTCGATGGATCGCAATCCGGCTTTGGCGGTTTTCGTCTCTGCCGTCACCCCACCCACGCCCACCTGCGCAGTGAATTGGTACAGCGGCTGCTCTCCATACCCGGCCGGATACCACAGCTTCGGCTGCTGAATCTCGATGGGAAGATCGATCACATTGCGTCCCGCGTGAACGCTTACCGTCTCAATCTCCGTCACCGGCTTCCCGTTGTTTATGTATTGCACGCTCACCTTCGCCGATCCGGCGCTCGCCGCCTCCACCTCGACCTCTGCATCGATATGAGCCACGGCCTTGCTCACATCCCGCTGTCGGATGGCGAAATCCGCAATGCGCACCTTGTCCCAAGTCTCAAGCCGCACCGCGCGCCAGATCCCGCTGGTCACCAAGCGCGGTCCCCAATCCCAGCCATATTCATAAGCAGCCTTGCGAATATAGGTCTTTTCGGCCGTCTTCGTCTTTGGTTGCCACGGGTCGAGTGCAGCCACCGCTGCCGCCGCCTTGATGGGCGATGGAAACACCACCCTCAGCACATTCTTCCCCGCATGCAGATGGCCCTTCACCGGCACGCGCCAGGCCCGAAACATGTTGTTCGCGCTCAGCACCTGAGTGCCGTTCAGGTAGACTTCCGCTGCCGCATCAAGTCCGTCGAAAACCAGGTCCACATTGGAGCGGGAAAGTTGCGCCGCGGTTGCGTCAAACGCTACCTGGTACTCCCAGCTCTCATTTTCAATCCACTGCAGCTTCGATTCGTTCTCGCGGAAGAACGGGTCCGCGATCTTCTTGTTGGCCAGCAGATCCAGGTGCACATCGCCCGGGACGGTCGCCGGAAGCCAGCCGCTCTCCCTTCCCTGCCCAGCCGTCACCTGCCTGAACTGCCAACCATGATCCAGCGCCAGCACCGCATTCTGCGCGGGTCTTCCCTGTCCGCGCGCCGTTCCCGCCCCTATGCTCACTGCCGCGGCCATCAGGGCACAGCAGGCAATTCTCCACACAGTTTTTCCTCGCATCGCACACCTCAAAAACAGCTCAATCGATCGCTGATAAGGCTATCATGCGGCGATTCGCTGGATGAGCGAAATGCGCTCCGGGAACACCGCCGGCGAAACTGGGGAGCATTCCCCGCGCCTGAGGTTGTACGATGGGCTTCAGATTCTTATCGAACATCGAGGCCCGTACGTGCAACGCAAACCCACAATGAACGATGTCGCCCGCCTCGCTGAAGTGGGCACCATGACTGTCTCCCGCGTCCTGAACGGCTCCGCCAGGGTGTCGGAAGAGGCCACGGAGCGCGTCAGGGCGGCGATCGAGAAACTGAATTACCGGCCCAACGAATTGGCGCGCGCCCTGCGCGGCGAACGCAGCCGGACCATCGGGCTCATTCTGCCTTATCTTTATGACCCTTTTTTTGCGGTTTGCGCTCATGCCGTCTCCGCAGTTGCACAACAACGTGGTTACTCGGTCATCATGACCACCTCCAACGAGAACCAGGAGACGGAATACGCCGCGGTCATTCAGATGCTCCAGCGCCACGTCGACGGGCTCATTCTGATTCCCTCCAGCCGCGGCAAGTCGCGTATCAATCGTGCCCTGCTGGGAAAGACGCAAGTGGTGGTCTTTGACCGCCCGCTCGGCGATCCGTCCTTCGATACCGTCCTCGTGCAGAACCAATTCGGCTCCAGGCGCATGGTGCAGCACCTCATCGGCCACGGCCACAAGGCTATCAGCTTCATGGGCCTCAGTCGCAGCATCTTCACCATGGATGCGCGCTTCCACGGCTATCGCAAGGCGATGTCCGAGGCCGGACTCAAATCGGACGCCTGCTTTCAGTGCGCCACCATGGCATCCACGTTGGAAGCGATCCAGACTCGCCTCGCGTCGAAGAAAAAGCCCACGGCGTACTTCACCGCGAACACCCTGGTCACGCGCTTTGTCTTCGCGGCGCTCTCGCAGCTCGGAATCCACATCCCATCGGAAGTGGCGCTGGCCGGCTTCGACGACTTTGAGCTCGCCGACTTCACCGGACCACCTCTCACAGTGGTTCGCCAGCCTGCGGAGGAGATGGGCCGCGTGGCCGCCAACCAGCTCTTCGACCGCCTCGAGCGCGGTGAAACGCCGCGAACCGGCAATCGCGTGGTGCTTCCCGTCGAGATTGTGCTGCGCCGCTCATGCGGCTGCAAGAACAAATCCGCCGTCATCATGCATTAGGCCGCGGTCTCGACTGTTCAATGAAGAAATGAAGGCGGGTGCCCCATCGTTCGCGGTCTTTGCGAAGGGTGGGAAAGCAGTACGCTCATACCCGTCTGCTTTGAAAGGGCACGACTTCAGTCGTGCCGTAAACGCTAAAACAGGCGGTGGGCTTTAGCCCCTGAGGAATGCACCTTTGCATCGACTCCGCACCGCATACCCATCTTTCGGAAGCGACCTGGAGCGCCCTTCGCTCACGACCCAATCTCCACCACCGACCGATACAACGCCTCCCACTCATCGGCCTTCACATCCATGCTGAATCTCTCTTGAACCCGCCTTCGCGCCGCGCGACCCAGCCTGAGCCGCTCTTCCTGAGTCCGTTCCATGATTCCGATCATGGCCGCCGTAAGAGCCTCGGAATCTCTCGCCGGAACCAGCACACCCGCATCGCCCACCAGTTCGCGCACGCCCCCCACATCGGTCGCCACCACCGGCTTCTCCATGGCCATGGCTTCCGCCACGGCAAGCGGCATGCCCTCCCACCTGGAGGCCAGCGCAAACCCATCCGCAGCGTCGTAGACAGCAGCCATATCGCGCCGCAGTCCCAACCAGCGCACGCCGTTCCCTTGCACACTCTCCGAGCTCGCGATACTTCCATCCGGCGACTCACCCACAATCCACAACTGCGCTTGCGCGAAGCCCTTCCGCACCAGCCGAAATGCTGCAAGAAGATTCGGAAAATCCTTTGCCGGCACAATGCGTCCGACCGCCAGCCAGACGAACTCGCCCTTCGTAACCATTTCCTCCCGCGTGTCCATACGCCGTGCTGAGTCCGGTTGAAATTCCGCCAAATCGATTCCATTCGTGACCACCACGCATTTCCGCGGCGGTACTGCCTTCAACCGCACAAAGCGATCGGCCGCCGCGCCGCAAACCGCGGTGGTTCGCAGGCTCAGGCCATCGGTGAGCCGGTAGGCCAGCATGCGCGTCCATCCACCTTCGTCCACATTGTGTACTGTAGAGAGAACTACAGTAGCCGGTCGCAGTATCTTCAGCAGCCGCGCGACAAGATTGGCGTGAAAGCTGTGGCTATGCACCAGGTCCGGCTTGAAATCCTTGAGAAATCGCCGTCCCCGCAGCAACCCACCCAGCACGCTTAGCGGCGTCCTGCGCATTCTCAGGCGAAAGACATCGAGTCCGGTCGGCCATTCTTCCCGAAGGCGCGGACGCAACACCAGAAGCGCAACCGAGTGTCCCCTCGCCGCCATGCGATCGGCCAGCGCAAGAACCTGCCGTTCCGCTCCGCCCATGCCGAGCGACGTGACCACATATACGATGCGCATTCGAGCCTTACCCTATGATTTGCTGCGAGCATCATACCCGTCCCCATGGAACTGCGCGGTGACCTGTGCAGCGTTCATTTGAAACGACACGCTTCACATCTCGCTGAAAACTTATTCGGGCGGGAGGCCGGGGATTCATCCCCGGCAAAAGAGCCCATGGAACTAACTCGGGCTTTAAGCACCTGTGGAATGCTCTGTTCTTTCGCTTGCAAACCCTCTCAGGCCGTTTTAACGCCACTATCCCTGCGACTCATCCACCGTCCAATCAATGTGTCGACAGCAAACAATCCCGGCCCAAGAATCAAAATCAACAGCGCCGCAAACCAGTAGTTATAGGCGTCCGCTGCCTGAAACTTGTCGGGGCTTGAGAGGACGCCGAGAAAAGCCTCTTTCTCCGCAGTCCAGAACGCGACAGTCATATTGACAAACAGGATCAGCGAAATCAGCCGCGACCCAATGCCCACCGCCAACAAAATCCCGCCCACAAGTTCAATGATCGATACACCCAGAGCCGTCGCCCCCGGCGCAGGCAGGTTCAAACTCGTGAAGTACTCCGTCACACGCGCCAGGTGGTGCAGTTTGCCCCATCCATCCTGCGCAAACTGCCAGCCCCAGTAGAGGCGAATCGCCAGCAGCAGCGGGCTTCGCGCGCGGTTAGCCAACCAGACAAACCGCCCATACACACTTCTTCCCAATCGCATCATGGTGCCCATGCAATCCTCCCTAGTGTGGTGCCTCAAGAAGTTCCTATTTGAAACGATCCGTCATCCTGAGCGGAGTTTGACGCGCTTTTTGCGTCAAACGGAGTCGAAGGACCTGCGGTTGCACTTCGGAGCTTTTCCTATGAACTCAAGAATCTGGACACTGCCCTTGCACCAGATTCTCGATATCCGGCGCGCAAATCCATCCCAGCTCAGCCCAGTTCGCAAACCACTCCCGCACCAGCCGCGCCCTGCGTCCCACCGGCGTCGGCGAGTTTTCAAACCCAGCGTCCAATGCCTCCGCCAGCGGCAGTCCGCGCCGAATCGCAGCCAGCGTGAGAAACTCATCCCGAAGCAGTCGCCGATAATAGACCGCTAAATCCACCCGATGCGCCGCCACCCACGTCGGCCTGCGCCGCAGCTTCGGCAATTGCGCCGGCTCTTTCGGTCCGTCCTCCTGCTTCACCCCCGCCTCGCTCGTCTGCCGCTTCTCGCGGTCGTGCAGCGCAAGCACCAGGTCGTCCGCCGCATAATCCAGTGCAATTAATCGCAGGTGCGGTTGCAGCGCAAGCCGCGAGCCGGCATCCAGCGTTGCAATCTGGTCCAGCGTCAACGGCGTGCGCTCCGCGTTGTCAAATGCCTCCACAAACGCCCACTCAATCCGCGCCACGTCGATCGCCAGCCGCCAACGTCGCCCCGCCCATTTCGGGTTCGCAGTCAGCCACTCCGGCAGCTTCGAGCCCAGGTTCCTCAGTGAAAACGACCGGCTTGGATGCGTCGTGAGATACGCAACGGATAACGCTTCAAACGCGTTGCTCCCTATCACAGCCCGCAATCCGGGAAAGTCCTCTTGCAGCGCTCCCAGCACGCGAAGCCAGTACTGCCGGTTATAAATCTCCAGCCGCTCAAAGGCCGTGAGCCTGCTGTTGGGCGCAATAAACGACGCGGCCACATCGCTCATCTTCCGCCCATCCGGCCCCTCGGCGCGCATGTCTTCATCCGCCGTCAGAGGCAGCATGATGGCCGCCGCCATCTCCCGTTGCAACGTCTCGAGATTCATCGCGCTGCCTCCACGAGCGTCTCAGCATCACGGTGCAAATATCGCTCCGCCTTCTTCGCCTCCGCGTGGACTTCATCAAACGTAGGAATATGATCGTCCCACTCCAGCAGCGTCGGCGTAGGTCCGCAACGCTCAATGGCCCGCGCATATAAATCCCACACCGGGTCGATCACCGGATGGTCGTGCGTATCCAGAATGTACTTCTCATACTTTGAATGCCCTGCAATGTGAATCTGCGCCACGCGCTCCGCTGGAACCGCATTCACATAGTCCAACGGGACAAACTCATGATTCATCGCCGACACATAGATATTGTTCACGTCCAGCAGAATGCCGCAATCCGCGCGCTCCACCACCTCGGTCAAAAACTCCCACTCCGTCATCTCCGAACCGGTAAACGCCGCATAGCTCGAAACATTCTCGACCGCTACGGGAATCTCCAGATAATCCTGGACCATCCTCACCCGCGCAACTGTTCGCTCCACCGCCTCCCATGTGTAGGGCAGCGGCAGCAGGTCGTGCGTATACGTTCCATCCACGCTGCCCCAGCACAAGTGGTCGCTGAGCCATGGCGTATTGGTTCTGTGTACCAGTTGCTTAAGCCGGCGCAGATGCTCCGGATCGGGCGCGGTCACAGAGCCGAAGTACATCGAAACTCCATGCTGCACCACGCGATATTGTTCCAGGATCCGATCCAGCGTGGCCAGTGGTCGTCCCGCATCGCACATGAAGTTTTCCGAGATGATCTCAAACCAGTCAACCACCGGCTTGCGCGAAAAAATGTGCTGGTAGTGCGGAATGCGCAGCCCGATTCCGACGCCGTGATCCTGAAACGCATTGAAGCGATTGCCGGCCATAATGAAGAAGCTCTCAGTTGTCGGTTGTCAGCAGCTACTCTGCCGAAAAACTCGACCGCGACGTCGATGTGCAAAGACGTAAATGTGCGAAAGGGCACGACTTTAGTCGTGCCGGAGGCGACAACAGAAACCTTGGGCTTTAGCCCTTGCGGGACTTCGACCAAAATCGACCGAACTCAAACCGATACACTTCCGGAAGGTTTCGATGGCGCGGCAAAGACTAAACAGATCGACCTCCTCGCCGCGCCATCGTCTTCGCGCCGCTTAGACAGCCTTCGGTGGCTTCGAGCCATCGGTAGCGCAGCCGCCCTTGCCCTTGCAGGTGTTCTTGCCCTTGCAGCCCTGGTCGCCGGTGGAGCAGCCGCCGGTGCCCTTGCAACTGTTCTTGCCTTTACAGGAGTGTTTGGCAGGTGCGGTCTTGTCCTGGCCTGCATAACGCAGACCGGCCTTGACGACCTTCGCCGTGCCGGGATTGGCCGACTGGGCCGCCGCAACGGAGGTTCCGCCGACCAGGCCGGAGAGCGCAGCCGTCAGAAGCAGTGCATTCCATTGATTCTTCATAATCCTTTGACCTCGCTTGGGGGGGTTGGGGCGAATTGTATCCGCCGGCTGTTGGCACGCGGGATTTGCTCTTGCCGATCCCGCACGTTCCGTGTCACGTACCTTAGGAGTCAAACCCTGTCGGAAAGGTTACAGCGAATTCCACTCTTCTGAAAATGAAATTCTTTCCCGCCGGTTTCTCTGTTATGGAGTACACGCCAGCCTCGCAATCGAATTGGCTCATCGCCGGACCCGTGCGCTAACCTGATTCTGCCCCGAGACGCCAAACCCGTTCTCGGGCATGGGAGGCCGTTTGGAAAACTCGAAGGGCATGCGCGCTCTAACCGGCGCCAGCTTGGTCCTCGCGCTTCTGCAAAGCCTGTGCACCGCCGTTTTCGCCATCAGCGGCATCCGCATCGTCATCGGCCTCACTGCCCTGGCCGCGGTCTCCGGCATCTACGCGCCCGCCAAAGGCTTCCACCAGGACGCCATCCGCATCCCCATGCTCATCGTCGCCGCGGTCGGCGCCATCGCGAACCTCGCCGTCCTCGCCTGGATCTGGCATCTCCGTGCGCAACCTTCAGCCCAATGGCGCAAGCGCGAAGTCACCAGGAAGGAAAAGCGCTCCGAGCGCCTCCAGGTCGTGTTGGCTATCGTAACTCTGCTTCTGGTGGGATTCGAAACCTGGACCCACACCTTGATCCATCGCAAAGGGCCGCCGCCTCCATCCATTCACTCCAGCGAATCCTGAATTCCTACGTTGAATCCGCTAGCTGCAACTCCCTGTCCAGCCGTGCATGCAGCCTCTCGCTGAACCCCGCCG
>Ga0302275_10002597_pt1 | contig 18942 bp, 11 predicted proteins | sample III_Bog_N2_2_FD_200229 | JGI IMG/M metagenome (GOLD analysis project Ga0302275, IMG submission 200229) | Peat permafrost microbial communities from Stordalen Mire near Abisko, Sweden - III_Bog_N2_2 | ecosystem: Environmental > Terrestrial > Soil > Wetlands > Peat | place: Sweden: Abisko...
CCCCGCCACAAATCCCGCGGCTGGCACCGACGCCGGAGCGCCTTCCATCTTCGCCCCTAGACAGTCTTCGCAATAGATCACGCCCCGCACGGGACGCGTACAATTCGCGCACAGTGCCTTCCCGCAAGTGCGGCAATAGGCCACCGCTGACGCATCAGCATGATTGGCGCAGTTCATACATACCTCCGATTTGTGGTCTCAGGCACGGCAGGTTTGGCTCCCCGCAGCGCGGCCATAATCGGCTGGCTGTACTCCTGGGAATAGTTACGATCCTGTCTCTGTTCTGGTTGCCCACTCGTATTGCTCTTGTTGCGATTGTCTTTCTGCTCCGAAGCGCCCGGCTCCGCAGGAGTGTTCGCCCGCTTCAGTTCCCGGACCTTCGATTCAAACTCATACACCAGCCGAATATTGTCGTAATACTGCACCACCTTGATCTGCGCATCATTGTAAGCATGACGTAAGGCCGAAGGACGCAAATCCACCTTCGCCACATCTTTCGCCTTCACCCCCGCCGCGCTCATGGCTAGCGAGAAGGAAAAGAAGATCATCCCAAACGACATCACAAACCGCGGTTGCCGCACGAAGGCCGCCACCGGACTAAAGAACGAGTCCCATCCCTCGCGCAGCCGCTCCCCGAACGGAGTGCTTCGCCCGTCCGCCCGCAGTCCCGCCGTCCGTGTGCTCAGCACCCCACTGGTCGCCGCCAGAATGTTGTGCACCAGATAAGCCGGAGGTTCGACCGCCTCTAACCCCCGCAGCCATTCCCGCCCCGCCTGCACCTCTGCAAACATCGGACCGCAATTCGGGCAAACGCGCCGGTGCGCCTCAAAACTCTCCCGGTCTTGATTCGTCGCCCCGACACCACCCCCGAAGTCCCCGTCCATGGCCGCACTCAGCCACGCGTCGAACTCGGTGCAGTCCACCCCGTGTTTTCTGTCCTCTGGCATCACATCACCTGCTTATATGTACGTTGTAGGAGGCGTGCAAGTTCCGCTCGTCCCCGGTTAATTCGCGACTTCACGGTTCCTTCTGGAACCCGCAAAACCGTGGCAATTTCCCGATAGTCCATGTCCTGTAGATCCCTCAAAATCACCGCCTCCCGCAGCTCCGGAGACAGCTTCTGCAGCGCCCCATGCACCATATCCCGTGTCTCCCGCGTCTGTACCGCCGCATCTGGAGGCGCGCCCCGGTCCGCAATCTGCTCGCTCAACGGTTGTGCGTCCTCGTGCTCCGAAGGCACCGTATCCAGCGAATCCGTAATCCGGTCCCCCTTGGACTTACGAAAGTGATCGACCAGCAGATTTCGCGTAATCGTGGTTACCCAGGTCATAAACGCGCCCTTGCCCGAGTCGTAGGTATTCAGCGTCCGGTACATCTTGATAAAGACCTCTTGGGTGAGGTCCTGCGCGTTTTCCGCGTCCCCGGCAAAGCGGTAGCAGACGTTATAAATCCGCCTGTGATACCTCTGGACAATCTCTTCCCAAGCCGCCGCATCGCCACCAACGCAGCGACGGACCAGCAATCCGACAACCTGGGCATCATCCAAAACCCACTCCAAGTCTTGCTAAACCCGGTTCGTGCTACTTCTCCTGGAGACAATTAGCCGTGTGGGGACGGGCGTCCCGTCCGTCCAGCCTCGGACGCCGCCGTTTATCCCCAACTCCGCTCGGCTAAAGCTCTTCGCCATCCAAATCCTATTGTGATCCTGCGCGCAGCGAAAGATCCCCGCAATCTCCCCCGCCGCCGCGAGTATCCCAACAGCACAACAGAAATACGTTTCTGTATGCCTAGAAGTTCCCCAGAATCATAAAGCTAGCGATTGTAGCAGGAGAGCCGAAAGGGAATTGCTCCAATAATCACCGGCCTAAAAAGCGCACCAATTCGTGTCAGGGCCAGTCTCGGAAAGCCCGAGATTCACGTAGGTCTGGGAGAGGGAACGAGTTCCAGAGGTTGCTGAAAACGCCTGACCTGCCGGGCGGGTTTGGAAGGACTCGAGCTTGACTGGGCAGTAAGTCGTCAAGAGATCCATCCGCGCCTGAAGTAGATTCCGCGCCCGTACAGCATCCAAATCCACTGTCATCCAAATCTTATTGTCATCCTGAGCGAAGCGAAGGATCTCTACCTTTCCTCCAATTCCGCTCTCCCAAAGCGCACGATGGCGATTCCCGTCGGCCCTTATCGGACGCTGTTTACTGTTTAGTACTCCCACCCCCTCCCCCCGTGGTCTTCTGGAATCATCAGGTTAGCGGGAATTTTATGGTTTGGTCTTTGAATCCAAAGGACTTATATCAAAGTATTCTGGAATAAGGACTTATGACATTTCCCGCCATGCAAGTCGCTTTTTCGGACCTCCGGGAATGGGCGGTGGTGTCAAGCTTCCTTTGAACGAACGGCTGGGATGATTTGGGGGTAGCGGGGCGGTTCCGCGCTGGCGACGGACACACGCTTCGCTACCCCCAATCAGGAGAACATCGTTTCATTTAGTCACGGCGATGTATGTGATGGCGGTACAGGAAATTTGTGATGAAAAAAGACATCGCATTCATTGAGTGAGTTCGGTGACGGGCCACTTCTCGAACGCGGAGAAGTGTGCATCCCGAGCGTGCCGTCCCGAAGAAATGCGGGGGATGTTGGCCAGGCTCCTCTACGTACTGTAGTTCGCCACAACTCTTACCACCCTCCCGACCGCTGACAACTCCATAAACTCTGCCGTGCGCGTCCCCTTGTGGTTTGTGTAATAGAGCACCACACTGTTTATGCCCCACAAGACGTCCGAAAGGTGAAACTTGAGGTCGGGGTAGGTTTCGAGTCCTCGCTGAAAGTAAGCTTTCAAACTCGCCTTCCCGACCACCCTCCCGTCAGATATCCCCAATAGCTGAGCGGCAACTGGAGAAGTCAGTTCGGCTTCATCCTCATAGTGAGCCATTATCAGATCCAAATCGTGAGAGTTCCACGCCGCGACCCACAGGTCGGCCAGATTCCAAGCTTCCTTCCCTGTCATTTGCGGTTCTCCAATCGAGGACTCGTGATTCGACCTGATTTTAATTGGTGCTCGATAGACGGCGAGAAAGAGAACGTCAATATCGGAAATCAGCGTCGACACGCCCTAGCTCTTCGTGTCCGCGAGCTTCTTCTGCAACCCGGGAATCGATCCCACTTGGAATTCAGGGTGGATGGTCTGAGCCGACTTCAGGGCTTGTTCATAGGCCGCGCGAGCCTCGCCCTTGCGATTAAGGGCCGCCAGCACGTCGCCCAGCGCGACATTGGAGTCAATCGAATTGGGAGCCAACTGCACCGCGCGGCGGGCTTCGATCAGAGCCTCATCCAGCTTTCCCTCCGCCAGCAGGTCTGCCGCTTTCTGCCGATGCCCGATGGCGGCGGCCAACGGGATTTCGAAATGGCCTTCGAAAACGAAGATGCCATGCTGGATCACAGCAGTCGGCTTGATGGTCTTGAACTGCTCGTAGGGATTCAGTTCACCTGGCCCGAACTCGAATCCGGAAAGATCGCCCGCACTGATCAGGACCATGCCGTCGATCGCTTCGGGAGCGTCATAGAATTTCTCGCTGACCCACAGAGCGTCAAGAGTGGGCAGCGCTTTGCAGGGTATGCCGTAGTAGCTGGTATCGATCACACCCTCGCCGAAGTAAACAAACCAGCAGTCCTTAACCCGGCGCGAATCCAAGTACTGCTTGGTGGCTTTGAGTTGCTGCGCCCAGTCAGCGTTGGAGTCGCTGAGCAACCACCAGGCGTTCTTCTGCCCGCCCCACGCCTCGTTGACGTAGGAGATGTAAGTAGGGAAGGCGCGCAGCGATGTGACAATCTGGAAGAGAATGAGGGCGGCGAAGAGGTAGATCCAGCGTCGTTGGCGCTTGACGAGCGCCAGGGTTGTCCCGCCGATCAGTACGCCCAGAAAGGCATAGATCGGCAGGACGTGTCGCACGCCGATGTTCATGTGCGAACTCATTGCCACCGCCAGGTAGACCGCTGGCGGAACAGTCAGGAACAATATTTCGCGCCAGCGTGTCAGCTTTCGCGTCGCGATGGCCCAGATCGCGATGGCCAGCAGAACCAGAAACGCGAGCGTCGACTTAATCGCGATTGCCACCGGGAAATAGAACCAGACTCCGTGGGGATAGGTTTTGCCCAGCAGGAAGCTGCTGTAGAAGTCATCCATCTGGCGAACGTCTGCCAGCCCGTAGATGTACGACTCGGGCAGCAGGCGGTAGCGCGCGACTGTCGCCAACAGCTTCGCTTCGCGCGGGCGTGACAATCGCGCAATGTACTCAGCGGATGAGGGATTCAGCTGCAATCCGGCAGGACGCGCCGCATAGCGGAAGCCGTAGGACGCCCACAACACCATAAGACTCACCGCCGTGATGACGGCCAGCGATAACACGAAATGCGCTATGCCCAGGCGACGGGGCTCCGCGTGGGTTGGTTCGGCCTTCCGGTGCAGCAGCCATTCGCATAGGGCAAGCAGCAGCAGGATGGGGAACACGAGTATTCCAGAGTGCTTGGCCGAGAGCGTCAGGCCCGCTGCCAGTCCGACCACAATCAAACGCCAGAGCGTTGGCCGTTTCACAAAGCGATAGAACGCGTAAACGGATGCCAGCAGAAAGCAGGTCAGCCCGGTGTCTGTGGTGACTAACGCTCCGTGCGCCAACTGGTTGGGGTCGAAAACCAGAAGAACCAATGCGACGAAACCCGCCGCAGTGCCAAACATCTCCTGCCCCGCGAGAAATACCAGCAGCGCCAACAGCACGGTCAGACTAGCTGCGGCCATACGTGCCCGGAAGAGCATCGTATCTGCGTCATTCTTGAAGAGGAAGTCCTTGCCACCGAGAAAAGCCTGAAACTTAAAGTAGCGGTCCTCGAGCGCGGGTAGTCGGAGCGGCATGTTGAGGATCGGCAAAGCCGCTAACATTTTCACCAATGGAGGATGCTCGGGGTTTAGCCCGAAGTCGCCGGTCTTCCATGACATGTACCCCGCATAGAGATGGTCGTCCTCGTCCCAAGTGATGGATTCGGTTCGTATGGTGAGCGCGAGCTGAATCAGCAAAATCGCTAACAGAGAAGAAACACCGAAGAAGACTGCTCGATGACCCGATTGGCCCAAAGTAGAACACCCGTAGATTGAAATATTCAGCTACCCGTGATTAGACCACGGTGGACATGCGGCGATGCTTCGTTCAGAGCCGAAAGGCTGAACCTACGAAAATCTCACCTTCACATCCGGACCTTTATCCAGGTGAATGCTCTCCACAAACCGAACCCGTCCCGTTCGCAGAGTTAGGATGACGGAAGACGTTCGCGTCCCTTCTCCAAAGAATCGGACGCCTTTCAGCAGCGCGCCTTCCGTAACACCGGTGGCGGCAAAAATCAACTGTTTTCCGGGAGCCAGATCTTCCGCCTCGTATATTTTCTTGCCGTCTTTGATCCCCATCCTGGCAATGCGTTCTTCGAGTTCCGGCTTGTCGATCACGAGACGCCCTTGCATGTATCCGTTCAAGCATCGAATCGCCGCCGCTGTGATCACGCCTTCGGGAGCGCCGCCCGATCCCATCACCGCATGCACGCCCGTTCCCACCACAGCCGCTGCGATTCCCGCCGAAAGGTCGCCATCGCCAATCAGCTTGATGCGCGCGCCTGCCTTGCGAATGTCGGCAATCAACTTTTCGTGGCGGGGACGGTCAAGCACCATCACCACCAGATCTTCGACTCCACGATGCAAGCGCCGCGCAATATTCTTGAGATTTACCTGCACCGGCGCGTCGAGTTCGACCGCATTCTTGCAGGACGGACCGACAACGATTTTTTCCATGTAGCAATCGGGAGCGTGCAGTAATCCGCCCTTTTCGGAAGCGGCCAAAACGGTAATCGATCCCGGAGCTCCAGTCGCGCACAAATTCGTGCCTTCGAGGGGATCGACGGCGATGTCCACGTGCGGAACTTCACGTCCATCGGGATACTTGCCGCCCACCTGCTCGCCGATATACAGCATGGGAGCGTCGTCGCGCTCGCCTTCGCCGATGACAATCGTTCCGTGCATCGGGATCGTGTCCATCGTCTTACGCATCGATTCCGTTGCCACCTGATCGCTCAGCGGACGATCGCCTTGTCCCATGGTGCGCGCCGATTCGATCGCCGCATTTTCGACAACGCGCAAGAATTCGAGCGCGAGGTCGCTTTCGAGATTTTCACCAAAGTTTTTCGTGTGCGTTTCGGGACGAGTTTGGGTCGCCATCGAGCCTCCACATTGCGCCTAGGAATATATCCCGTTCGGTGCAGAGAAGAAAGGGCAAGCATCACGCTTCTTATCTTCGTGTGGCCGCGGCCAACTCGACCGCGAACTGCGCGCCGAAGCACGGAAACCGTCGCCTGTCGTAGAATGCGGCTTCGGTTTGGCTTGAAATCCCTTCCGGAGACGTCTGCTAATCTTTTCCCTTATGACCACCGACCGCCAGGAACCCAAGTATCTGTTCTCCGAAACCCAAGTCGCCGAAAAAAGCCAGCTCGCCAGACGTTTTCTCGACACGCGCAACCGTCTCAATGAGAACGTCGATCAGGCCGACAATTACCTCGTCAAACGTTTCTATAATCTCGACCACAACACCTACATGGAAGGGGCTTTGTCCGCGAAATCCAAAGAATTGATGGGATTGGTGGCCTCAACTTGTTTGCGCTGCGACGACTGCATCAACTACCACGTCATCCAGTCGTATCGCCTCGGAGCGACCGCACCCGAGCAGCAGGAAGCTATCAACGTGGCCCTCATTGTGGGCGGAAGCATTGTCGTTCCTCACCTGCGCCGTGCCTACGAATTACTAGCGGAACTCTATGCTTGAGCCAAAGACCGAAATTGCGAGCAGCGCGCCCCCGACTCGGTTGAAATGGATCGGTGCGCGCGTCTACACTCCGCACGCGACAGCAGAGATGGATCGGCTCGCCGGTCTGCCGCTCGCGTCCTTCAAGTCTCGCGCCGCTGCCTTTCTTCTCGACATGGTTCTCGTCCTCGTCGCTTATATGCCGACGATGTGGTTCATCAAGTGGTTGGAAGTACGGTCGCAGGCCAATCCGCACATCGACCTTGTTTGGGACTTCCACGAAATCTCGAATGTAATCTTCACCGTGCTCTATTTCGGACTCACACTCTACTGGGGGAAGGGACGAACACTAGGCAAGCGCATCCTGGGAATCCGAGTGGTTTCGCTCGTGCATGACCACCTCACGTTCTGGCAGTCGATCGAGCGCGCGCTGGGTTACGGCGCATCGTTTCTGGAAGGAGGATTCGGATTCATCCAGTATTTCACTCATCCAAACCGCTGCTGCGTTCACGACCGGATCGCCGAAACGATTGTGATTCGAGAGAGAAGAGACCTGATTAAAGACTAGAACGCGTCAATCCCGGTCACGCTCGCCCCAATGATGAGCGTGTGGATATCATGTGTCCCCTCGTAGGTCTTCACGCTCTCGAGGTTCATCAGGTGCCGCATGATCGGGTAATCATCCGCCACACCGTTCGCTCCCAGAATGTCGCGCGACATTCGAGCGCACTCCAGCGCCATCCAGACGTTATTTCGTTTGGCCATCGAAATGTGCTGATGCTGCACTTTTCCGGCGTCTTTCAGACGTCCAACTTGCAGGACGAGCAACTGCGCCTTGGTGATCTCGTTGATCATCCAGGCAAGTTTTTCTTGGACGAGTTGGTGCGAGGCAATTGGCTGATCGCGAAATTGTTTTCGCAGCAGAGAATATTGCAGCGCGCAGTCGTAGCACGCCATCGCCGCGCCAACCGCTCCCCACGAGATCCCATAGCGCGCCTGGTTCAGGCACATCAGCGGAGACTTCAAGCCACCAGATCCCGGCAAAAGATTGGATTCAGGAATATGCACATCCTGCAGCGATAAGCCCGAGGTCACCGAGGCCCGCAGCGACCACTTGCCATGAATGTCGTCGGCCTTGAATCCGGGACGGTCAGTCTCGACCAGGAATCCTCTAACCTTGTCGCCTTCATCTTCGACTTTGGCCCAGATCACGGCCACGTCGGCGATCGAGCCCGAGGTGATCCACATCTTCTCGCCGTTCAGCACATACTCGTGACCGACTTTGCGAGCGCGCGTCCGCATTCCGCCTGGATTGGACCCGAAATCTGGTTCGGTCAATCCGAAGCAGCCGAGCTTTTCGCCTTTCTGCATTGCTGGCAGCCATGTGTTCTTCTGCTCGTCGCTTCCGAAGGCATAAATGGGATACATCACGAGCGCCGACTGCACGCTGACGAATGAGCGTACGCCCGAATCTCCGCGCTCCAGTTCTTGCGTGACCAGTCCGTACTCGACGTTCGACATGCCCGCGCAGCCATAGCCTTCCAGCGACGCGCCGAAGAATCCCAAGTCGGCCATGGGCTTTACCAATTCGCGGGGAAACCGGCCGGCGCGATTACATTCCTCGATGATGGGGATGAGGTTCTCTTCGATGAACTTTCGGGCGGTGTCGCGCACCAGACGCTCGTCGTCGCTGAGTAAGGTGTCGAAATCGATAAAATCCACACCTCGAAATTTGATGGCCGGCATTGAGTCTTACTCCAGAAAACTGCGTAATAGCAAACCATTCAAGCTAGCAGAGGGGCAGGGAAGTCGGCAATGCGGTTCCGCTCTTGAGGGGCTGCGGGTCGATGGTTATTTCCTAGTGTTTTTTTATTAGAGACGCGCTTTCCAGCTACACGATAAGATGGCGCAACCCGAAGCGGTGCAGGATTTAGAGTGCGCCCAGTGGAATCTTGCATGCTCTCGTCCCGACTTTCTGTGAATCGAACACTCGCCCTGCTGATCGGTTTTCTCGCCGTGTCGGCGATTTACTTGTATGCCTTCCCGCAGGCGAATGTCTTTTATGCGGCGGTCGTTTTGCTGCACGTCATTGCCGGCGTCGTGGCTTCGATCCTGCTCCTGGTATGGCTGGTCCGCTCGTGGCGGCAGGCGGAGCCCCTGGTTCGCGCCGGGATGCTCTTCTGCTTTCTCGGTGCGATCCCGGGACTCATGCTGATCTACACCGGCGCGCTTCGCTCCGACTGGACGCTGGTATACGTTCATCTCGGCTTAAGTCTTCTCGGTGTGGGTCTGATCGTTGCGGCGCGCAGCGGATCGCTATCCCGTAATTCCGTCGTTCGCGTGGCCGCTGTGCTGGTCACGCTCGCCGTACTGACGCCCGCCGCCCGCTATGTGCGCGAGACCCGATGGAACCAGCATGGACGCATTGAAAATCCCGCGATGCCGCCTCTTACCATGAGCGGCGAGGGCGACGGCCCAAGAGGTCCCTTCTTTCCTAGCTCGGCACAAGTTTATGGCGGAGAAAAAATTCCCAGCCAGTTCTTCATGGAATCGGATTCCTGCAAGCGCTGTCACCAGGATATTTACAATCAGTGGAACAGTTCGGCTCATCACTTTTCGTCGTTCAATAACCAGTGGTATCGCAAAGCCATCGAGTACATGCAAGACACGGTCGGCACCAAGCCCTCTAAATGGTGCGGCGGATGCCATGATCCGGCCCTGCTCTATGCCGGCAAGATGGACGCGCCGATCAAGCAGATCGTCCACAACCCCGAGGCGCAAGCCGGGCTCGGATGCATGATGTGCCACTCGATCGCCGATGTGAAAAGCACGATGGGCCAGGCGGATTTCTACCTCGAGTATCCCAAGCTTCACGAACTGGCAGCCAGCAAGAATCCATTCGTGCGCACCTTGCACGACTTCATGATCAAGTTGAATCCGGAGCCGCACCGCCGCGTCTTCCTCAAGCCCTTCATGAAGCAGCAGACGGCGGAATTTTGCTCGTCGTGCCACAAAGTGCATCTGGATATCCCGGTCAACAATTACCGCTGGTTCCGCGGCTTTAACGAATACGACAATTGGCAGGCGAGTGGCGTCTCAGGGCAAGGTGCGCGGTCGTTTTATTATCCGCCAAAGCCACAGCAGTGTGCCGACTGCCATATGCCGCTCGAACGTTCCGACGATATGGGAAATGTTGCGGGCAAGATACACTCGCATCGTTTTCCCGGAGCGAATACCGCAGTACCGACCGCGAACGAAGATGCGGCTCAGTTGAAGGCGACCGAAAACTTCCTCACGAGTGGAGCGCTGACCGTAGATATTTTCGCGCTGGCGCGGGAGAATGCGATGCTGAAGTCGGGCTCAGCGAAGCCGGGTTCTGGGAAAGCGGGCCCTGCGAAAGCAACAATGATCGCCGACCAACAGCTGTCGACAACTTTTGCCGTGGGAGAAGAAGCGGAAACCAAAATCACTCCCGCCAGCAACGCTGAAGCGGCTCCCGTGACCGCGCCTCTCGATCGCGTTCAGCCCACCGTTCGCCGAGGCGACACCGTTCGGGTCGATGTCGTCGTTCGCACGAAACGCGTGGGACATTTTTTTCCCGGCGGCACCGTCGATGCCTACGATACGTGGCTCGAACTGAAAGGTGTGGACGACCAGGGCCAGACTATTTTCTGGAGCGGCAGGGTAGACGACGATGGGAAAGGTCCCGTCGAAAAAGGAGCCCACTTCTATCGCTCCCTGCAGGTGGACGCGCACGGCAATCCCATCAACAAACGAAACGCGTGGGCAACACGCGCCGTCGTTTATGTGCGTCTGATCCCTCCCGGCGCGGCCGACACGGTGCATTTCCGCATGAAAATTCCGGAGAAGACTGGCAACAAGATTACTTTGACGGCTCGGCTTTGCTACCGGAAGTTCTCGTGGTTCAATACGCAATTTGCGTTTGCCGGGGAACACGAAAACGGGCTCGACAAGTCGAAGCAGGCAGATGCTCCGGCGGCCACGACTCCCGATTACGACGATGCGAAAATGGCGTTCACCGCCTCGCTCCATGGAGTCTCGGCGAAATCGGAGAGAATTCCCGATCTGCCAATTGTCGCCGTCGCTGAAAACGAAGTCGGCGTCGATGTGTTGCCCGCAGGCGCTCCCGCTCCTCAGCCAAAGATTCAACTCGTCAAGGAAGACTGGCAGCGCTGGAACGACTATGGGATTGGCCTGTTACTGCAGGGCGATCTGAAGGCGGCGCAAGTGGCCTTTGAAAAGGTCACCGAAGTCGATCCTCAGAATCCCGACGGCTGGGTCAATATCGGACGCGCCGCGCTGCAAGAAGGCGATGTAGCTCGCGCCCGCACCGTGCTCGAGAAAGCGCTGGCGCTCAGTCCCGATCTCGCTCGCGCGCACTTTTTCTATGCCGGAGTTCTGCGGCAGGATGGCGACTACGATGGCGCGGCTCAACATCTGGCGAAAGTCCTGGCGCAATATCCTCGAGATCGGGTAGCGCTCAATAATCTCGGGCGCGTTCTTTTTCTCGAGCGCAAATACTCGGAGGCGGTGAGGACTTTGCAGCAGGTGCTGGCCGTCGATCCCGAAGACCTGCAGGCGCATTACAACCTTATGCTTTGCTACAACGGTCTCGGCGACGAAAAGATGTCAAAAGAACATCAGGAGCGTTATCTGCGTTTCAAAGCCGACGAATCTTCGCAGGCCATCACGGGTCCCTATCGGCTGCTGAATCCCGAAGACAATAACGAACGGCAAAATATCCACGAGCACGTCTCGGTCCCGCTGCCCATCTTTACAACTCACGTAGGTGCGGACGCATTCGTCCGTCCCGCCAAGCGAAGCGAGGCAGCCCGCGTGGCGACGGGCGTCTCGCCCGTCCAAGCCGAGCGCAGTTGGGCAAGAGTCCACGGCAGCGCCGGTCCAGGAGCTCAAAAGTAATGCAATCCGCAAAAAGGAAAACCTTAGCTAAGGCCTTCCTCCGTGTCGGAGCCTACCCTCAGCGCAATCGACGGGTGTCTCCGTGGTGGATTTTAGTTTTCCTTTCGGCCTCTCTCGTCGCCCAGGCACAAACCATCACCTTTCGCGAAATCACTGCTCAGGCCGGCATCCACTTCACGCATAACAACGGTGCTTTCGGAAAAAAGTGGCTTCCGGAAACCATGGGTCCAGGCTGCGCCTTTATCGATTACGACAACGACGGCTGGCCCGACATTCTGCTTATTAACGGGCAAGACTGGCCCGGCCATCCGCCGCTACATAAAACAGTTGGTGCGACCACGCCGAAGCTTTACCACAACAATCACGATGGCACCTTCACTGACGTTACGCGCAAATCCGGCCTCGCAATTTCGCTCTTCGGACTCGGCGTGGCCGTTGGTGACTATGATAACGACGGATTCGACGACATATTTATTACTGCCGTTGGACAAAGCCACCTCTTCCACAACAACGGCAATGGCACCTTTACCGATGTCACAAAGGCCGCGGGCCTGTGGGGACCAAACGAATTCTCTACCGGAGCCGCGTGGGTCGACTACGATCGCGACGGCAAACTCGACCTCGTGGTCGCGAACTATGTGCAGTGGTCTGAACAGGGCGATCTTTACTGCACCCTCGATGGCACTCACAAATCCTACTGCACGCCCGAATCGTATAAAGGAACGTCCGCCCGTCTCTGGCACAACTTAGGCAACGGAAAATTCGAGGACGTCACACAGAAAGCCGGTCTCTTCGATTCAACTTCAAAGGGCCTCGGTGTCGCCGTCTTCGACTACAACAACGACGGATGGCCCGACATCCTCATCGCGAACGACACGCAGCCGAACAAGCTTTACTTGAACAAAAAGAATGGCAGCTTCGAAGAGCGCGCCGTCTCGGCCGGCATTGCTTTCAGCGAAGACGGCATCGCCCGCGCCGGCATGGGCGTCGACGCGGCGGATTACGATCGCTCTGGCAGCGCCAGCCTCATCATTACAAATTTCGCGAACCAGATGCTCGCGCTCTATCACAACGAAGGCAACGGCCTGTTCGTGGACGAAGCTCCACGCTCCGATGTTGGCCGCGCAACGCTGGTCACGCTTGGCTTCGGCTGCTTCTTCTTCGATTACGACAACGACGGATGGCAGGACATTTTCGTCGCCGACGGCCATATCGAAGATCAGATCGAGACCGTGCAGAAGCGCGTGAGCTACGCCGAACCTCCGCACTTGTTTCGCAACCTCGGCAACGGCAAGTTCGACGAAGTCACAAACAAAGTTTCCGAGAGAGTTGGAAGCGGCTTTGCTTCTCCAAAAGTGGCTCGCGGCGCGGCCTACGCCGACATTAACAACGATGGCGCGCTCGATGTTTTGCTGATGACCAACGGCGGTCCGGCACACCTCTACCTCAATCAAGGTGGGACGAATCAAAGTTTACGCATAAAGCTCGTCGGAACGAAGTCCAACCGCGATGGCATCGGGGCCATCGTCCGCGTAACCGCCGGAGGCGATAAGCAGTGGCTCACCATGAAGTCCGGATCGAGCTACCTGTCGCAAAGCGAACTGGTACTCACCTTCGGCCTCGGATCGAAAACGAAAGTCGATACGGTCGAGATCGACTGGCCCAGCGGACAAGTCGATAAACTCTCAAACCTCACCGCCGCCCAGACTGTCACTGTGCAGGAAGCGAAGGGCCAAATTGCGGCTCTCCCCTACGCCAAGAAATAACGCTGGAGGTGTACTTTTTCTCTCGAGCTCCGCTACTCCTTCCCAACTCTGTCATCTCGAGCGAAGTGGGAGGGTCGCTAGGCGAACATCCAATGCAGTCGAAAGATCCCTGCGTGTGAAATGTTACGGCCGGATGTTCCTACAAATCGGTTGGCGTTCGAGGAGTAAACTCGCGGACACGCACTTGCCACTCAGATAGAATCTTTTCTAACTCCCAATGACCAAGAAGCTGGGTATCGCCCTCGTCGCGCTTATTCTTGCCGCCCTATTCATCGCGCTCCTCGCCGCAACTGGCACTTCGCCCAATCCTTCCGAGGCGGCGCGCCTCAACAACATCGGCGTCGCCTACATGAATCAGCAGCTCTTTGAGAAGGCGCTGAAGTCATTTCAAGCGGCAGCGGCCAGCGATCCCGCGCTTGATGTGGTCGACATAAACGAAGGAGTTGCCCTGCTCAATCTGCAACGTGTCGATGAAGCAAAAGCGCTGCTGGAGAAGGCCGCGACAGCGAATCCGAAAGATCCTCACGCCTGGTATAACCTCGGCCTCTACTACAAGAATTCCTCGGACGCCTCCGCCGCCGTCGATGCTTTTAAACGCGTCACGGAGATCGACGCGAACGATGCGGATACGTGGTATTTCCTTGGATCGACCTACGCACAGATTAAGCAATTTCCGGAAGCGATTGCGGCGTTCGAGCACGCTTTGAAGCTCAACCCGCACCACGCCTCCGCCCAGTTCGGACTCGCGCGCGCCTACCAGCAATCCGGACAATCCGACGCGGCCCACGAGGCGATGAAAAAGTTTCAATACGTCACGCAGAATAAGCTGGGCTCGCCCATCAGTCTGACCTACGGAGAGCAGGGAAAGTATTCTCGGGCGGAAGATTCGCCCGTGGCGGTGGAGAAAGTGCTGGCGCAGATTCCGGTGAAGTTTGTGGATGTGACCACGCAAGCGGGGATTGTCTCCAGACCTAAGCCCGCCGTAAACGTAATCAAGGATGTGAGTCCCGGCCCGGGCGTGTGTTTTCTTGACTACGATGCAGACGGCAAGCTCGACATTTTACTCACCGACAATGGCCCTCAAGGCGGGATGGCGCTATACCACAATCTGGGCAACGGCAAGTTTGAGGACGTGACCAGGCAAGCCGGTCTTGACCCCACGGTACGCTCAACCAGCTGTACCACAGGCGACTATGACAACGACGGATTTACGGATATTGCGCTAGGCGCGAACGGACGTGTTCTTCTTCTGCACAATGAGAAAAACGGCACATTCAAGGATGTGACTGAAGCTGCAGGGATCAAGAGTGAGGGCCCTGCGCTGGGCTTGACGTTTATTGACTACGACCACGATGGCGATCTGGATTTGTATGTTGCGGTCGAGGGAGCCGAGACGGATGCGACGCATCGCACCGCAATGCACGTCGCCGAAACGCAACGCGAAAATCGCATGTGGCGAAACAACGGCAACGGCACCTTCACTGACGTAACAGATGCAACTGGACTCGCCGGGAACGGATACAGTGCGAATGCGGTCGGTACGGATTACAACAATGATCGCGCCGTAGATCTGATCGTGACGGGACACAGAAAAGGCCCCACAGTTTTCGAGAACCCACGCGAGGGCGCTTTCAGGATCAGCGAGATGGCATTTGACGCCCGTAGCCTCGGCGTCGCTGCATTGGATTTCGATCATGATGGCTGGATGGATCTCGCGTTCACACAGGACGGCCCGCCAGGTATCACCCTATTCCGCAATACTCGCGGCAAATCCTTCGATCAGGTAAAACTGCCCGAGACCAACTGGGTCCGCGCCTACGGCATCGTCGCCCTCGATTACGACAACGACGGTTGGGTCGATCTTGCCGCCGTCGGCGAAACGAAAGACGGCAAGGGCGAAGTCCGCCTCTTCCGCAACCTAGGCCCCGACGGATGGAAAGACGTCACCGCCGACGTTGGCCTCGACAAGATTCAACTCAAAGAACCGCGCGCCATCATTACCGGAGACTACGACAACGACGGCGCCGTCGATCTACTGATCACGCAAAATCACGGACCCGCTGTGCTGCTCCACAACGAAGGAGGCAACAAGAACAACTCGCTGCGCCTCGCGCTCAAAGGCCTCAACGACAACAAGAGCGCCATCGGCACCAAAGTCGAAGTCTTCTCCGGCGGCCTGCGCCAGAAATTCGAAGTCTACGGCTCCTCCGGCTACCTCGGACAAAACTCGCCCTACCTCACCATCGGCCTCGGCCAAGCGAAACAAGCCGACGTAGTACGCCTGCTTTGGCCCACCGGAGTCTTGCAGGACGAAATCGAGGTCGAGGCCAACAAGGTACAGAATATTCAGGAACTCGATCGTCGCGGCAGTTCTTGTCCGACACTGTTTGCGTGGGACGGCCACGAATATAAACTCGTCGGCGACATGCTCGGCGCGGGCGTTGTCGGCCACTGGATTGCCGCGGGAAAGCCCGCCGAAGAAAATGGCCCAACCGGAAAAATGGTCGAGCGCAATATTGCCCGTCCGACTGAAGCGATCAAGATTGACCGGGCTTCGCTGCGCGAGAAAGACGGCAAGCTGAGTTTTCGTTTTATGGAACCTCTCGAAGAGTCGGTTTATCTCGATCAAGCGAAGCTGCTGGCAGTCGATCATCCCGCCGATCTCGACGTTTATCCCAACGAATATTTTGCGAGCAATCCGCCGTATCCACCATTCAAAGTTGTGCTGAGTAATAAGAACGACGCGCGACCACCGGCCGGAGCATGGGACGAGCATGGCCACAATGTCCTCCCCGACCTGCTGGCGCATCGTTATTTTGGCGACTTCAAAGTGCTTTCATTCCAGGGATTCGCGGAGCCGCACACGCTGGAACTCGATCTGGGCGACCCGTATCGCGGAGGTCCACTCTGGCTCCTGATGCACGGTGAAATCGAATACTACTCGGCGACCAGCATGTACGCCGCCGATCAAGCGAAGTTGCGCCCGTTCGCGCCGTACGTCGAAGCTTTGAGTTCTAACGGGAAGTGGCTCCGCGTCGTCGACGATCTAGGTTTCCCCGCCGGAGGTCCGCGCACGATGACTGCCGATCTATCCGGCAAACTTCCCGTCGGCACGCGGCGCATTCGGATCACAACGAATCTGCAAATTTATTGGGACAATATCCTCGTCAGCCGCACCGATCAAGACAACAGTCAGAACCAAAACGCTCGTGAGACGCCCGTTCCGCTCGCTGGGGCCGAATTGAATTTTCACGGCTTCCCGCTGAAGATCGAAGACAAGCCGCCGGGCAACGTGAAATATATCTACGAAAAGACGAGCGCCACCGGCCCCTACACTCGTCCCGCAGGCGCTTACACGCGCTACGGGGACGTGCAAAGGCTACTCGATTCGGTCGATGACAAGTTTGTGGTCTTCGGATCGGGCGATGAAATTGCCCTCGATTTCGACCCGACAATGCTGCCCGCTTTACCGCGAGGCTGGGTGCGCGACTATTTCTTCATCGCCAACGGATACGAAAAAGACATGGATTTCTACGCCTACCGAGGCGACACGGTCGATCCGCTCCCGTTTCGCGAGATGCGCAGCTACCCCTATCCCGCGCAGTCTTTTCCCTCCGACGCCGATCACATGAATTATTTGCTCGAATACAACACGCGCTTCATGTCGGGCAATGAGGCGAGCGGATATTCGTTTCAATATCCGAAGTGACCCGCCGGATGAAAACCTCGCAATTCAATAAATTTTTCATCCTTAGTGAAGCGAAGGACCTGCTTTTTGGAGCGTGCAAGCCCCGCTCCGTCTTCCGCGCTCAGGATGCCAACTTTCGGGCATGTTGGATTGTCGTTTTAATACTCGGCCTCACGAACCTGCTGCCCGCTCAGGTCGAGCAACAGGGTCCCATGGGACCGCCCGCCAAGACGCGTCACGCCGCAACAGAAACAAAGTCAGCCCCGCCCAAATCATCGGCGCCCGTTCCCGTTTTTCGCGATATCGCAGCCCAGTCCGGACTGACCGCGTCTCATATCTCTTCTCGCGAAAAGTATTACGTGATCGAATCCATGAGCGGTGGCATTGGCCTCTTTGATTGCGACAATGATGGCAAACTCGACATCGTGATGGTGAACGCCTCCACTGTAGAACGCTACAAGAACGGAGGCGACCCACTCGTTACGCTTTGGCATCAGGATGCCGACCTCAAGTTCACTGACATCACCAAAAAGGCGGGGCTCACGCGCAAAGGTTGGGGCATGGGCGTCGCCGTCGCCGACTTCGACAACGATGGCAATCTCGATCTCTTCGTCACGGGCTATGGAGGCAACGCGCTCTATCGCAACAAGGGCGATTGCACCTTCGAAGACGTGACCGACAAAGCTGGCGTCCGTGGTGGCGGCTTCTCCACGGGCGCGGCCTGGGCCGACTACGACCGTGATGGCAACGTCGATTTGTTCGTCTCCCGTTACGTTCATGTAGACATCGACGATCTGCCTGCATTTGGCTCGACCAAGTTTTGCCAGTTCAAAGGCGCTCCTGTGCAGTGCGGCCCGTGGGGTATGGAGGGCGAGAGCGACTTGCTCTATCACAACCGCGGAGACGGCACGTTTGAGGAAGTCTCCAAAAAAGCCGGCGTCGATGATCCCGAAAAATATTATGGTTTAGGCGCGATCTGGGGAGACTACGACAACGACGGGTGGCCCGATCTCTTCGTTGCCGATGACGCCACTCCCAATCATCTCTATCACAATAATCACGACGGCACGTTCACGGATGAGGCCATGGTCGCGGGAATCGCGCTGAATAGCGAAGGGCAGGCGCTCGGGTCGATGGGCGTGACCTGGGGCGACTACGATCACAGCGGACGACTGTCGATGTTCGTGACCGAATTTGCCGACCAACCGAACACCCTCTACCATAACCAGCGGACCAGCGTTTTTGAGGATGTCGCGATGGAGTCGCGGCTCGGTCAGCCCAGTCTGCCCTACCTCGGATGGGGCACCACGTTTTTCGACATGGATAACGACGGTTGGCTTGATCTCTTTGTCGCCTGCGGCCACGTCTATCCGCAGATGGATAACGTTCGGGGAAGCGCCGCGTACGCTGAACCAATGCTGCTGCATCGCAACCTGCGCAACGGAACCTTCGAAGAAGTGTCGAAGGCCGCCGGCTTGGCCGACATGCCGCTGCAGTCGAGGCGCGGCGCGGCGTTTGGCGACATCGCCAACGATGGCAATATTGACATTGTCGTGCTGAACGTCGGCCAGCCTCCATCACTGTTGCTCAATACAAATAAGAGCCCGAATCACCGTGTGCTGTTTCGCCTGGTCGGAACAAAAAGTAATCGCGCCGCGATTGGCGCGCGAGTCACGATTCATACGGGAACAATGATGCAATTCGATGAAGTGCGCGGCGG
>Ga0302275_10002608_pt1 | contig 18924 bp, 10 predicted proteins | sample III_Bog_N2_2_FD_200229 | JGI IMG/M metagenome (GOLD analysis project Ga0302275, IMG submission 200229) | Peat permafrost microbial communities from Stordalen Mire near Abisko, Sweden - III_Bog_N2_2 | ecosystem: Environmental > Terrestrial > Soil > Wetlands > Peat | place: Sweden: Abisko...
GAATCCAAATCCAGTCGTGATGCTCGTCGTGAGCCTGCTTGCGGCGACGGCCGTGACCCACAATAGAATCTCGTTCACAAAACGGGCATCGGCGTATGATGTTCTCGTCGCAGTGTTCGGCCCAGTCAGTTGCAATCCTGTCCGGCGCGACGGAAACTGAGACAAAGAGGATCGTACCTCTGAGGGGTTCCGTCTCCGTCTAAGACCCGCCAAGATCAATCGTAGGAAGCGGAACCCCGCCTCCTGATGAAAATCCAACTGAAAGAAAATATAGCCCCTTAATCAACGACTCCATGGTCGGATCTGGGGATGTTGGCCGGTTACTTACGGCAAGGATTCGAAAATCCGAACAGGCGAGTGCTTCCTGGTGTATCGGAGTCTCTTGGTCGGCTGGGTGGTCTCCGCACGTGGGCAACGGTGCCATCCCCAAGAATCCCTGGAAGCGTGAAATGGAGGCCAAAGGCTCACTCGGCATAGCTAAGGCAGGAATTGAGGTTCGCGATTCGATCTGGAGTAATCTGAAATAGGCACACTTACGCTGCCAGGTTGGATTTGGAGTTCGGGATGAGCGATTTCGATCTCAACGTCAACGGCGCGCACCTCCGCGTTAGCGCCCCTTCCGAAGAGACTCTGCTTTCCGTCTTGCGCAACCGACTGAATCTGACCGGGACCAAGTACGGCTGCGGGGAAGGCCAGTGCGGAGCCTGCACGGTGTTGCTCGACGGGCGAGCGACCCGTTCCTGCTTAGTCTCTGTTGAGTCGGCGGCGAAGGCAAAGATCGTTACCATCGAGGGTCTGGAGCAGGATGGGAAGCTCAGCCCCGTTCAGCAGGCATTCCTTGACGAGGGCGCATTCCAATGCGGCTACTGCACCTCGGGGATGATTCTCGGAGCAACATCTCTGCTGCATGAGCAGCACAGTCCCACGGAAGAACAAATCGTTGAGGAGATGGAGGGGCACATCTGCCGATGCGGTACCTACCCCCGCATTGTCGATGCGGTCAAGCGAGCTTCCCGATTGCTGGCCCAGGGGGTAGGTCAATGAACCATCGCCATGCACCCACAACAGAATCTGAACAGAGCATTTCGCCAGCCCGGCCAGGCACATCCACATTGGACCGTCGCGACTTCCTGAAAGTCCTGGGGGGTGGGTTGCTGATTTGTTTCACCCACACTTCCTCGTGGGCGCAGGAGTCGGGGCGGGCATTCGGCGGCCACGAGCTTCCGAAGGAACTCAGCGCATGGCTGCATATTGCCTCCGATGGCCGAGTGAAAGTGTTTACCGGCAAGGTCGAGGTGGGGCAGAATATCCGAACCTCGCTGGCCCAACTGGTCGCCGAGGAGCTGAGAGTTCCTTTCGATGCCATCACCATGGTGATGGGCGATACCGATATGACTCCCTGGGACATGGGTACCTTTGGAAGCCGCACGACTCCAACCATGGGGTCGCAGTTGCGCACCATGGCCGCTGCCGCTCGCCAGATGCTGCTTGAGGTCGCCGCTGAGCGCTGGCATGTGGCCCCGGCCAGCCTCACAGCCGCCGAAGGCAAAGTTACTGATCTCCAGAATTCGCGGTCTCTCGCTTACGGTGAACTGACCCGCGGCGAAAAGCTGGTAAAGACAGTCTCCAGCGCAGAGAGCCTCATGACTGCAACGCAATGGAAGGTTGCTGGAGCCGCCGTTCCCAAAGCCGAGGGGCGCGACTTCGTGACCGGCAAGCACAAATATCCCTCTGACATTTCTTTGCCGGAGATGATGTTTGGCACGGTGCTTCGTCCGGATGGGTTCAACGCGACTCTCGTCTCGCTCGAGACCGGCGTCGCGGAAAAGCTTCCCGGGGTGCATGTTGTGCGCGACGGCGATTTCATCGGGCTGGTTGCTCCCGATGCTTTCACCGCGCAACAGGCGCTTTCGACAATCCAGGCAAAATGGGATGTGCCCGCGCAATCCTCGAACCAGGGCCTCTTCGCGTACCTGAAGAACAATCCCGAGAGCAGCCGAAACGATGGCCCGGAGCATGTCTCGGGTTCAGTGGCGCAGGCCATGGAAGCCGCGGACCTGAAGCTGGAGGAGCAGTACACTGTCGCCTATATTGCCCACGCGCCTCTTGAGCCGCGCGTCGCCGTGGCCCAGTGGACGGACGGCAAGCTGACTGTTTGGACCGGAACCCAGCGTCCCTTCGGTGTCCGCGACGAACTCATGGAGGCGTTTCACTTGCCTCCTGCCCAGGTGCGCGTGATCCAACCCGATATGGGCAGTGGCTACGGAGGCAAGCACACCGGCGAGGCGGCCATTGAAGCGGCTCGCCTGGCCAAAGCCGCCGGCAAGCCCGTCAAGGTTGTCTGGACGCGGAGCGAAGAATTCACCTGGGCGTATCTCCGCCCCGCCGGGCTCATCGAGATCAGAGCCGGCGCACGGCGGGACGGAACCCTGGTTGCCTGGGAGCATCACAACTACAACTCGGGCCCCGCCGCCATCGGCACTCCGTACAACGTGGCGAATCAGCTTATTCAATACCACGCGGCCAAGTCTCCTTTGCGCCAAGGTTCCTATCGCGGTCTTGCCTCGACAGCCAACCACTTCGCCCGCGAGTCCCACATGGACTGCATGGCCCATGTCGTGGGCATGGACCCGCTGGAGTTTCGCCTGAAGAACCTGACGGACTCCAGGTTGCAGGCCGTTTTCCGGGCCGCTGCTGCCAAATTCGCTTGGGGCCACTTGAAATCCACGCCCGAGCGCGGCTTTGGCATTGCCGGCGGAGTGGACAAAGGAGGCTATGTCGCCACATGCTCCGAGGTGGAGATTGATCCCGCCACCAAGCGAGTGCGAATCCGCCGTGTCGTTCAAGCCTGGGAATGCGGCGCCATCGTGAATCCCGACGGCTTGCGCAATCAGCTCACGGGCGCCATTGTTCAGGGTATCGGCGGCGCACTCTTCGAGAGAATCCTCTTTACCAATGGCCGGATCCTGAACCCCCACTTCGCGCAGTACCGCGTTCCCCGGTTCAGTGACACTCCGCAGATTGAGATCGTGCTCGTTGACCGCAAGGACTTGCCTTCGGCGGGCGCTGGCGAAACCGGCCTCGTTGGCCTGGCTCCAGCGGTTGGCAACGCAATCTTTGCCGCTTCGGGGATACGCCTCCCCAACATGCCCATGGCGCCACAAAGCGGAGTTCCTGGAGAGCCAGACCCAGGTCTCCGGAGTTGACTGCCGAGGCGAGGTCACATTGAACACCCAATCAGCCCCCAAGTTGAGAAAGCATGCAGACAACCGGGCACTTCGCCCGCAATGCGGCGACAAAGCGAAGGCATGAAGACATGGTGGGTGCAAACGGCGTTTCAGGGTACCTATCAGCGCCACCGGCCTGACTCAAATCGAAGGCGTCAACATTGTGAACGCACAAACCATCATCTCCGAAGTGGGTGTCGATATGAGCCAGTTTTTCAGCGAGGCACACTTTGCTTCCTTCCTGGGCTTGTGTCCGGGCAATCAGATTTACCGACGGCAAGGTGCTCCGCCCAGGCACGAGGCATATCGAGAACCGTGCCGCCACTGCCCTACGCATGGCCGCAACCAACTTGTCGCGCAGCAAAACCTATCTCGGAGCCAAGTTCCGCCGGTTGCGAGCACGTCTGGGTGCCCCCAAAGCCACCGCGGCAATGGCGCACAGGCAGGCGCGGCTCGTTTATCGCATGCTCAAGTATGGAGAACAATACGTCGACAAAGGGATGAACTACTACGAGGAAACGTACCGGGATCACGAAATCCGCAGCGTTCAAAAGAAAGCGAAAGAGCTTGGACTGGATGTCACACTCAATCCCGCTGCTGCATAAGAGAAGTTTCTAAGGAGACGATCAGCTATTCCGTGAAGGATGCAACTGGTCATGTACACCAGGAAGCAATATTCGGGTCGATCCGGCGCAGTGGTCTACCTCTACTCCGCCCTTGACGGTCAGCCCAAGTAGACGAGCTACATCGAATCGCCAATCCGATGCTCGATCCGCCGGCGCTTCATGGATGCAGAGACAAACGATGCGAATCACATGCGGACGTGGCTACCGATTCAGACTGCTCTGCGCCGGCACGATCTCGCGAAGGATAGAGCCGACGCTTCCTGTTGGCGTGCCGATACGCAGCAGCGCCGCAAGTGTCGGGGCTACATCGGTGACACCTACTCTCTCAGGGAACACTCCCGGCCTCACGTTGTTTCCCCAGAATATGAGCGGCACATGCGTGTCGTAGTTGTACGGGGTTCCGTGCGATGTGCCTTCGGCGGTAAACAGCCAGTAGGGTTTCTGGATGGCAAACACATCGGCGCTGCGGCTGGAATAGAAGCCTCTGGCCACATACGAATCAATCTCGTCTGCCATGGCAACATGGCGCAGTAACTGCTCCCGCGTGTACGTACGTTCCATGAAGGGGAGCGTCGCCGCGGCTCGCGCTGCCTCTTCTTCCACCTCGACCAAAGTCAGCCGCTTGGTGGCCACGGTTTCATAGTTCAGATAGATGCCGGTCTCCTGCGCGGACAGAATCCATTCGCCCGTTCCCCAGCGGGCATTGAGGGCGTTCACGATGGTGTTCACCACCTCCGCCATGCTCGCGCGGCCTCCGGGCATCTTTCTCTCCGCCATCACTTCCGGTTTGGGAGCCACGCCATGATCGGCGCTCAGGACAACAAGAAGATGTTGACGACCGCCTGCGGCACGCTCCGCCGCGGCCAGGAGTCTGCCAATCGCCTGATCGGTACGCAGACACATGTCCTCGACCGCCGGATCGTCGGGACCCACCGCATGGCCCAGATGATCGTTGGCCGAGAAGCTCACGGTCAGCAAATCCGTTCCATGATGGTGGCCCAAATGCTCCTGTGTCAGCACCAATTCCGCAAAGGACTCCAGCATGTCGTTGGCAAAGGGCGTCTGCTGCCAGCGGCTTGCATATTCCTTGTCCGGCGTTGCCGGTAATGTGAGGAAAGCCCTGTCTGCTTTTCCTTCAGCTCCCAGCGGGTACCAGGTCTGGCCGAGCGCCCTTTCCGTAGGCTTGGCGGCGTTGAAGCGCTGAACCCAAGTTGGCAGCTCGCGAAGATAGAACGTGCTCGACACAACATGGCCGGTTGCACTATCGAACCAGTAGGCGGCATCCGCCATGGGTCCCGCGGGCAAAATCGCTGCGCGGTCTTTCATCGAGATTCCGATCACCTTGGTTGTTCCGCCGTCCGCGATCTTGATCTCGTCCCCCAGCGTACTCACGAGCAGGTTATGCGGCGAACTGCCTTTTGCGCCGGGTGTCCCGCCAAGCAGGGTCGTTGCGGCGTCTTCGACCGATGTGATGACCTTGCCGCTGGGGCGGTCATACCATTCATTGGCGACAATGCCGCTGGTCGCAGGCGTGGAGCCGGTCATGAACGTTGCATGACCAGGAGCCGTAACCGTGGGAAAATGGTCCTGGTGCGCATCGAGAAAGACCGCGCCCTCGTTCAACATTGTGTGCAGGCCACCGGTGTAGCGCGCCGCGAACCGAGTCGTATAGTCATACCGGAATTGATCCACGATAATGGCCACGATCAACTGCGGGGCGGCTGGCGATGGTTCTGCTGCCTTCGCACTTCGAGCTGGCTGTGCCTGCGCGATCGAAGTCGAGAGCAACAACGGCAGGAGAAAACTTTGCTTCTTCCACATCATCTCTGTTCCTTGTGGTATCGGGATTGGAGTACACGGCTTGTCATGCCGGTGTTCGAGGCCGTCCGCACAGCAAGGTGCAAAACCGCCTTTACGGAACCACAGGCAGGCTGAGGAAACTGGCTGTCCCCGGCGTGTGCCAGATCCGCTGCGTGGCTTTCTGATAGTCCGTGGGTTGAGCGTCGAAGATGTTCGGCACAAACGTCTGCGGATTTCGATCGTAGAGTGGGTAAAGCGTGGATTGGACCTGAATCATGATGCGATGCCCAGGCTGAAACACGTGATTCACGGCCGGGAGGTCAAATCGAAAGAGAAGCGGTTCGTTCGGATGCAGGGCCTGCGGACGCTCGAAGCTGCTCCTGTAGCGGCCACGGAAGATGTCCAGAGAAATCGGGAGCTCATAGCCATCCATGGTGAGCGGGGGCGCGTACGAGTCAGGGTACACGTCGATCAGCTTGACCACCCAGTCGCTGTCAGTGCCGCTGGTAGAGGCGTAGAGGTGGACCGCGGGGACTCCGCTGACTCGAAGCGGTTCGGTGAGGGGCTCGGTGACATAGGTCAGTACATCCGGACGGTGATCGGCGAAGCGCTGGTCGAGCACCAGCCAGTTGTCGAAACCCTCCCAGTCATCGACGTTGATGGGTTGCGGCCTGTACGGAACGGGCTTCATGGAGTCGGAGATATACTCGTCGAATTTCGCGCCGGCTTCGCTGGGGGCGTCGAACCCCAGCTTGCCGGCAGTCCCAAGATAAAGGGGCTTCGTCTTGTTGGGGCAGCCCTGGTCGCAACTGGGCGGCCAGGAGGAGAAGCGATCCCAATGGTCTTCTCCCGTGTTGTAGATATAGACGGGCGGCGTGCCGGCATTCGGCGCATCGTCTTTCAGATACTGATTGAAAAAGGGAAGCAAGATGTCGCGGCGAACGTGTGCAGCCGTGTCTTCATTCCAGAGGAGCGGACCGAGCGAGCGGCCGTCCGCATTGATCTGGCTATGCCTCCAAGGTCCGATGACCAGGTAGTTCATGTTGTTGCCCTGGTCTTTGGGTTCCAGGGCCTGGTAGCAATGAATGCCGCCCCACATGTCTTCCTGATCCCAGAGTCCCTGCAGCCAAAGCGTGGGCACGCGGATCGGCTGCGCGGCCAGGAGTTTGTCGAGCGCCTGACTTTGCCAGAACGCGTCGTAGGCTGGATGGGCTTCCACTTTCCGCCAGAAAGGCAACTGTTCCAGTCCCTGTGATCGCGCGAAATCGCCGGCTGAACCCATGTTCAGAAAGTTCATGTACTCGTCGCGGTGTTCGCGTGGAATCCATTGGCCGTGGCCGTGCACAGAAGTCTGACCGACGAAGTAATAAAACATGTGCTCGCGAAAGGCGCCGTAGTGGAACCAGTCGTCGCCCATCCAGCCATCGACCATAGGGCTCTCCGGCGCCGCCGCCTTGAGCGCGGGATGGGGATGCAGCAGCGCCATGACAATGGTGAATCCTTCGTAGGAGGAACCAATCATTCCGACTTTTCCGTTGCTTTCGGGAAGGTTTTTCGTCAACCAGTCGATGGTGTCATAGCCGTCGGTCGTGTCGTCGGCGCCGCTGGAATTGAAGGAGCCCACCGGTGGAGGCGTCATCAGGTAGGGTCCCTCCGATCCATACTTGCCGCGGACGTCCTGATACACGCGAATATAGCCGGCCTTGACGAAGACCTCGTCGCTCAGAGGCAACTCTTCGATCATGCGCGGGGATTCGACGCGGGCTGCGCGCTCAGCGGCATTGTACGGCGTGCGGGTCAGCAGGATCGGGGCATGCGACGCGCCCTTGGGGATGACGATGACGGTGTACAGTCTTACCCCGTCGCGCGTGGGCACCATTTCCACGCGCTTGGTGTAGTCCTGGGCAGGCGTGGGCGGTGTGAACGTGGGAGGAATGTCGTTGCTGGTGGAAATAGCCTGAGCCGCGGAGGCAAGAGGATACAACGCCAGCACCGTGGCGGCGAATGCGATACGGCCTCTTGTGGTCACGGGATTCTCCCTTGCTTGAAATTGGATTTTGGCTCTTCCGGTTGCTTGCGTCTGGCGTCCAGAGCCTGCGGAGTTCATTGCGGGTTGGCAGGCGTCACGGATTGACCCGCCACGGGGCTGGCGACCTTTGGTTTCGCGAAGCTCTTGCGAATCTTCTGGCTGTCGTCGATGTCCGAAAGGTCCGCCTTCTGTTTGGCTGTTTTTGGCCGGGCGATGCGTGCCCGCGCCGGGTCAAAGACGCGCGGGTCGACAGCCAACGCCTTGTATGGGGCGAGTTGCGGTTGCGTTGTAAACATATCGCTCAGGTCCGCGGCCAATGCGTCTTCCAGGTTCAGTGGACCGATGCCGAGCAGTTCGTAGATCGTCTTTTGAATGCTCCCCATGCTACTGTGCCGGTGCGACAGGAAACCGCCGCGCACCCAAGGGCTCATTACCAGCAGGATGCTGCGATGGGCATCGACGTGATCTACGCCGCTCTGTGGGTCATCTTCGGTGACGAAGGCAGCCGTGTCTTTCCAAATGGACTGATGCGAGAGGAAATCGAGAATCCGTCCCAGCGCGAGGTCGTTGTCCGCCACGTAGGATTCGCGCAGCGGGTAGCCATCCGCGGGCCGCGGCCCCGCGGTGTGATCGTTGCCCAGACGCATCACGCTCATCGCCGGCCCGTCGCCCGCCTCAAGGCGCGCGCTGAAGTCGCGCATGAATTCCTCGGCCCGCACCGTGTCCGGGATGCCCATGTTCGCGGTAGCGAAGTTGCGGTCCGTGGCGGCAAAGACAGGCTGCGGCAGAGGCGCGTTCAAAAACAGACGCTGCCCTTCGGGTTCTGAACCCACCATCTCATCCATGCCTTCGAGTTCCAGCGATTCTCCATAGTTAAGCACCTTCAAGCCGCTGTGGTCGACGTGCTCCCAAAGCGATCCGAACTCAGGTTCGTCTTCCGGCATAGGACCGTCCGTGGCACCGCCCAGGGCACGCCGTCCGGGCGCTTCGCTGAATGGGCTTCCATGCCGGCGCCCGCCATAAGTGGAAGGCCACGCCTGGGCCATCCACGGCGTGGGCGCAATGCCGATCGCCCAGCGGTGACCATCCACGGAGACATCGCTGTCGGTGAAATAGCGGTCGCTGGTGGCAAACTGCGCGGCCATCGCGTGGGCATTCGGGGTCACCTGCAGGTCTTGCATTGCCGGATTGTTCTTGACTTTGCCGTGAACACCAAAATGCGCCAGCAGCGGATCGCCGTCCGCGCCGGCCAGATCGCCGAAGACATCGTCAAACGTGCGGTTCTCGCGAATGATCAGCAGAACATGTTTCAGTCGGGGCAGCACTCCGGGCTCCACATCGGCGGCGCGATTGTCCCGAATCACGGCCTCCGTCCACTCCTCGGGATGCGCGGCCAGGCTCGCCGGAATCACCGACAGGCTGCCCAACTCAAGCTCGCCGATATAGGCTCCATGCAGCGCGGGGTTGAAGCTGCTTCCCGCATTCGGGCCGCTGCCTTTTCCCTTGGAGTTGGCGACGTAGAGTGTGTTGCCGTCTGCGGAGACGAGAACAGCGGACGGGCTCCAGCCGACAGGCAGATGCCCCAGCATGCGGTTACCGGTCGTGTCGATGACCGCGAGCGCATTGATACCGGCTTCCGTGACATATAAGAGGTTGTTTGCAAGAGCAAGGCCGCTGGGCATCACACCGCGCAACGGATTGCCACGATCATCGACAAAACCCGGCCCCGTAAATGGAGTCAGCGGAATCTGCGCCTGCAGGGAGTCGCCATCCGCGTTGACCACCGCGACCGCGTCTTCGTGTGCAAGCGCGACGTAGACGGCGCCCACGCTGGCGACGAGCGCGGAGGGCGCCGCTCCGCCGACCACATCGTTCTTGTTCAAATCGATGGGCGCACCCAACCGCAGCGAAGCGGAGAGCCGCTGCTTGCCAGGATCATTCAGATCATAGGTCCACAGCGAGCTTCCGCGCGGATCGTTGGCCGTCCCCAGCCCGGGAATCGCCTTGCCCTCCGCGACAACCCCGTTTTGTGCCGCTAGAGACGGATAGCCAAACGGAGGAAAATGCAACCCTGTATTCAGACGATCGTCCTTATCGGCGCCGGGAATGGTCTTGTACTCGAACAGTCCCGAGTTGGCGATGTATAAACGCCGGTTATCCGGGCTCAAGCAAAGGGCAATGGGATTGACGCCGGTCGCCAGCGAAGCAATCTTCGCGTGCGTCGCCGTATCGACGATCACCACGCGCCAGTTGGCTTCGTCGATCGCGTACAGCCTGCGACCGTCTGTCGACAGCACCAGCGCGGCCACGAAGCTCTCCCTGTAAACATGGCCGCCCACCGTGCCGTTCAGCTCGATGCGCGCCACCTTGTGCCAATCCCCCGCCGCAAGCACATCGATGGCGCCGCTGTCACCCGTGGCAACATAAAGCAGTCGGCCATCGGGCGCATACGCCACGCCGGTGTAGACTTCCGTCTCCGGCTTGCTCAGGAAGCCTTGCGGAATCTGCTTCACGCGATAGCCTGCGTTTGCGGGCCGATCGATCACATTCAGCGCGAAGGGAAATCCCAGCGAGGGAGCAACCAGTTGGTTGCCATCTCCGCGCAGGGCGAGAGAGAAGGGGAACGGGGCGACCGTGATCCAGCCGCCCAACGGCGTGATCTGCCGCCCATTGGGCAATGTGGCTGTGACCGGCGGCGCCGAGTCTCCCTGGCTCATTACGCCCGATTGTGCCGAGCCCCGCAGCGCCACGTTGGAGAGACAGCACACCATTGTGGCAATGCAAGCCGCAATGATCCATTTGTGGCTGCCTGCGTCGCGACCCTTGGTGAGCGGTTGCAGCTTGCTCATCCTGGTATCACGGCAGCTCGAAGTCTCCTCTTCATCGCGGTGAGTTTTCACTTGGCCGATCGAACCTCGCTTCCAACGAGTTCGTACTGGTCCGACGCGAGGTAGTCCACATGCGCGGCAATGGCGGCACGCCACCGCGTCCGTGCCGCGTCCAGCGCGCCGAAGTTGTAGCCGTGAAACCATCCGTGGCAACTCAACTCCGCCTCGGTTGCGCCATCCAGCGTGTAGAAACGAATCCACAGCCCGTTGGCGTGGGCCCGTTCCACAAGAGCGCGTAGGCGATTCATCTTCTCAGGCGTCCACTCGCCGGCATGCGGCTGTCCCGCGGCTTCTACGACATCCCACGGGTTGTTCCACCAGCGCCGGTAGTTGGACGCCTTTTCCGCGCCTAGAATTTCGGGCGCGGCAGTTGGCTCCTTTCCCTCCGTGTGGATGGCGCCGAAGACGAGTACACGATCGCCATCCTGCAACTGGTCGTAGAACACGGACTGTTGCTCGTCTGCTTCCCCGGTCAGGACCAGCACAGGCTTGACATCAAGCGGTTGCACCTCCGTCCCCGGGCCGCGCTTCACAGCAGAGCTGAGCCACGGCTGATACTTGCGCAGCAGCGCCAGCACTGCGGCCAGGTGCTCCGGCTTGTTGTCCTTGAAGTCCAGGTTGAGCGTGATCAAAGGCCAGTCTCCATGATTGCCGTCGCGCAGAGCCTTCTCCACAATCGGCCGGACCTTCTCGAAGAAGTACTGATCCATGGTCGGCTCGTTGCCATACGTGGGCTCGCCGTGCGTGACCACCGACCAACTGCGTCCGGTTTTCGAGTCGGTATGCCAGGCCAGGTCCTGTTCGATGGCCAGCGGCGTGCCGGCAGAGAGAGCGCGATCGATGCGGTCGTACCACCATTCAAAGTACGGATAACAGTTATGCGCGTCCATCACCGTGCGCGAACCGGGCAGCGATTGCTGGCCATGAACGGAGAAGGACAGGAACAAAATGGCCAGCGCCATCTGAACTGTCCGCAAGATTCTTGAATCGTGCATCGTAAGACCTCTTATTCCTCAGCTTATTTCCCGGCAAAATTGATGTAGAGTGGACTGCTGATGAGTTGATCCTTCTCAGCGTCGTCGCGCACCACAACCCGGAGCCAATGGCGCCCCGGAGCGGCTGTCAATGTGGTGGTCACGTCGGCATCCGCGCCTTCCAGATGCATCGTTGGAGTTGCGCTCGACTCCACGCCATCAACGTAGAGATGCGCCGTCGATCCCGGGACAGCTACGGCATGGATGTTCACCTGGATTTTGGCATTCTCCGCGACCTGCAGCGTCTCACCCATCCGCGCCGAAGCCCCACCCGAAGCCGCCGCAAAATCCACCGTCTTGTCCCTGGATGCAGTGAGATCGACGAATGTGCGGCCCGAGCGGATGCCGCTGAGGATGGCCGCAACGGAAAGCTCGTCGGCTTCGATCACTGTGGTTGGCCAGCCGATCGATCCCGGTTCTCCCGGCGGCGTTGTCGCATTGTGGTTATCGCTGCCGCCGACGGCCGCGAGCCTGTGCCCCTCCCGTAGTTGAGAGTCCCAGTAGTTCGCGCTGGAGAACATGATGACGCCGTAGTTGATCACCTCCACGGCGCTGAACAGGCCCATGTCGGCGTCCGCGGCGGGCGCCCATCCGCAGCCCATGCAGTCTTCGCCCTCCGGTGCCTGCGCGTGGTTTACCGAGGCCAGGCCGCCCTTGGCCAGTGCGTCGCGCAGGACCTCATTCAGCGAATGGCGTCCCGGACTTACCCGCCAATCGAGGAACTGGGTTACGCCGAAGACGTTGAAGTGGCCGTGAAACGTGGTCATTTCCCGTCCCGGTATGAGAAGCAGGCGATCGTAAAACGGCTGCAGTTCGCGGATGTCGTCGAACTGCGAATCGGTGTTGTGGTCCGTGATGGCGATAAAGTCCAGCCCCCGCGCGGCTGCGGTCTGCACGGTGAGAAACAGCGGGCACGGCACTTCCCGGCCGCTCTGGCTCAGGCAACTGCCATCGCTATGCGCGGTGTGCATATGTAGATCGCCGCGATACCAGCGCTTGCTAATCGCCAACGGTCGATCCGCGAACCCCGTCTCCTCGCTGCGCGCATCGAAGCGGATCTCGGCCGTGTAATGCGACACCACATGGGGGCGCATGTTGGGAACCGAGATGAGTAAGCGCCAGGTACCAGGGACGATCGCGCCCGGCAGATAGGAGGGAGTCGCGTCCGTCTCGCTGATCGTGAAGTGGCTCTTGTTCCCGCCGCTGGCGCCTCGAAACCGCATCGGGTCGGCGATGCCCAGGTCGAGGACGGAGCGCTGCTCCCGCGCCGTATACCGGAAATCGACACTGATGCGATGCTTACCCGAGGGCACCTTAAAAGGAACCTCAAAGTAAGTCTTGCTCTGCGCGCCGGTCACATCACCCGAAAGCACCAGATCGGGAGCCGGGTCTGCGGTTGCGGTTTGCGCAGTCGTTCGCTCGCAAGCGACAGCAACCAGCATCGCCGCCAAATAGATCCAAGCCCTTCGCCTTCCAATTCTCAAGAAATTCCCTCAAAGCATGATCGCGGAAACACAGCACCGAAGCGAAGCCCCCAGGCCGTCGTGCATAATGCGGCGGCCTGGGGAATTGGTTTAGAAGTCGATGCGGAAGGCGAACTGCATCACGCGCGGATCGCCGGAGAGCGAGGTGATCTGCGCTGCCTGCCCATTGCTCACATCCCCGCCCGGCGCGGCGAAAAGGGGATGATTGGCGGCGTTGAAGACCTCCCAGCGGAATTGCCCCTTGATGTTCTCTGTAACCGGGAAGTCCTTCATGATTGCGCCATCGAAGACGATGGTGTTCGGGGAGCGGAGCGAATTACGCGATCCGTTGCCGACCTCGCCCACACCTGGGTTGGCGAAGGCGTTGCTGAGGCCGGAACCGGAGGTGCCGCAGCCGCTCGTGCCGCTGTCGTAAAACCAGCAGGTCGGTTTGCCCACGTAATGCGGCTTGCCCACCACGTTGGGCACATCGGTCGCGTACCCGTAGGGGTCCAGAAGGCTGTTGTTGTTGCTCCACGTGGCCGTGAAGGGATAGCCGTTGTAGAAGGTGAACACGCCGGAGGTGCGCCAATTGCCCAGTGCCCACGACAGCGGACCTGAATTCAGCATGGTCTTGCCGCGGCCGAAGGGCAGTTCATAGACGTAGTTCACTGAGACACGCTGCGGCACGTTGAATTCGCTGGGCCCATACCAGGCTGTTTCGTTCCGCCCGTTCGGCGGACCGCCAGGATTGTTCTCCAGTTCCTCGGGTGTATTGTCCAGGGTGCGCGAGTAGGTGTAGGCGGCGTGCAGGTTGAAGCCGTGAGACATGGCGCGCGACAGGCTGGCCTGTAAACCGTTGTAGTTGCCGTAGCCGATCGGTGCCGCGTACTCCACCTGTCCAAAGTTCGGATAGGGCACCGTGGAAGTGACCGCGTTGTTTACGATGTATGGCTGGTTGTAGTCGTAGAGCAAATCGAGATGGGTCGATTTGGTGCCTACATAGTCCATCTCGGCTAACCACCCGTGACCGAAGTCGTGCTGTGCGCCGAGGCTCCACTGCTGGACCATCGGTTCTTTTTTCGCGGGATCAACGGCCCGGATGTGGAACGCCTGTAGTGCGGTGTAATCGATGGTCGAGGGGTCGAGGAAGTTGGAAGGGAAACCAACCTCGGGCTTGAGGACAGGCACTGTGGTGCTCGACGGCGTCTTGTTGACCAGGAAGGGGGGGTTGAGCGCCATCTCGTTTTCGCTGCCGATCCGCTCCAACAGCGTGTAGTACGCGCCGTAGCCGCTATGGATCACCGTGTTCGGATCGATCGCATAGGAGACGCCGATGCGCGGGCCGAAGTTTGTCGTATTGGGGTCCACCAGTGCTCGATCTCCGAGCGAGCCCGACTTGGCGTCGACCAGCGAGCCCGAATCTGCCGGATTGAAGTTGGCCATGTGGTTGCCGCCCTCGTACGGAGGCGTCGCAAAGTCATAGCGCAGGCCTAAATTCAGCGTTAATTTGTGCGTCAGTTTCCAGTCGTCTTCCGCAAATCCTGCCGCCATCCACAAACGCTGGTCGACGAAAAACACGTTGGTCAACTGTGCGTAATAGGGCGCGCCAAACAATCCATCCGCGTAGTCCGTGATCCCCGACGGATTGCCGAGCCCCGAAAACACGCCGGCAAAGTACAGGTCGCCGCGTGTACCCGGTTCATCCTGGAAGATATTGCGCATCGGCGCGAACAGGTTTACACCAAACTTCAGGCTGTGTTTGCCCCGCGTCCAGGAGAGCGTATCGTCAAACTGGTAGAGCATTGGTACCTGGGACTTCGGCAGAAAGTCCGGCGAACCGAGGTAGCCGTGGTTGGTGAAAGCGGTCAGCGGCACGCCGCCCCCGATGGCGGGATTCGCTGGAATTCCGGGCACAAACTGGCCCGCCGTTTGGCTCAGGTCGAAGGGCTGCTGTTTGCCGAAGGAGGTGTCGCGCACCCAACCAAAGCGAAAATCGTTGACCAGGCTGGGGCTTAGAATGCGCGTCCAGCCCAGAACGAAACTGGTGCCCTTCAGGGCCTGGTTCCCCCAGGCCGAGGTTCCCGTGCCGTCGGCCAGGCCGCCAAAATAGCCGGGAATGGTCCGCGTGCGTGTGAAGTAATTGAACCGGCCGAAAATGGTGTCGTTCTGCGAAGGCGTCCAGTCCATGCGGCCGTCATAGCTGGAGTTGAAGTCCGTGGCCGCGCCTGTACGCGCAAAGTTGTTGTATTCGGGATAGGTAGCCCCGCCCTGCTTGTCGTTCGGCTCGGGGAACAAGGCAATCAGCTTGGCCGCCGCGGTGTCGATCTTGGCCGTTGAATCGGATACGAAGCTGTTGTTGACCAGCGGAACACAGTTGGACGCAGTGTAAGGCGCCGAGCAGGTCGAGAGGTTATACACCGTCGGGTACGGGCCCACCCCGGCTGCGGCCGCGGCCGCAGTGCTGAAATCACCAGTGCGTTCATTGTCCAGCGGCACCGTCGAGATGCGCGAGAGCCCCTGCTTGATCCGCGTTCCCTCATAGTTGAAGAAACCGAAGACTCGATTGCGAAGGATGGGCCCGCCCACGCTGCCCCCAAACTGGTTCTGATTGTCCTCCGGCTTCACATTCGTCGTCTGCTTCGTGAAATAGTCGAACGAGTCGAAGTACTGGTTGCGCACGTACTCATAGGCTGCGCCGTGGATGTGGTTGGTGCCGCTGCGCGTATTCACCGAAACCACCGCGCCGGGGCTGCGGCCGTATTCAGCGGAGTAGGGATTCGTGATTACGTTGAACTCCGAGATCACGTCGACCGAGGGATGCGAGGCCTCTGAGCTCAGTTCCTGCACGTTCTCAGAAAACGTGTTGTTGTCGATTCCGTCGAGGATGAAATTGTTCTGCAGCGAGTGGACGCCGTTTACGTTGAAGTCGCCTGTCCGTCCCGCCGAGGTGGCTCCGCTTTGGTTGGTGTAGCGGCTGATCTGCACGCCGGGAACCGTGCGCAGCAGGTCGTCCCAGTTGCGTAGATAAAGGGGAGTCTCGGCGATCACATCGTTGGTCACCAGAGTCCCGATGGACGCATCGTCGCGCCGAAGGTCGCTGCCCTCTGCGGTCACCACGATCATCTGGTCCGGCGAGCCGACGGTCAGATGCAGGTCCAACCGCACCCGCTCGCCCACCCCGATATTCACCTGCTCCTCGATATGAGAAAAGCCCGGCGCGGTCGCCGTGAGGCTATAGTTGCCAATCGGCAGGTTGGGGAGCGTGTAATCGCCCACCGCCAGGCTCTTGACGGTTCGCGTGTAGCCGGTCTCTGACGACTTCACTGTCAACTCCGCGCCGGCAACCGCGGCACCACTTGGATCGGTTACCGAACCGCTCAAAGATCCTGTATTCACCTGGGCATTGAGGTGCGCCGATCCAAACAAGAGGCCTACGCAGGCAAGTACGGCTACCCTGGCGACGATGATGCTTATAGCTCGTTGACACATTCGTGCGGCCCTTCGGGCTGGGTGGGGAAATCCAGATATCCAAAGCATGATGGGTCTCCTTCAAGTGAAGTGGTCGGAATCGCAGACACTCCGCCGTCCTCACAGTAGGCCCGATCAACACTCCAGCAGGAGTGTTTACCCCCTGTCCGACCCGTGTATACACCTAACTTTCCCCAAAGTAATGATCTGAAAGCAAAGGACGTGCCCGCTGTATGAAAAGTCGGTTAATCGGCTCGGCCGTTGGGACGGCCAACTGGGAATTAACAGCCGTTTCATGGCGATTCCGTATGTTCAAATCTTGGAGGACGATCATGGAGAGATCCGTTGCCATCCCCTTCCCGCCGAAGATCGCTTTCCTTCCAACCGATGGCCCGGAGAACCTGGAAGACGATCCGCGCTGGCGCCTGACGCAACGCATCGTGGCTGGCCGTCACCTTGCCCGGTCGCCCCTGCTGTCGAAATTCCTCCTGTTTATCGTCACCGAGACCCTGCAGGGCCGTCAGGAACGGATCAGCGAGCAGAAGATCGGCGTGCAGGTGTTCTCACGGCCGAAGGGTTATCGCACCGTCGAGGACAACATCGTCCGCAACTATGCCCGCCAGTTGCGCAAACGTCTCGCCGAGCACTTCGCTGAGGAATCACGGAACGATTCAATGCGCATTGAGATTCCTCTGGGCGGATATGTTCCCGTATTTATCGATGCCGAAACCATTTCGCTCTCGCAGCCGTCGCTGGTAGTCCCAACACCCGCCCTCGTCGAACCAGGCGGTTCTGGCCCGTTCACGCTCCTGGCCAAGCCTTCCGCTAGCGGCGCGCGTTCTCGCACCCACAGAACTCTGATTGCCATCGGCATGCTTACCGGTTATAGTGCCGTCCTCATTTGCCTTACTGTATTGGCTTTCTCGCACATCCCAGCCATTGGCCATTCCCCAGAGCCTCCGAACTTGCTGCTGACATCCATCTTCGATCCATTGCACAACACATACATCGTTCCCCCTGACGCCGGACTGAACCTGATGGAGGACATGTCGCACCATCCTATTCCACTGACAAAGTACATCAAGAGCGGCTATCTTGATCTGCCGCTTCCCCCCATGGACGCCCACAGCGCAACGGACATGCGCACGCAGGAGTTCACCAGTTTCAGCAATCTGCAGATTGTCGCTGCGTTGGCAACGCTGCCGGAGTATAAGCGGGAGCGGGTTTTCCTCCGCTTTCCGCGCGATCTTCGTTTCGATGATTTGAAGAATGCGAATGCCGTGATCCTTGGCTCGGTATGCAGCAATCCATGGGCAGCAGTTGCGGATGAAAGCACCAACTTCCACATTCATTGCGGCGACGGGATGCAGGGCGCCGCAATCGTCAGCAACAAGCCGCAACCCGGCGAACAGGCCTCATATCTCAGCCAATGGGACGAGCCGACGCACGAAACCTATGCCCTGATCATCTTCGTCCCGAATCTCGGCGGCAATGGCCACTTGCTGCTGCTGGAGGGCCTGGATGTCGCCGGAACGCAAGCCGCCGCGGAAGTTCTTCTTCACTCCGATGCACTTGCTCGCATCCTTGAACGGGCGCATCGCCCGCATGCGTCCCTTGCAAGTTTCGAGGTATTGCTGCGCGCAACTAGTATCGAGTCCAATGCAGCCGGAACGCAGGTGATAGCGTTCAGGATCCATGGGGCTGTCGGCAACTGAACTCGAATCTAAGGCACCCTATAGGACAGCAACAGGAATTGCTGCGGCATTTCTCACTGCGATCGACCCTTGACGTCTACACGCAGGCAATCCTTCCATCGAAGCATGAGGCCCAGGCGGCTGTCATGTCCCTTGTCTTGTCCGCGAGTGGAAACTCGACTTTGCCGTCAAAAGGCACTCGGGCCGGCGACTAAGAGACGGCGTATCGGGGAGACATCGTATCTGCCAAAAGGACACAAAAGGGACATAAATCTGTGTCCTTTTGCATCCTCCTTGGTTTCCGCCAATCCAAGATAAGTCATTTTGAATGTACGGAGTGGACGACGTGGCTCGAACCCGCGACCTCTGCCGTGACAGCGTCCGCTCGGTAACGCGAACAAGGCCAAACGTATCGTACAGACTGGCTTCGGAAAAATTCCCAGTTGCCGGCCATGCCGCTTGATGTTTGGCGCACAACCACTGACGCAGCCGCTTACGAGCATGTCGATCCACTGCCCGATAGGCTTTGCTGACCGGCCCAAGACAGAAGTAGTTGGCCCAACCGTTCATCATTTGATTGAGCTTCGTCACCACCGTCTTATGGTCTAGTAGGGTTCTGTTGCGTCCAGTTTCGCTGCTGATCGCCTGACAGATGCGAATCACTCGCTTCTTGGCAGGTATCGTGCCCAGAT
>Ga0302275_10002612_pt1 | contig 18886 bp, 18 predicted proteins | sample III_Bog_N2_2_FD_200229 | JGI IMG/M metagenome (GOLD analysis project Ga0302275, IMG submission 200229) | Peat permafrost microbial communities from Stordalen Mire near Abisko, Sweden - III_Bog_N2_2 | ecosystem: Environmental > Terrestrial > Soil > Wetlands > Peat | place: Sweden: Abisko...
ACCACCCACGCGCAACTCACCGTCGCCGAACAGGCCGACACCGGCGTCACCCCTGAACTCGTCCGCCTCTCCATAGGCACCGAGGACATCCGGGACATCCTGGCCGACCTAGACCAAGCCATCCTCGCCGCCAACTAAGCAGTCATCCCATTGGCCAGCACGTAATCCAACTTGCGACCAAGGGGAGCATCCACGCGAAGGCGTTCACACGCTCTTACCGGTTCTCGCAGTCCTCCCGTTGGTCGGCACATAAATCTAATTTGCGACCAGCGGGAGCACCAAGCGAAGCAGAAAAAGCGCGTGTGAACGCCCGCCCCACGCGCAGTGGGCCCGTCCGGCAGGACAAGGCAGTAGAATCAACCGAGCCCAATGACCGAAGAAGATCCAATCCCAATCCCCACCCCTGCCTTCGAGGGAGACTTCGTCCTCGACGAAACTCTCTCCCTCGAGAGTGGCGAAATCCTCGTCAACCCCACCCTCCACTACGCCGTCTACGGCCAACTCAACGCAGCACGAGACAACGCGGTGTTAGTTTGTCACGCCTTATCCGGTTCCGCTCTGGTAGGCGCCTGGTGGCCGCAACTCTTCCTCCCCGGCGATCTCGGCCTGCTCGATCTCACCCGCGATTGCGTCATCGGCATCAACATCTTCGGCTCCTGTTACGGCTCCACCGGCCCCGGCTCCATCGATCCCGCCACCGGCAAGCTCTACGGCCCCACCTTCCCTCTCATCAGCATCCGCGACATCGTCAACGCCCAGGTCAAGCTCATCGACCACCTCGGCATCTCGCGCCTCAAACTCGCCATCGGAGCGTCCATCGGCGGCATGCAGGTCCTCGAATGGGCCATCCTCTTCCCCGAACGCGTCGCCCGCGCCGTCTCCATCGGAGTCGCCCCACTCGGAGCCATGGGCCTCGGCCTCAACCACCTCCAGCGCCAGGCCATCATGCTCGACCCCGCATGGAACGGCGGCTGTTATGAACCCGGCCACGGCCCCCAGGGAGGTCTAGCCCTCGCCCGCGCCCTCGGCATGGTCAGCTACAAGTCCGTGCCTCTGCTCGAAGAACGCTTCGCCCGCAAGCCCAACCGCTACGGCGACGAGAACCCCTTCATCTCCGCCTCAGCCGGCCAGAATGGCCGCTTCGACGTCGCGGGCTACCTCGACTATCAGGGCGAGAGCTTCATCCCCCGCTTCGACGCCAACTCCTACATTTCCATCACCCGCACCATGGACATATTCGACCCTGTCCGCGCCCACGAGACCCCCTACATCGCCTACTCCCGCATCACCGCGCACCTCACCCTCGTAGGCATCTCCACCGACTGGCTCTTCCCCCCGGAAGACGTCCGCTCCCTGGCCGCCATCATCCGCGCTGCCGGCGCCCGCTGCGACTACCGCGAGATGGCCTCCAACCACGGCCACGACGCCTTCCTCGCCGAACCCGACCAGCTCGTCCGCCTCCTCACCCCCGTCTTCGACTAGCTAACCCTCCCTAGCGCGTCATTCCCTCTCCCAGCCCCTCAAAGAAGGACGAACCGCAGACATGGGCCGCCTCGTCTCTTTTTAATCCAATCTCTGCCGACGACCTTGCAACGGTCAGAAAGCATTTCGGACAAATCGAGTCGAATGTTCCATCTTCATTTTGTCTGTGTGGGTAGAGAGTTGGACCATTCACCATCGTGACTCCTTGCATGCGTAGCTAGTCGTTGAGAAATCGAAGCAGTCGTCACAAGAGCCGCGGGTCGGCGGATGCAGCTATTGAACGCCGGCCGGGTCGGGCCAGAGTCGATAGATACGACCCCTGTCGCAAACGTGAGATTCCTCTTGCTTAGCGAGCCCGAACTCGATGCTCGCCGAAGCAACCGTCATAAGACACTCGCAACAAATCGAGTCAATGACGCCATCTCCATTATGCCGGTGGCGAAACGTAGGTTTCGTTTGTAGGGACATATGTGGGCCTCGCTCATCTGTTTCTAGCCTCGTGCGGAGTTTCCCCTATTCCGTCAGTAGATGTCTGAGCGATATTGACCACACGTTCCCAAGTGTGTAAGAGGTTCGCTGTCGTGCTACGGCGAGCGCCGGGAAGGCCTCTTGGACACTGGCGTAGCCTCCTCGCCGTCCGCGCGAACCGACTCAGTCAAACGAGGCCGGTTCATCTCTCTTTCGATGTGCGCGATCAACTTCTTTCCGCGATCGGGATTCTTCGGCTTCATCTACCGAAAAATATATGGAAAGCTAGCCGAAGTCTGGTCTCTATAGACCGCTTGGAGTAGGAGGGGTGCGCTCGTTCGAGCGCGCCTTGCAGGTCTCGTCTGTATTGACCATGAGCGGCAGCAAGGGAGCCATCCGCCACAGGGCAGCGAATGATTCCGACAAGGGACCTCAATACCGTGTGACTCTCTTTCTCACAGTCTTATGAGAGTTGAGGTGAAGAATTAATAGCCATGTATGTCGCGCGGTTCTCTTGCATGGTCTCTTCGGTGATAGGGGCCACCGAAGAAAAGAAGCGGAAGTCACGGGGGAAGTAGATGTGATTGTGGCCGCGGCTGCAGCGGATCGCTCCGGGCCTGACGTTGACGCTCCCAAGTCCAAACTCATGGTAGGGCCGGATATCGAATGCGACCGGCTCCCGGCATGTCCGACACTTAATACCCCAATACGGTTTCTGCTCACTCATAAGCCGTTTGCCTCACTCTGCTAGATGCGCATTACGGTTCTTGGTGCACCTCAAATGTCGCTATCGGCAAACGCAACGAACCAGCACTCAAGCCGGCACCGAACTGTTGGCCGACTCCACAACGTAGCTCGCCATCGCCTGGCTGAGTTGCGAGTCAATCTCGTCTGCGATCGTCATCACGCCAATCAGCAGCACGCTGAAGTCAATGCTCGCGAGATTGTTCTGCAACGTTTGAAATATGCTGACCTGCAACATACGCGACTCTTCCACCAGCATTGCGGCGGTATAGCCCTGCCTTTGCCGGTTCAGTCCGTGCTCTGCCGCAGCTGGAGAGACCAGTTCTGGGCTCCCAATAATCTTGGACGACCTGAGGCGATGCACGAGTTCGCTGAATAGCTGAGGCAGATGGCAAGTGCGCTGCTTGTAGTTTAACGGGACCGTCATTACCTTCTTGTCCTGCTGGATATGCTCAAACCAGTCGGCAATTGTGCTATCCGTCGTACGTTCCAGAATCGCGGCGACCGTCTCCACCGGGCGAACCGCTGGCGCTCCCCCCGCCAGCCTCTCGTTGATAGCCTTTACCAACGCCGTCACGTTCATCGGCTTCACCAGAATCTGGTCGGCCTGCAGCATGATGGCATGGGATGCGGCATCCATCTCCGGGAATGCGCTTAGCAACATCGTGACTGCTTTTGGATTGGCGTGGCGCATCGCGCTCACAACAGTCAGACCGTCGCCCACTCCCGGCATATGAAGATCGCTGAGCAGCACGTCGTAGACGTTGGAGCTGATGAGTTTCAACGCCTGGGGAACGCTGGCTGCCATGGTTACGTCGAAGCCCTGACCTCGCAATACTTCGGCCAACATTATGTTGATCGCTTCGTCATCGTCCACGAGCAAAATCCTGGTTTGCGGCATCGCATCTCCTCTTGCGTCCCTGCTTGCGTCGAATGCTTGTCAGCTCCGTGATAGGAGACAAGTCTCGCGCAGGCAGGCCCATGGCCTGGATAGGCCATTCGGACTTCTCTAATTCTGGAGGGGTGCCTTGAGTTGACACTCGGGCTGAGAAAAACCCTCTGCGAACCAGTGACACTTAAGATGCCCAGGGACAAGCCCATGTTGCATACCGAACACTCACCGTCGCGTGAAACAAAAGTCCGAAGAGGTGGTCAACAGTGAACAGACCGCGCCATGCAGGATTCTCTAGACTGTTCCCGTTCCACCGCTTTGTTTCAAGTTTTTGTTTTGACGCTTCAAGGCTGTAGGTTCTGTCTGACCAAGTCCTACATTGATACCTCAGGCGTAATCATTTTCAGCAGTGCTTCGCGAACAGAACGCGACTACCGAGCGTCAACAGGAACAGTTTCATTTTAGTTCGGCAACTGGTCTGTGCTGTCCGAAGAACTCCAACGGACGTTCAACTCCATAGCCGCTTGAAGGAGTGCCGCTTCATCTGCCGAAATAGGCTCACTGAAGTAATATCCTTGAACTTCATCGCATCGGTGCGCTTGAAGGAAAGACCTCTGAGCTTCGTTTTCCACCCCTTCGGCAATCACCTTGAGATGCAGACTTCTTGCCATATTGATGATGGCGCTGGCGATGGCCGCATCTCTCCAATCTACGACAATATGCCGGACAAAGGATCGATCGATTTTCAGCTTATCGACGGGAAACTGCTTTAGGTAGCTCAGGCAGGAATAGCCTGTCCCGAAGTCGTCAATTGCCAGCTTCACACCCATATTCTTCAGCTCTTTCAGCACCGAGAGCGTCGCGTCGCCCTTGGACACCAGCAGACTCTCTGTGATTTCCAGTTCGAGGTACTGAGGCTGAAGGTGGGTCTCCTGGAGCACTTGACGGATTAGCGAAGGAAAGCCTTCCTGGTGGAACTGGATCGCCGAGACGTTGACTGCCACTGGCACTGCCAGAAGTCCGGCGTCCTGCCATCTGCGGGCCTGAGAGCATGCTGTCCGGAGCACCCATTCCCCGAGGGGCAGGATCAGACCGTTGTTCTCCGCAATTGGTATGAACTTGTCCGGGGGGATCAACCCCATATCCGGATGCTGCCAGCGGGTCAGCGCTTCGAACCCTGTAATCCGTTTGCTCTCAATCTCAAACTGAGGTTGGTACACCAGAAAAAACTCTCCTCTTGCGAGCGCGGCACTTAGATCTTTGTCCATCTTAAGTCGCTCCGCCGCCTGGACATTCATCTCATCAGTGAAGAACCGCACAATACCGCTGCCGGCGTCCTTAGCGGAAGACATCGCAGCATCGGCATTTCGAATGAGAGTCTCGCCATCTTCGCCGTGTTCGGGAAACAGACTGACTCCAATGCTGCAACTCACCTTTAGTGATCGGCCCTGAATAAGAAAGCTGGTATTCATCATTTCCATAACCCGGTCCGCCGCAATTGCCGCGTCGGCAAGGTCGACGCTCCTCAGCAAGATTAGGAATTCGTCGCCGGCCACCCTGGCCACAGTATCGTCTTCTCCAATGCATTCCTTGAGCCGTCTCGCGATATTCTTCAGCACGATGTCTCCGAAGGCGAACCCATACGAGTCGTTGATCACCTTGAACCGGTCCAGACTAAGAAACAACAGTGCAATCTTCTCGCCTCTTCGGCGAGCGCCAATCAGAGCGTGCTCCAAGCGGTCCTGTACGAGCGCCCGGTGCGGCAACTCCGTAAGCGCATCATAATAGGCCAGGAATTGCTTACGCTTAGTAATGTCGCGCACAGTGGCTAGCAACATCGGGCGCTCGCTCAGCATCAACGCCGACAGGCACACCTCAGCCGGAAACACGTCGCCGTTCTTACGCTGGTGCATCCACTCGAAACGCTCCCTGCCATTTAGAAAGGCGGAAGCGATCCTCTGCTGGGCTGCTATCCGGGAGTTCGTGCCGTCGGGTTGGTTGGGAGGGGAAATATCACCTGGGTGGAGCATGAGAGTCCCGGCTGGGTATCCAAACATTCTCAGCGCAGCCGAGTCGCAATCCACGAAGCCCTTTTCATCCATCACCCATTTCGCATCGCCCGAGTCCTCAAACAACGTGCGATACCCGGTCTTGCTGTCCTGTTGTGACTCTTCGGTCCGCTCTAGATTGGCGATGTTTTCTATCGCGCCTTCATGGAGCACGACGCCGCAGCCGGCGTGAGTTCTTCTGGTGCTGTTCGCAAAATTATCAATCGAACCGATGCCTTTTAATATGCACATCAGCTTATCCATATAGCAAAGTTTCGATAAGAACAAATGTCCTGTGGCTATCCATCGCACGATCAACTTCCGATCCGATTCACCTGATAGGACAATTCTCGTTGTTTGAGGGCACTGTTCCTTGACTTTGTCAAGAAGCTCTACTCCATTCATTTCCGGCATTTTCATATCACTGACGACCACATCGAATGAGCGAAGAGTGAGGGTGTTTAGAGCTTCTTGCCCACTAGAGACGAACTCCATGTTCCACTGCATTCTCATGGGCTGAAAGGTGCGCTGAAGGCAATCCAAAAATTCTTGTTCATCATCGACAAACAGAATGCGTCTCATAGTGTTCTCCACGGCCGAGGTTACTCTAAGAAGGTCGCTCGGCCACAACTCCCTGTAGTGAATCTCCACCTTCATGAGACTTCATTTGGCACGGGCGCCAATTGGAGTGAAACAGCGAATTTACCGCCGTCGTAGCCATTGACTGTAACGTCAAAACAGTACTTGTGATCTGGCTTCGCGAGCGTGCTTGAAGCAGCCGCATCGAGGCTCGCTAGATCTGTTGCGACTTTGGACAGGGTCGTCCGGCTCAGTGGCGCTATCGTGCTTGACGCTATGTTCAGCACTTCATAGATCGCGTCGCGTAACGATTCCTCCATGGGAACAATTCTGAGTTGCGCTTTCACTTCGGAGGCTGGAAGCCCTATCAGCGCTCCCGCAAACGAGCCGAGTAGCGGGAGATCGGCCTTGACGACGACTATAGCGTGGTCCGGGAAGACTTCATAAACGCCGTAAACCTGTGGAATCTCTGTTTCCGCGTAATCCTTGATCTGAGCAAAAGCCACCGCACGTCCGGTCAGTTGCGTAAACAGATGCGAAAGTGATGGTGCTGTAGGCGCGGCCATATGCTCTAGTTTCCTCCGAGGATCGGCGATAATGCTTCCTCAATGGCTTCAGGTGTGAATGGCTTCCCAATCAGAAAATTAGCCCCCGTGCTCATCGCAAGGACTTTCATTTCTGCCGAAATCTCTGAAGTGACAAAACCGAATGGGACGCGATTGTTCGCCGCCCTTATCTCCTTCAGGAAATCGATCCCCGACATTTCAGGCATGTTCCAGTCGGAAAGAATGAGCTTCGGTCGTTCGCCCCGAAGTTTTTCCAGAGCCTGCACACCGTTCTCGGCTTCGACCACGGTAAGAGCTCGATAGCCTGCCTGCCGGATGGCCCGCTGAAGAATCATGCGCATCGTTCTGCTGTCGTCAACTACAAGTATGTCCATATTTCTTCCCCCTAATTCACTTGCGCTGTAGATCGGTGAACGGCACTCATCGGTACCCCATCTTTCTTAGTGACTAGAGTGACCCAAAAATCACCCCCGATGAATCGAAACGCCAGCCGATCCTGAACACAGGCTCCGCAAATCCGCAGTTCATAGTCGTCACCATCTACAACCGAGGGCATAGAAAGACGAACCCCGGTCGCCATGGCAGACTTGACATTTCCACCAATCATGTTTGCCAGCTCTCCGAGCACATCGCGAACATCGTCGTCGACGGCGTCAGGAGGATCCATCGAAAGGAATCGGCCTGCGAACTGGCAAGCCTGGCTGGCGGTACACTCGAGCGATACGGCCCCGTTCCAATCTCCTTCGAGGTAAACGATGGAGGTTAGTCGATCACCGCCAAGACCCCAGGGCGCCTCACTCTGATCGATTGGAAGATCCATCATCGTGGTGAAGATCGACTTCACAATCGTCTCGAGAAGCTGAGCATTTACTTTATTTGGCATTATTCTCCTTTTATCGGGCGACATAGACAGTCATGTTCCCGAAGATCTTTCGTTCAAACAAGTCATCTAAACCGATGGCGGATTCAGCGCCGCCAAGCAGTAGCCAGCCACCTCGAAACAAGGTGCCGTGAATTTCCTTTATGATGTTCCACTTCGTCTGGCTATCGAAATAGATCATGACGTTACGGCAGAAGACCAGATCAAATGGACCATGTGTTCGAAGGCTCTTGCGCAAGTCGATCGTCTCAAAGCGGACCATCTTCCGGACAGCATTGCTTAGTTGCCAGTCGAGCCCCGAACGGCTGAAGTGTTTGACGAGCAGATTCAGCGGAAGCCCGCGATTGACTTCGATCTGCTGGTATGTGCCGGATCGTGCGCGCTCCAATACTTGTGACGAGAAGTCGGTACCGAGAATCTGAAGATTCCAATCCGCGAATCCTTCCTTCAGGAGTAGCATAGCTAGGCTATAGGCTTCCTGTCCGGTTGACGCCGCGGCCGACCAGAAGCGCAACGTCTTGGAGGCTTTCCGCTCCTCCCTGAGTCTCGGCAACAGGACATCCCGTATGGCTTCGTAATGGGCAGGATCGCGGAAGAAGTAGGTTTCATTCGTGGTCATTGCCTCCGCGACTTGGTGGCCAATTTCGTCATGGCAACCCGTATGCAGGAATGTACACAACTCGTTGACGGAGGCAAGACCCAGTTGCTTGACCATCGGAGCAAGACGACTCTCGAACAAGTAATGCTTGTTCTCCTCAAGCACGATTCCTACCTGGGAGTAGATATGCTCTTGCAGGAAACGATAGTTTTCCGTGTGGATCTCCGTGGCTAGTTTTTGGCTTTCCATTCTGTCCCCCCTTCAACTCGCCCTGTAATACGCAAAATCTCAGGCACAACGTCGTCGAGAGAAAGCACACGATCGGCGATGCCAGCAATGACCACAGCGCCGGGCATACCCCAAACAACGCTCGAAGCTTCGTCTTGGGCGAAAATGCTGGCGCCTTGTGCCTTCAGGGTCGACGCACCACGCAGGCCATCCTGCCCCATTCCCGTAAGGATGACGGCTAGAGCGCCGCCGCCGTACACTTCGCCGACTGAGGTGAAGAGCGCATCTACTGCGGGCCGGCAGAAGTTTTGCGGAGGCGACTGATCCAGATAGACGCGGATTTGGCCTCCTGTGGCGGCCACCTTCATGTGAAAATCTCCCGGCGCTATGACTATCTTGCCGGGTTCGACGAGGCAGCCCTGGCTGCCTTCCTCGACGGACAATTGGCAGGTCGAGTTCAGACGTTCGGCCAGAAGTCGGGTAAAGAGGGGCGGCATATGCTGCACAATCAGGATGGGCAGTGGAAAAGTGGAAGGCAACTGCGGAAGGATTGTGCCTAGCGCTGTCGGTCCCCCGGTGGAGACTCCAATTACGAGTACTTTGGGCTGAGGCCTCGAACTGTGGAGAGTAGGGATGGGCTGCCAGGGCTTCGATTTCGATAGAGTAGTGGCCGGCCCGGACTGAGTTCCGGGTGCACTCTGCAGGGGCGTGCGAAAGAATTGCTTAACCTTCGGAATCATTTCGTCTTGTAGACGAGCCATTGAGCGGCCAAATGATCCTTCATTGGTGGCCTTGGCGACGTAGTCGTCAGCGCCGAGAGTAAGGGCCTCCAATGTTATTGCAGCGCCGCGCTCGGTGAGGGTGCTAAACATGATCACGCGAAGATGGGGATACTCGCGTCGAATACGTCGCAGCATTTCCAGACCGTCCATATCGGGCATTTCGATATCCAACGTAAGGACGTCGGGATTCAACTGCGGTATCCGATCCAGGCCGATCGCACCGTTCGAGGCGGTCCCAACCACATGGAGCATTGGATCCTGCTCGAGCGCATGCGTGACGAGTCTCCGAAAAACCACCGAGTCATCTACCACCAATACACGAATTCGTTCGCCCTGCTGGAGGACTCGCTGATTCACTACAGCCATCGTCTACACGCTTGCCGGGGATGTAATCCCAATCATCTCTAACTTCTGCACCAGGATTTCTTTTGTAAACGGCTTCATCACGTATTCGTTAGCGCCTGCATGGAGGGCCGATGCCATGTGACCTACCTCAGCTTCCGTCGTCACCATGACGATCTTCAATGAAGCGTACTCAGGATTCAGACGCAATTGCTTGAGTAGGTCGAAGCCGTTCATCGTCGGCATGTTCCAGTCCGCTAGGACCAGCGTCACGTTGGGTTTGTTAGCTTCGATGATCTGCAGTGCTTCCACCCCGTCCCCGGCTTCGCAGACGTCGAATCCGATTTCTGTCAGTATCCTGCGGAGGATCATTCGTATAGTTCGCGAGTCATCTACAACCATTGCCTTGCTCATGTTTTTCCACATTTCTCAGGGAGGTCCGGCGGATGGTTGCCCATCCGCCGAGGCGATGCCCCGCGCATTGCCGATCAAGCTAGAACGTGAACTTCGAGACGGATGCCTGGAGGCGAGCAGCCATCTGGCTCAGCTCAATGGATGCCGTCTTCGTATCGTTGGCTCCCTGTGTTGTGTTCTTAGCCGAGGTAGCTACTCCGCCAATGTTCTTGGCGATTTCATTGACTCCCTGGGCTGCCTCGGTCACGCTGCGGCCAATCTCGTTGGTCGTCACGGTCTGTTCTTCAACCGCCGAGGCAATGCTGTTGGAAATGTCATTGATTTGGTTAATAATCGATCCAATTTCTTCGATCGCAGTGACAGCTCCCTTAGTATCGCCCTGGATCGCTTCGATCTTCTGGCTGATCTCCTCGGTGGCCTTAGCCGTCTGTTTGGCTAGCTCCTTCACCTCATTGGCCACCACTGCGAAGCCTTTGCCCGCTTCTCCAGCGCGCGCAGCTTCGATGGTGGCATTGAGTGCCAGCAAGTTGGTCTGTTGCGCAATCGAGGTAATTACCTTGATTACGTTGCCGATCTCCTGGCTGGATTGGCCAAGCTTCTTCATGGTGTCGTTGGTCGAATGCGCCATGCTGACGGCGTTCTTCGCGACACGGGCAGAGTCGTTAGCGTTCTTCGAGATCTCGCGAATGGACGCTTGCATCTCTTCCGAAGCCGTTGCGACTGAAGCGACATTTCTGGATACCTGCTCGCTTGCTGCCGACACCACGTTGGCCTGAACCGCGGTCTCCTCTGCGGTGCTCGCCATGACCTGACTGACTGCCGTTAGCTCTTCCGAGGATGTGGCCAGCGTACTTGCATTCTCGGCCGTGGACTTGAGCGGCGCAGCAATCGCCTCCAGGGTCTGGTTAACCCCCTGGACAATCTTGCGATAGTCTCCAAGGTGCTTGCTGACGTCTATGCGGGTACCCAAGCGGCCTTCAGCGGCCGCTTTAGCAAGCATGTCGGTATCATTGATCAACGCGTGGATGTTAGTTCTCAGCATCAAGAGCCACTCGTGAATCTGGTCCTGGTCTGAAGCCTTGGCAACGGATGCATTCAAGTCTCCGTTGGCAATCTTCGTTATGAATGCGACCAAGTCAGTCAGCCAGCCATGTACGCCGTTGATGGCATTCTTCATCTTCTCGTGATCGCCTTTGCAGGCAATCTCAACCTTCTCCCGCAGGTTGCCGCCCCGGACCAACTCGAGCACTCGATTGCCTTCACCGATAGGTAGCAGGATGGCGTCGAGCATTTCGTTGACGCCGGTGACGATTCCCGCGTAGGCTCCGCTAAACTGATCCGGTTTGCCGCGCTCGGAGAGCTGGCCCTCCCCCGAAGCTATGGTGAGTCTGCCCAATTCCTTCTGCAGGCCTTGCAACACGAGCGCAACGTTGTTGATAGCTTGCTTCATCGTTTCGTGATCGCCCTTGTATGTCTGGGCAATCAACTCGTCAATCTTGCCGTTGGAAATCTGGGCCAAGATTCGGTTACCCTCGCCGATTGGCAACAGAATCGCATCCAACATGGTGTTTATACCTTCAATCACTTTGCGAGAAGGTCCTTCGAAATCTTCCGCCCTCCCACGTTCGTCCAGGCGACCTTCCTGCGAAGCCCGAACCAGCCTGAAGATCTCTTCCTGGAGCAGGTCATCATTTGTGTGAATCTCTGGACGGTCCAAAACGGCAGCGCCGTTGGACGAATTTCGGCGGGAAGATACCTGCCGACCGTTGCTTGTTTGCGTTGCCATCTCGTTGCTCCTCGGAATGTAGCTCTTGTTGTTGTGTGGCTGCTGTGCCAATTATTCTGACTAACGTGTTTATGTTTTGCGTCGCCAACGAGCTTTCTCTTGGGGCGCCCGCGATTTACCTGGCTATTGATTGGCTCATGAGTAGCAACGCCGACTCAGTGGCGCTAAACAGTCCTCCCGAGGGCGAGGTCTACAGCTCGCTCTTCATCGAGGACCAGAAGCAAGCGGTCCTTCAGCTTGTAGACTCCACGAATGAGCTCTCTTGCTGCGGGAGCCAGATTGTCGGGCGGACGTTCGTACGTGGAGACGTCCATGTCCACGACGTCCCCGATCTCGTCGACCAGGAGGCTGACTGCACCGTCTGCCGTCCTCACCACCATGTTCATCGACGCCAGTCCATCTGAGTTTTCCGGCAACAAGAGCCGCCGTCGCATGTCGATCGCGGTGACGATCTGGCCCCGCAGGTTGATCAACCCTTCGATGACGCCAGGTGCTCGTGGAACGGGGGTCATATGCTGGGAGCGCAATACCTCCTGGACATGGAGCACGTCCACACCAAAGAAGAGGTCAGCTACGAAGAATGTGGAAAATTGACTGCTTGTAGATGACGCCGTAGATTTTGCTGTCTTATCCGTTGCCATTGGTTACCTTGCCTCTCCTACACACACGGGTGTTGCATGAACAGAAACGAGGGGAGAGACGAGTCTTGCCACTGATTCAAGGATCTCAATCCCGTCGAACTTTGCCTGACAGTCCTGGAAGCCAGCAGTCCGAGCAGCTGAGGTCTGGTCCTGACTAGTCGAATCAACCAGTGCCAGAATTGGGATACTCGCCCACTCCGACTTGCCGCGCAAGGCCGCGAGCAGTGCGCAAGCTCCATTGGGCGGAAGGTCGAGTGCCGCCACAACCACATCCACCGGCTGCTGCTCCAATCGGCGTATCGTCTCGTCCAGATTCGCAGCCTCAATGACCGAATAACCGGCCATGTCCAGGCCCCCCCGGATCACGCCTCTCGAAAACGCCGAGCCTTCGGCTATGAGAATCCTCTTGCCGTTCGTGCATCCGTCCGCAGATGAGAACCGCTTTCCGCGTGTCGCATCGAGGACTTCGCTGAGATCGAGGAAGTCTGTGACGAGTTTCCCCACTACTGCAGAACCAAGCAGGCCTTTGCGATTCGAGTGCTGGCGCACGGTGACCGACTCTTCGGCGACGTCAAGAATCTGGTCGACTACCATTCCTACACTGCGATCACCATCATTGAAGACGACAACCTGCACCGGGTTGGGCGATTCCTCACGTTGAGGTGCGCCAGGTTCCAGTACGGATCGGAGCGATACCAGCGGAAGTATGCGGTCGCGGTATTGCACGACCTGGCCGCCGCCCGCGTACTCGATGGCCGACAGTGGAAACTCCTCTAGCCTGGCGACAAGAGCAAGAGGAATTGCCAGGCGTTCAAAAGAGCCTGCCCGAAAGAGCAGCAGCCGCTGCGTTGCGCTCTCAGCCTGAGCAGCCTGCTTTGCTACGGCCCGGGTTTGTTCGCGAGCCTCACCGAAGACCCCCGAATGCTGGCCAATACCGAGTACGTCGAGGATCAGAGCAACGCGCCCATCACCCATAATCGTCGCACCCGCGTAGAGCGTGAGTCCTTTAAGCTGCTTTCCTAGCGGTTTGACTACGATTTCCTGCGTGTCATTGATGCCGTCGACCACCAGACCGAACTGCCGGTCTTCCGCCTGAAGGACCACCATACTGGCTGCCTCGGTTCTGTCCGATGTTGTCAACCCCAGTACGTCGTTCAGATATGCAATCGGCAACAGTTTTCCTCGCCGGCGGTATACAGGAGTGCCATGCACATACTCAATGTGTTTTCCCGAGGAGTCCTCATTGAGGCGAATCAGTTCAAGCAGACTAACCTGTGGAATTACGAATCGCTCGCCACCACTCGTAATGACAAGCCCCGGAATAATGGCCAGCGTGAGTGGGATTCTGATCTTGACAGTGGTCCCTTCGCCGGAACGGCTGAATATGTCAACGACACCACCTATCTTCTCGATGTGGGACTTAACCACATCCATGCCAACCCCTCGCCCGGAGAGATTGGTCACTACCTGGATCGTAGAGAATCCCGGAAGAAAGATGAGGTTAAGTGCCTCTCGGTCGGTAAGCTTATCCGCTTGTTCGAGCCGCAGAACACCACTCTCTACTGCCTTCTGCTTGACACGCGAAATGTCAATGCCGGCTCCGTCATCGCTGACTTCGATGTTGACCTGACCGCCTTCATGATAGGCACGAAGGGTCATAGTTCCTTGGAGTGACTTGCCAGCAACCAATCGGGCGTCCGGCGATTCAATGCCGTGATCGCACGAATTGCGAACAAGATGGATCAGCGGATCCTTGATCGCTTCGATGATCGTTCGATCAAGCTCCGTATCTGCACCGTCCATTTTGAGATGTATCTGCTTGCCGAGGTGAACAGACATGTCGCGCACGACGCGGGGCAGGTTGTTCCATACCACTCCGATGGGCTGCATGCGCGTCTTCATAACGCCCTCTTGCAATTCAGATGTAATCAGATTCAACCGCTGTGAAGTCGCGTTAAGTGCGGGATCTTCGCGCTCCGTATTGAACTGAAGGATCTGGTTCCTGGTGAGAACAAGTTCCCCGACCAGGTCCATAAGTTTGTCGAGAAGTAACACCCCCACCCGAATATTCGCGTCCGCGGCAGCAGTGGGTCGCGCGAACTCTTCCTCCTCGGTCCGCGGCTGCTTTCTCTTCTCTACTCCGGTCGACTGTGTTCCGGTGGGTATAGGCGCCTGAGCCTTCAGAATCTCTTTCTTTTCCAGAATCGCCGTCCCGGACTCGATCAATCCAGTTTCGATAATGGATATCGGAACGGCATGCCCCTCTTCGGCGGTCTTCAACTGGGCGGCGTCGCGCAGGCGGTCGGTCAGTTCTTCGAATCGAAGGCCACCTTCCGTGCCGCTTGCCTCAATGGAAGCAAGCACCTCTCGTGTCGCGTCCACCGTCTCCAGAATTAGAGACACGAGTGCCGAGTCAAGATCTCGTTCGCCATCCCGCAGCTGGCTCAATAGATTTTCTGCCTGGTGGCTTATCGTTTCAAGAGTGGAGAAAGCCAGAAAGCCGCAGGCTCCCTTGATCGTATGAAAAGTGCGGAAGATACTTCCTAGGAGGTTGACATCTCGCGGGTGCTTCTCGAGCTCTACCAGGTCCTGATCCAGACGGGATAGATTTTCAATACTCTCTACCAAGAACTCCTGAATCGTTTCCTGGTCTTCCCGGCAGCTTACATCCATCATTCGTGGCTGATTTCCCTGCTTCGCATCTTCTCTCTACGTGCAGGATCACTCTATCGGGATTCTGAACTTAAAGTTCTAGTTAAAACAATCATGTCTACTTCGCTCGTGACCCTCATTAATAGTTAAGGTTATGTGACGACGGACACCGCGAAGAATGTGTTACTCGTGCAGATGTCACAGCGGCATGGCCCAAGCATGCTCCAACCAGCGCAGTTAATAACGAGGTCACTGCAACTATGGATTAGTCACATAGAATAACCAGCCATTTAGCCTCGTGCTTTCTATGAGTGCCAGATGTCTTGATGTGCGGCCTCGCACATAGACAGGGCTCTCAATTGTGAGTGCAAACAAAGAGGCACCATCTGAAGTGATCGCTGCTGACTCTCTATAAGTAGTGTGAATCTATGTGATGACGATCACTACGTAAACTAGCTACTCGTGTAGGGTCCCTATCAATTTGAGTCGCAATGAACTAGTAACCACCGTCTCGGCATGTAGTTACCCACGAACCATTGATAGTTACGCGAGTTAGATGCACTAGAACTACTTGGAGTACCTAGTCGTTTCAATTCATCAAATAACGAGATCGTATGTATGGCAAAGCCACGATGGTCGACTATAGTGCGGTATCGAACATAGATCAACACTCTCATTGGGCTCTCATCAAACTAGCCTATGTTGTGTGACGGCTGTCACATTTCTTTACTGAGAATGGCCGTCCACCTGCTCAATGTAGGGTAGCAACCACCTGTTCCGAGTGCGGATTCTAACTCTTAAGAACATTGAGCCATATAAGTACAGGCGGACAATCTGACACAAGGAGCAATACCAATGATCAGCGTACTGAATAACGTCTCCTCGCTGAGCGCAGAAAATGCGCTATCCAGCACGCAGACGTCTTTGCAAAACACTCTCCTCCAACTGTCCACCGGGCTGAAAATCAACTCCGGATCGGATGACGCCGCCGGCCTCTCGATCGCGAATGGCCTGGGAGCGAACATCGCAGCACTCACCCAGTCAGCTCAGAATGCCTCCAATGGCATTGGAGCCCTGCAAACCGCCGACGGTGCGCTATCCCAGGTTACGACGCTACTGAATCGCGCGGTCACGCTCGCGACGGAAGCCGCCAATGGGAGCCTCACTACAGCCCAAAGTACGGCTGCGGACACCGAGTACCAGTCAATCCTGTCGGAGATTACCCAGATTGGCGCTACCACCAACTTCAACGGAACACCCGTCTTCAGCGCCGTCCCACAGACCGTATTTACCAGCGATGGTACGACCGGAGGTACCACAACGACGTCGACTACGACCGGCACCCTCTCTGCGGTTTCTCTGCTCTTGAGTGGCAACCTTACAAGCATCGCTGGTGCCACTGCGTCGTTGACTGCCATCACCACTGCCGTCGGCACAGTTGCTGCGACGCGTGGAACCATCGGTGCGTCGGTTAACCAGCTGGGAGCAGATACAAACGTCGAGAATACTGAAGTCACAAATCTGACGAGCGCCCAAAACAATATACAAAACGCTGACATCGGAAAGACCGTCGCACGAATGACGCAGTATAACGTTCTTGCGCAAACTGGTATGGCGGCCCTATCGCAGTCCAACCAGGCGCAGCAGGCTGTATTGAAGCTCCTTCAGTAGCTAATAACCTCCACGCAGGGCGTGGTTTCACGTTTGAGAAGTGGAGCTATCCTGCTCATTCTTAGGACGCGCAGGATAGCTCCGTCAACGATCGGTCGCCACGCATAAGAAGCGGCCATTTGTGGTCATTTCACATCGCCTGAGCGCGCCTGTATCGGGGTTGAGCCTGGGAACCGGGCATTAGTCTAGTGGGCCGCTTTTGCAAGTAATTCCCTTCTGCATAGACTGGGTAGTAGCCGACGTGGGCACATATTTTCGGCGAAATCGAGACGGATCGACGGGCTCGCTTGTTCTAGTCAAGATATTGATAGAAGTGGCCACGAGATCTGCTGGTGGATGAGTGGGGATTCTATCGCAAAGAAAATGATGCATTCGTGCGCCCACAGAGGTGCAGTAGGTCTTAGGAAGGTTAGACATGGGTCACGAACCGGCGACTATTTTCATCAAGAAGAAGAAAGCGGATCACGGAGGACATCATGGAGGTGCTTGGAAGGTTGCTTACGCTGATTTTGTGACTGCGATGATGGCGTTATTCATTGTGCTTTGGTTGATGAATGCTAGCAAGCAGGTTCAAGAGGCTGTGGGCGGATATTTCACTGATCCTCGAGGCACTGCCAAGATGGTAGGAACCAACAGTAACGGTGCCGAAGAGTTGGCGCCGATGAAGAAAGAAGACATGCGGAAACTGAAAGAGGATCTGCTTAATTCAATTCACCATGTCGATCCCTTAAACAAACTGAAAGATCAAATTGAAATCACAATTACAGCTGAAGGACTACGCATTGAGCTGATGGAGTCCGCGCAAGGCACGTTTTTCGAGTTGGGTAGCCCCACACCAACCCCTGTGCTGCGGGATCTACTTCAGACGTTAGCGGCGGAACTGGGCAAGCTACCAAATAGAATTTCCATTGAGGGGCATACCGATTCCAAAGCTTACTCGGGGGCGCGCGCGTATGACAATTGGGATCTGTCGTCTCAGCGGGCTAATGAGGCCAGAAGGTTGATGCAAGCGGAAGGCGTTCGTGCCGCTCAGGTGGCACAAGTGCGGGGATTTGCCGATCAACATCTTCGCTTGCCCAAAGAGCCGGAAGACCCGTCGAACCGCAGAATCTCGCTGATTGTCCAATATGTCGTGAACGGCAACAGTGAGAAGGATCTTCCTAACCCGCTTACTCGACTGGGGATGCAACCTGCAAATAAGCCAACGCCGGTTTCGCAGAGCCAGCGTCCTCAGACTCCGATGATTCAACCCTCAAGCGGTCGCACTCCAGCCGTCGTGGCAGCCGCCATTCCAGCTCAAGAGAAGTAACTCCATTTCTCTATGTGAGGCAGCGACTACGAGACTCCACTAACTGCAGCGAAATAAGCGGGCGTCCATAGAGCCAGTTTTGGGGTTACTGACAGTGTTTTTGGTGACGTTGCGGCGACTCTGGTTGAGCTCGGCGAATGTCGACCCGCTACCGGTGTCGCCTGGATTCGTCTTGATGGTGAAGGTCACGCCGTCTTCGGCTGCGGTGGTCTTGATGGCGAGGAATTCAGGCTGGTCGATCAGGGAACTCGCAATCGTGTGCAGCAGCTGGGTGGCTGGTACATCTCTTGGATCGGACAATGGACGACACTCCTAAGGTCGGCGATTGTCGGCCACTTCTAATTATCCTCCCTACTTAGACTCGCGCCCGCCGCCGCCGCTCAATCTCTGCCACAACCTCAGCGTGGGGTATACCTCGCCCGGCTTCGCTTTCGGCGATTCCTTCCTCAATATGGGCCAGCTGCTCGTCCGTCAGGGGCTCATCGAGTGGGTCATCGGGGGTGATGGTGTGTCATCCATGGAAGGAGTTTACGCGGAGGCAGTATGAACCTGCTACCAGATGTGGCTAGATTGGTGTCTGCCGGGGGCAGGGGACCAGCTTCAGGTTTCGGGGTACATAACCAGGTACCAAGTATCCACTGAAGTATCCATCGAACAGGAAGGTCCTCTCGGGCCTTCCGTCTACTTTCATCTAAGTAATTGATTGTAGAGGAGATGTTTGGTAGCGTTACCGGGGCTCGAACCCGGACTCTCCGCCTTGAGAGGGCGGCGTGTTAACCAGTTACACCATAACGCCATCGTCGC
>Ga0302275_10002613_pt1 | contig 18884 bp, 20 predicted proteins | sample III_Bog_N2_2_FD_200229 | JGI IMG/M metagenome (GOLD analysis project Ga0302275, IMG submission 200229) | Peat permafrost microbial communities from Stordalen Mire near Abisko, Sweden - III_Bog_N2_2 | ecosystem: Environmental > Terrestrial > Soil > Wetlands > Peat | place: Sweden: Abisko...
CGGTCGTCGCTGGCCTACCAATCGACCATGGTCCAGGCGGACGCGAAACGGCTTTCGGACTGGATGCCGCTGGAGTTGACTTACAAGAATCCGCACCCGAAGTGCAAGTAGGCACCTGCGGTGCGGCAGACGCTCGCGGTAGGCTCGCACGGGCCCTTGGGTTTCCATCCTGACCGCAGGCGTCCCGTTCGTCAGGTGCTCTCAGCGCGCATGGGGTTGATGAATTTCAAGCCCTGAAAATCGTTTTCATTGTCGGTGACCACGATGCAATTGTTGGCCTCCGCAACGGCGGCAAGGATCATGTCTACCGAGCTGCGCGGGCGTCCCGTTTTTGCGCCTTCAGCCATCAGACGGCCCCATATTATGCCGGCTTTTTCGTCAAACGGAAGCACCCTTCCCGCGAACAACGCTCGCGGACCGTCTGTTGCGTTGAACCAACGCTCCAACTGTGTGCGCCTTTTCCCTACTGGGCTTTCCAGAATGCCGCGCCAGATTTCGGCAACGACCATCGATGTGATGAAGAGATTTTCGTCGGCCTGTTCCGACATCCAGATGGAGAGCGATTGAGAAGGCGACGGCTTTGTGATGTTAGAAATAATGTTGGTGTCGAGCAGGTAACGCGTCACAGATCAACCCTTCGACCGGCGGTGCGCTCACGTACGATCGTGACGTCCGCACCCACCAAGGGAGAACGTCGGAGCGCGGCGAAGATGCCACCTTTTTTGCGGGACTCCTGCTTGATCTTTTGATGGACAGAGGCACGCAGTTCCTCCGCCTCGGGGCTGTTATCTGCCAGCCTTCGGGCCATTGAGCGGATCAGTTCGCGGTCGGTCGAGAGCCCCAGCACTTCAAACCGCGCCATGCCGCGCTGGCTTAGGCGATTGCGGTAGTTCTTCAAAGCACGTGTTTGGGAAGTGTCGCTCACGGTTCTCTCCAATCTCTATCCAGTAATATATCCGGCAATAAGCGAAGAATCAAATCGGAACCCCAGTGGAAGCATCCACAGGATGCTTCAGCCTCGGCGCTTGCGGAGGACCCAGGTGGTCATGCAGCGGTAGTCCTGAACGATGGTTGTTTTGAGGGGGTCGACCTGGACGGCTTTCAGCTCTTCGGTTAGGTCGAGGAGCATTTGCTGGTCGACCAGGAACCACTCGGAGCCGTCGGGGATGCGGTAGATGTTGCCACGGATGCGTTGGAAGTCCATGCCGATGCGGGAGCCGAGTCGGCAGAAGAGCATGCCGCCGGGCTTGAGGACGCGCCAGAGTTCCGCGAGCATGGCACGGAAGTGGCGGGTGTCGCGGGCGAAGTGCAGGACGGCATTACAGAGGACGACGTCGGCGAGGTCGTCTGAGAACGGCATTTGCTCGACGGGGGCGACCTGAAAATTCTCCGCGGGCAGGTTGGTTTGGAGGGACGAAGAGAGCTTGCGGACGTGGTCCACGGCTGCGGGATCCTGATCGACGGCGTGGACCTGGCAGCCCTCGCGGAGCAGGTGGACGAGGTTGCGCCCGTAGCCGCATCCGGCGTCGACGATGGTCATGCCGGGCTGGATGTTGCCGCGGAGGATTTGATCGAAGATGTAGATGTCGATCTGGCCGAATTGTTCCTGGATGTCGATGGGCAATGGGACCTCAGTGCTTTGAGGGTACATTGTTGGTCTGGGTCTGATGCTTGCGGGGCTGAGCGGGCGAAGGGAGAAGAGCCCGGGGCTAAAGCCCATCTCTTATTTAGAGCAGTTTATCGCACGACTAAAGTCGTGCCCCTTCGCACGTGTACGCGCCAATTGGGCGTTTCATCTACCTCAGTTGTTTTTAGAGAGCCAAGGCAGGACAGCCGGGGGCTAAAGCCCCATCTATCTTATTTAGAGTAACTTATGGCACGACTGAAGTCGTGCCCCTTCGCACATCTACGTCCCGATTGGGTTGAAGTCGTGCCCCTTCGCACATCAACGTTCCGATTGGACCTGAGGTCGTGCCTCTCCGCACGTCTAGGTTCCGATTGGGGATGAAGTCGTGCCTCTCCGCGCATCTATGTGCAGCCGGAGTTTTCCGCAAACTCTGAGGCTAGCCGGCGATGGCTACGCGGTTGCGGCCGGCGTTTTTTGCGGCGTAGAGGGCGGCATCGGCTGCGGCGATGATCTCGGTGGCTTCCGATCCTTCAGTAGGGATAAACGTGGCGCAGCCAACGGAGATGGTGACGACGAGGGGTGCATTGGCGGCGTGGGCGATGCCCTGGCGCATGACGTCTTCGCGGAGGCGCTCGGCGGTCTCAAAGGCTCCGGATGCCGGCGTACCGGGAAGAATGATGGCGAACTCCTCGCCGCCGATGCGGGCTACTGTGTCTGAAGCGCGGCGGCAGGCGTCGGCGCAGATGCGGCCCATGGCGCGGAGGCAATTATCGCCTTCGAGATGGCCGTAGAGGTCGTTGAAATCCTTAAAACGATCGACATCGATCAGGAGCAGAGAGATAAGGGAGCTGTTGCGGACAGCTCGTTTCCACTCGCTCTGAATGACGCGATCAAAATGGCGGCGGTTGGGGACGCAGGTGAGGGGGTCCTCGATGGCCAGCATCTCCATGGAGGAGGCGAGGTCGCGGTAGCGCTCCTCACTGAGACCGGCGGCAATGTGGGCGCGCTTGAGATCGGCAAAAACGATGGCGACTACGCTGACACTGAGGACGGCAGTGGCGAGGAAGAGCTGGAGGATGAGGATGCGGTGCTCAAGGCTGGTGTTGGGGAGTTGGGCCAGTGGGCCGCCGCGCGTGGCGACGGTGAACTGGGTACCGATGGCCGCGACGACGCAGCAGCCGAGCACGCCGCCGCTGAGACCGAGGCGGACAACGAGGAAGAGCAGTGGCGGGAAGATGAGGAAGAGCCAGGGGAAATCGGCTCGGGAGAATATGGCGGTGGTGGCGACGGCAATCATGAGCAGGTAGAGAAGCGTGTTGGCGATGCGGTTGGGCAGGAAGAGCTCGCGGGTTTCGCGGAGGGCCAGGCCGAGGACGAGCGGGACGACGACGGCCATGCCTAAAGCGCTGGCAGGAAACCAGACGAAGGTAACCGCGAGCGGACTGCCAGTGACCCAATGAAGCAGCAGGCCGGCGGCGAGGCTCGCGATAGCAGGACCGAGCAAGACGGCGAAGGCGACGAAACGAAGGAGCTGGCGCTGCTGGGTGAGATCGACGCGGCGGCCGACGGCATAGGAAACGCCAAGGACGGCGATGGCGGTCTCACCGATGTCGCAGGCGGAGAGGCAGAGGGTTTCCCAGATGGGATCGCCGAACATACGGTGGCCGAGGACGTTTCCCAAATAGCCAGCGGCGAAGAGCGGCAGCCAGTGACGATGTCGGCGGTCGAGGAGGATGACAGAGGCGAGGGCTGCGTTGGCCCACCAGATGGCGGGAACATGGCCTGCACCGCGGCCGGAGGCGAGCCCGACCCAGGCCAACAGGGTGGTAAGCGCTATCACGAAGACAAGTTTGAAGGCGAATCTCAATCGGCTGGTCCGGAGCTGTGTTCCATTCACCTTAGAGGAATTGGGGGAGATTTAACAGAGGGATTTGCGGCGCGGAAGATCACATGCGTTGGGCGCAACAGGATTGCGCACCCACTCATCGCGATGAAGCTGCGATGAATGGGGCACAGAGCTTCATGGTTCCTACCTTTGATGCTCGAACCGAGGGTGGATTACGACCACTGGAGGGTGTGGACGGAGTCGGCGGGGAGATCGATTTCGAGGGAGCGATCGCCGTTGAGCAACTGGACGCGCTTTTCCGGGCCCGAATTGGCGAGCACGACTACGAAGCTGCCGTCGGGGTTGCGGAAACCGGTGTGGGAGATGGCGGCTTCGGTTCCCTTCCCTGCCGGTTCGCTTACACCATTCGTGGCGAATACTTTTGCGCCGCGGCGAACGTGTTTGGAGAAGTGCGCAAAGGCCCAATACTGGCCGCTGCGGGTGATGGCTTTGGTTGCGTTGTCGATGGTGATGACGCCGCCGCAGGGGAAGGGGCCGATGTTGGGATTGCCCTTCTCATCGAGAGCGACATTCCAGGCGGTCAAAGAGCGAGCCCAGTTGTTGAGGATGCCGTTGAAGGTTGCCGCCCAGTGGGTGAAGTCGGTCTGGTAGTCGGGCGCGGTAATGTCGGGGCCGCCTTCAGTCCAGTAGGCATTTTTCTGGGGGAAGGCGTTGTGGACGGTAGTCATGGCGGAGGGCTCGCCGACATAGCCGTGCCAGGCGATGCCGTCAATGTATTCATAGGCTGCCGGATCGCTGAGCTCGGCGACGGCGCGGCCCCAGAGATTGTAGTTGTGATCGAGGACCCAGATTTTGGTGTTGAGGCCGGCCTTGCGGAGCACGGGGCCGAGGTGGTCTTTGACGAACTCGATCTCGTATTCCTGGCCCCACTGGCAGGCGGGCATGCGACCGTCCTGGTCGGCGTCGACTTCGTTCTGGACGGTGACGGCATCAATGACGACTCCGTCGGCTTTGTAGGCGTCGAGGAATTTGAGGAAGTAGCGGGAATAGGGCTCGTAGCTGTGCTTGCGCATGTTTCCGCCGAGGATGGTGTTGGAGGATTTCATCCACGCTGGCGGGCTCCATGGGGACGAGAACAGAAACAGATCGGGGTTCACTTTGCGGGCATCGCGGAGGAGAGGGAGGATGTAGGCCTTGTCGTGGTCGATGGTGAATTTCTTGAGCTCGGGATCGGGCTGATCGCTGTCGTCGAAGGTGTAGGCGTTGCGGGAGTAGTCGCTGGCGCCGATGCAGGTGCGGCAGACGTTGAGCGCCATTTCACCGGGGGCGAACAGGTCGTTGAGGACGGCTTCGCGGGCGGAGGGGGAGAGCTGGCTGATGACGTAGCAAGTGGCGTCGGTGAGGGCTCCGCCGAAGCCGAGGATCTCCTGGCGCGGGGTGCCGGGGTCAAGAGCAATTGCGTCAGCAGCGACTTCAGAGACGGGGGCCCAGGCGAGCGGGGCGGACGCAGCGTGACGGCGGTCGCGAAAGCTGGACCAGACCGAAACGGGGGCGCCGGATTGGGCGGCAAAGGCGGGAATGCGGCTGGAAACGGCAATGGCAGCGGCTGCCGCGGATGCTGACTTCAGGAAAACTCGGCGGGACCGTTGCGACATGCTTGCTCCTGAGGGGATTTCGGTTGACCGGAAATAATAACAGTTGGTGGAGCGTCTAAGGTGCCTGGAGGGCGGCGAGGATGAGTGGGGCTAATTGGCTGACATTGCCGGCGCCGAGAGTGAGGATGAGGTCGCCTTCGCGGGCGGCTGCGGTGACGGCGGTGATTGCGGAAGGAAAGTCGGGAGCGAAGTGAATGCAGTCGCCTTCGATTTTTTCGGCGAGGGCCTCGGCGGTGATGCCGGGAATTGGCTCCTCGCTGGCGGCGTAGATGGGCAGGATGATGACGGAGTCCGCGCCGGTGAAGGCGTTGCAGAATTCGTCGATCAGGTCGCGGGTGCGGGTGTAGCGATGGGGCTGAAAGACGACGTGGATTTTGCGATGGCCGCACTCGCGGGCAGCGGCAAGGGTGGCGCGGATCTCGGTGGGGTGGTGGCCGTAGTCGTCGACCACGGTGATGCCGCGGGCAACGCCGCGAAGTTGGAAGCGGCGATCGACACCGCGGAAATGACTGAGGCCTTCGGCGATTTTGTCCGCGGGGACTTGAAGCTGGCGGGCAATGGCTACGGCGGCGGTGGCATTGAGGACGTTGTGGCGGCCGGGGACACGGAGTGAAAAGGGGCCGAGCTTGCCGTCGGCGGCGGTGTGGACCTGGAAGCGGGCAAAGCGGGTTTGGCTGGATGGGGAAGAGCCTTCCGAGGCTGGAACGGCGACGAGGAATTCGAGGCGGAAATCGGCTTCGGGGGCGGTGCCGTAGGTGAAGATGCGGCGGCGGGCGCGGGGCAGGATCGCGGCGAGCTGAGGGTTGTCGATGCAGGCGGTGACGGCGCCGTAGAACGGAACGCGGTCCATAAAGTCGAGGTAGGCCTGATCGACGTCGGCCATGTCGCGGTAGCAGTCCATGTGCTCGCGGTCAAGGTTGGTGACGACGGCGAGGATGGGTGAGAGCTTGAGGAAGGAGCGGTCGCTCTCATCGGCTTCGGCCACCAAATATTGAGTAGTCCCGAGGCGGGCGTTGGACCCCAGCGCGTCCACACGACCGCCGACGACGACGGTGGGGTCGAGACCGCCGGCGGTGAGAACGCTTGCGACCATGGAGGTGGTGGTGGTTTTTCCGTGCATGCCGGCAATGGCGATGCCGTATTTGAGGCGCATGAGCTCGGCCAGCATTTCAGCGCGGGGGATGACCTGAATTTTGCGGGCGTGGGCCTCTACTACCTCAGGATTACTTGCGGAAACGGCGGAGCTGGTGACGACGACGGTTGCGCCGATGACGTTGGCGGCGTTGTGGCCCTCATAGACAGTCGCGCCGAGTTGGGCTAGACGGTCGGTGACAGGGCCACGGCGGAGGTCGGAGCCGGAAACTTTCATGCCCAGGCTGAGGAGGATTTCGGCGATGCCGCTCATGCCGATGCCGCCGATACCGATGAAGTGCGCGTGCTGGGTGGTTGTGAACATTGGGGGCGACAATCAAGGTTAACATTCGGGTTGGCGGGGGCGGATCTTTGGCAGGGGCGATGTTGCGGAGCGCGAACAGCCAGCCAGTAGCAAAGCGACCGCTATCTTACGATCGCTAGCATTTGTCTCCTTTTGCATTCGTTGATATCATAAATACAAGTATGATAGCGATACATGCAATAGGTAGTGAGGTGAGATCATGCCCAGTTTGACGGTTCGTAATCTTCCCGATGAGACCCACCGCGCCCTTCGTGTGCGTGCAGCCCGCCACGGGCGCTCTACCGAGGCTGAGGTTCGCGCCATTCTGGAGGAAACCGTCCGGCCTGCGGAACGCCTGAAACTCGGTACCGAACTACATCGCATTTCCCAAGAGATCGGCGGTATGGATGACCTTGATATTTCCCGGCAGCGCAGCGAGATACAGGGAGCGGACTTCGAATGATTGTCCTGGATACCGACGTGCTCTCGGAGCCACTCAAACTGCGGCCGGACCCGAAGGTTCTTGCCTGGCTGGACGCCCAGGCCGCCGAGACTTTATATATGAGCACGATCAGCTATGCCGAGCTGCGTTTCGGTGTGCTGAAAATGCCTGATGGCAAACGCAGGAACGACCTCGCCGCACAAATCGAGCGAGCGTTGGAGTTGTTCAAGGACCGAATGCTGGAGTTCAACGTCAAAGCTGCCGAGCAGTTGGCTCAGATTGGCGCGCGGTGCAAGGAGATTGGTAAACCGGCCACGGCGCCTGATGCGTATATTGCCGCGATTGCCGCGGCTAATGGATTCTCGGTTGCGACACGGAACGTTGATCACTTCAAGCATACGGGCGTTCGGGTTATCAACCCATGGGAATAAGGCGCATTGCTTATTTAGATTGGAAGGTCGGTACGTGCGCATTGAGACCCCGATTCCGGAGAGTGTGCTAACTTCTATTCCGAACTACAAACTGTCCGAATCGATGGATATTAAATGAAAGCTGCCCACGAAATTCCGGCTGATGCCAAGGTACTTGCTTTTCTCTTCCAGGGGATCGAAGCGCAAGGTCGCGGCAACTTTCCTGTGGCCAATAAGTTGATTGAGATTGCTCTTCGGCTCACTGACGAGATGCCAGTCGGCGAGGCGGATGGTTTTCGTGCGCTCTGTCGCTGTTCATTGACTCTGCTTCGCGTGAAAGAGAAGAGGCCGGAAGACGCAGCAAAAGAACGCGAAAACGCAATGGCGTTGGTTGACCGAATATCGATTGCCGATAATCCGCGAAAGAGCCCTTTTGAAGAACTGATGTCGGCGTTGCTGATGGACCTGCGGGAATATCGACGGGCAATACCGTTCTGTGAGAAGGCCGTTCAACAAGCTCTGGAAGCCAATGATCCCATTGAAGTGGCGGCCTTGCTGTCTCGCCAGGGTCATTGTTATTCATATTGTGGCTTGAAGGATCAGGCAGCAATCCCATTCCGGGCAGCGCTGAAGATTCTTCGTAATTATCCTCAGGAGCCCCGGCTCACGGAAGTTCTAATTGGATTGGGAAATGCGCTGCGGAAGAGTTCCCCGAACGAGGCTGAAGAACTTTACAAGGAAGAGGCTCAAATCCATTTGGCAAAGGCCCACCTTGAGTCTGCCACTTCGGCATGGGTAAACCTTGGCGTGCTCTACTCAGAACAAGGACGCAACTCTGAAGCGTTGGAGTACTACCAGAAGGCGTTGGAGGTCCGGGAGAAGTCGTCTGGCATTCCGCCGCTCCGAGTGGCGATGCTCCTAAACAACATCGCAAATTGCCATCGGCGTTCGCGCGATTTTAGCGAGGCGTTGCGGCTTATCGATCGGGCAATCGAAATGCTGCTTTCTGAAAACACCCCTAAAATTGCGGCCGCGTACGGATCAAAGGGTCAAATTCTGCAAGATGCCGGGAATGATGCCGAAGCTGTTGAATGGCTGCGCAAGAGCTACGCTGAACGCCAAAAGCAGCCAAACCCGGACTATGACGTGATCATCGAGAACCTTGGATACGAGATCACTTCGCTCAAACATTTGGGAAGGACCGACGAAGCCGCCGAAGCGGAAGCCAGAATGGCCAACGCGAGGGAAGCAATGAAGGCCTTTCCCGATGCGAATGTGGACGTGAGCAAATTGACGGCGGAGCCAGGTAGAGCGGTGCTTATAGAACTCGCTTTTGGCCGACGGCCTGGAAGCAAATATGGCACGCGCGACGCGGAGGCTGTTCTAGAACAAGTCTTCGCGATTCTCTCAGCGGCAAAACTTGGAGATTCCGCCAACCGAGTGGTGACTCCGGAGAGCATCACTCTTATTCTGTATGGTGAGAATGCGCAGGCAATGTTCGAAGCAATGGAACAATTCCTGTCCGATCACTTAATCTTTGCCGGTGCGGTGGTGTCGATTCGCCAGGGACCAAGCGTCAGGCAAGTTGTGGTGCCAGCCATCGTGAATTAGGCGTTATGCGGCTCATGAGAGCACGGCTGTGGCTTGAGGTGGTAGCGCTCGGTTGATAAGTCCGTTCTAGTTTTCTGACGGCTTCTCCACGTGATCGATCACGTATACATCAGCCGGCCCCTTGATCGGTTCCAGCTTCAGGCCGAGTTGCTCTTGAACCGCCGTGAAGAGGCCGGGCGCTGGATTTGCGGGGTCGGTGTTTGCGTCGTCGGGCGCCCATGTGAGAACGAAATCGTACCTGCCAGCAATGCCGGTTTGATCGACTACTGGCCTATCAAGAAAACTCTGCATGCCGAGGGCAAAGTCGGACATGGAGTTGTTGGTGAATCTTCGGCCGCCGCTGCCCGGGCTACCTGACTGGGTGGGCATGCCGTTTGAGGATTCCGTATGCTTGGTTAGCTTTGGACCGCCTTTGGCTGCGGTTATTGCGAAGATTGGCAGCTCGCGCTTTTCTTGATGGAACTTGAGGTTGAAGCGGGTCTGCAAAAGCTTTTGCAACATCTCCTGGATTTGCCGGAGGCTTGCGTATCCTTCCACGTCGGCCTGACCGACGATGTCGAATTTCTGCGTATCAAGCCAGGCTGGGCCGTCGACGATTTGCCTTTGATGGATGGCGTAGGCAAAGGATAGGAGGTCGTTCACGGACTGGTTTTGAATAAGGAGCCGATGTCCACCGACCTGGAAACCGCCCTTCGTGTCGTCTGGATGAGACGGCTTGATGGTTGCGATTTCAAAGGATGGGTGTGCATCCGCAGGCATTGGGGCCTCAGGGACAGCGGGATGCTGTTCGGGGCCGACTGGGCTCTGCTGCGCGAAGGTCAATGACGAGAAGCAGGCTGATAGAGCGAAAAGGAGGACGAGCTTTGTGATCCCGCCTGCACGCTCAATTTGTGTGAACATCGAGCTCAGCCTCCGCCTGATGTGATCAATTGTGCCACGGGGCGCGGGCTGAATGGGTCCACCGATTTGGATTGACGCAGGCGCCCTGAATAGAATGAAAGCTCATTTGGACACATTCTGCGGAGGCGGACTTTGATGAAACGAATTGCTCTTACTTTGTGCGTGATGGTTGGCGTTGTTGCTTCGCTGACCTCTGGCGCGCAATCTACGCCTCAACCTGCGCGCACTCTTGCTTCGAATGAGCATGTTGAAAATCTGGGCACGCTCAAGCTCAAACTGCAGCGCTACTACGCCTGCACCTGCGACTGCGGATGCTATGCGAAGGAGTTGGACCACCAGGCACAGGCTGCAATCGATTTTCTGGATCGGCGCGCTGCGCACAAAGGCCCCGCTGAGAAACTCGCACTGGTTCTCGACATCGATGAGACCGCTCTCTCGAATTACAGGGAGATGGCTGCCGAGGACTATGGATACATTCCCAAAGATTTCGATGCCTGGGAAGATTCCGCGGAGGCCACGGCGATTCCGGGTACGCTTCGGCTTTACCAGGAGGCGCAGAAGCTCGGCGTGACTGTCTTTTTCATCACGGGAAGGGGCGAAGCGCATCGCGCAGCGACAGAGCAGAATCTGAAGAGCCAGGGCTACACGAATTTTGCGGGGCTTACGTTGCGGGCGCCCACGCAAGCCAAGGAATCGACGATTGAATATAAATCGGGTGCTCGGAAGACGATCGTCGATGCCGGATACCGCATCGTTCTGAATGTTGGCGATCAGTTCAGCGACCTGAAAGGATTGCCGGCGGCGGAGTACTCGGTGAAGCTTCCGAATCCGTTTTACTACTTGCCTTAAGTCCTCGCTGCCGCAGATCGCGATCACAAATCGAGCCAATTCAGCGCTGATACAAAGCCCTACAATATTTGCGGCTGCCGTTCGTCTTGATTAGCAGATGGATGGCCAGAATGAGCGCGATTGCGATGACTGAGCAGGACCGACGCATCTCCGATGTCATCGCTGAAGAAGGCTCGCGGCTGCGCAATTTTATTCGCAGACGAGTGCCGGATGAATCGGACGCAGAGGATTTGTTGCAGGAGGTTTTCTACGAGCTTGTGGAAGCCAACCGCCTGCTGATGCCGATTGAGTATGTGACTGGATGGTTGTTTCGCGTGGCGCGCAATCGCATCACGGACCTGTTCCGCAAAAAGAAGCCGGAGAATTTCTCGGACGCCGCGGTGATGAATGAAAACGGCGAACTGATGGAGATGGAAGACCTGCTGCCATCGCCCGATGCGGGGCCCGAGGCGCTTTACCTGCGCGGCTTGCTGCTGGATGAGTTGGAGGTTGCGCTGAGCGAACTTCCTGAAGACCAGCGCGCCGTGTTTGTGGCGCATGAACTGGAAGGGATCAGCTTCAAAGAGCTTGCCGAGGCAACCGGCGTGAACGTGAATACGCTGCTCTCGCGCAAAAGGTATGCGGTGCTGCAACTGCGGCAACGGTTGCAGAAGATTCACGATGAGTTCACTAGGAAATGAGGGAGATGGTGATGGAAAAGAGCTGGGTACGGAGACATTGGTGGATCTTTTTTGCAGCGCCGCTGGCGATTGTGGTTTTGATCACGATTGGCGGCGAGGTGGTAATGCATTTGTGGAACTGGCTTGCGCCGACGCTGTTTGGGTGGAAGCAAGTGAATTTGTGGCAGGCGATTGGGCTGCTGGCATTGTGCCGGATATTGTTTGGAGGCTGGGGCGGAAAATCGCACCACTCGCGTGGGTGGGGGAGGCGGGAACGCTGGGCGCGGATGACGCCGGAAGAGCGGGAGAAGTTCCGGCAGGGCATGCGGGCGCGGTGGTGCGGAGTGGGAGCGCCTGAGGGGGGAACGGACGAACCGGCTTGACGAAAGCAACTCAGGCCTCGGCGATGGCCGCGATGGAGATTTTGAAGCCGGGGACTCGGACGGGCAACTTTGCACCTTGACGCGCAGGTGGGTTCGCCGGAAACCACTTGATCCACTCCTCATTCATTCCGGCGAAGTCTGTTTCGTCTAGGAGGATGACGGTGAAGCTCACGGCGCGGTCGAGGGAGGTGCCTGCAGCCTGGAGGATGGCCGATACGTTCTGCAGACATTGCCTAGTCTGCTCCTGAATCGTTTCCCCAACGATTTTCCCGGTTATTGGATCCTGCGGCCCAGTGCCTGAGACGAAGACAAGGCCCGCTGCCCGGACAGCCTGGCTGTATGTTGGCGGCGGAGATGGGGCGTTAGTGGTTCGAATAATGTCTCTTGCCATGAATTTCTCTCATGCTAGATGGGCTCTCGAATTTGCTATCCAAACTCCGGGAACTCCCAGGAGGACATCGTCTCACAACTTCCGACTCGGAGTGACGGATTTCAAGGGTCAAACTGTCAGAATTGCGGGTCTGTTTACACGGGATTCCAAGAAAAGTTGCGGGGATTTATTTTTGGGTGAAAGCCGCAACCTTTTGATAGGACTGTGTTTGTACAGTACATAACCGGCACGCCGGGGAGGCAGTTGGAAGGAAACCTCCCACGGAGAGAAGCCGGGCCGGCCTTTGAAAATCGGCCGGCTGGATGGAGGAGTTATGGGCAGCATGCGGAATTGGATGTTAGGTGCGGCAGTGGTGGTGGGCGCGATGGGTCTTGCAGCAGTTCCAGCCCAGGCAGCCGAGTTTCGAGTTCATGTGGGCGGACCTGTGGCTTACGTTCCGCCTTGCCCTGGAGCGGGATATGTTTGGGTGGCGGGGTACCAGGCGAACGGCTACTGGATTCCGGGACGCTGGAACTTTGTGGGATATCGCGGGCCGGTTGTGCGGTTCGGCTACGACCACTATGACCGTGGCCATGATTTTGACCGGCACTTTGCGTATGAGCGCGGACACGAGCGTTTCCGCCGGTAATCGATGTTTCGCAGGTGATCTCTCTGCCTGATCACTTGCAAACCGCGGCCTCTCCAAAAATTGGAGGGGCCGCTTTTTTGGGTACGGAATGCAGCGCCGGAACAGCAGTCTTCTGAAGACGGGAATTGAGTGGCAATGGACAGGAAGGCGCAAGAAGAGTGGGATTGCAGTAAAAGGACTTGATGTTTAGCCGAAGTTGAAGGATTCTTAGAGAAACACCGCAACTTTAGCAGTGGATTGTTGTTCTAATTAGCAGAGGCCGGATGGGTGAGAAAAGCCCAAAACCGGCAGGGTGCTGAGAACGACGTTTTACACCGGGTCCGATCATCCAGCGAGACGAAATTGGATAGGGCCAGGGCGGCACCGGGGAGGTTCTTTATGAAGTACATGCGCCTAGTTTTGTTTGCAATGATTTTGGCTTTGCCGTTTGCAGCAGTCTCGGCAAATGCCCAGGTAGCGGTCGGGGTTGGTGTTGGCCCCGCGGTCGTTGACGCTCCGGCGGTTTATGGCCCTCCTGCGTGCGAGTGGGGCTACTACTCCTACTATCCTTACGCCTGCGCACCTTATGGCTATTACGGGGCGGGATGGTTTAATGGCGGCATCTTCCTCGGTGTCGGGCCGTGGTACGGCTGGGGCTGGGGACATGGTTGGGGCCGCGGCGGCTGGGGACGTGGCGGATACGGCTACGGACGCGGCGGGTATGCAGGTCGCGGCGGGTATGCGGGCCACGGGTATGTCGGCGGAGCACGCGGTGGAGTTGCAGCTGGCAGGGGTGGCGCACCGGTAGCGCGCGGCGGCGGATTTAGCGGCGGCGCACGCGGCGGGTTTGCTGGTCATGCAGGTGGTGGTGGCGGCGGACACGCTGGCGGCGGTGGTGGTCACCGGTAAGTTCCAGCGGTAGATCAATCGGTAGTAAGAAAAGGCCCTTCTGCTTCGGCAGGCGGGCCTTTTTATATTCAGGTAAGGCGGGGCGCTTACTGAGGCTCGCGGGCAGATTACAGCCTCATGGCAAGTCGGTCGGCTGCGTTGCTTCCCACCCAACGTGCGATGAGACTGCACGCTGGATGGGGCACCATCGTTTTTGCAGGAGTGGGAAAAACCTCCCGATTCAGGCGGTTTGGTGCTGGAGGACTTTCGCTCCGGAGAGGGTGGCGAGGCGGTCGGCTATGCGCTCGGCGGCGGCGGGATGGGCCAGGGGGCGGGCAGCGGCGGACATGGCGGCGAGCCTGTTTGGCTCGTGAAGCAGGCCGGTCAGCTGAGAAAGCAGGGCGCCGGCGACTTCGAGCTCGGGCTCTTGTAACATGACGGCCGCGCCGGCATCGACCATCGCCTCGGCATTGCGCTTCTGGTGCTCATCGGTAGCCGCGGCGAAGGGGATCAACAGGGCAGGCTTGCCGGATGCGGCGAGTTCGGCCACAGTGGAAGCTCCGCTGCGGGCCATGACCAGGTTGGCTCGGGCAAAACAGGCGGGCATGTCGTCGAGGAAAGGCCTGACCTGCCAGCGGTCAGGATCGGCTCCGCTTGCGGCGTAGGCGGCAAATGTTTGCGCTGCGTGTCGCTGGCCGCTCTGGTGGAGCACGGTGAGACCGGGAACGGCGTCAAGCAGGGCAGCAATGATCCGCGGCAGATGCTGGTTGAAAATGCGCGCGCCCTGCGACCCCCCGAAAACAAGCAAGTGCGGGTTGGGGGCGGTCGGTGGAGCCAGGGAGAAGAACTCCGGACGGACGGGAATGCCAGTGACCTCGCAGTTGTTGAACCAGGCGCACGCAGCGGGAAAGTTGACGGCCGCGGCTTGAACCTTCTTTCCGACAAGGCGGTTGGCGAGACCAGGGATGGCATTGGGCTCGAAGGCCATTGTGGGTATTTTGAGTTGAAGCGCCGCGGCCATGGCTGGTCCGGAGGCGTAACCGCCGACGCCGAAAACGACACTGGGACGGAATTCGCGGATCAGGCGGCGGCAGGCCATGATGCTGCGGGGAAGATCGATGAGGGTGCGGAGGCGGGTGGCCAGCGATACGTTGTTGAGCGGACCGACGTCGATGAGGCGCAGTTTGAAGCCTGCATCGGGCACCAGGCGGATTTCCATGCCGCGCTGGGTGCCCACGAACAGCACCTCCGCGCCGTGCCGCTCGACCAGATCGTGGGCCACGGCAAGCGCTGGAATGATGTGTCCGCCGGTTCCGCCACCGGCGATGAGGATGCGTAGTTCCGCCAAGCTTTTGCCTTCCAGACCGATTTGCAGGGGGAAGCTGTGGCAACACGTCGGATCGAGAATAACCTGATTGCCTGAGTCCATGATACCAAGGCGCTGGGAAAGACAATCAACCGAAAGTGCTGTGAACCTGGTTGCCGGGGCGGAAACCGACTGGACCCCTTCTTAAATGCGGAATCAGTCGGCTTTTTTGGTGATGTTGAGGAGGATGCCGATACTGGCCAGCGTGCAGAAGATCGACGTGCCGATCAAACTCCCTTATAACGCGGGTCCTCCTGATCCTGGTCACCTTGCTCGAGCGGTGCTTTGTCCCGTTTGGAGAAAGCGATGAGTCCAACAATCGCGATAGCCAGAACGATGATGTTATAGCTATGGACTGATCCTTGAGTGCCCATGACACGCCAAAGAGGGTGTAAGGCAAGCAGGATGCATGCACCAATTCCCCAGGTTCTCGCAGGTGGCCTTTGCTTCCATATCTTCCACCATGCAACGCCAAAGACTACGGCCGCGGAGGGAAGAACCGCGTAAAGGAGGAAGACAACTGGATGCGAGGACGCTGCGCGCTGAAACCTCATTGTGCGAAGGATGACCTGGACGCCCAGGACTGCACAAAGCAATGAAAGGAATGCAAAGTCCCAGCCATAAAACTGCCTGAGAGTTTTGATATTGATTCCGAACATGCCTTGTCCCGCCTCTCATGGAACAGCTCGGCCCGCGTTTTCTTTAATCGGCCTTCTTGGTGATGTTAAGCAGGATGCCGATGCTGGCCAGCGTGCAGAAAATCGAAGTGCCGCCAAAGGAGATGAGCGGGAGGGGGATGCCCTTGGTGGGCACGAGCGAGAGCACCACACTGATGTTGAAGAAGGCCTGCAGCAGGATGGTGGTGGTAATGCCAAAGGCAGCGAGGCGGGCAAAGGGGTCTGTGGATCGGAAGGTGGCGCGGAGGCCGCGGACGCCGAAGACGATAAAGAGCACGACGATGGCGATGGAGCCGATGAAGCCGAGTTCCTCCGCGATGTTGGCGAAGATGAAGTCGGTATGCGCCTCAGGCAGATAGAAGAGTTTCTGCACGCCCTCCATGTAACCGCGACCGGTGAGGCCGCCAGTGCCCACCGCGATGAGCGACTGATTGATGTGGAAGCCTGCGCCTTGCGGGTCTGATTCCGGATTGAGAAAGACAAGCATGCGCTGGCGACGCCACGCGACCATAAACAGCAAGGCGGCGAGGCCGGGCAGAGCGGCGAGCACACCGAAGCCCAGATATTTCCATTCCATGCCGGCGAGCAGCAGCATCATGGCCGTGACGCCGCAGAGGACGAGCGCAGTGCCAAGATCGGGCTGCTTCACAATCAGCAAAATGAAGACCACGGGCATGACGGCTGCGCGCAGCAGGGTGTGCTTCCAATCGCGCATCAGGTCGAGACGGGTGGAAAGAAACCACGCAAGAAACAATATGAGCGTCGGCTTAGCGAGTTCAGAGGGCTGCAGTGTGAAAGGGCCCAGGTGAATCCAGCGATGGGTGTTGTGCGATGAGGGGAAGAGGAAGACGAGCACCAGCAGGAGGGTGGTAACACACAGAGCGGGATAAATAAAGCGCGGCGAATTGTAGACGGTGTAGTCGACGTGCATGAGGACGAGCATGACCAACACGCCGGCCAAAGCCCAGATGGCCTGCTTGCCAACAAACGTATAGGGCGAGTTGTAACGCTCCTGCGCGACCACAGCGGAGGCGGAAAATACCATGACAAGCCCGGCCACAACCAGCAGCAGGGTGGTGAAGAACATCCACTTGTCGACCCCTACGAGCTTTGCCATATATCCGGACCGGTTCTTCCGTGTGCGAGAGGTTTGTGGCTTTCAGCGGACGGCTTTCTCGTAAAGGAAAAGGCCGGCGCTAGTTGTTGCGACCAATGGCGACGGGCGGGGCGGTGAGGCCCCGGCGATCGCTGACGAGTTGCTTGAAGACGCGGCCACGGTGCTCGTAGCTTTCGAACTGATCGAAGCTGGAGCAGGCCGGAGCCAGGAGCACGATATCCCCGGGGTGCGCGGCATTGGCGGCCATGTTGACTGCCTTTTCCAGGGTTTCGCAGGATTGGAGCGTGATGACGCCGCGCAGTTGCGACTCGATTTTGGCGGCGGCTGTTCCGATGGTGTAGACGGCGCGGACGCGGGCGCGGAGCAAGTCGGCAAGCTGCGTGTAATCCGACCCTTTGTCTTTACCGCCGAGGATGAGGTGAATGCCGGAATTGAAGGAAGCGACAGCCTTCATGGTGGCGTCGACGTTAGTGGCCTTTGAGTCGTTGTAGTATTCGACGCCGTTGATGGTGGAGACGTATTCGAGACGATGCTCGACGGCGCGGAAGTTTTCGACGGCACTGCGAATCGGCTCCGCTGGAGCACCGGCAAGCCGAGCGGCGCAGACGGCGGCGAGAACGTTCTCGACGTTGTGCGTGCCCTTGAGCGGAATTTCGCTGAGCGGCAGGATACGCTCAATGGGCGCGTCAGGCGCCATGCGGAAGACCAGGTATCCATCCTCGAGCCATGCACCTTGCGCCACCGGATTCTCAATGGAAAACCAGTAGATCCGGGCGCTCGAGTGCTCTTTCGCTTTGGCTGCGCGGATGTCGTCGGCGTTCAGAATCAGGTTGTCTTCTGGGCTCTGCGAGGCGGAAATGCGCTCCTTGGCCAGCGCGTAGTTTTCGAAGGTGCCGTGACGGTCGAGGTGATCAGGAGTGATGTTGAGAATGACTGCGATTTCCGGGTGAAACTGAACTGTGCTTTCAAGCTGGAAGCTGGAGACTTCGAGGACGGACCATGTCTGGTCTGTGCTGGGATCGATGAGTGCTACGACGGGAACGCCGATGTTGCCGCCGACGAGCGTTGGCAAGCCGGCCGCGGCAAGAATCTCCCCGACCAGCGCGGTGGTGGTGGTTTTGCCGTTGGAGCCGGTGATGGCGAGAATCTTGCCTTTGAGGAAGCGTGCCGCGAGTTCGAGCTCCCCAATGACAGGCAGGCCGAAGCTTTTTACCTGGAGCAGCTCAGGCGTGTTGAGCGGGACGCCCGGGCTGACAACGATGAGGTCCTGGCGGCGGAAGGTAAGCAGGCCGTGGCCGCCGGTTTCAACCATGATGCCCTCTTCAAGCAGGGCGGGGAGTTCCTTGGCCAGCGCCGCGGCACTACGCACGTCTGAAACAGTAACCTGGGCACCGCGATGGCGCAGAAACAGGGCCGCTGCGAGACCGGACTTGCCCAGTCCCACGACCAGAACTTTCTTGCCTTTTAGTTCCATACCGAACTGGCTCCTGCGGCCGCGCCTACCTGTATTGTGCACCGCGAGGCGGCGGCGCGGACCTGGTCTAACGGAGTTTGAGTGTGGTGAGTGCAAACAATGCAAACACCAGTGCGCCGATCCAGAAACGAACAATGACTTTGGATTCGCTCCAGCCCAATTGCTCGAAGTGGTGATGGAGCGGCGCCATTTTGAAGATACGCTTTTTGCGCAGCTTGTAGCTGCCTACCTGGAGGATGACGGATGCCGCCTCCAGCAAGAAAACGCCGCCGATGAAGGGCAGTAGCAGTTCCTGACGGATGACGATGGCGACCGTCCCGATGGCGCCACCGAGGGCGAGCGAACCGACGTCGCCCATAAAGACTTCAGCGGGGTGGGCGTTATACCAGAGGAACCCGATGGACGCGCCGACCATGGAGCCGCAAAAGACGGTGAGCTCGCCGACCATGGGCATGCGCTGCAGTTCGAGGTAGTCGGCAAAAACGACGTGGCCGCTGACGTAAGTGAGCACGGCGAGCGCGCCGGCTGCGATGATGGTGCAGCCGAT
>Ga0302275_10002618_pt1 | contig 18859 bp, 17 predicted proteins | sample III_Bog_N2_2_FD_200229 | JGI IMG/M metagenome (GOLD analysis project Ga0302275, IMG submission 200229) | Peat permafrost microbial communities from Stordalen Mire near Abisko, Sweden - III_Bog_N2_2 | ecosystem: Environmental > Terrestrial > Soil > Wetlands > Peat | place: Sweden: Abisko...
GGAACCGCGACAATCACGAGTTCACCTGAAACCGGTACTGAAGTGGAACTGCAGCTTCCGCGAGCGTCCCATTCGTCGTGAACGTCAATCAAAGGCCAACAGTTTTTCTCGTTGACGATCACGCACTGATACGCGCGGGTCTTCGGGCCGAGCTTTCAGGCCACGTAGACGTGATTGGCGAGGCTGACGAAGTGGCAGCCGCGATTGAGATGATCATCGAGCGCTCCCCCGATGTCGTGTTGCTTGACGTCCACATGCCCGAGGGCGGCGGGTTAGCGGTGTTGCGAGCAGTGACCAAGGTGCGACCTAACGTGAAGTTTCTGGCGCTCTCGGTATCGGACGCGGCCGAGGACGTCATTGCCGTGGTACGCGCGGGGGCGCGCGGCTATGTCACCAAGAGTATCGAGGGTCCGGAATTGGTCGAGGCCATCACTCGCACGGCGGCGGGTGACGCCGTCTTCTCTCGACGCCTGGCTGGCTTCGTGCTTGACGCCTTCGCAAATCGCCCCCAGGAGAATTCGTTCGCGCCCGCACTCGACCCGGAACTCGATCAACTCACTCCCCGTGAAATCGAAGTACTTCGTCTCATCGCGCGGGGATATTCATACCGCGACATCGCCGGACAACTCGAAATTGCCGTCAAGACTGTGGAGAGTCACGTCTCAGCGGTTTTGCGCAAACTCCAGCTCTCAAACCGCTACCAACTGACGAATTGGGCAACCGAGCGCCATCTCCTTTGATTCTGACGATTAATCCGTAACGAAACCTCGCTCCGCGGGCACTAATCACTGGCGGTGATCCGGTCACTTCGAGCGGAGCCTCGCATAGTCTGAAACGACACGAGTCGTCGTTTCTCATAGTACGTCAAGGGGAACAGTGATCGGTCTACTCTTCATCGGTTTTGTCGCAGGCATCATTGCAGGAATTTCGCCGTGCATCCTGCCCGTGTTGCCTGTGGTCCTCGTGGGCTGGACCGCTCCAGTTGAAGACGTCGCACATCCATTTCGCGCACGTCGACGTCGTTCAGCGACGGTCATCGCCGGGCTCATCGTTAGTTTCAGTCTGATCATCGCGGCCGGTTCGGCGGTTCTCAGTGCGCTGGGGCTGCCCCAGGACTTCTTGCGCGACGTAGGCATTGGCCTACTGATTCTTTTCGGAATCGGACTGCTCGTCCCCCAGGTCGAGCGGCTACTCGAGCGACCCTTCATTCGAATTCGCGGACGCGCGCCGAGTGGCAGCGGATCCGCCTTCGTGCTCGGGCTCGGGCTCGGTGCGGTCTTCGTACCGTGCGCCGGACCAGTACTCGCCGCCATCTCGGTACTGGGCGCGCGTCACCACGTAAGTTTCTACAGTCTCCTTCTAAGCCTCTTCTTCGGAGCCGGGGCCGCGCTGCCGCTCTTCGCCATTGCCCTCACGGGTGACCGATTGATCGAGAGGAATCGTCACCTTTCCCAGCGGGCGAGAAAGCTACGACCCGTCGCGGGCGTGTTGTTGATCCTGATGGCCTTGGGCATCATCTTCAACACCTTCAACGGGATTCAGAAATTCGTACCCGGTTACACGAACGCGCTCCAACAACACGTCGAAGGCAACAAGTTCACCTACGAACAATTACGAAGTCTCAGTCAGAGCTCGAACAACGATGGCTCTCTCGCCGCGTGCGAGGGTGTTGCCGCGACCCAGTCCGTGACGATCCTGCAAAAGTGCGGCACGGCCCCCAAGTTCGTCGGCATCGTCAAATGGCTGAATACTCCTGGTGACCAGCCCCTCACTCTTTCGCAACTGCGCGGTCACGTGGTGCTCGTCGACTTCTGGACGTATTCGTGCATTAATTGCCAACGCTCGTTGCCTCACGTCGAGGCATGGTACGCGCGCTACCACAAGTATGGTCTGGACATCATTGGCGTCCAGGCTCCAGAGTTCGCCTTTGAACACGTGATCAGCAACATCAAGAGCGCCGCCAAGAGCTTGGGTGTGAAATATCCCATTGCGGTGGACAATAACTTGACGACCTGGACCGCCTATAGCAACCAGTACTGGCCCGCGGAGTATCTCATCGACGCGAAGGGTGTGATCCGTCACGTGGATTACGGCGAAGGGAACTACAATGGCACCGAGTCGCTCATCCGCCAACTACTCGTCGCGGCGAATCCAACAGAGAAGCTGCCCCCGCCGACCAGCGTCACGAACCTCACCCCGACCCAGGAGACGAGCCCCGAGTCGTATCTTGGATACAACTACGAGTCTGAGTCGTATGTGATTGGTAGCGAACTCAGTCAGAATGAGATCGCGACGTACCATTCGCCATCGAACATCCCCGTGGGTAATTTCGCCATGGCGGGCGAATGGTACTCGGGCGCCCAGGAGATCACGGCGGTCTCGAGCGCGATGATCAACATCAACTTCCAAGCGAACGACGTCTACCTCGTCATGAGCGGCGACGGTACGATCACCGAGACGCTCAACGGCAAACCCTACAAAACAGTCGCCGTGTCGGGATACCCGCGTCTCTACACATTGTTCTCGAACAAGCACAGCACGAGCGGACTCCTTGGACTTTCCTTCACCAAGGGCCTCGAAGCCTACGACTTCACTTTCGGCTGATCAGGATCAAGGGGGTAGAGAGAGTTCGTTGTCTCGGCTCACTTGAGCTAAGACAACGAGGATGATCAAGACGTCGATGACCAAACCGGTCGTAATGACCGTGGCCCATTCACCCTTTCCGGATTCGTCAACTTTACGTTAGCGTGAAGGTCAAACACCGCGACCTTGCGCGTTGCTGGGATCGATTGTTCTCTAGGAGTTTAAATGGCGGCCACCATCGCAAAGATAATTGTCTGTGACGGCGACGAAACCGGTCAGGAGCTACTCAACGAATCGCTTCGGGTCATGACGGGCGAGCTCCTCGGCGTAACCCTGCAATTCGAACACTTTGACCTCTCTCTCGAAAGGCGCCGTTCCACGAAGAATGAGGTCGTGCGAGAGGCCGCCGCCGCTATGGTCGAGACCGGCCTCGGGCTGAAGGCCGCCACCATCACGCCCCCAGAGATGGGCGGCGTCGGATCGCCGAATCGGCTCCTGCGCGAAGGCATCGGTGGCTCGGTGATCGTGCGCACTGGTCGGCGCATCCCGGGGGTGTCACCCGTCGTCGCCACCAACAAGCCGATCATCGTCATCCGCATGGCGGTCGGTGACGCGTACGGAGCCGACGAGGGACGAGAGGGCGCGCCCGGCAGTTTCAACGAGATCGCGTGGCGAACCGAACGAATCGATCGATCCGTCTGTCGCTTCGTCTCCGAATACTCATTCAAGGCCGCCGCCCAAGTACATGGCATCGTCTACGGAGGTCCGAAGTGGACGGTGTCGCCCACCTACGAAGGAATGCTCAAAGAGGAGATGGACGCGGCGGCGGCACGCTACCCCGACGTGACGTATCGTCCCACACTCATCGATGCTTCCTACGCTGGTCTGCTCACCGACGTGCACGAGCAGACACTGGTCATTCCCGCCCTCAATCGTGACGGTGACTGTTTGAGTGACCTCGTGCTCGCCATGTTCGGTTCCATCGCGGGCGCCGAATCCGTGCTGATGGCCCTGGACGAGAACTTGCACCCCAAAGTCGCCATGGCCGAGGCGCCGCACGGTACCGCGCCCACTCTCCAGGGAAAGAACGTTGCGAACCCGATGGCGATGCTGCTCGCCCAGGCCGCGCTGCTCGACCAAGCGGCGTTGCACCTGGACGACCCGAGCTTCCAGGTGGCGGGAGAACGACTTCGCACCGCAACTCTCGAGGGTGCCGCCGACGGTGTGCGAACCTTCGACCTCGGCGGAGAGGCGACGACCAGCGGTGTCGTGGACGACGTGATCGCCCGCTTGAAGTCCTAGGGCAGGACTATTTCGGAGCCGGAATCGAAGACGTCCAAACACTCCGCGAATGCTTCGAGCAACGAGAGTTCGCCGGTCGCGTGGAACGATTCACTGGCGTGCCGCTCGTTGAGGGTTGTGCACGAACAGTAGCGACGTGCACGGCGGATCGATCGTGGCGAGGTCGGTCAGCGGGCCCTCGGCCGACACGTCTCGCTGACGTGGTGAAAGTAGCACGAAGGACTCGAGGTGTACCTCACCTTCGAGCCTTGCGCCTGGTGGTCGCGCCAACGAAATTCTGATCAAGGTAACGCGAAGGTGAAATCTGAGACAAAAGTAGGCCAACTGGCGGGTCTTCCCTACGAAAGGGTCAGTTTTGCTTGCTAAAAGTGGAGTGTGCATAACACTTTCGTCTTGGTGTTCGTCGTGCTCATCGCCGTCGGATTCGACTTCACCAATGGCTTTCACGACACCGCGAACGCGGTGGCACCGACGGTCGCCACGGGTGCCCTGAAGCCTCGCACGGCCGTCATCCTCTCGAGCACCCTCAACCTCGTCGGTGCCTTCCTTTCGCTCAAGGTCGCCGCGACCGTGGCGAGTGGCATCGTCAGCCAGGGCGACATCATCATGCCCGTCGTCATCGGCGGGCTTATCGGCGCCATCGCGTGGAACGTGACCACCTGGTACTTCGGCATACCTTCCTCGTCCAGCCACGCTCTCATCGGCGGCATCGTCGGCGCCATGATCGCCCACGCGGGATCGAGCGCGGTCCTTTGGAGCGGCATCGTCGGCAAGGTGTTGGCTCCGTCGATCGCGGCACCGATCTTCGCGCTGGTTATCGCCGCGATCGCCACGTCACTTGCACGTCGACTCACCAATAAGACCGATAACGGCACGAAGTCAACGGGCATGAGAATCGGACAAATTGGTTCGACGTCGTTACTGTCCATCGCCCACGGCACCAACGACGCGCAAAAGACGATGGGAGTGGTGACCCTCGCACTGATCGCCAACGGCACGCTCGCCCAGAACAGCGCCACGCCCAAGTGGGTCGTGCTGACGTGTGGGCTCGCCATCGCGGCCGGGACCATGATCGGCGGGTGGCGCATCATCCGCACCATGGGCCAGGGATTCACGAAACTGAGTCCGACCCAAGGTTTCACCGCTCAGATCACCTCCTCGGTCGTCATTCTCTCCTCCAGTCATTTCGGTATGCCTCTCTCGACCACGTACGTCGCCACCGGTTCGATACTCGGCGCGGGAGTCGGCACCCGCAAGCGCACGGTGCGCTGGAGGCTCGCCGGACGCGTGGCGACCGCCTGGCTCATCACGCTTCCCGCGGCGGGCGTGTGCGGCGCTCTCGCCTACTACGGACAACGGGCCTTCGGGGTCTCTTTTGGCGTCGTGGTCATGACCGCACTGCTGATCTGCTACTGCACCTTCATCTATCTGCGTTCGCGCAAGGACAAGATCAACGCGCACAACGTGAACGACCGCTGGGGTGAGCACTCCGAGGCGTTCGAAAAGCCCCTGGTGAAAGTCGAGGAGCCCGTCAAGGTATGACCCCGTCCGCTCCCGCCACGCCACTCATCGAATGGCACGCCCTTCTTCAGGTCCTCTACACCAGCGTCGCCTTGGGACTTGGCGTCGTGGTGCTTTTCTCGATGGGCGTCTACTCGCTCTCACTCTTTCGCCGACCCGAGAGCACGGTCGCGATGCGTGGACTGAGTATGACTGGCATGGGAATCATCAGCCTGGTAATCGCCGCCACTGCGGTGTGGGGCTTCTTGGTCATCATCAACAAGTAACGCTGCCCACCGAGAGCGGGTTGGGCCCTAGATTCATTCCATGGCACTTCACGAGATCAACTTTCCTACAACCTTCTTGTGGGGCACTTCAACCTCCGCCTACCAGATCGAGGGTGGTGGCACGAACACCGACTGGTGGCGTTTTGAGCGCGCCCCGGGAACGGTCGCGGTCGAGGAATGTGGAGAGGCGTGCGACTCGTGGCACCGTTACGAAGAGGACCTCGACCTGCTGGTCCAGTTCGGACTGAACTCGTTTCGTCTCTCAATCGAGTGGGCGCGCATCGAACCCGAGTACGGTGTCTTCTCACGCGACGCGCTCGACCACTACCGCGCGGTGCTCGAAGCGTGTCACGCCCGTGGCATCGTGCCCGTGGTGACGCTCCATCACTTCACGCTGCCGCTCTGGGTCGCTGACGCCGGGGGATTCGAGAACCCCGAGATCGTGACGTGGCTCGCGAACTACGCCAGCGTGGTCGGACGTGAGTTCGGCGCACTCATCGGCATCGCGTGCACGATCAACGAGCCGAACATCGTGGCGGTGATGGGCTACCTCCTCGGCGTGTTCCCTCCCCAAGTCACCGACGACGGCCGATTCGTCGCAGTGAACGAAATGATGAGAAAGGCCCACGTCGCGATGCGTGAAGCACTTCGCGAGGGGCCCGGCACCTACCCGATCGGGATGCCGCTCTCGATGCAGGACTATGAGACCCTGCCCGGTGGCGAGCAGGAGATGCACGCCATGCGCGACGAGATGGAGGACAAGTACCTGCGTGCCTGTGAAGGCGACGACTACCTCGGCGTGCAGTGCTACACCAAGATGGTCGTAGGGCCCGACGGCGTGGTCTTTGACCCGCCCGGCGAGAAGACGGAGATGGGCTACCTCTTCTGGCCCCAATGCGTCGAGCAGACCGTGCGTCGAGCGGCCTCGTTCTCATCGCTACCCATCTACGTCACCGAGAACGGGATCGGGACCGACGACGACGACCAGCGCATTCGCTACCTGACCGGTGCTCTACAGGGTTTGCACCGCGTGCTCGACGAAGGCGTGGACGTACGCGGCTACTTCCAGTGGTCGCTGCTCGACAACTTCGAGTGGTCCCTCGGCTACCGCCCCAAGTTCGGCATCGTGAGCGTGGACCGCACCACGTTCGTACGCACGCCCAAGCCCTCGGCTCAGTGGTACGCGACGACGACCAGGGACTTTCCTCGAAGCGTGCTCGACACCTAGAGCAGCAGCCGCTCCATCTGCGCTATGGGTGCCTCGATCTCCTTCAGGGCTTCACGCAGGGCCTCGACCTCGGGCGACATGCGTAGCGCGGACCCGTTCAGCAGATTGTGTTCCTCTTCGGGGTCCTCGCGACGGTTGAACTGCACGTCACCGTGGAAGGCCGACATCCGCGCCCAGAACGGGACCTCGTCGGCCACGCCGAAGGGCTGCTTGATGACCGGCACCTCCGAACCGGGCATGAAACTGAGCGACGCACGAACGTTTGGTCGCGGCAGTCGCATCTGGGGAAAGGCGTGCAGAGGCATGGTCGACCACCGATTCGAATACATCTCGAGCGGCCGATTGCTCTCGATCGGCGCGCGCACGAACTTCACGTCGTTGTCGACGTAGACGACCTCCAGGCCCCAGATCCCGGTCAACAAGTGCGTACGCGTCGAGGGACCCGTGCCACTCAACACCGGCACCAGCGAATGACCGTGCGTGCGGTGCTCGGGCGTCACCGAGAAGATCTCACACAACGTCGCGTGCACGTCGACCGTCGTAGTCAGCGACTCGACGTCACCGGCGCTGGCGCCCGGCCAGGCGACCATGAGCGGAATGTGACCCATCTGCGAATAGATCGGCACACCGGGCTTGCCCCAAATTCCTCGCTCGCCCAAGTAGTGACCGTGATCGGTCATCACGATCACCGCAGTCTCGGACCACAGATCCTGTTCATCGAGCGCGTCCAGCACTCGACCGAGGTAGTGGTCGATCATCGAGAGCTTGGCACCGTAGTTCGCCCTGATCTGGCGCCCGGTCCTCGCGTCGGGCACCGTCGGACCGTTGGCGTCGGTGTAGGGCGGCCAGATTACCTTGGGCCCTTGCCAGTCGGCGTCGTACATCGAGGCCCAGGGCTCGGGCGTGTCGAAGGGCTCGTGGGGGTCGAACTCATCGACGAACAGGAAGAAGCGCTCGTGCTGGTGAGCGTTCTCCTTTAACCACTTCGCGGCCGTGGTCATGGTCTGGGGACCGGGAAAGTCCTCCTCGGTGCGAAAGTACGTGCGCGACTTCTCATAACCGCGGTCAAAGGACGCTGGCTGGGCGGGCAGCGCCGGGGCGCCGAACCACGAGGGGTCCAAGCGGGTCTTCCACGGGTCGTCCTCGTGACCGCGAACGTAGGACCACGCCGAGAAGTCGGTGTGGTAGTTCTCGCCACCGGTCTCGAAGAGGTGCGGATGGTCGGTGACCAGTTGGGTCACGACGCCGATCTTTCGCAACTCGTAGGTGATCGCGTCCTCCCATATCTCGACCGACCCCCACGGTCGCCAGAGGAAGTCGAGCGCGCCACAGAGGACGTCGTGACGCGCTGGCATGCACGGGAGCGAGCCGGTGTGATGGTTGGTGAATCGAAGGGCCCGCTTGGAAAAACGCAGGAGATTGGGCGTCGTGAACTCAGAGGATCCGTAAGCCTCGAGCAGGTGACGGTTCAGCGAGTCGAGCAGGATCACCACGACGTTTTTGGGGAAGGCCGGACGAGCGGGCGCCACCTCTGGAATCATGGTCTTAACGTAGCGCACGCCATCTGGCCACTTGCTTGACGATCGCCGCTCGCGCTACGTTGTGGCCCATGAAACCCCAACTTGAACTCACGGCCCTCGACTGTCCTGACCCACTCGCCCTGGCGGACTTTTACTCGCGTATTACCGGCATGGAGATCGAGCCCCTCGACGACGAGACCTCCAGTGAGATCGAGTGGGTGCGCCTGCTCAACGAGGGTATGCCGACGCTCGCCTTTCAAAGAGTCGAGAACTACGTCGCGCCGACCTGGCCCGAGGGGCCCGTGCCCCAACAACTGCACCTCGACTTTCTCGTCGACGACCTCGACGAGGGAGAGCGCCACGTTCTCGAACAGGGAGCGACCAGGCACGAGTTCCAACCGGGCGATACCTTTCGCGTGTACTTCGACCCGGTGGGTCACCCGTTCTGCCTCGTGCTTCCCTACTGAGTCGCGTTCAGCCCAGGCTCAGCAGCGCGATTCCACCGACCACCAAGGCCGCCGGGACCACGACGCGACGCACGCGACCCTCACGAAAGATGAACACCCCGATCAGCGCGGCCCAGAGCACGCCGGTCTCGCGCAACGCACTCACCACACCCAAGGGTGCTCGGATCTGTGCCCACAACACCGCGATGTAGCCCACCATCGACAAGACGCCGCCCGTCATCCCGATGCTCGCTCTCCTCGCTCCTGGCCACCATCCACGCGGCTGACGAAGAACGACGCCCAGCAGCCAAACGGCCGACTGCAGCGCGAACAGCGTCATGGCGTAGCGCAGCGCGTTGGCGCTCGCACGCGCACCTAGACCATCGACGACCGTGTAGGTCGCGATCGCGACACCGGTCGCGAGCGCCCAGTACACGCCCTGGCGGTGCCCCACGGCGGGATTTCGGCGAACCGCGAGACTGACGATGCCCATCACGATCACCACGACGCCGAACAGACCACGGGCGCTGAGGTGTTCTCCGGCGAAAATCAGACTCGCGAGCGATACCAACAGGGGAGCGATCCCTCGCGCAATGGGATAGGACTGAGAGAAATCGGTGCGCCGGTAGGCGCCCATCAAAAACAACTCGTAGCCCACGTGACACAGGACCGAGAAGGCGAGATAGACGAGCGCGGCCGACTTGGGCAGGCCTACGAATGGCCAGGTGACCCAACACACCAACGCCACGCCTAGGTTGAGCAGCGCGAAGCTCGCAAACTGATCGTGGAGGCTCTTGGCCATCGCGTTCCAAACCGCGTGGACGAGGCCCGCGCCGAGGACGACCAGAACGACGGTCGAGTTCACTTGGCCGTAGTAGCTCGAAGAGTTAAACGCGCCGCGGTCACGAGGATCAGTCTACGAGCGGGTCATTTTTTGACGTTTTATGGGCCTCATTTCATACGTCCGCCAACGGATAGACTGACACTTCGCGTCTCGGAGTCATCGCTTCGAGAACACCGAGGACCTGTGGTGCAGCTCGGAGTGCACGCCGCCCTGTCAAGGCGGAGGTCGCGGGTTCAAATCCCGTCAGGTCCGCTCGACACCCGAAAGGGTGACGAGGAGGTCGAGTAGCTCAGTTGGTAGAGCGCGCGCCTGAAAAGCGTGAGGTCACCGGATCGACGCCGGTCTCGACCACCAACCGGTCGTCTTCGGGAGAATTCCTTGAGGCGACCGTCTTCATTTTCACAGTGCCCGCACCGCGACGCGCGCGTGGCGGGCACTGCGAGTTACCCGCCAGGGCCCGACCGAAACGAGGTTTCGTCGCAGCGCCCGAAGGGCGATCTCGTGCTCACCTATCTTCGCGTGCACGAGACCCAGCGGTTCAATGCGGGCCACGACCGACGAACCGTAGCAGCGTTCGACCAAATAGACGCTCACCATGGAATCTCGTCGCGTACTCGCGCGAGCGGAACGGTAGAAGTACCGTTGCGCGGGTTCGAAGTCATTGTCCATCGACGAAACCTAACGACGGGGTGTGACGACCCGTGGCACAATGGCACCAAACCGGGAGGACAATGAACGATATTCCACACGTCGCACCCAGCTTCGCCGCCCAACCCACGGGCGTGGCCTGGCCCACCGAGAGTTGGCCGCGCGCGAACACCCTCTCGCGGCGACTCGAACAGGTGATTGACGAGGCATTCGTCACCGAGGACCTTCAGATCACTAACGCGGTCATCGTGGTCCAAGGTGGCAAAGTCCTCGCAGAACGCTACGCCGGCGTCCAGGAGTTCTTCGATCGCCCGCCCGAACCCATTGACGCGAGCAGTCAACTGCTGTCGTGGTCGATGGCCAAGTCGCACCTGCACATGATCCTCGGCACGCTCGTCGACGAAGGCCTGCTCGATCCCGAGGCACGAGCGCCGGTGCACGAATGGGCCGACCCCCACGACCCGCGTCACGCCATACGGCTGAAGGACCTTCTGTCGATGCGTGACGGGCTCGCGTTCATCGAGAACTACGAAATCGGCCAGGTGAGCCACGTCATCGAGATGCTCTTCGGTGAGGGCAAGCAGGACATGGCGGGGTTCACGGCGGCGCTTCCGCTCGCTCACGAACCTGACACGTTCTTCAACTATTCGAGCGGCACGACCAACGTGCTCAGTCGCATCGTCGCGGACCAGGTGGGCTACGCCGACCAGTACGACGGCTACCTCCATCGGCGTCTCTTCGACCGCATCGGTATGGCGAGCGCGGTCGCCACGTTCGATCCCACCGGCGTGTTCGTTGCGTCGAGTTACCTACACGCCAACGCGCTCGACTTCGCCAAGTTCGGACTGCTCTACCTACGCGGCGGCGAGTGGGACGGCGAGCAGCTCATTTCGCGCGAGTGGGCTGGTACAGCCCAAGTACCGCTCAGCAAGGACCCCGACAGCGATTCGTTCTACTCGTGGCAGTGGTGGGTCACCGGCGACCACTACGGAACGTACTGGGCGAGCGGCTACGAAGGGCAGATGATCAGCGTCGCCCCGGGCCTCGATGCCCTGGTACTTCGCTTCGGGCACACCCCCGAGGAAAACTATCCCCAACTCGGCCAGTGGCGCACGAGGGTCCTCGACGTTCTCGCGCGAGAGGCTCAGGCGCCCTCATAGGAGAAACCCAGGTCCGGCGCGCTGAACAACGCGTCAAAGACCAGACCTTCCTTCGCCGCCATGTCACCAACGGTGCCGCCACGGTCCACGACCGCGAGCAGGAGGACCACCTGGGCACCGAAGTCCTGGACCACTTTCGCCGCCTCGAGCAGACTCGTACCCCGGGTGACGGTGTCCTCGGTGATCACGACGTGGTCGCCGACCTCGAGCGCGCCAGCGACGCGTCCACCGCCGCCGTGGTCCTTCACTTCTTTTCGAACGCTGAAGGCGCGCAGCAGCCGCCCTCGCGTCGCCGCCACTCCCGCGGTGATGAACGACACGCCATCGGCACCCATGGTGAGACCGCCAATGGCGGTGGCGTCGAAGGGAATCTTCTCCAAAAGCAACGTCGCCACGTCGACCATGATCTCGGGCGAGCAGATCGTCTGTTTGGAATCAATGAACCACGACGACGTGCGTCCGGACTTCAACGTGAAATCCCCGCGTCGTACCGAATGAGTCTCCAGGTGCTCGAGCACACGGCTTCGCGCCTCGCTCACGTAAGCACCACCGATCCCGAACCACTTCGGATGTTGCCGATCACCGTTGCGCTGATGCCGTGGGCGCGCGCCACTTCGACCGCGGTGTCGGTGTCGTCCGCGTCGACCACGACCACCATCCCTAACCCGCAGTTGAATACTCGCACCATCTCGTCGGCGCTCACCTGACCACGGCGCTGAATCTCGAAGAAGATCTCCGGGGTCTCGAAGGCGTCGAGGTGGATCACGGCGTCGCGCGTGGGCGGCACGATGCGCACGACGTTGCCCATGATGCCCCCGCCGGTGATGTGCGCCGCCGCGCGTACGCCATCGCCCATCTTCTTTCGCATCTCGGTGACGGCGGGAGCGTAAATTACTGACGGCAGCAGCAGTTCGTCACCGAGCGAGCGCGACGCGCACTCGAACGCGGGGCGCGAGAGTGCGTCCGGACCGTCTATCAGGACTTTTCGAGCGAGTGAGTAGCCGTTCGAGCGTAGTCCCGGGGACCCGAAGCCGATGATCGCGTCGCCCTTGTGCACTCGGTGCACACCGAGCTCGTGTCCGCGTTCGAGCACCCCCACGACGAATCCCGCTACGTCCAAGTCGTCGGGATGCATGACGTCACCGTGTTCGGCGGTCTCACCACCCAATAGCGCAATGTTGGCGTTGCGACAGCCTTCGGCGATGCCGGTCACCAACTCCTCGAGTCGCTCGGGATCGAGCGCACCCACCGCCACGTAATCGAGCATAAAGAGCGGTTCGGCCCCCACGCAGGCGAGGTCGTCGACGAGCATGGCCACGAGGTCGCGACCTACGGTGTCGTAGCGGCCCATCTGGCGCGCCACCTCGAGCTTGGTACCCACGCCATCGGTCGAAGCGACGAGCACGGGATCCTTCATCTTGGTGATGTTGAGCGCGAACATGCCCGCGAAACCACCGATCCCGCCGAGAACCTCGGAGCGCTTCGTGCTGTCGACGGCACCCTTGATGCGCTGGACCGCTTGATCTCCCGCCTCGATCGATACACCCGCCGCCTGGTAGGTCAGGCCGCCCGAGGGCTGTTCGAGCAAACGGCTCACCAACGACCCCCGCTCGCCCCGAGTGCGACCGGGGTGGGTGCGGGATAGTTACCGGTGAGACACGCGTCACAGCACTCCCCGTCGAGTTGGATCGCGCTTCGAAGGTTCGCCAACGTTATGAACTCCAGCGTGTCCGAACCAATGAACGCGTTCATCTCGGGAATCGAATTGTTCGCCGCCAACAAATCGTCGCGCGTGGGCGTATCGATGCCGAAGTAGCAAGGCCACATGAACGGCGGCGAGGAGATCCGCAGGTGCACTTCCTTCGCGCCGGCGTCGCGCAGCATCTTCACGAGTGCCTGGGTCGTCGTGCCGCGCACGATCGAGTCGTCCACGACGATGAGACGCTGACCTTCGATGTTCTCACGCAGCGGATTCAACTTGCGCCGAACGCTCGCCGCCCGCTTGTTCTGGTCGGGTGCGATGAAGGTTCGCCCGATGTAGCGGTTCTTTACCAGTCCGTAGCCAAAGGGAATACCCGACGCCTTCGCGTAACCCTCGGCTGCGGGCACGCCCGAGTCCGGGACCCCCATGACGATGTCCGCTTCCACGTGGGACTGGCCCGCGAGCAGTTCGCCCATGCGTCGTCTCGTCGTGTGAACCTGGTGGCCCATGAGATAGGTGTCGGGACGCGCGAAGTAGACGAACTCGAAGATACACAGCTTCTGCTTCTCGCCCGCCGGTTCGAGCAGTTGGGTCGAGGTGACGCCCTCGTTGGTGATCGTGAGCATCTCGCCCGGTTGGATCTCACGCACGAATGACGCGCCGATCACGTCGAGGGCCGGCGACTCAGAAGCGACGACCCACCCTTCGGGAGCGTCCTCCGCGCCGAGGCGACCGAGGCACAGCGGACGGAATCCGTAGGGGTCACGCACCGCGTGAATGGCGTTCGCCTCGAGGATCACCATCGAGAAGGCGCCCTCGGCGATCGAGAGCACGATCGACAGGGCTTGGGCGAGCGTGTGGCCGTTCTCTACTTCGCGCGCGAGTAGTTCAGCCACGAGGTCCGAGTCCGAGAGCATCGAGGTCACCTGGATGCCTGCCTTGTCCGCGAGCTCCGAGGTATTGGTCAGATTGCCGTTGTGCGCGATCGCGAACCCGGATGCTCCCGCGGAACGAAACACCGGTTGTGCCGCCGTCCAGTTCGCCGATCCCGACGTGGAATAGCGGGTATGTCCGATGACGAGCGATCCGGCGAGCGCGCGCAGGGTCGTGTCGGCGAAGACGTGGCTGACGAGCCCGTTGTCCTTAACGACCGTTATCTGCTGATTGTTGAAAGTAGCCATTCCGGCGGATTCCTGCCCGCGGTGTTGGAGCGCATACAGCGAGTCGTAACAAAGGTGTGCGACGCCTCGTCCCGGAGCAACTATCCCAACGACGCCGCAAGCTTCTTTCATGCCTTCTCCACTGTAGGGGTCAGGAATTGAAGAGGCACTGGGACATTCTCGCACAGCCACCAGAGCACTTGGCGCTACCTAGATACGCTGGGTCCGTGATTGACCTGCACACGCACTCAAATTTTTCCGACGGATCTGACACGCCGACCGAACTGGCCCAAAAGGCGTACGAGTTGGGTATTTCGGCGATCGCCCTCACCGACCACGACACGACGGCCAGCTACCCCCAGATGAGCGAGGCTTGCGAGAGGTTCGGCGTCGAGCTCGTCAGCGGCGTCGAGGTTTCCCTGCGAGACAACGAGTTCCCCAAGCAGCGCCCCGACGGGTCCGTGGGGCCGCGTAGCGTGCACGTCCTCGCGTATTTCGTGCCCCTGGCCCCCGAGCACCCGCTTCAACAGACGCTGGCCTCACTGCGTCACGACCGCGACGTGCGAAACGTGGCCCTCGTAAAGGTGCTCAACGACAAGGGCTTTGACCGACTCACAATTGACTACCTCGCCCTGCTCGCGGGCAACGTCCATTCGATAGGGCGGCCCCACTTCGCTCGCGCGATGTTCGAACTCCATCCCGAGATCGTGGGCGAACGTACCGACGAGGGATGGAACGGCGTCTTCATCGAGTGGCTGGGTACCGAAGGAAAAGCCTACGTGCCAAAGACCAGCATGGCGATAGAGGAGTTCGTCGACGCGGCGAAGGGCTCGTCGACCGTGCTCTCCATTGCCCATCCGCTCGTGAACTACGTCGATTCCATGAACACCACGGCCATCGTCGCCACGATGCCCAAGGTGATGGCGTCACTGCGCGAGCGCGGGTTCCACGGCGTCGAGGCTTATTACGGCAGCTCGTCCCAAGCCCTGCGCTCGTTGATGGTGAAACTAACCCGCGACGCGGGCATGATTCCCACGGGGGGCTCGGACTACCACGGCAGCTACAAGAGCGACGTGACTCTCGGCTTCGGAAAGACCGGTGACCTTCGCGTTCCTAACGAAATCCTCGACGAGCTGAAGGCGCTCGCTTAGCCCGCGTCGGCGAGGGCGTCTTCGAGCGCGCACCGGCGTCGACGGGCTATATCTTCGACCTTTAGTTCAATGGCTTTGCCGATGTGCAGCGTCGTGCCACCCACCCGTCCGATCTCCTCGACGGCCACGCCCGCCATCACGGCACGCGCGATGAAACGCTCGAGATTATTGGTCGTCATGACGAAACGACCCGGGAATTCCGCGAACAACTCCGCGTGTCCTTCGAGTTCAAAAACGTTGGCACCGAGACCGGTCGCACTGGCCATCTCCGCGAGCGCCGTGGCGAGACCGCCCGATCCCACGTCGTGCACCGCGGTGACGTCACTGGCGACACCCGCACAGATACCCGTTATCTCGCGAGCCACGAACTCAAAGACCTTCTTGAGCGTCGCGCCCTCGAACGGCGTGACGTTGCCTCCTCGACGACCTCGGCGAGTGGCCCAGCGCGTACCGGCGAGGGGAAAGGGCACCTCTCCCGGGGCGCGGCGCGTTCCCACGAGCACGACGGCGTCGCCCTCGCGCCAGTTCCAGCCCGGCGGGGGCGCGACGAGCGACTCGAGCACGCCCAACAGACCCACGACCGGCGTCGGATCGATGTCGTTGCCACCGCTTTCGTTGTAGAGCGACACGTTGCCACCCACGACGGGGATCTCCAGGGCCAGACACGCCTCAGCCATGCCGTCGATCGACTCCGAGAGCTGCCACATCACTTCGGGGTGCTCGGGATTGCCGAAGTTCAGGCAGTTCACGAGCGCCTTCGGTGTCGCTCCCACACAAGCCAGGTTGGCCACTGCCTCGGCGACCGTGAGGGCGGTGCCCACGCGCGGGTCGAGCGCGCACCAGCGAGGGTTCGAGTCCGTCGAAAGGGCGATGCCGCGCTCGGACCTCGGCAGGCCCGGCCCCGCCAGTCGTAGCAACGACGCGTCACGTCCCGGACCAACCACCGTGTTAAGGAACAGTTGCGAGTCGTACTGACGGTAGACCCACGCCGGATCCACCAACATCGAAAGCAGGTCATCGTCGGGCGAGCCCGCCGGCTCGTCGAAGGTCGGATCGTCCTCGTGCACTGCGTCGAGTGACGCCGGGCGCTGGCGCGGCCGATCGTAGAGCGGCGCCTCGTCGGCGAGTGATTTCGCGGGTACCTCACCGAGGATCTCGCCGTCAAAACCCCGTCTGATGCGCAACATCCCCACCGAGTTGCCGTTCGAGTCGAGGTTCGGCTCGACGACGTGACCCACGACGCTCGCACGAACCTCCCACTTCGCGCACAGCTCGGCGAGTTCTTCCCAGTTCTCTGGGGTGATGATCGCGAGCATTCGTTCCTGGCTCTCCGAAGTCATGATCTCAAAAGGCTGCATACCCTCTTCTCGCAGGGGCACCGCCGTGATGTCCACGTCCATCCCGACGCCGCCCCTCGCTGCGGTCTCGCTCGTTGCGCACACGAGACCCGCACCACCGAGGTCTTGGATCCCGACGACCAGTCCACGGTCCAGCAGTTCCAGGCACGCTTCAATGAGGCGCTTCTCCTCGTAGGGGTCGCCCACCTGAACGCTCGGTCGTTTGGCGTCATCGAGTGATGCCGCACCGTCTTCACCACTGAATCCCGCCGAGGCGAGCACCGAGACGCCGCCGATGCCGTCACGACCGGTGGAAGAGCCAAGCAATACCGCAAGGTTGCCAACGCCCGAAGCGACCCCGAGCACGAGGCGATTCGTCGGCAGGGCACCGCAACACAGCACGTTCACCAAGGGGTTCGACGAGTAGCACTCGTCGAAGGTCAATTCGCCACCCACCGTCGGCACGCCCACGGAGTTCCCGTAACCCGAGATGCCCGAAACGACACCTTCGACGAGCCAGCGCTGTCGCGCGTCGCTCAGACTCCCAAAGAAGAGCGGGTCCATGACCGCGAGCGGTCGCGCACCCATGGTGAAGACGTCGCGCAGGATTCCCCCCACGCCGGTCGCGGCTCCCTGGTAGGGCTCGATCGCCGAGGGGTGGTTATGGCTCTCGATCCGAATGGCGACCGCGATCCCGTCGCCCGCGTCGATGACGCCCGCGTTCTCGCCGGGTCCCACCAGCACGTGAGCACCCTCGCTCGGGAGGCGTCGAAGGTGGATCCTCGAGGACTTATAGGAGCAATGCTCGCTCCACATCACGCCATAGAGCGCCAGTTCCAAGGGATTCGGGTCTCGTCCGAGCACACCCGTGATCTGGGTGAACTCCAAGTCCGTGAGGCCCAAAGCGCGGTGCAGGGACTCGGGGGCGCTACTCACACTTACAAACTACCCGGCCTCGCCGGCACCACCGGCCCTCGGTGGTTCGAGCTCATGCCGGTGCGACCACGTCCACCGAGAGAGCACGGTCGCCGCGAGCAGCGTGAGGATGTTGATACACAGCTCGATGACGCCGTTGGCGCCCTTGACCCAGATGCCGTGTTCGAGGTCAAAGAGCACGTCCATCGCACAAAGGTAGAAGCCCGCTCCCGAACCCACGAGCAGGAACAGCAACGCGGCTGGTGCGCGCCGACGAAGTGACGACGCGCCGCCCAGAAGACACGCGACAATGAATCCGTCAGCGAGAGGAAAGGACTGCTCGAAGTCGACGTAGACCTTTGAGTTCTCCGAGGCGACGAGTGAACGATGCGCGTACCACGCTACCCAATAGAGCACGATGATAACGGCCAGGACGTAACACGTACGTTCGACCCGACGAAGGGGATCAGGCACGTGTAACCGTCGAGCTAGTGCGCGCCCACCGGTGCGCCCACGAACCCTTCGAGCAGCACGCGTCCGTCGGCACTACCGAGCAGCGTGGACATCGCGCGCTCGGGATGGGGCATCAAACCAACGACGTTTCCCTCCACGTTCGAGACGCCCGCGATGTCGTCACGCGAACCATTGGGGTTCTCCTTGTAGCGAAGCACGATCTGGTCATTGGCGACGAGCGAGGCGAAGGTCTCGTCATCACAGGTGTACGAGCCCGAGAAGTGGTTGATGGGTATGACCATCTCCTGGCCCACCGTGGTACCTCGGGTGAGCACGGACTTGGTGGACTCGACGATCAGCGTTGTTGGCTGACAGAGAAACGTGAGCCCTCGGTTCTTTTGCAGGGCCCCGGGCAAGAGCCCCGCCTCGGTCAAGACCTGGAAACCATTGCAAATACCAAGGACTGCGCCGCCCGCGCGAGCGAACTGCGCGACCGCTTCCATCACGGGCGAGAAGCGCGCCAGGGCTCCGGGGCGAAGATAATCACCGTGGGCGAAACCACCAGGAAGGATCACCCCGTCAAACCCGTCGAGGTGGGTGGCCGAATGCCAGACGAACTGCGC
>Ga0302275_10002630_pt1 | contig 18787 bp, 20 predicted proteins | sample III_Bog_N2_2_FD_200229 | JGI IMG/M metagenome (GOLD analysis project Ga0302275, IMG submission 200229) | Peat permafrost microbial communities from Stordalen Mire near Abisko, Sweden - III_Bog_N2_2 | ecosystem: Environmental > Terrestrial > Soil > Wetlands > Peat | place: Sweden: Abisko...
CCGCTCGTGACCACGCCAAAAGGTTAGGCGCGGCAGTTCGCTGGAGAGTGAAACGGGGAACCCGATCCTGGCGTCGAACGCTACGAGGTCAGGATCGGGTACGCGGCCATCGTGCACTGGTGTTCTTCTTTGTCTTTGTCTTTGTCTCTGTCTTTGTCTCCGCCTTCTTCTTCGCGGATGAACGGAGGGCCTGGGATTTACGGCGCGACCCGGGAATTTTTCCGATTCTTGGGTCGCCCGCGAGGATCAGCTCGCAGGCGCGGCGCGCGGATTCTTCGAAGTCTTCGGCGTCAGCAGGCAGGACCTGGTATCCAGTCACCTCTTTCCCGAGAACCCTGATGGATCGCATGTTGGGAAATTCCCGGCGAAGGCTGTCATGATGCTCGTGGGTGGTAGCCAGCCAGACGCCGTTGTCTTCGGGATTGGCGAGCTTGTCGCGTAGGAACAAGACAATTTTTTCCGGGTTTTCTTTGCCTCTGTCCTGAACATAGATGGCAAGGCATCCGAACATGAGGTGAGTTCGCGGCGACAGGGATGCAATTTCGTCGAGCACGAATTCATGCGGGACAGGTTTGCGCTGTTTGATCGCGAACCGAGCGTCGTCGAACGAAGGGCCATGAAACGAAGGACCGTTGGACGACGAGGATTTTGATTTAGAACGTGAAGTTGGCATAACTCATCCAGATGGCGCTGACGGCTGGCAGAATTTTAACGCCGCCCGAGCTCGTTTCTTGAAGGTCGGACGTCCAGTCGAGAGCGATGGGTGCGCCATTATAAGGCCTGGCGGCGTGGCTTCGGGATTTGTTTGGGGGAGGCAGGTTAGTACTGCAGATAACCGAGGCCGACGCGCATGTGGTGGAGCAGGCTGTCGGGCACGGTGAAGGCGATGGTGAGTCCGAGCATGGCATGGACGAGGGCCAGCGGATAGAGACTGCGGTAGCGGCGGAACATTTCGCAGAAAAAGAGGGCGCCGATCAGGGTGGCGATGGTGAGGATCGGGCTCGGGATATGGGCGAGTGCGAAGAGGGTGGCAGCGATCCAAACCGCAGTCGATGCTCCGTACAAGTCTTCAAAGCGAGTGAAGAAAAAAGATTGCAGGATGAACTCCTGAACCAAGGCCCAGATTAAGTATCCGATCGAGGCGCGCCAATCGGGAGAGAACGTGGGATTCGCCGGAACTTCTCCGCCTGCCAACTTGGCGACCACAACCATGAGAAGTGTGGCAGTACCACTGATGACAATGATCAGACTAACCCCTCGCGCAGTAGGGAAGCGAAAGCCAAGACGCGTCGGCGAGGGGCGATCGAGCAATACTGCGGCAGCGACCGCAATCGCGGCGAGGAGAGCCCAGCGGTTACGGAGAGATCGCGTCGGCGCCCAGAGGGCCAGTTCCACAAAAAAGTAAACCACGATTATCTGGGCCCAAACGAAGTAGCGACGAGTTGTCATGGAGAGCATGCTTTCTCTCTAGAATAGCGCGCCCTAAAACCAAAACGTCCAGATGGCATCGACGCTGGCATGGGTGATGGCCGAGGCGGGCAACCGGCGATTTTCTCGCCACGCGCGGCCGTAGAAGATGCCAGCCACGGTTGCCAGGATGACGTAGCGCCAGTTGAAATGGGCTGAGCGCTTGTTGAAGTGGGAGAGTCCGAACAGGAAGGCTGTGATGGCCAATGCGGCGCAGCGTCCGACGCGGCGCTCAAGAAAATTCTGCACCCAGGCGCGAAAAAAAAGTTCTTCGGGAACCGCGACGAAGATGAAGATATAGAGCCATGTCGGGAGCATCGTCCAGCGCAAGGCGTGGCTGTGGGGATGCAGAAAGCCGAGGGCGAGACCTCCGGCGAGGACGAGCGGCGTGAAGTAGACGAGTTCGCGCAGTCCAGTCTTCCAGTCGCTCCAGTGAAAATGAAAATCGAAGCCCGTCCCGCTGAGTTGACGGATGACGACAAATCCAAAGAGCGCGGCATCGACTAGAAGTAGCTTGCCGAGGCCAGCGAGTCCGTCGGGCCAGGCTGGTTCGAGCCAGCGCAAATCGACTGCAAGCCCAAGGGTGAGAAGAATGATCGCGTCTCTCCAGTTGCCGCGTTGTTCGGGATCGGCGACGGCGGCTTGCCCCAGGAGCCACGCGATCAGCACCGGCAGGACGGCGTAGAGCGCGCACCACCTCCAGGAAAAAATATGGTGTGCATATGAAATCAGAACATACGGCGCGACGCAGACCAGCGGCACGAAGGTCCGCAGCGCTCTCGGCCAGAGCGCGCACACTTCAGCGGCGCGTTTGCCGGCAAGTCCGAAGAGGACGGCCGGAGCGAGTTCCACGATCAGCACCGCAATGTCGACAGGCGATGCGTTTTGCATTGCAGCTATTTTAATGGGTGCGCGACGGTGGGAGGAAAAGCGTTGCACTCCCCAGAGCACAAGCAAAATGGTGGTTTATAGGGTGGTTTATACTGGGGCAATGTCGGAAGCGGCGGACAAGACGTTTTATCTGGAGACTTTTGGCTGTCAGATGAATGCGCACGACTCTGAAAAAGTCGTGGGCACGCTCGTGCGCGAAGGGTACCGGCAGGTTCCGACCGTCGAAGAGGCGGGCCTGGTGCTTTATAACACTTGCTCGATCCGGGATAAGGCGGAGCAGAAAGTGTTTAACCGGCTGGCCGATTACAAGAAATATCGGGCGCAAGGGAAGCAGTTTGGCGTTCTCGGATGCGTGGCACAGCAGGAGGGCGAGAAGATTTTTGAGCGGGCTCCGTACGTGTCGCTGGTGTGCGGTTCGGCTTCGTATCGCAATCTTCCGCAGATGCTGGTGCAGTTGCAGACCGGTCAGACGCGGGTGACAGGGCTCGACGACCGGCAAACCGACGAGTGCTTTGAGACGGAATTTACGGCGCGCACGAATCCGCATCGCGGGTACATCACGATCATCGAAGGATGCGACAAGTTTTGCGCTTACTGCGTCGTTCCCTACACGCGCGGGAAAGAACGCTCACGGACCTCTGCGTCGGTTCTGGAAGAAGCACGCCAACTGGTGGACCTGGGATATTCGGAGATTCAGCTGCTCGGGCAGAACGTGAATTCTTACCGCGATCCTTCTGGAAATAAGACATTTGCCGAGTTACTGGCAGCCGTGGCTTCGGTCGGGGGAATCCGGCGAGTACGGTTCACGACTTCCCATCCGCGAGATTTTGGACGCGACATAGTTCAAGTGATAGATGAAGTTCCGGAGCTTTGCGATCACGTGCACCTGCCGGTGCAGAGCGGATCGACGCGGGTTCTGGACGCGATGGACCGGTTGTACACGCGAGAGGAATATCTGGAGCGGATTTCGTGGATTCAGGGGGCGAAGCGTGATATCTCTTTGACCAGCGATTTGATTGTTGGTTTTCCGGGCGAGACCGAGACCGATCTCGAAGAGACTCTGTCGTTGATGGATGTGGTCGGGTACGATTCGGTGTTTACGTTTAAATATTCGGCGCGGCCGAACACTCCGGCGCTTGGGTTGGAAGATGCGATTCCGGATGCGGAGAAAGCGCGGCGGTTGGCGGTGGTGAACGATCGGCAGAAGCAGATTGGAGCGGCGCGGAACCGGCGGCATGTTGGGCAAGTGCTCGAGGTGATGGTGGAAGGGAAGAATCCTGCGCGCGGGCAGTGGGTCGGCCGGACGTCGCAAATTAAGGTAATGAACTTTACCGTGCCCGCGGGCATCGAACTGACGACGGGAAGCTATGTCGACGTTCGGGTGACAGGGAGCTTTCCGAACAGTTTGGCCGGGGAATTGGCGAGTCCTGAAGCGGCTCAGACTTCGAAAGAGTAATTCGCTGGCATGATTGGGATGTGCGAAGTAGATTTGAGGAGTTTATGGAAGTTGAAATGAAAATTCGCGGGCTGATGATGGACCCGGTATCGAATTTGCCGATCGTCCTGTTAAAGGATATTGGCAGCGATACGGTGTTGCCCATCTGGGTGGGGGTTTACGAGGCGAACGCGATTGCATTGGAGATTGAGAAGGTAAGTACGCCGCGTCCGATGACGCACGATTTGATACGGAATGTTCTGACCGGCCTCGAAGCGATGGTGCACAAGGTCGTGGTGACGGAACTGAAGGACGATACGTTTTATGCGGTGATCTGGCTGGAGCGCGAGGGTCACATTGTGAGTATCGATTCGCGTCCGTCGGATGCGCTGGCGTTGGCGTTGCGAGTGGATTGCCCTATCTTCGTTGAGGATGAAGTGCTGAAGAATTCGAAGCAGACGGCGAATCCCGTGCCAGCGGTGAACTCCGAGGAACTGCGCAAGTATCTCGAAGACCTGGACGACGACGATTTGGGGAAGTACAAGATGTGAGGAGCAGCCGTCAGCTCTCAGCCGTCAGCCATCAGGTCCAAGACGTGCCGTGATACATAGCTTATTTTCACTATGGCAGACTCGGCGGAACAACTTCAACGGCTCTACGTTGCGGGATTCGAATTGCAGATGTTTGAGCGCTACCCCAAATGCGTGGGCGTGGTGCGTGGCGAGTGCGTGGCGCTGCTGGTGCCGGGAGTCGACGGAGTACAGATCCTTGGAAGCCCGGGCTGGCGCCTGGGCGAGGTCATGGGCGTCCTCACCGAAGTGAACGGGCAAAAAGTATTTCAAGCGAAGAGCGAGGTCGTAGACGCGACGCCGGAGCGGTTGGAGACATTGCGGAAATTCAGAGAAGAGCTCTCGCAACTGCTGCACGAGCGACATGCCTGATGAAACTCTCGCAGTCTGATACTCCCCCTCTTGTCTTAGTTAACATAATACCTGTTATCGGACATCACATATCCGCTGCCGAATAGAACTGTGCTGGGCGTGTGAGGTTGCCGGATTCGCCGCGAATGCGCCGGACTGCCTGTGATGATCCCCTGCGAGGCTTAGCGTCTGGCCTGATGTGTTCATGCTCACCACTCGAGCCAAAAGGACGGGGCACCCCGTCCCACGGCTAAAACAAAAAAGAGCCGGGAATCTTTAAGGATCTTCCATTCCCGGCTCGTGTTGTAGGGAGCATATACCACGAGTTACGGTCTGATCTTGCTTCCCGTTCGGGCGTGGGCCTGAGCTTGCGGTATGGAGCATCCGGCCGTACTGGAGGCGACTGCAAAAGGCACATCGAGGTAGGTTCCGACGGGACTGGGGTTCGAGGTGCCGGAATCTACCAGGTATCCAGCGCAGGCGCTCTCAATGAACGTATTGGAGGAAGCGCTGTTGGCATTGCCAGCGCCGCAGGAACTGTCAAAGTGCACACCCGACTCGGCTGCATTGACAATAGTATTGCTGGTGATGATGTTGTTGCTGGAGCAGACATCGATGGCGTCAAAGGAAGATGTGCCAAAGATTTTGTTGGTGCTCACACTCACCCCATCGCCGTAGGTTCCTGGGGAGTCGGTAAAGATTTGAATGCCCTCCTGAGTGTTGCCGACGGTGTTGCCGCTAACCTGGATACTTCCATCTTCTTTCGCGTCGTACAGCAAGATACCGGCCGAGCTCGCGGTGGATGGGTCGTAATAAACGTTGTCGATCACGGTGTTGCTCTTGACTGATCCCGTGGCCCCGCTGAAGGCGATTTCGATGCCGTTTTGCGCGGCGCTTCCTGAAACAGAACCTGCACCCTGGACGAAGTTGCCGGTAGCGGTCAGCGATGCGCCCGCATACCGGGCGACGATGCCGTTCTTGTTGTAGTTATGTACGGAGCTATCTTCAACGGTTAAAGCCGCGCTCGATGATGACGTGGTCTCGACCATGATTCCCTGCCCAGATTGGTCGCCATTCAAAGTACCGCCTGGTATCTGATTGCGGGCCGCGACGTGCAAAACGGTTCCGGATGCGTCTTGATAAAGGATGCCGCGAATGTCGCCGCTAGTGTAGTTGTTTCCCGTTCCATCCACGGTCAGATTTGTGATTTTGACTGGGCCGGCCACGCCCTGAACCAGGATCTGCGCCGCAACCGCTCCTCGAGCATCGCTCGTGTTCGTAACCAGCCCAGCTGCGGGGGGATAAATCACGGCTGCGTTTTCATTGCCGGAAGCGACGCCTTCGAGAGTTAGCCTTTTTGTAATGAGAAGCTGTTCATAGTAGTTGCCGGGACAAACCATAATCGTGCTGCCGGGTGGCACCGCGGCGATCGCCTGGCTGATGGTTGTGAAGTTGACATAGGATGTGCAGCCACCGACTCCTACGATTGAAGCGTGGGCTAGGGCCGAAGACAGACACATCGCCATCATGGGCAATGTGAACATGAGAGACGCGCGTAGCGATTTCTTGGCGAACATAGGTATCCTCCGGAGAGTTTTTTTCAGTTTTTGATTGGTGTTGCAGGGCCCAAGGAAGCGAACTAACGTAGTACGCTTGCCGGCGATTATAGCTCGCTAACGGGCGCAACAGCGTGGATCGAGAAAAGAAAATTCTTGCCACAAGGGGTTGGCTCGGATGTTGAGATCACGGTTTCGGATTGGCGAAGACTATGCCGGGATGAAAGAGAGTGCCGGCAATTCTGGTGGCGATGGCGATGAGATCGCGTTGTCCGCAAAAAACTTTAACTTGCGGGGCGCGAGACATTTCGGGCAGATTGACGGCCCGGCCGCTGCGGATGAGGGCGGCGTTTTCTTCCGTGGCAGTTACGCAAGGGAGTTGCGGCGCCAGTTTGCGGGGGTGGACGCACAGCGACTCCACAGTTCCCTGCTGCGCCGCAGCTTGTAAGGCGTCGAGTTCGTGCGCATCGGCGAGATCGAACTCGGCGACGGAGGTCCGGCGAAGACTGGCGAGATGGGCGCCGCATCCGAGTTTCTGGCCCAGTTCGTGAGCAATCGATCGGATGTAAGTTCCAGACGCTACGCGGGCGCGAAAGGTGGCGAGGTCGGCGGAGGCGCCGAGAATCTCAAACTCTTTTACCTCTACTTGAACCGGCTTGAGATCGACTTCTTTTTTTTGGCGGGCAAGTTTGTAGGCCGGAACTCCGGCAATTTTCTTGGCGGAAAAAGGCGGTGGCATCTGCTGGATCACGCCGCGAAATTGGTCGGACAGGGCGGATAGTTCATCGCGATTGAGACGAACGTCCTCCGGCGTTGAGGTGGGCTGGCCGTCGGCGTCGTAGGTGTCGGTCGAGAAACCGAAACGGATGGTGCCTTCGTAAGTTTTTTCGGAGTGGGAGTAAAACTGGGCGAGGCGCGTCAGGTTGCCGAGAACGATGGGCAAAACTCCAGTAGCGGCAGGATCGAGGGTTCCGAGATGGCCGACCGAGCGCTGCCCGAGAATGCGCCGGACGCGGTTGACCACGTCGTGCGACGTGAGCCCGGGCGGCTTGTCGATGATGAGGATGCCATTCATAGAATTTGTAATCTGGTAATTTGTAATTGGTAATCTAGACGCGACACTGCGGGCACGGCGGCATTCGACATCCAGTTCCAAAGTAACAGATTACAAATGAAATGATTCCTCTTCGGGACGATCAGCCAACTTTTTCGACTCCATTCGTCAATTACTTTTTGATCATTGCGAATGTGGCGATTTTCCTTTGGGAATATTCGCTCGAACTGCAGAGCCATCGGGCGCTCAACGCTGTGATTCGCGAATTCGGCGTGATCCCGAGCCGTGCCGTGGACGCACTGACGGGCCATTCCCATGCAGGCATCGAGGCCGCAATTTTGCCGTTGTTCACTTCGATGTTCCTGCATGGTTCGTTCCTGCATGTTGGCGGCAACATGCTCGCGCTTTGGATCTTTGGCGATAACGTCGAAGATTATCTGGGACACTTCAATTACCTGGTGTTTTATTTCGTCAGCGGAGTCGCGGGCGGACTGACCCACATTCTGCTTAATCTGAATTCCACGCTGCCAACGGTGGGGGCGAGCGGAGCCATTGCCGGCGTTATGGGAGCTTATTTCATCTTGTATCCGAAGGCGCGGGTGCTGACCTGGTTCTTTGTCTTCATTCTCTGGCTACCTGCGTGGCTGGTGCTGGGATATTGGTTCTTCCTGCAGTTTGTTATGACCTCTCAATATGCAAGTAGCGGAGTCGCCGTCTGGGCACACCTGGGAGGGTTCGCCGTGGGGGCTCTGCTGGTAAAACTGTTTCCCGAACGGCAGCATCGGCATCGGTATGGGACGTGGTAGAGAGCTTTCAGCCGCCAGCTTTCAGGTTCTTTTATCTTCGAGACCAAGGACGGCTTCGAGACCAAGGACTGCTTCGGGATTAAGGACTATTTCAAGAGCAAGGACTATCGACGCGGGGCGGGCGCGGGACCAGGCGGCAGAATCTCCACGTCGCCGGGCTGAGAATTCGAAATCGGATCGGGAGTTAAAGGATCACTCGAACTGTCCGTGAGCTGATTTCGGGTGACGAACCAGACCGCGGTCGTCCATGTCGGAAAAAGATCGGCACCGGGAATCAATTTCGCCGCGGCCGTGGGCAGGAAGGCCCAGTGCCATCCCAGAAGACGGACCATCATAAAGCCGACCCCAAGATCGAGGAGCGTGTCGGCGGGAGAGATTCCACCTTCGACGAAAAGCGGAAAGGCCGCAATCTGCAGGATGTCGGCGGCGATGGCGATCGTCCAAGCAAGGCGCTGCTCGGGCTCTTTCAGCGCTTTGATGTGTTTGATCCGATCGAGGAAAGACATGGTAATTCCTATGAAACCGTTGATCGCTGAAACCGATGACCGCTGTTGGTCATTCGTCATGCGCAAAAGACGCACGTTCACTTCATTCGATGCGGAATCGCGGCGCGAGGTCGCTTTAAGCTGTTGCGTGCGTCAATCGTGGAAGTCGAGGCCATCGATGCGCATCTCGACGCAGGATTACAGGCTGTTGGGGCGCTGCCGGATCAGCGAGAGGAATTCGGTGCGGGTTTCCTCTTCGTTGCGGAAGCAGCCGAGCATGGAAGAAGTGACAGCCGATGAATGTTGTTTCTCTACCCCGCGCATCATCATGCAGAGATGGCGAGCTTCGATCACAACGCCCACGCCCTGCGGCTCGATGGTTTTTTGGATGGCCTCGGCGATTTGCGTGGTCAAGCGTTCCTGAATTTGCAGGCGGCGCGAGAAAGCTTCGATCAGGCGTGGAATTTTGCTCAGGCCGATGACTTTTCCATTGGGAATGTAAGCCACGTGTACCTTGCCGAAAAATGGCAGCAGGTGGTGCTCGCAGAGACTGAACATTTCGACGTCTTTCACGATCACCATTTCGTCGTAGGTGACGGTGAAGAGCGCTTCGCGGAGCAGGGCTTCGGGATCATCCTGGTAGCCTTTGACGAGAAACTTCATGGCCTTTGCGACGCGCTCGGGTGTGCGGGCAAGGCCTTCGCGATCGGGATCCTCGCCGAGCCGAACGATCATTTCGCGAACAAGTTCTTCATAACTGGCGCTGGTCAGAGTGCTGGGTTCCGTGGTCGGTTTCATAAGGATGCGATGCGATTGTTAAACCAAACTGCAGATCACCAACTACAAATCCTCTCCCGCGTATTCGAATGAATTCATCATAGTCTCTTCAATCCGAACCTTGTCTAGATGAGCTTCGTGGAAGCCGCGGCTCACAATTTCGTAAATCGCGATACAGAGGTTTTCCGTGGTAGGAACGGTATTCTTGAATTCGGGCATCAGGTTTAGATTCTGATGATCGTATCGTTCGAGAATCTTGTCCTGCACGACGCCGTCAAGATCGACGAGATTGCAGACCATTCCGGTCTGATCATCGACGAAACCGCTCACGGTGATCTCGATCATGTAGTTATGGCCGTGGCCGAACGGATTATTGCATTTGCCGTAAGTCAAGCGGTTTTCCTCTTCCGAAAACTGATCGCTGTGCAAACGGTGCGAGGCGGAAAACATGTAGCGGCGCGTCAGGTGGGCTCTCACACCGCTCCTTGTGCTTCGGCGTCTGGGCCATTCGTGTCACCGTAAACATCCACGAACAGGTCGGGTGTTTCGTAGACACGCACGCGATGGAGTTGGGCAGCCCTTAATTTTGGCGCTAGGCGCTGCCAAATGGCGATGGCCAGATTTTCGGTGGTTGGAATCTTAGTGGCGAATTCGGGAACCTCTTTGTTCAGGAAGCGATGGTCGAGGGCGTCGAGCACTTCCCTGTTCATGATGTCTTTGAGTTCCTTGAGGTCAACGACGAATCCCGATTTTGGATCGACGACACCTTTTACGGTCACTTCTAATGTGTAGTTGTGGCCATGTCCGTTGGGATTATTGCATTTGCCGAAGATGCGCCGGTTCTCCTCCGTGGTGAAGGCGGGATTGTGGTAGTAGTGCGACGCGGAGAATTCGGCTTTGCGGGTGAGGAAGACCATAAGGATAGGTGTCAGCTCTCAGGACTCAGTTGCGGCGACACGGATGTCGTTTGCGGCTCGGCTTGTGCTCGCGACACTTCGTTCTTGTTTGCGGCAGCTACGTCGTACGCCCGGCCCTTCCATTCTACTTTTCCTCGGGCGTGGGCCCGCTTGGAGCGCAGGAGGAGGTATGCGAAGACCGGCATGCCGACGGCAAGCGCTCGGAAATTATTCACGGCGGCGAAACTGGCCGCTTGGATTCGCCGATACAACAACGGCCAAATCACTGCGAAAACCAGATACGCGGGCTGACGAGTGGCCACGCCGATTGCGGCTACGGCCAGAGATATCCACGCAATGAGCCATAGAAGCATCGTCTGTGCCGCCAAGAGTGCGGGATTCGGAAAGAGCAGCGCCAGATTCTTGGTCCACCCCTGGCGCAGTTGGGGCCAGTCGCGATACATGCGAGTGCATACGGCGTCGGCTCCATAGCGAAAGAAAATCTTTTTACCGGCATCTTGAAAGCGGCGAGCCAGGGCTACGTCTTCAAGGATTTCACCGGCCACCGAAGTATGATCGCCGATGGCCGTATAAACATCGCGGCGGACAAGAATGTATTGCCCGTTGGCGGCGACGATTCCCGAATTCGGGTCGCGTACTTTCCTGGGCGGATACTGCGCTGCCAACTCGGCAAAGACTACCGGCATAACCGCTCTCTCGGCGAACGTGACCACGATTTGCCCGGGCGAGTAAGAAAGAAGATCGGCATCCTCGTACCTCGCCTCGGCGAGGGCTCGGGCCAGCGAGCCGGGAAGATGGATGGTGTCGGCGTCGGTGAAGAGCATCCAGGGGGCGTTGGCCGAGCGGGCGCCGACGATAAGCGCGATATTCTTTCCGGTTGCGCCGGTGCCAGGCAAAGACTTGGACGCGAGCGGATAAAACAAAGAGGAGAGCACGCGCACCGAGGCAAAGCTTTGCGCGATTTCGCGGGTGCGGTCGGTCGATTCGTCGTCTACTACGATGATCTCGAAACGAACGCCTCTCTGCGACATCAGCGACCTCAGGCAATTCCCGATATTCACCTCTTCGTTCCGCGCCGGAATAACAATGGAGATTTCGGGAGGAGCCATCTTCTCTGCCGACTGGGTTGCTGGAAAGCAATCTGGCGAGAGGCAATCGTACCCTGAGCGATTGCCAGTTGTCTGATCAACGGCTATGCGCTCACGCCCGGAATTACGGTTTCGCGAACTACGAGTTGATGAACGATTCGGCACTTTTCGTTATTATAACGGGGTGAGACGAACGCCTCGTGCCCCGATGCTCCAGACACCTCTTCCCATGATTCGATCCCTCTTGTGTCTGGGAGTACTTTTTGGATTGATCGGATGCTACAGCGGGAATCGTCCGGCGCGAATCGGATCCAATGCTCCTGATTTCACGGTGCAGGATTCGGATCATAAAGTTACGCTGAGCCAGTTTCGCGGCCAGGTGGTGGTGCTGAATTTCTGGGCGACGTGGTGTCCTCCGTGCATTGAAGAAACGCCTTCGCTGGTGCAAATGCAGTCGCAAATGAAAGACAAAGGCGTAACTGTGCTCGCGGTGAGCATTGACGCCGATGACTCGCAGTACCACAAGTTTCTCAAGCAATACGGCGTCAACATGGTGACAGTGCGCGATGAGGATCGGAAGGCCCCCACGCTTTATGGCACGTTTGGATGGCCGGAGACGTTCATCATCGATCGCAGCGGGGTGGTGCGACGCAAGTTCATTGGCGCCGTGGATTGGACGAGTCCGGAGATTACGGAATATTTGAGTAAGTTGTAAGACTCGCTCTTCTTCTTCTTTTACATTGTCATCCCGAGCACAGCCATGGATCCCCACCCGCCCTAAATTGTGTGCAGGGAGGGATCCCTCGTTTTGCTCGGGCGGACAAATTCGTGCGGACAACTTTTATTGAGGCTACAGTTTCACATTTCTCAGCCGCAAGGAATTTGTGATGACCGAGACTGAGCTGAAGCTCATGGCGGCGGCGGCGAGAATGGGGCTCAACAGGATCCCGAAGAATGGATACAGGATTCCGGCGGCAATCGGAACTCCGATGGCATTGTAGAAAAACGCGAAGAACAAATTCTGGCGGATGTTGCGCATGGTGGCGTGACTGAGTTTGCGGGCGCGCAGGATGCCCTCAAGGTCTCCTTTAAGCAGGGTGATGCCGCCACTTTCCATCGCAATATCGGTCCCGGTGCCCATGGCGATACCTACTTGCGCCTGGGCCAGGGCGGGGGCGTCGTTAATGCCGTCTCCAGCCATGGCGACGATGCGGCCTTTTTTCTGCAAGTCCTTTACAACTTCGGCTTTTTTCGCAGGCAAGACTTCCGCTTGGAACTCTTCGATGCCGAGCTGTTGCGCGATCGCCCGTGCTGTCGCCTGGTTGTCTCCGGTGAGCATGACGAGATGGAGGCCCTGCTCTCTTAGTTCGCGAATCGCGTTCGCGGTAGACGGCTTGACGGGATCGGCGATGGCGATGCTTCCGGCATATTTGCCGTCGACGGCGACATAGATCACGGTGGAAGTTGGAAGTGTCGTCGCGGGAACCGAGGTTTCATCCGCGATGGCGCCAACGGATTTCATCAGAGATCGGTTGCCGACCGCAATGCTCTTCCCTCCCACGGTTCCGCGAACGCCCTGGCCGGTATCCGATTGGAACCTCGTCGGCTCACTGAGAGTTAATTTATCTTCGTTCGCTTTCAGAATTATCGCCGCGCCGAGAGGATGCTCGCTGGCGCGCTCGAGACTGGCGGCCAAACGCAGCATTTCCTTGTCCGAGATGCCGGGAATGAGTTCAAGAGCCGAGATTGCAACTACTTTTGGCTTGCCCTCGGTGAGCGTGCCGGTTTTATCGAAGACGATGGTGTCAACTTTTTCCAATGTTTCCAAGGCTTCGGCATTCTTGATGAGGACTCCGGCGTGAGCGCCGCGCCCTGTGCCGACCATGATGGCCATTGGTGTTGCGAGGCCGAGTGCGCAGGGGCAGGCGATGATCAGGACCGCGACGGCATTGACGATCGCGTGGGCAAGGCGGGGTTCGGGTCCGACAAGCGCCCAAGCGAAAAAGGTGATGACGGACACTGCGATCACTATCGGAACAAACCACGCTGCAAATTTGTCGGCGAGGCGTTGAATGGGAGCGCGAGTGCGCTGCGCCTGGCTCACCATTTGGACAATTTGCGCCAGCATCGTATCGCTGCCGACGCGTTCCGCGCGAATGATCAGCGATCCATTGCCATTGATGGTGGCGCCGATGACTTGCGAGTTGGCGGATTTTTGGACGGGAACGGATTCTCCCGTGACCATGGACTCATCGACTAAGCTCGAACCATCGAGCACAAGGCCGTCCACGGGAATTTTTTCTCCGGGACGAACGCGGAGTCGATCTCCGGATTGCACTTGTTCCAGTGGCACATCACGCTCTGAACCATCTTCGGAAAGCAGTCTCGCAATCTTCGGACTGAGATCGAGGAGGGCCCTTATCGCACTCGACGTGCGGCTGCGAGCACGCAACTCCAAGACCTGCCCCAACAGAACGAGGGTGACAATCGCGGCCGCGGCTTCGAAGTAGACATCGGGACGATCGCCGACCATCCGAGAGGTCGCCGGAGCAAATCCCGGATAATACATCGGAGCTGTGCTCCGAAATGACGCGGGGAAGATTTGAGGGAACACCGTTGCCACCACGCTATAGACATAAGCCACGCCAGTACCCATCGCGATCAGCGTGAACATGTTGGTGCTGCGATTGATGAGGGAGGCCCATCCGCGCTGAAAGAAAGGCCAGCCGCAGTAGAGGACGACCGGAGTTGCGAGAATGAGTTCAAACCAAGGCAGGATCGAGCCCAGCGTAATTAGATTTACATTTCCTCGCCTGATAAATTCGTATCCCGTGCTGGCAAATGCGTGCGGCCACAACATGCTCCCCATCGCAATTGCCAGTAACGGCGCGGTTAGGGCCACGCCGATCCAGAAGCGGCGCGTCATATCGCGGAGTTCGGGATTGTCTTCTTCGACAGTCGCGGTGCGGGGTTCGAGCGCCATCCCACAAATAGGACAAGCGCCGGGCCCGTCGCGCACAATTTCCGGATGCATGGGGCAGGTGTAATCCGTCTTCGTGGCGCGGGGCGCAGGGGATTCCGGGTCAAGCGCCATCCCACACTTCGGACACGGACCGGGACCGACTTGTCGGACCTCTGGGCACATCGGACAGACGTACACTGGGCTGTCTTTCTTTGAGGTAGTGGCGGCGGATGACCTGGAGGCCGTAGCGGGCAACGAGATTTCCGGTGTTGCTGCGATTTGCGTCGCAGGTTTCTGAGTTCCGCCCAGAGCGCCTAACGCGACAAAACCCGATCCCATCGGCTTGGGGGGCGCGGACAGAATTGCCTCCGGGCCGGCTTGAAATTTCGCCAGGCATCCGGCGCTGCAAAAGAAATATTGCTTGCCTTTATGCTCGGTTTTGAAGCGAGCAGTGGCGGGGCTTACGTCCATGCCGCAGACGGGGTCTTTTTCTTTAGGCGGTGTCACGCTGTCGACGAGACTGGGGTGGTCCATAGTTGCGCTGACGTTGCTGCTGCTGAAGTTGCGCTGCCAAAAGTCTATCCGAAATTCTTATGTTGACGCTCCGGGCCAAGCCGCTCGTCTGGAGAGGCGAGTCGCCACGTTCCTCGACTTAATAATCGCAGATCGGGCTTGGCGGAAACACGCTGCTATTAGATACTCGAAAGGGGGCAAGCGATGCGCCCGTTTGGGGAGCACGGCTCTCAGTACGATTCTTAATCGCAATCTTGAACCGTATCTTTAATTGTCGAGGAGAGATGGATGACTTATCTTGAAGTTGTGTTTCGGTATGTGACTCCTCCGGGAGAAGCGGAGCTGCGGGCGATTGACACAGTGCGGGAAGTGTACGGGATCCAGCGGATCCAGTTCGATGAGAAAGAACGAACGGTGCGCGTCACCTTCGATGCCTCGCGAATGAAGGCAGATGCGGTGGCAAAGTTATTGCGTCAGGCGGGGATTGATGTGCAGGAGCAGCTCACGCTCGCCTAGAGCGAGACGGTGATTTGCAGAATGCACTCCGTCCGCTTCAGTACCTTTCCAGACTACCAACTTCCAGGAGGATCATCGGGGGAGGGTTGCGAAACGGGACGGAGCGCGTCTGAGACCGGCGAAAATGCAAGGGGCATTCGGAAAGACCTCTGGCCGAAGTTTTTTCCCAAATGCCCCGTTGCGCGCCACTTCGTCTGTTCTTATGTGAAGCATGTTGCGTGCCATTCGCTAAAGCCTTGCGAATACATACGAGGGCGGCGTGGCGTCACGTAGGTTTTGCGTGAGAGACGGCAACTTTTACGCGCGGGCTTGAATTCGGCTTGCGCAGAATCGCGGCGCAGTCCGGAGTTAGTCGAAGTGCGAGCTGTTAAATTTATCGGAAGAAGAGGCCAGAAAAAGAAGGCCACGGTCGATAATCAAGGTGGGCTGATTCCGTTACGAGGTTGGTACGGCGGTTGGGCGAAATAAACCGTTTCCGATATAATCTAACTTCTTCGACGTTCGAAGTTGCAACCGAGTTCCGCACGATGCGCCCGTAGCTCAATTGGATAGAGTGCTTGGCTACGAACCAAGAGGTTGGGAGTTCGATTCTCTCCGGGCGCACCATATTCTTCTTCCCCGTCGTGGGCGCAGATCAGGAATTACTGTCGACGAAGGCCCTACCATTCATGCTGGCAAGAGACATCATTCGCACGCCTAACGCCCCGTCCCCGCCGCCGTTCGAATACCCGGCATGAGAGTGTCGATCGCGGCAATCGCCAAGGCCTAAGCGGCAAGCGATGCCAAAACCACTCTCTTGACTTGTGGAAAGGCCTTGGCTGTCGGGTCGATCAGGTCGAAGTGGCTGGCTTGCGGGATTTCGAGAATGTCCGCAGTCTCGCCGGCCCTCTTTTTCGCGGATACGTAATCGCGGCTGAAGGATGGTGGGACGGTCTCATCCGAGAGGCCATGAATGAGCCACTGCTGGGCGTGAAGAATCGAGAGTTCCATCGGATCGGCTTCTTTGTAGTGCTCGGGAACCGCTTCGGGAGTGCCACCGAGGAACTCCACGACAGCATCGTTGCTGAGATGCAGGGTGAAGGCTTTCTTTAAGTCCACAACGCCGGCCAGTGATATCGCGCGCTTCAGCAACGGTTCGTGCGCGGCGAGGCAGAGCGCGAGTTGACCTCCGGCGGAGTGGCCCATGACGACTAGACGGTTGGGATCGAGATCAAATCGGGTGTGCTGCTGCAGAATGAAATGATAGGCGGAACGGACGTCTTCGAAGCTTCCGGGCCATCCGCCACCGGGATTGCCCACGCGTCGGTACTCGATATTGAAGGTCGCAAGGCCTGCCGCTCGCAACGCTTCGCAAAGATTTCCGGCGTGTACGAGATCGTACTTTGCCCGCCAATAACCGCCGTGAATGTTGAGTAGGACGGCGTGCGACCCTCTGGCGCGCGGAATTCGCACGTCGATAAACTGATTGGGATCGGAGCCGTAGGCTACGCGGAGGTCGGCTGCCGGCTGCGCTTCGGTAAGGATATCTTCGGTCGACACGGGCACATTCAGAAAGGCGTTATCCCTGTTTTAGCTTGAGTTTGCCCTTATTTTCTTCGATGAATGCCTTAAGGTCGGGAGCGGCGTCGAGCAGCCGTGTCCATTGTTCGTAATAGAGCGTCACGGGAAAGCGGCCGAGACCGTAGACGCTGACTCCGCCCTTTTCACTTACGCGAAATTCCATTGCGCCGGTCTTTTTCTTGCTATCGACCTGTTTTTCCAGGTCGGCCAAGCGGGCTTTCAGCTCCTCGTAACTTGGTTCTGTCATGAAGGCTCCTCGAGTGATTTCAATTCAGTTTTAGTTGTACCACAGTGCGCGGCGCTGTTTGGAAGGGCGTCAAAGCTTCCACCACGGAGGGCGCGAGGTTCACGAATGAGATCGTCTGCCGATAACGGCCGCATTCGCTGCAGTCACTTTTTATCGTCAATCTCATTTTTGATTACTACGCCGCCTTTCATGACGAACGTTGCATGTTGGAGGGCGCTGACGTCTTGCAGCGGATTTGCGGGGACGGCGATGATGTCGGCAAGTTTGCCGGGCTCGATGGTGCCGATGCGCTCTTGCCATCCCAATAATTCGGCAGCGTTCCTTGTGGCTGCGCGGATGATCTCCATCGGAGGCATGCCTTCGTCTGCGTAGGCGGCCAGAACTTCGAGGCTGGCTTGTCCTCGGTTCTGCTTCGGGATGGCGAAGTACATGTCAGATCCGGCTGCGATGGGGACGCCGAATTTTCGGGCACGCTGAAGTCGATCGCGATTTCCGGCGATGCTGGGCTTGATCCATTTTTCTTGTTCAGCGAGTTCATCCGGCGCGGGGTGTCTCGAACCGAAGACAATGGCGAGATACTCCTGCTCGGTGCCATCTGTGGGCACGAGAAAGATATGTTTCTGCGCCATCATCTTCAACTCGTCATCGGAGACGATGTAGGCGTGCTCGATGGAATCCGCGCCAGCCTCGACCGCGACGCCGACTGCTTTTTCTCCGATGGCGTGGGCCGCCACTTTCACGCCGCTCGTATGCGCCTGATCGACGATGGCCTTCATTTCTTCGAGAGTGACATCAGCCGGATTGCCATTCACGATGACCTTGATGCAGTCGGCTCCGTTGTAGAGCGCCTGACGCACGGCTTGGCGGGCGCTTTCGGGGCCGTTCAGAGTAACGTATTCCTGTTCAATGATGGATTGGGCTTCGGGAATGAGGCGCCCAAACTGGCCGCCGGGAGCGGCGAGGGCGCGAGTCGAGGCCACGATGCGAGGGCCGGGAAGCCATCCGCGATTGATGGCATCACGCAAGGCAATGTCGCCGTTCACGCCGGAGTTGCCAACATCGCGGACCGTGGTGATTCCGGCCTCGAGATCTTCGCGTGCGAGTTTCGCGCCATGCAGCGCGCGCTCCGCGGTGCTTTCGGTGGCGACGATGCGCAACATCTCCACGTCTTGCAGACTCAGGTTTGTACCGTCCATCTCGCTCAGTAGGTGCGTGTGGACGTCGATCAAGCCGGGAAGAAGTGTTGCGGCGCCGAGATCGAGGATGGTGGCTCCGGCAGGAATGGCCAAATGAGAGCCGACAGCGGTGATCTTTTCGCCCTCAATGAGGATGACCGCGTTGCGGATGGGAGCGTCGCTCTTGCCGTCGAGAAGCAGCGCGGCGCGTATGGCAATCGGATGCGGATGAGTAGTCTGAGAATTCTCCGACGATGAGGTCTGCGCGAAAAGCGAAGGTAAACCTAAGGCAACTGTCAGGAGACACAGCTTGGTAAGAGTGCTCATCTTTGGCTTTGGCCCTCTTGTTCTGGACTTCAACGTCGTGGCGGAGTTCGAGAAATCAGCAGTAACAGATTACCCTGAAGTTCTGGGGAGT